>Ga0209408_1000235_pt1 | contig 44994 bp, 40 predicted proteins | sample AD_UKC107_MetaG_FD_184422 | JGI IMG/M metagenome (GOLD analysis project Ga0209408, IMG submission 184422) | Active sludge microbial communities of municipal wastewater-treating anaerobic digesters from Hong Kong - AD_UKC107_MetaG (SPAdes)... | ecosystem: Engineered > Bioreactor > Anaerobic >... | reverse complement strand
CCGTTCCGGTGGACGATCTTGGCGAAGAGGTCTTCCAGCTGGTGAACTCCAGGGCTCCGAAGAGGGGAAAGGCCAAGGCTGAGTTCGTCCTCAACGAAGTTACCAGGGCCACCCTGGAGATAACTCCAGTGGGTCTGGAAGCCCTTGAGGCCGCAGGCAGCAGAGTTTCCATCGGAAAGCTCACCAGGGAGATACTCTCCAGCGGTGAGTGGCGCGAAGCTTCCTTCAGACGATATCAGGTGGACATACCCCCATCCAGGATGCACATAGGCAGGCTCCACCCCTACGGGGTTTTCCTGGACACCGTGCGTGAAAAGCTTCAGGCGATGGGTTTTCAGGAGATGAAGGGATCCCTTGCGGAGAACGAATTCTGGAACAACGACGCCCTTTTCATGCCCCAGTTCCACCCGGCCAGGGACATACACGACGCCTACTATCTGGAAGAGGGTGTCTCGGTGTCCCCGCCGGACATGAGGACCGGAGAACTGGTTAAGGCCGCCCACGAGAACGGCGGCGAAACAGGCGGCAGGGGCTGGGAGTACGACTTCCAGTGGGACAGGTCACTGGCTGCCATAATGCGTTCCCAGGGCACCGCCCTCTCAGCCAGGACACTGGGGTCGAACCCGGACATCCCGGGGAAGTACTTCGGCATAGCCAAGTGCTTCCGCTACGACCAGGTGGACGCCACCCATCTGCCTGACTTCTACCAGGTGGAGGGCATCGTTCTGGGCGAGGAGATCAACCTGAGGCATCTTCTGGGTCTTCTGAAGCTCTTCGCCACCGAGGTGGCCGGAGCTTCGGACTACAAGTTCGTACCGGCCTACTTCCCCTTCACCGAGCCCTCCGTGGAGATACACATCAAGCATCCCGTGCTGGGGTGGTTCGAGATGGGAGGGGCGGGTCTGTTCAGGAGGGAGGTGTGCCAGCCCATGGGGATTGATGTGCCGGTGATAGCATGGGGTCTCGGGCTGGACAGGATGGCCCTGATGGCACTGAACCTGTCGGACATAAGGGACCTTCTCACCCCGGACCTGAGCCGGCTCAGGGGGATGCGGGCCAAACCGGAGAAGCTTCTTGGAGGTGGCGCCAATGCCTAAGATAGAGATTCCCCTCGAAGACCTGCTCGCCCTGGCCAAAATGGACAGCACCGAAGGGCTGGAGGAAAAGCTGGAGCCCCTTAAGGCTGAACTTGATGGCTTTGAAGGCGACTATGTGAAGATCGAGCTGAACGACACCAACAGGCCCGACCTCTGGACCGCGGAGGGTGTTGCCAGGGCACTTAGGTGCTACGCCGGGGAACGGTCCGAGGAGCACCTCCAGGACCTGGGCGAACCCGCAAGATACATAGAGGTAAGCGATGATCTGAAGGGCATAAGGCCCTACATAGCCGCCTTCACCGCAACGGGCTGGACGGTTACGGAGCAGGGTCTGGAAGCGCTGATCGCCGCCCAGGAGAAGCTTGCCGCCAGTTTCGGGCGGGATCGGAGGACGGCGGCCATCGGCTTCTACGCCCTGGATGGCATTGACTTCCCGGTGAGCTACAGAACGGAAACCCCCGCCGCCAGGTTCCACCCCCTGGGCGAGGAGGGGGAGATGAGCCTCAATGAAGTGCTTGAGCGTACAGAGGCCGGTATCAAGTATGCCGGGCTTCTCCAGGGCCTTACCAGGTACCCGGTGCTCCGGGACCGTTCCGGACAGATGCTCTCGTTCCCGCCGGTGCTGAACAGCAACGGAACCGGCAGGGTGGTCCCCGGGCAGTCGGCGCTGTTCTGCGAGGTAACGGGGACCGACTGGCACACCGTGAACCTCACCGCAACCATCCTTGCCTGCAACCTGGAGGACAGGGGGGCGGCGATAGAGCCTGTGGAGATTCGCTACGGCGACATGGAGGATACGGTCACCCCGGTGATCTATGCAGATACACTCACCGCAGACCTGGACCAGGTCTCCAGAGTGCTGGGCGAGGAGGCCCGGGAGCTTCCTCTGAAGAAGCTTCTGGAGAAGATGGACTACGGAAGCGTCCGCGTTTCCGGGAAAACTGTCACCGGTGTGATGCCCCCCTACCGCAGGGACGGCATACACCCCATGGACATGATAGAGGACATAGCCATAGGCAGGGGGCTCAACAATCTGGAACCCCTTCTCCCATCGGAGTACACGGTGGGTTCCGCCGCTCCTGTGGAGATGCTGGCCCGTTCGGTGAAGGACCTCCTTGTGGGAGCCGGGTGCGAGGAGATCGTCAGGCCGGTCCTCACCAGCCGGGAGAAGATCACAAGCCTTACAAGGACCCCCGGTGACCCCATTGCCATAAGGAATCCCATGACCGCCGAGTACGGTGTTGTTTCGAACACCCTCCTCCCGGCGCTTCTGGAGGTGGAGTCCGTAAGCGGGCACGCGGCGTTCCCCCACAGGGTCTTCACTGTGGGTGAGGTTCTTCAGAGGACCCCGGAAGGGATGTGCGAAACAGTGGTGAACCTTGCCCTCACCGCAGGGGATGCGGATTTCGGCGACGTCCATTCGATACTCGGGGCGCTCTGCCATTACAGAAGCCTGAACCTCTCCCTGGAGGAGACCGATGATCCAAGGTTCATTCCGGGAAGGAGCGCCAGGGTGCTCATAGACGGGCAGGACGCTGGGATCATCGGGGAGTTCCACCCCGGAGTGCTGGATTCCTGGGGTATAACCGTCCCGGTGGCGGGTTTCGAGCTGGTCCTGGAAAGGCTGGGGTAGCTCTGGCGAACTTCAGGCTCAAGGCTCCCTTCGCGCCCTCCGGCGATCAGCCGAAGGCCATAGAGAGCATAGTGGAGGGATTCGAAAAGGGGCACCAGTGGCAGACCCTCCTGGGGGTTACAGGCTCCGGCAAAACCTTCACCATGGCATCGGTGATAGAACGGATGAATCTGCCGGTGCTTGTGGTAAGCCACAACAAAACCCTCGCGGCCCAGCTTTTCGGCGAACTCTCCGGCTTCTTTCCCGACAACGCCGTGGAGTACTTCGTGAGCTACTACGATTACTACCAGCCCGAGGCCTACATTCCCGCCCGGGACATGTTCATAGAGAAGGACGCCAGCCTGAACGAGGAGCTGGACAGACTTCGTCTCAGGGCCACCGCCAGTCTCCTGAGCAGGAGCGACGTTATCGTGGTTGCCTCGGTGAGCTGCCTCTACGGTCTGGGCAATCCCAGGGACTTCACCGCAACGGGCATGGAGATAAGGGAGGGAGAGCCACTTTCCAGGGACCTCCTTCTGGCAAAACTCGTGGACATGCAGTACAGAAGGAACGACATCGCCCTTGCCAGGGGGTACTTCAGGGTCAGGGGGGACATAGTCGACCTGGTCCCCTCCTATTCCAGCACCGGCATCCGCATCGAGTTCTTCGGCAGCACAGTTGACTCCATAAGGGGAATGGACCACATCACCGGAACGGTGCTTGAGTCCCTGGAGAGGACGATGGTCTTCCCGGCGAAGCACTTCGTGGCCGGGGACGCGAAGCTGAACCTTGCCATGGGCAGGATAGAGCGGGAGATGGAGGCCAGGGTCGCCGACCTGAAGCTCCAGGGGAGGATGCTTGAGGCCCACAGGCTGGAGACCCGCACCAGGTTCGACCTGGAGATGATGGGTGAAACAGGCTACTGCGCAGGGATCGAGAACTACAGCAGGCACATAGAGGGCAGGGAGGAAGGGGAGAGACCCTTCTGCCTCCTGGACTACTTCCCCGACGACTACCTGGTGTTCATAGACGAGAGCCACAGAACCCTTCCACAGATAAGGGGCATGTACCGGGGAGACCGCTCCAGGAAGGAAACCCTGGTCACCCACGGCTTCAGGCTCCCGTCAGCCCTGGACAACCGCCCTCTTTTCCTTGAGGAGTTCGAGGAGATGACCGGCAGGAAGCTCTGCATGTCCGCCACCCCGGCGGACTACGAGATGGAGAGGTCATCCGCGGTGGTGGAACAGATCGTCAGGCCAACGGGCCTTGTGGACCCCGAGATAGAGGTTCGCCCTGCGGAGGGCCAGGTGGACGATCTGGTGGAGCAGATAAGGAGGGCCGTGGAGACCGGTGGCAGGGTCCTTGTCACCACACTCACCAAGAAAATGGCCGAGGAACTCACCGGCTACCTGAAGGGACTTGAGATAACCACCAGGTACATGCACAGTGAGATAGACGCCCTGGAAAGGGTCTCCATACTCAGGGAGCTGAGACTGGCCCAGTTCGATGTACTGGTGGGGGTAAACCTCCTCAGGGAAGGGCTTGACCTGCCCGAGGTCACCCTGGTGGCCGTGATGGACGCCGACAAGGAGGGCTTCCTACGCTCCAGGACCAGCCTTGTCCAGACCGCGGGCAGGGCCGCCAGGAACAATGTGGGGAAGGTGATCTTTTACGCAGACGCGGTCACGGACTCAATGAAGTACGCCCTGGAGGAGACCGCCAGGCGCAGGGAGATACAGCTGGAGTACAATCGCACCCATGGCGTTACCCCGGAAACTGTGAGGAAGACAAGGGAAGAGATAATGAGGTCCACGGGCATCGCGGACATAATGGGCGGAAAGCGGAAGGCCCGGGGAACCGGTACCAGGCAGGAAACAGAGGCGAAAAGCGTTCCCGAACTGGAGCGCATGATGATGGAAGCCGCTTCCAGGCTTGAGTTTGAAGAGGCGGCAAGGCTCAGGGACATCATGAGGAAACTCATGGAGGAAAAGGGGTAGCACCCCCCTCGCAGGGGCTTGACATGGCTTCTGGCAGGCTGAATGTTTCAGTCGTGACACGGGAAACTTAGGGGTTCGTGCTACTCAAACACAGAAGAAAGGAGAGTCATGAAGAAGGCAATGGCAGTTCTTGCTGTACTTTCACTCGTTGCTTTCGCCGGCCAGGTCGCTGTAGACCTCAACCCGGTAGAAAGAGACGGCGATTGGCTCGTGTACGACGACGGTTCACCCAAGTGGCTCACTTGGGGCGGTACCTACAGGGGTGTCTGGTTCAACATCGAGGACTTCATCCCCGGTGGCGGCAACGGCATGCTCGAGCAGAGCGAGTTCTGGTTCTACCACCACAGCTCCTATCCCTGGGACACCAGTGATGTCTACCTCGAGATATGGAACGGCGACGCAATGGGCCCCATGAGCCAGCTCGATCAGACAATGATCACCGCCGTCCACTACGCTCCGGTATACGCCAGCTATGATCCCATGGTAGGTGTAGAGGCCAACTTCTGGGCCCTTGCCAACACCGAGATGAGCGCAGGCGGCTGGCCCGCAATCCTCGGCGACGGTCACAACCCCGGAACCATCTTCCACAGCTTCTTCAGCGATGACTTCATCGTCTGGGAGCCCTGGGACATCAACGGAGCCTGCAACTACTTCGTGTCCGTCAACTGGAATCCCGGTGCCTTCGACAACACCACCTGGGGTTCGCTCAAGGCCACGTTCTAGTACACCGTACAGCAGTGCCTTAAGGCCGGCCTTCGGGCCGGCCTTTTTCGTGTGCCGTGCAGTTTTCTATATTGGAACTGGAAGCACTTTATCGAAGGGTAATCCATGAAACAGCTGGTTATGCTAACTGTAATTGCTGCTTCAGCCCTGGCTGGAAACATTGAGGTTCACCCCGGCTGCATCGAGAGGGACGGCGACTGGCTCGTTTACGACAACGGCACACCAGAGTGGCTCTCATGGGACGGCACCTACAGGGGTGTTTGGTTCAACATCGAGGACTTTCTGCCGGCTGCTTATTGGGGGTTCCTTGAACAGAGCGAGTTCTGGTTCTACCACCACAGCTCCTATCCCTGGGACACAGGCGATGTCTGCCTGGAGATATGGAACGGTGGACCAATGGGTCCCCAGACCCGGGTAGATCAGACAATTGTCACAGCCGTACACTACGCTCCGGTATACGCAACCTACAGCTTCACAGTTCCAGTCGAGAATAACTTCTGGGCCATCGCCAACACAGAGATGAGCGCCGGCGGATGGCCCTCAATGCTCGGCGACGGCGAGCAGGGCAGCGTGTTCCACAGCTTCTTCAGCGATGACTTCATCGTCTGGGAGCCTTGGGATATAGGCGGAGCCTGCAACTACTTTGTGGCCGTCTACTGGACTTCTAACCCCTCAACTTTCCACAACCTCACTTGGGGTTCACTGAAGGCCACATTCCAGTAATCCGTCAGCGGAGCCTGAAAGCTGGCCTTCTCCTGCCAGTATGTAATTCTATATTAGCATTGAAAACTTTCTATCGAGTGGAGATGCAATGAGAACGATTATTCTCCTTACAGCAATTGCTGCCGCATCCATGGCTGGGAATGTGGAGGTGCACCCCGGCAGCATCGAGAGGGACGGCGATTGGCTTTATTATGACAACGGCTCACCTGAGTGGCTCTCATGGGACGGCACCTACCGGGGCGTGTGGTTCAATATCAATGATTTCGTACCAGGTGGAGGTTCCGGACCGGTGCCGCAATGCGAGTTCTGGTTCTACCACCACAGCTCCTACCCCTGGGATACAAGCGATGTCAGCCTTGAACTATGGAATGGCGGGGTTGAGGGCCCCCAGGTGCTGCTGGCGGAAGATATGGTCACAGCTCTTCACTATTCGCCGGTCTATGCCGATTTCTCACCTGCTGTGGCCGAACCTGAGTTCTGGGCACTGGCCAACACCGAGCTGAGCGCAGGCGGCTGGCCCTCCATACTGGGAGACGGAGCTCAGGGTACCGTATACCACAGCTTCTTCAGCGACGACTTCATCGCATGGGAGCCTTGGGATATAGACGGAGCCTGCAACTACTTTGTTTCCGCACAAATGGGGGAATCCCTTGCTGAAACCACCTGGGCGGGGATCAAGGCGGTTTTCTGACAGATTCCCCAGTTTGAAGACCCTCTTCCCGTTAACGGGGAACGCCGGGTTTTTTGTATCTTTGCGCAATGAGCGTGACAGTAGCAAGGACCGCAGGTTTCTGCTGGGGAGTAAGAAGGGCCGTAGACAGGGTAGTCACCGAGATCAAGAAAGGTGACGCCCCCTTCCGCGTTTACGGGCCCCTTGTGCACAATCCGCAGGTTATCGAGGCCCTCAGGGACCGGGGCGTTGCCACCTGTTCCGAGCCCTGGGACGAGAAGGGGGGAACACTTTTCCTCAGGACCCACGGCGTAACCGTGGAGGAGAGGGAGAGGCTCTCCCGGCTGAACCTGAAGCTCAAGGACCTCACCTGCCCCAGGGTGGGAAGGGCCCTCTCCATTTCCATGAAGATGGCCTCTAAGGGGTACGACGTTCTAATATTCGGCGACCCCGGCCACCACGAGGTGAAGGCAATACTCTCCGCCGCAGGCCCTTCCGGAAGGGTCATATCATCGGTGGAGGAAGCGGTTGAGCTTCCCGAACTGAGAAAACCGTTCCTTCTTTCCCAGACCACCCAGAACACCAGGGAGTTCCGTGAGCTTCTGGAAGCGCTCCGCAGGAGGTGGCCAGGCATCGAGTTCGCCGAGACCATCTGCGACTCCACCGCCAAACGCCAGAAGGAGCTCCGGGAACTGATGGACAAGGCGGACGCTGTTGTGATCGTGGGGGGGCGGAACAGCGCCAACACGGGAAGGCTCGCCTCCATCGCAGGCGAGACCGGTCTGCCGGTCTTCAGGGTGGAGACCCACGAGGAACTTGATCCTGAAGCGCTGGCGGGCTACAGGAGGGTGCTGCTCTCAGCTGGGGCCTCTACCCCGGAGTGGAGCATAAGGAAGGTGAGGGAGAGGCTGCTTGAGATACAGGGGCAGTCCTCAGGAGCGGGATGGATAAGGAGTGCCTTCAGGAACCTTGTCTTCAGCGGGGCACACATTCCACTTATCGCCCTTTTCCTGGCCCTTGCCCAGGGAGTTACAATAGGCGGCCACGGCTGGGCCCGGGCGGGGCTGGCGGCGGGTTTCCTCCTCTGGAGCTTCACAAGCTTCACCGCCGTGCTGGAGTGCAGGCGGATAACCATAACCAGCCAGAAGAGGCAGGAGTTCATAAGGAGCCACGAGGGGCTTATGCTTTTCCTTGCCGGGGGAGGGCTTGCCCTTGCAATGGTTGTATCCTGGGGGCTGGGAACGGTATGGATGGTGTGGACCGCGGTTGCAGTGCTTTCATGCATTCTCTATGCCCTTCCACTTATTCAGGAGAATCAGTTCTTCGATTTCCTCAGAAGGATCCCAGGTTCCAGGGAGGTGCTCTTCACCGTAGCATGGGGATTCCTGGTTTGCGTTCTTCCCTCTGTCATCCTGGCGGGGATGGATTTCGGGCCCAGGCTTCTCGTGTGGCCGGTCTCACTGGCATTCCTGTTCTTCTCCAGGTCACTGCTCATCGATCTTGTGGACCTGCAGGGGGATGCCCTGCTGGGGATGGACACCCTTCCCATTCACCTTGGCGCCGCCCGGTGCCGCGCCATCCTCCTGGCCGCCGCCGGTTCCGCCGCGGTGGTTCAGCTGGCCGCCGTGGTGCTTGAGGGGCTTCCGGCCTGTGCCGGGGGTTTCGCCCTGGCGCCGGCTCTGCTTGCATTCGCGTACCTGTTCCTTGAGAGGAGCCACTTCCCGTCGGAGCTATGGGTCAGGGTACTTTCCGACGGAAGCCTGCTGCTTGCGGGGCTGGTCCCTTATCTGCTTTGTACCATTCAGGGAGTGTCATGAGACCATTATCCATTTTTCTATTTTTCATTCTTGTCCTCGCCGGCTGCGGGGAAACCATTGTTCCTGATCCCGAACCCCCTCCAACGGGGTTTCCAGGGAACAACCCCTTCCAGTCGGTGGTGGTCACCGGAAGCGTGGTGAACCTGAGGCAGGGGCCGGGCACCCAGTATGCCGTGGTGGGGTCCGCGGTTTCAGGGGATACGCTCATGGTTACCGGGGAGGCCCCGGACTGGTACCGGGTGTACGTGCCCGAGAAGTCACTTTTCGCATGGATATATTCGCCACTTACCTCCGGAGCCACCATGCCCGGTAGCGGGGAGCAGCAATGATAGAGAGATACGCGATTCCGGAAATGACGGCCATCTGGACAACCGAGGCGAGGTATTCACGGTGGCTGGAGATAGAGATACTCGCCGTGGAGGCCAGATCCAGGGCCGGGCTGGTTCCGGAGGAGGACTTCAGGAAGATAAGGGAGAACGCCTCCTTCGATACCGACAGGGTCAACGAGATCGAGGAGGTCACCAGGCACGACGTGATAGCCTTCCTGACCTCCGTCTCAGAATCCCTGGGACCCGAGAGCAGGCACATACACTACGGCATGACTTCAAGCGACATACTGGATACATGCCTGGCAATGCAGATACGGGATTCGGGAAAGCTCATCATGGATGAGCTGGACCGTTACGGAGAGGCTCTGGCCGGGCTGGTTAAGCGGACCAGGGGCATCGTTTGCATGGGCAGGACCCACGGCATGAATGCCGAGCCCACCACCATGGCCCTGAAGTTCGCCGGGCACTATTCCGAATACCTCCGCTGCAAAAAGAGGCTGGAGGAGGGCATCGCCTCCGCCTGCGTGGGCACCATATCCGGCGCCGTGGGCACTTTCGCCTACCTGGATCCCTCGGTGGAGGAGTTCGTTTGCGGGAAACTTGGCCTGGGTATCGAGGAGGCTCCCACACAGGTCGTGGCCCGGGACCGCCATGCCCAGTTCATGTACGCCCTGGCCGCGTTGGGGGGCGCCATGGAGAGGTTCGCCACTGAATGCAGGCATCTTCAGAGAACGGAAGTGGGGGAGGTGGAGGAGCGGTTCGGCAAGGGTCAGAAGGGCTCCAGCGCCATGCCCCACAAGAGGAACCCCATAGTCGGCGAGCGGCTCTGCGGCCTGGCCAGGCTCCTCCGTGGATACCTTCAGGTAGCCCTGGAGAACACTCCTCTGTGGCACGAGCGGGATATAAGCCACTCCGCCGCGGAGAGGTTCATCTTCCCCGACGCATGCGGGGTGGCCCTTTACGGGCTGCGAAAGGCGGCCGACCTGGCTTCGGGGCTGAGGGTATTCCCGGAAGCCGTCGAGCGGAACGTTCGCGGAGCCGGTGACCGTTTCTTCTCCCAGGGAGTGATGCTGGCCCTGGTCCGAAGGGGGCTTACAAGGGAGGATGCCTACGCCGCGGTACAGGCAACCGCCATGAAGGCCATGGAGAACGGAACATCCTTTGCGGAAGCGGCAAAGGTCGATCCGGGTATAACCGGGGTTGTCCCGGCGGAGGAACTTGGCAATATCTGCACCATGGACAATCATCTGCGCAACGAGGAATACATCCTGGCCAGGCTCGGCCTTCACTGATCCATGCGCGGGAAGGGGGAGACATGATTGTTGGGCTGGCAGCAGGACTGATAATAGGAGGGACTGTCGGGTGGTTCATAATGTTCCGCCGGGCGAGCAGCTTGGAAAAGGAATGGTCCGAAAAAGCGGACAGCCTTACCGCTGCCGCCAGAAGGTCTTCAGCCGAAGCTTCACGGCTTCGTCTCGACCTGAAGAACCTGGAGGAACAGATGCGGGAGGGGCAGGACCTCATCCTGCTGTTCCCGGACCTCATCAAGATGATCTTCAGCGGCAAGGACAGCGATGAAGTGGTAGACTACATCAACCGGGCCTGCCAGAACCTGCTGAAGGCCAACGAATCGGCTGTTTTCCTTGCCGACAGGAGCGGAGCAAGGCTGGGCCTTTCCGCCTCCACGGGGCTGAAGGAGGTGCTGGGTCACCATGTGAACATCGGCCTGGGAGAGGGCTTCACCGGCCTGGCCGCCGAGACCGGAAGGCTCCTGGACAGGGCCGAGATGGAGAATGAGAGCGTTCTGGTCAGAAGGAACATGATAATGACCGACCTGGCCGGTTTCAAGCCTGAGTATGCCGCGCCCATGCAGTCCGAGGGGGTCCTGTTCGGCGTTATTACCGTGGGAGCCTTCGAGGGGACCGACGCCATGCGCAAGGAGACTCTTCGTGCCCTGGCGGCGGTGGGTGCCGCGGCGCTTAACAATGTGCGCATCCTTGAGAGGTTCGGAAGGACCTCCGACCTGGACCCCGAAACCGGTTTCTCCGGTAAGTCCAGCCTGGAGTCCACCCTTGAGAACGAGCTTGAGAGGGTAGAGCGCTTCGGCAGCCCGCTGGCGGTGATGGAGCTTGTGATCAAGTCCGCCGACGCCCATGACGGCCTGGTCTCCAGGCAGAAGCTTTCCGCTGCGTCCAGCCACCTGCGAGGAGCGCTGCGGAACATAGACATAGGCGTACGGACAGGCAGGGCATCGGTGGTGCTGCTGCTTCCCGGTACCGGCGAAAAGGGTCTTGACAGCGTTACAGGCAAACTGGGGGGCGAGCTTCCCCGGATACAGGTAGAGGACGGCTCCACCGTGGGCACCATTTCCATAAGGGGATGCGTGGTCCAGGGAGGGGAGAGGCTTTCTTCCATGGAGCTGCTTGAAATGCTCCGAAGCAGGGAGCCCATGGAGTTCGACGGATATTACGAGACATAGGAAGGCGATATGAGTGATTTACCCGGAAGGGAAGAGCTGAGGGAAGCCATTGCATCCCGCGGTCTGGCAATGACCGAGGATGAGGCGGTGAAACTGGCGGGATACGTTGGACGTATGCCCACTCCCCTGGAGTTCCACCTGTTCGATACAATGTGGAGCGAGCACTGTTCCTACAAAAGCTCCAGGAAGGTCTTGAAGACTCTTCCAACCGACGCCCCGGGCGTGGTGATAGGTCCCGGCGAGGACGCGGGAGTGGTGAAGTTCTGTACCCACGAGGGAAGGGAATGGAACCTGGTGGTTGCCCACGAGAGCCACAACCACCCGTCCCAGGTGCTTCCCGTTGAGGGAGCCGCAACGGGCATTGGTGGAATAGTCCGGGATGTTTACTGCATGGGGGCCAGGGTCACAGGTTCCCTGGACCTGCTCAGGTTCGGCGATCCCCTGGGCGAGAACGGCGAGACAGTAAGATCGATCGCCAGGGGCGTCGTGGAGGGCATCTGGAAGTACGGCAATGCTCTGGGTGTGCCCAACATGGGCGGGGATACCGAGTTCCATCCCGGCTACGACGACAACTGCCTGGTGAACGTGGTTGCCTTCGGCATGGTTCCCGCAGACCGGGTGGTGCACAGTTTCGTGCCTTCCCGCGCCCACCGGGAACCCTATGTGCTCATCCTCACCGGCAAGCCCACAGACGACACCGGGTTCGGCGGAGCCACATTCGCCAGTGCCGACCTTGACGGAGAACAGGGCATGGGAGCGGTCCAGGTGGCCGACCCGTTCCTGAAAAGGGTGCTCTCCGAGGCTAACGCCCAGGTGCTGGACATGCTCTTCAGCAAGGGTGTGGAGTTCGGTTTCAAAGATCTTGGTGCCGGCGGCATCGCCTGCGTTACCAGCGAACTGGCGGCCCACGGCGGCCTGGGGATTAAGGTGGACCTGGACGCGGTGCCTGTTTCAGTGAAGGGGCTTCCACCTGAGGTGATAGCCTGCAGTGAGACCCAGGAGAGGTACGGGCTGGCGGTTCCCGAGTCCGTCGCCGACGAAGTGCTGAGCATCTACAACGAGAAGTTCGAGATGCCCAGGCTTTTCCCCAACTGCAGGGCGGCGGTGATAGGAAGGTTCACCGAGGAAAAGGTCTACGATGTCTCCTGCAGGGGAGAACGGGCTGCGGAGACCCCCATCGAATACATCACCGAAGGCGTGGTTTATGACAGGCCCGGGGAGCGTGTGGAGATCTCGACCCCTGAACCACCCGAGAGACACTCCAGTCCCGCAGGGGACATAACCGACATGCTCACCTCCATCGCCGGATGCAGCAGGGGAGCGGTATGGTCCTACTACGATTCCGAGGTTCAGGGGGCAACCATGCTGCGCCCCGGAGAGGCCGACGCCTGCGTTTCCGTTCCAGTAAGGGGTTCCAGGACAGGTCTCGCCGTTAGCGGCGACGGCAATCCCTGGTACGGTGAGCTGGACCCGTACCTGGGAGGAGCCCATGCCGTTGGAGAGGCGGTCAGGAACGTGGTCGCCACAGGTGCCACACCCATTTGCGCCACCGACTGCCTGAACTTCGGGAACCCGGAGGATCCTGCGGCCTTCCATCAGTTCCAGGAGTCGGTAAGGGGAATCGCCGACGCCTGCAGAGCGCTGGGATTCAGCGGCGGGGCCTATCCGCTGCCCATCGTATCCGGGAATGTGAGCTTCTACAACCAGTCCTCCCGGGGCAAGGCCATCCCCCCCTCGCCGATAGTGGCGGTCTTCGGAAAGATCCACGACCACAGGAAGGCAACGGACATGGTCCTGAGGAAACCCGGCAGCGCCATTCTTCTGGTGGGCACCAGAAAGGATGAACTGGGCGGTGGCCTGTTCTACCGGACCTGCCTGAAGCACAGGGGCGGAACGGTTCCCAGGTTCAGGGGAGCGCACGAGAAGAAGATGGCGGAATGGGTCCTGGATGCGGTAAGGGATGGTAAGGCCCTTTCAGTTCACGACATAAGCACAGGCGGCCTTGCGATTGCCGCCGCTGAGATGTGCCTGGCCTCCGGGAGGCTCGGCATCGAACTCAATCTGGACTCGAACCCGGTGAACCTCTATTCGGAGACGCCGGGATACCTGGTCGAGGTCAGTGAGGATTTCGCCGAATCGGCCACCCTTCCCGAGTTCGTCTCCAGGGTTGGCACCGTCTGCCCGGAGAGCTTCCTCAGCGGCGTCGGCTGGAGCCTGGACCTGGGGTCGGTGAGGCAGCGGTGGGAGAACCGGCTCCACAGGGTTATCTGGAGAGAGGAGGAGATCTGATGGCCAGCGCAGCTGTTATCAGGTTCCCGGGCTCCAACTGCGAGTTCGAGACCGCCGAGGTTCTCCGCCGTTCCGGGGTGGACTCCAGGATATACAACTGGAATCAGACCCTGGAGCTTTCATCGGCCAGGGCCGATGCCTATGTCCTTCCCGGGGGTTTTTCCTTCCAGGACAGGGTCCGGGCCGGGGTGATAGCCTCCAGGGAACGGATAATGGACATCATTTACGAGGAAGCCGCCCAGGGAAAACCTGTGCTGGGCATCTGCAACGGAGCTCAGATCCTTCTGGAGGCCGGGCTTGTGCCCGGGTGGAAACCAGGTGCGGTTCAGGCGGCGCTGGCTTCCAACATGGTTCACGGAAGAAGCGGCTACCTTTCAAGATGGGTCTTCCTGAAGAAGACCACGGGGGTTCCCTCCTGTCCCTGGCTCCAGGCCATGGGCGACGATCCGGTGCCGGTTCCCATAGCCCATGCAGAGGGACGTTTCGTTTTCAGACCGGACGACCTGAACAGGGCCTCCGGTCAGGTGGCCCTTGCCTACTGCGACCCGGAGGGCACTGAAGCGGCGGGATGGCCGGACAACCCAAACGGCTCCATGCTCAACGCGGCTGCGCTGATGAACACAAGGGGAAACGTCCTGGCCATGATGCCGCATCCGGAACGGGCCTACGACCTCTGGCAGGTGCCATCGTCCCTTGCCGGAAGCTGGGGAGATGCCAGAAGGGCAGCCTCCCCCGGCGACCTGGGGGCCGACCCCGGCCCCGGGGAGATCATATTCAGAGGCCTTGCCGAGTACCTGGGGGTGCAGAAATGAACGAGTACACCATCGCAGTGAAGCTCAAGGCCCCGGATCCCGCGGCGGTCACGGTCCTCAACGCCCTGTCGGGCATGGGAGTGCAGCTTCCCCCGGCCAGGCTGGAGCGATACGACATCTGGAGGTTCGAACTGGAGAGCGGCGGCGAGGAAGCCGTGCGGGAGATAGTGGGGCATTTCACCGACATAGTGAATCCCAACAAGCATCTCTGGACCTTCGTGAGTCCCGGCGAGGCCGTACCGGGTCAGGGAGGTGATCTGCACTGGACCGGTCTTCTGGTAAAGGACAGGGAAGACGCCGTTGGCTCCGACTGGGCTGAGATTCTCAAGAGAAGGGGATTCCCTGTGCTTTCCGTTCGCAGGGGAACCCTCTGGTCCCTTGGCTATCTGAATGAGATAGACGAGTCCCTGGCCAGCAGGCTGGCCATGGACCTGGCGGTTAGCGGAAGCAGGACAGGCGGGCTCCTTAGCAATCCCATCTTCCAGGAGGTCCTTCCCTGGACCTGAGGACGGGAGAGTTCAGGGAAGCCCTTTCCCTGGTGGAGAAGCCCCAGAGATACATAGGCCTGGAATACAACGCCGACAGCAACATCGATTCCCCGGTGGTAACCCTGGTATACCCCGACGTGTATGAACTCGGAGCAAGCAATTTCGGTCTCAGGGTGGTTCGCCACCTGCTGGCGGAAACGGGTTCGTTCTCCGTTCGAAGGGCCTTCCATCCCGGTCCGGACATGCACCGGCTCATGAAGGAGCGACAGCTCCCCTGGCTTGATCAGGAGGCCGGGGAACCGGTGGTGCGGAGTTCCGTTGTGGGGTTCGGAATTGCCTCGGAGATCCTTTACACCAATGTCCTTTCCCTGATCGACCTGATGGGGCTGCAGCTCAGGGCCGCCGCAAGATCCCATGACGCCCCCATCCTCCTGGCCGGAGGCGGAGGGCTGGGGAATCCCGCTCCACTGATGCCCTTCATGGATGTCATCTTCCTCGGGGAGGCCGAGGCTGGTCTCTTGCCCCTGATGAATCTGCTGTGCTCACCCATTCCCAGGGAGGAGAAGCTGGAAAGGGCATCAGGCCTTCCCGGTGTGCTGATCCCTTCTCTTCACCGCGGGGAGCCTGTCAGGTGGGTAAGGGCTCGATCCCTTTCCACAGGGGACGCCCCGGTGCGCCAGATAGTTCCGCTGGGCCAGATCACCCACGACAGGGCTGTGGTGGAGCTCTCCAGGGGCTGTACCAGGGGCTGCAGGTTCTGCCAGGCGTCCCAGCTGTCCAGGCCTGTGAGGGAGAGGACCCCGGAGGAGGCATTATGCCTCATAGAGGAGGCTGTGAAGCTCACCGGCTGGGAGCAGGCGGGTCTTCTCACCCTCTCTTACAGCGACTACTCCGGCCTGAAAGAGCTGCTGAAGGGGCTTGGTCCACTGGAAAGGGACCTCCACGCCAGGGTCTCCCAGCCCTCCCTCCGCCCGGACACCCTTCCGGGGCTCCAGGCGAAGCGCTTCTTCAGGGGCAGCCTCACCATGGCTCCGGAGGCTGGTACGGAGAGGCTGAGAAGGATCATCAACAAGCCCATTACCCACGACGAGATATTAGCCGCCGCAACAGCCGCCTCCAGGATGGGAGCAAGGGGCATAAAGCTCTATTTCATGGTGGGCCTCCCCGGTGAGACCGATGAGGACCTGCTGGCTGTGGCTGCCCTGGCGGATGAGATATCGGCGATCATGGGCAGGAAGAGACCTGTCACCGCTGCGCTGTCCCCGTTCGTGCCCAAACCGCACACCCCTTTTCAGTGGGCTTCCCAGCCTGATCACAGGGAGATGTGGAGAAGGATCTCCATTGTAAGGGGAGCCTGCCGGAAAGCCTCCGTTTCCTGGAACGACCCCCGTGTTTCCACGGTGGAGGGTCTTCTTGCCAGGGGCGGCATGGAAACGGCTGAACTCCTTGAGGAGGCGTTTGCCAGGGGTGCCGTTTTCGACGGCTGGAGCGACCTGTTCAAATGGGAAGTATGGAAGAACATTCTGGAAGGGACCACCCAGGAGGAATACCTGCCGGGGGATCCCCTTCCCTGGGACATGGTGGATCTGGGCGTAAGCAAAGAGTGGCTGGTGGAGGAGTACCGGCGAAGCCTCGGGGAGGAGCCTCTGCCGGACTGCCGGGAGGCGGGATGCTCCGGCTGCGGAGCCTGCGGGGGGGATGTGCCCCCTGTTCCGAGCCCCGGTGTGGAGCCCGAAATCAAGGTCACCGGCAGAGAAGTGGAACCTGCTGCGGTGCAGAGGGTAAGGATAAGGTACGGCAAGAGCGGCCTGGCGGTTTTTTCCTCTCACCTGGACATGGTAAGGATGTGGACCAGAACCCTGAGACGCACCGGTCTTCCCGTTCACTACACATCGGGGTATTCCAGAAGGGTGAAGCTTGCCTTCTCCCATCCAGTTCCGCTGGGAATGGGAAGCGTAAGCGAGTACGTGGACTTTCAGCTCGACCGCAGGGTCGGTTTGTCCGAAATTGCAGCAGCGCTGAAGGAGGCCCTTCCCAGGGGCATAAGGGTGCTTGCCGCAGGGGAGCCGGCTGGGAAGTACAGGGCACCTGACGCTTCCGCTGCGGCGGCTGAGTATATTGTAAGAGGAATCGATGATCCCGGTTCGGTCGAGAACCGGCTGAAAGAGAATGAAATGGTGATCTCCTGCCGTATTGATAGCGGCGGAGTCTTGAGAATAATCACCGATCCCGGGAAAGGCGCCTCAAGGCCCGACAGGCTTCTTGATGCGCTGGGGGTACGGTGGAAGAGCATAACCAGAAAAGAGATATACGCCGGGGGCATGAACGGGCGGCTGGTGCCGCTGCTCCCCGCGGCGGAAGGAGAACTGTGCAATGAAGGTTGATTTCATAGTCAACCAGCATCCTGAAGTCACCAGAATAGCGGTTCTGGAAGACGGCAGGCTAATGGAACTGATAGTGGAGATGGCCAGCGACAAACACATCGTGGGCAACATCTACCTGGGGAAGATCAATGCGGTTCTTCCCGGCATGCAGGCTGCATTCGTGGACATTGGACTGGAGAGGAGCGCTTTCCTCCATGTGTCCGATGTGCGCGAAAAAATGGCGGACGACAGGGGTTTCGCGAAGGCGCTTACCGAGGGGAAGCCCCCAAGGGCCGACGAAACCCGCAGACCCATCGAAAAGGTTCTGGAAAAGGGCAAGTCCATACTCGTCCAGGTCACCAAGGAGCCCATAGGCACCAAGGGTGCCAGGGTAACCACAAGGATATCCATAGCCGGCAGGTATGTGGTAAGCATGCCCGGCGATACGGTCTCCGGGGTTTCCCGCAAGATAACCGACAGGAAGGAAAGGGGCCGGCTGCGCAAGATAGTTGGAGAAGTCCGTACCGACGGTTACGGGATAATAGCCAGGACCGCAGGAACGGAGAAGGATGAGGAAAGCTTCAAGACCGACGTGGAGAGAATCGTCGAGAAGTGGAAGGAAATAGGGGCCCTTGCCCTGAAGTCCAAGGCCCCCGCCCTGCTGCACCAGGAGCACGACCTGATAACCATGACCGTCCGCGACATGGTATCCCCCGACGTGAACTCCATCGTCTGTGATTCCCGAATAGTGGCCAGACAGATCCGCAAGTATCTGAAAACCTTCGACCCCGCCGTGGCGGGAAAGGTAAGGGTATACAGAGGCAAGACCCCGATCTTCGACCACTACGGCATCGAAAAGGAGATATCCGGTCTGGTCACCAGGGAGGTCCCCCTGAAGAGCGGAGGATCCCTTGTGATAGACCACACCGAGGCCCTTGTGGCAATCGATGTGAACACCAAGCGGTATGTGGGCCGCAGGAAACAGGAAGACACCATTCTGAAGACCAACATGGAGGCAGCCAGGGAGGTCGCCAGACAGCTGAGGCTCAGGGACCTGGGCGGAATAATCGTCATAGACTTCATCGATATGGACGATTCAGGCCACAAGGACAAAGTGGTGAACTGCCTGAGAAGCGAACTGGGAAGGGACCGCTCCCCCACCAAGACCTGCGCCGTGAGCCCCATGGGCCTGGTGGAGATGACCAGGAAGAGGGTCAGGCCCAGCCTCGTGCAGTCCATGTCCGGCGTATGCGAGCACTGCGGGGGAACCGGCAGGATACAGGCTCCCCTGAGCGTTCTCACCAACATCGAGAGATTCCTGGAGAGAGCCGCCGGCAAGGGAAAGCACAGCAATCTGGTGGTCTCGGTCAATCCCGCCGTTGCCAGTTATCTCATCGAGGACGACGGCAGGCGGCTGGAGTACCTTACCAGTCGAAGCGACAGACTTTCTGTGCACCTTCACGAGGATTCAAGGCTGGGACAGGCTGAATTCAAGGTGTTCTCCCTGGATACCCACGATGAGATCACCGACCTCTACGTCCCCGGCGGCAAAGGTTGACCCGGAGGGTGTTTGCTGGTATATGATTGCGCTGTTCCGGCGGCGGCTGAAACCAATGCAAATCAAGAATATTTCTTATAAAACGGAGGTACGCTTTGTACGCTATTATCAAGACCGGTGGGGTTCAGTTCAGGGTTGAGCCCGGGATGAAGGTTCTCGTTCCCGGAGTTCAGGGGGATGAGGGCTCCACTTACGTGTTCAATGACGTTCTTCTCGTGGCCAAGGACGAGAAGGTGGTAGTGGGTCATCCTTTCATCGACGGGATCAAGGTCTCCGCGAAGATCCTCGAACAGACCAGAGGCCCCAAGGTAACCGTCTTCAAGAGGAAGAAGCGTAAGGGTTACGAGAGGAAGACAGGTCACAGGCAGGACAAGACCTGGGTTCAGATCGACAAGATCACCAAGGGCTGACATGGCCCTGGTTCTCTCCGGTAAGGACTATGCCAGGGAGGTAAGGAAGTCCGTCAAGGAGCGGGCAGCCGGGCTTCAGGGCCCGCCGCCGGGTCTTGCGGTTATAATGGTGGGTGACGATCCTGCCAGCTCGGTGTATGTGGCCTCCAAGGAACGAGCCTGCCGGAAGGCCGGGTTCCTCAGCAGGGTCATCCGCCTGGATGAATCCTCCACCGAAGATCAGGTCCTGGGCAGGGTTCATGAACTGAACCGGGACGATTCCATCCACGGCATTCTCGTTCAGCTTCCCGTTCCGGCACACATCTCCCCTGACGCGGTGGCCGCAGCTGTGGATCCGGCAAAGGATGTAGACGGTTTTCATCCAGTGAACGTTGGCAGGCTGTGGAGGGGGGAGAAGGGTCTATTCCCCTGCACTCCAATGGGCATAATGGGCCTCCTGAAGCGTCATGACATTCCCCTGGAGGGGAAGAACGCTCTGGTACTGGGCAGGTCCAGCATAGTGGGCAAGCCGATGGCTGCGCTCCTCCTCAGGGAGAACTGCACGGTCACAATAGCCCACAGCAGAACGGTGAACCTTCCTGCGATGTGTTCCAGGGCTGACATTCTGATCGCGGCGGTGGGCAGACCCCGGATGATCGGACCTGACTGGGTCTCGGAAGGCGCCGTGGTTATCGACGTGGGCATGAACAGGGACGAGAACGGCGACCTCTGCGGTGATGTGGATTATCAGGCGGTCTTCGGGAAAGCATCGGCTATCACCCCGGTGCCCGGGGGCGTTGGTCCGCTGACGATCGCTTTCCTCCTGGAGAACACCCTGAGGGCAAGGACCGGCTGCTTCGCAGACTAGTTCCTTCATTCATGGCGATATAATTCCCGGGTGTTCCATTATTGAATGCCCGGGTTTTCCTTATGTGCCGCGGTTGACGGAACGATGGCCGAGATAGTATCTCTATGAATGGTGACCGCAACCCATGGAGATGTGTATGACGGCTTTCATTCTTCTTTCGCTTGCTGTAACCGCCTATGCGGACTATCCGGTTGTAGACCTTATTGATGTTCCAACTATCAATCATATTTATTCATTAACGCCTGGAGAAAGATCAGATCTTCTCTCCGAGATCCAGGAGAACGGATCGTACCCGGTGTACGATTCAGGGCCGTTCCTGGGTTCCTCGGCATCACCGGAGGGCTCCGGCCTGGTTCTGGTGGAGGTTTACAGGCCCCTTGTTCCCACCGACCTGATCTCACTTGCTGAAGCGGGTCTCAAACCCTCGGGCTCGGCTCCCGACGGGAATTCCTTCATAGCTCTTCGAACAGGCGTTCTCGACCCCTCCGTTCTCACAGGCTCCGGGTTCGCACGGAGCCTTTCCGACTGGACCTTCTCCCGGGCAGCAGGGCCATGGACGTCCTGGCGGGGAAACTGGCTTGTCCTGATGGCCCCGGGCTTCGTGCCGGCGGAAGGCGTGCAGGTAACGGGGAACTGGTGGCTTACCGGTTCTCCCCCTGAAAGCGGGGTCATCCAGGCCGTTCCCGACAGAGCGGCCAGGGCTGTGAACCATGCCCTGGGTACACAGGCGGACGACAGCCGGGAAGCAGCAGGGCTTCCTGACCTCTGGTCCTACTACACCGGGCTTGGGGTCAGGGTCGGCGTGCTTGACACAGGGGTATGGTCCGAACACCCTGACCTGACAGGCTCGATAGTATCCGGCCCGCCGGATCCCGACGGCCATGGAACAGCGGTCTGCGGGGCTATCGCCTCAGCAGGGGGCGTGGACCTGAACTGCGAGCATAACGGGAGCGGAGGCGCTCCAGATGCGGAGCTGTACGTGATCCAGCGCCCGGAATCGATGACACCATCGGAGTTCGCCGGTTTCCTGAACACCTTTACGGACAACTCCTGCAGCATTGTGAACAACTCCTGGGGTCTGGAGGGCTCCCACACCTACGACGGCTTCTGCCTGGCTGTGGATCAATGGGTGAGGGACGGCGGGATAGCCGTTTTCAGTTCCGGCAACGACCCGGATCCCGGGGCAATACCCTCTCCCGCCATCTCAAGGAACGCCATTACCAGCGGTGCGGTCAGCTTCATCCCGAGCGAAGGTGAGAACGTGGTGCTGGCATCCTACAGCGGACGCGGCCCCACCGGGGACGGCAGGCTGAAACCGGAGATACTGGCTCCCGGGGGAGAGTACCTCCAGTCCACCATGCAGCTGGGTGTGGCCACCGCCAATGCCTACTACGGAGGCGCCTGGCTCGACGACCCAGCCAACCGCTGGCCCGGGGAGGAATCCTACACCAGGCGAACGGGGACCAGCATGTCGGCGGCCTTCGTTTCAGCGGCAATGGCCCTCTGCAAGGAGAAGTACGGATCCCTTTTCCGTCCCGAGGACGCAATGGCCCTGGCCGCCGCCTGCGCCATACCACTGAAAGGAACCCAGGGCACCGCCGCAACGGGATATGCTGACTCCGGTCACGGTTTCGGCCTGCTGGACGGTTATCACCTTCCCGGCACCTACTTTTCCGAAGAGGTGGACAGACCCCTGTGGATAAACTCCAACATCGTGGAAGGTCAGGCTTCCAGGGAATGGGTCATGTACGTGCCGGCCTACACCAGCTGGATATCCACAGGCCTGGGCTACGCAGACGTTCCATCCGCATCCTCGCAGCTCCAGGTGGACCTTGACCTTACGCTGGTGTCTCCCTCCAGCACAGTCCATTCATTTCAGCTTCCGCCGGGTGTTACCGCCGAGAGTCCCGTTGAGAGGGTGGTGGTGGAGAACCCGGAGCCCGGGGCCTGGACGGTGGTTGTAACCGCAGATTCCTGGGCCGACCCGGGGAACCCCAGTGAGGAGCAGCAGTTCTCCCTTGCCACCTACAGGTACAGCAGGGATCCTCAGCTCACGGTAACCTTCCCGGTGGACACCACCATATACGCCCCCCCGGGGGGCGATCTTCAGATACCTGTAACGGTCACCAACAGCGGCGGTTACATTGCCGTGGGCGCATGGACTCTACTTGATCCCCCGGATTCCTTCACAGGGGATGTGAACGATCCGGTCTTCCTGGGGAACCTGGTCTATAAGAATGCCTCCGCTTCCGCGGAGTTCACCCTTCAGTGCCCGGATCAGCCCGGCACCCATCTCGTGGACATACTCGCCGGCGGCGCCAACCTGGGCATGGAGGACGCAGCCGGACAGTTCACCATCGTACTCGCGTATCCGGACCTTACTGTCTCCATACCCTCCCCGGATATCCCTCCGCCCTTTGCAGTGGGGCAGACCGTTGATTTCAGCGTGGTGGTGAGCAACGACGGAGAGGGTCCCAGCCAGGGCACCCAGCTCGCCTATTACCTCACCGACGATCCGGATTCCCTGTCGGACCCCATCGCCTTCCTTGAGGTGCCTCCCCTGGAAAGCGGGGAAACGGCGTCATTCAAAGAGGGGTACAGGTTCACATATTTCGACATCGGAAGCAGATTCCTTGTGGCCGTCGTGGACCCGGACTCCACCGTGATCGAGCAGAACGAGGGCAACAACTCCGGAAGCTACGGCCCCTTCAATGTGTCCGGAGAGTTCGCCCCCCCGGTGAACCTGGTGGCCGAGAGCGGCAACGACGGCTTCATCCCCCTCTCCTGGGATCCGCCTGAGGCCGCTTCCCGTGACGGTTCGAGGGGTCTTACATCCTACAGGCTCTACAGGTCCATATCGCCCCTGGGACCTGAACCCGACCCCATAGTCGAGATCGGCACGGACACCCTGGAGTGGGTGGATTCCCTTGTGGTTAATGGGGTGGGCTACTACTACTGGGCTACATGCGTCTACACCAGCCCCGGCGGGGAGAGCGTGTACAGCAACATGGCCTCGGCAACCGCCCAGGGGCCCACCGGCTCACTGGGCGGCACGGTAACCGATGTTTACACAGGCCGTGACCTGCCGGACATCGTCGTTTCGATCTTTGGCCTGGGGATCACCTCGGTAACCGACGACACGGGCTTCTACTATTTCGAAGACGTTCCCGTGGGGCCGGTGCCGGTTTTCGTTGACCAGGACCCCTACCTCGTGTTTTCCGACACGGCATCCGTTGAAGAGGATGTATTTACGGAGTTCGATATAGGTCTCGTAAGGGATTTCAGCCCCGGCATGACCGTTATCCCCACACCCTTCACGCCTAACTCCGACGGAATCAACGACACGGCGTCCTTTGTCTGGCCGGCGGCCTCGGGTTCTGTGATAGACCTTTTCATCTACACCCTGGAGGGGGTTCCGGTGAGGCGGATCTCGTCCCCTGAGCCGGTCTGGAACGGCAACGACGACTCGGGGCAGCCGGTGCCTTCAGGGGTATATCTTTTCCACGGGGCTTCTCCCCAGGGGGAGGTGACGGGAACGGTATGCGTGGCGCGATGAAGACCATTTTCCTCGTTCTTATGATTTCCGCCACCGCTGCGGGAAGCGTTCTCGATCCCGGGGCGAGGGCCATGGGAATGGCCGGGGCCTTCATACCCCTGGCCGACGACGGCTGGGCCTGCTGGTGGAACCCCGCGGGGCTTCTCCGTTCGGGGAGGATAATGTTCGGGGCGGAGTACACAAGCCTCTATCCCAACATGGACCTTAACACCATAGATCTGGGAGCGGTGGGCTATGTGCAGCCCATCACCCGTTTCGCCGCTTTCGGACTGGGGGCGGGTTTTCTCAGCGCCTCCGACCAGTGCACCCAGGGGGAGGGTCTCCTGGCCTTCGCTTTCAGGCCGGGGATCTTTCCGGTGTCATTCGGACTTGCAGGGGGATACCATTTCAGAGAGTACGCCGACAACGAGTTCACATCCTACGATCCCCTCTTCGCCGGTGGCCTCCGGGCCAAGGGAATATCCCTGGATGCGGGATTTCAGGCTGAGCTGGGAAGGCGGGTGACCTTCGCCGGAGTTGCAAGGAACATCCTTCAGCCGGATATGGGCATAGGGGAGGAGGATCCCGAGCCCATGGAGGTCTCCCTTGGATTCGCTTTCTATCCAAGGTTCATAACTCCTGTGATCCAGGCGGACTGGTCCCTGGAAGAGGTAAACGGAGATACCGACATCGACATAGCCCTGGGCCTGGAGAAATGGATCGGAGAGGGCGAGAACTGGGGCTTCAGAACCGGGTTCAGAACAATGGCCCTGGGGGCCGCATCCGAGGTCACCGCCGGTGTTTCCGCAAGGTACGAGGGGACCATCCCGCTCTCCTTCGACTACTCCTTCGCCCTTCCCCTCAACGACCTGCAGTCAACATGGGGCAGACACAGGGCAGGGCTTACTTTCAGGCTTGGCGGTTCCCAGTGGGTGGACGAGGAACCCAGGGTCCCCCTGCCGCCCATGGTGGACAGAAGGACATGGCAGACGGGAACCGATCTCTCGGAGGTCAGCCTTTGGGCTGGAAGGGATGTGCAGAACGACTCCCTCACCGTGGCCCAGTACGATCAGATCCCCCTGAACAGCACCCTCAGGCTCGACCAGGGCCAGGTGCTGTACGCCTACTTCCCCGCCAGGGCCACTTTCACCGAGGAGGACATAAGGGACCTCAGCGCCTCCTTCAGGGTCCCCAGGTACTGGTTCGAGCAGAACAATGTGGAACTGAGGCTCCTGAGGCTCTTCAGGGTGAATCCCGACAACACCCTGGAACGGATGCCGTCGGCCCTGGTGGATGAAGACGAGGGTTACTACTATTTCGAGGCTTCCCTGGACAGGATCGACGATTTTCTGATAACCTCCCGCCATGCGGAACTGGTCATGGTGGAGCCCCAGACGGTCTACGGCGATGTGGACAGCGTGGATATCATCGAGGCCAGTCTGAGCTTCAGGGTCAGCAAGATCTGGATGGACCAGAACAGAATTGATCCCGCAACACTTGGCCTCACCAGGGTAAGGGGCGGGGTTCCCCTGGACGTGCGCTGCACCCAGGTGGACGAAGACCTGAACTACCTCTACTACGAGACCGACCCTATCAACCTTTTCCAGTTCATGATAGTGGCCAGGGAGAGGGAGGGTCTTTCCATGTCGACCATCTACTTCGACCACAATGTGGCCGAGATCAGGGATGACCAGTATCCCGACTTGGACAGGATCGTCCAGACCCTCAGGAACAACCCCGGAGTCTTCGTTTCCGTGGAGGGTCACGCGGACAGCGACGGAACCTTCGGATTCAACGACGGGCTCTCCAAGGACAGGGCGCTGAACGTGGCCGAGTACCTGGAGACCCAGCTTGCGGGGTACGACATAGAGATAGAGCCCACCTGGTTCGGAGAGAGGCGGCCCGCCGCCGCCAACGACGACCAGGCGGGAAGAGCCCTCAACAGAAGGGTTGAGATTGTAATTCTCAGAAGATGACCCGGGAAGGGGCTGTATTGATATGAATGCAACATCCATAGTACTTCTTGTAGGGCTTGTGAGCTTCTGGGGTGCCCTGGGGCTGGCGGCGGGTTTTTTCATAAGGCTGAGGAAGACACTTGAGACGCTGGAAGCCACCCTGAACCGAGTCCAGGGTGACTTGGCGGAGCTTACCCCGGTGATGTCGGAAACCCTCAGGGAAATGGAGAAGACGGGGCAGGAGGTTGGTCAGACCGCCGCCGAAGTCAGGGTGCTCACACGGAAGGTCAATGCCGGCAGCGCGCCTGCGGTGATAGGGGGAGCGGTAAGCTACCTCCCCGCGGCGGTGGGCCTGATCAAGCTGGTAAAACCGCTCTTTTCCCGAAGGGGGAAGAAGTGAGAAAAGCCCTTCTTTTGCTGTCATTCCTTTTTCTCCTCTCGTGCAGGCAGGAATCCATCGGCCCCCTTAACGGGGTGATGGTGGTGTACAGTCCTGAGCTGGCCGAATTCATTGACGGAGGGGGGCTGGAGGATCTGCATCTCGTTGTGGAGACCGTTGATCCCGAACAGGTACTCAGTTTTTCCTACGCCAATCTTCAGGAGTTCACGGGAACTCTCAGGGAAAGGCGAATAGTGCTTATGCTCCTTTCGCCGGAAGACCAGGGGCAGATACCCGGAGACCTCGAGGAAACATCCGGCGGCATATACTCCGGCAGGGACATCTGGGCTCTGAACCAGCATGTTTTCGCCGTGGTGGTGAACGGCGGCGGGATCCCCGAAGAGCTTCCCGCTGTGATAGAGGAAGCCTATGACCAGCAGATGCACGCATATCTCTACAGGAGCTTCGTGAGCACCTCCATGACCTCCCAGGCGCGGATCGACAGCCTCAGGTCCCTGGGTTTCTCCTTGGATGTTCCGAAATCCTATGAAACGAGGAAGTGGACCGCCGAAGACGGATTCGTTCAGTACCAGCGGCAGCCCGACGAGGAGTGCATGCTCCTTCTCAGCATAAATGTCATCCACGGTTTCTCACAGACGGAGCTCACCCCGGAGAACGCAATGCTGGCCAGGGAGGCCATGGCCAGGACCTGGTTCTTCGACGCTTCGGAGGACTCTGTGGACAGGGCCAGGACAACATTCGAACCGGTGACTTCAGGGGGTCTTTCGGGCATACAGCTCACTGGTGTGTGGCGCAACCCGGAATATCTTAACGCAGGCTCCTTTACAAGCAGGGTGCTCGATGCCGGTGACGAGTGGTATATTCTCGACCTGGAAGTATACAATCCGGGCCACGCGAAGGAACCTTACCTTCGCGAAGGCTGGATAATTATGGATACCTTCGTTAAGGAGTAACAATGCCCAACGGCGAAAACGAAATACAGGAGCTATATCAGGAGTGGCTCTCGGATCCTTCTCCTGCTGTCTGTGTTCGGCTGGCCGGTAAGCTTCGCAGGTCCGGGAGAAGCGAAGAGGCCCTGGATGTTTCCCGGAAGGGTCTTGAAGACTGGCCCGAAAACATATCGGTGAACGTGGTCTTCGGGCGCTGCGCCCTTGATCAGCGTCTCTTCGACGACGCGATGAAGGTGTTCGAGAAGGTGATCTCCATCGATCCTCTGAATCTCATCGCCATCAAGAGTCTGGCCGAGCTCCACTTCGAGAGGGAGAACTGGAACCGTTCCATCGAGCTCTGCGAGGAATACCTTTTCGAGTACCCCGGCGATCCCGAGATAGAGGAAATGCTGGAAAAGGGCAGGAAGAAGAAAGAAGAGGCCAGAAGGGAGGCCAGGCTCACCGGGCAGGATGTGGAATATCCGGAGACCGGCAGGATGGCCTCTATCCTGGCAGCCCAGCAGTCAGGTGTCCCGGGTGAGTCCCGTGAAGGAAGCGCCGACGCTCCTGAAGATGCAGCGCCGAAAAGGGAGAACAGCAGCCGTGCTCCCAGGAGCCTGTTCGACCTGTTCACCCCGGAAGAATGCGAAGAGCTGGGGCTTTCATCCTACGACAAATGATTACTATAACGGTTTTGAACGGACCCAACCTGGGTTCTCTGGGCCATCGGGAGCCGGAGGTCTACGGCGATGTCACCGCCTTCGAGCTGGAGGAATCGCTCAGGGAGTTCGGCGGGAAACTGGGATGCAAAGTAGAGTTCTCCCGGCATGAGACCCAGGGAGGGCTAACAGAGGCGATAAGCGCGGCATCCGGGGTGTCGGAGGGGCTTATCATCAATCCCGGCGCCTTCTCCCACACATCAGTTGCCGTAATGGACGCGATGCGGGCCTTCCAGGGCCCTGTCATAGAGGTACACATATCACAGATCCACAGGAGGGAACCCTTCAGGCACAGGATGCTCACCGCCATGGGAGCGGATGTGGTCATATCCGGCGCCGGGACCAGGGGCTATCTTTCCGCGATGGAAATAATCATGGAACTGCTTCGGAGGTAGCCAATGGCCACATCTAACGACTTCAGAAGGGGAATGGTACTGGACATCGACGGGAAGTACTACTCCATACTCGAATTCCAGCACGTGAACCCTGGAAAGGGCGCAGCATTCGTCAGGTCCAAACTGAAGGACGTCCTTCAGGGCAAGGTTCTTGAGAAGACCTGGAGAGCCGGCGAGAAGGTGACCGAGATCCGTCTGGAAAGAAGGGTCTACCAGCTGCTCTACCACACCGATGACATGTACACGGTAATGGATCCCAACACCTACGAGCAGATCGACCTTCCCGCTCATCTTGTGGGAGATGCCGCCGATTTTCTCACCGACAACACCGAACTGGACGTTCTCTTCGTGGGCAGCAAACCAATCATGGTGGAAGCCCCTAGTTTCGTGGAGCTGCTTATAACGAAGTCGGATCCCGGGCTTAAGGGTGATACCGCCACCGGCGGAACCAAGCCAGCCACACTGGAGACCGGCGTTGTGGTCCAGGTTCCACTGTTCGTCGAGGAGGGCGAGAGGATCAGGGTGGACACCAGGACAAGGGAGTACATGGAGAGGGCTAAGGGCTAAAGGCTCCTGTACAGCTCCTCTATGTAACCGTCCTGCCACGATCTGGCTCTCCAGATGTGTCCCCTGGGCATCTGAATGAACACCGCAAGGGCAACCTTCCGCCCGTTTTCAGTGGTCAGGATGCCTGCTATGGTGCAGGTATCGTTAAGGGAACCGGTCTTTCCCCGGAAAGCTCCCGGTGGGATGCCATTCATCCTGGCTGCCAGTGTGCCGTCGGTTCCGCTGGCGGGGAAAGAAGCCATGAATTCCGGTCCGTATGAGAGTGAGGACCAGCCTTCGAGGAAAACCCTTGCCAGCTGTTCCGGGGCAAGCATGTTAAGCCTTGACAGGCCCGATCCATCCGCCAGCTGCCAGCCCTGAATGCCCGGGCAGATGCTGTCCAGAAGGGCTCCCGACACGTCGCAGCCGGCCCTGGTGGAACCGGGCTCTCCGGTGACGTGGAAGGCCACAGTCCTCAGCACCTGCTCCGCCACCATGTTCCTGCTCCATTTGTTCATCGTTCCGAGAATTACCCACAGCGGGTCGGAGTACATGGTGGAGGTGACTCCGGGCACGGATGCCCCGCCCTCCTCCAGGCGTACACCCCCGAAAACGGCGGGAACGCCATACCGGTTCAGCTCCCCCTCGAGGTAGAGGGCCAGTTCCAGGGGAGCCCCTGCGAAGGGCTTGTAGATGATCTCCCGGGTTCCCGCCTCGATGGTGCCGGAAAGCGTCAGCTCCGGGGAACCCGTCTCCCAGTTGCCGCCCGTCGCGGTTATTGAGGTCGAGGATCCCGTCCTGAGCTGGCCGGTGTTCACCACCAGCGAGGGCAGTGGTGGATAGGTGTAGACCCGCAGCGGCCCATCCACTGCGGATACCACTATTTCAAGTACATTGTCGCCAATGCATAAGGGTTCCACAGGGGGGCAATAGGTCCTGTCCCAGTCGCTCTCGTCCCACCCGGGCAGGTGAGTCTCCGAAGCAATGGCCGATGGGTCGAGGAAGAGGTTCCAGCCGTTCCTGCCGGGCAGGGCAGCCGCTGTTTCGATGGCGGTTCTGGTGACGTCTTCCGCGGAAAGGAGAGGAGCGCCGGAACCAATGAGGTACAGGCTTCCCGAGGAGGTATCCGCCGCTATGGAGGTGTTGTAGAGATAGGCGGCGCCCAGGTGCTCGAGGGCGGCAAGGGTGGTTACCGCCTTTACCGTGCTGGCAGGCCTGAAGGGAACGGTTCCGTTGATGTCGATCAGAACCTCTCCGGTTTCCGCATCCAGGGCGAACACCCCCAGCTCCCATGAAGCAGGCAGCTCCGGCAGGCCCGGGAAGAGAACAAGCATTGCTAGAACCGGTATCACTCTTTCTCCTTCGCGCTGGCAGTTGACATTCCTCTTCGAGACCGTAAAAATAATGCTCTCAGGAACACAAGTAAAACACTGACTTACGGAACGGAGAAACCCCATGGGGAACACTGCATACCTTCTGCTTACGGCCATTGTCCTGCTTGTCCTGTCCTGCGGCGGCGATCCTGCGCCGGGTGAACCGGGGGCGGTGATAACCGTCAACGGCAGTTCCGTACTGGCGGATGAAGTGGCGGAGACCTTCGAGAGATACAGGGGGGACTCCATCGCGGTCGACGTGCTCAGGGACAACATACTTGCCAGGGAGCTGTTCCTGGCCCACGCCAGGGACCTGGGGCTCCATGAGGACAGGGAGGTTCAGAGGCTGGTTCATGAGAGGAGGAGGGAGATCCTCCAGTCGGCGTGGCTCTCCCATGAACTTGATCAGGTCCCGTCCGATACGGAAGCGGTGAGATCATTCTGGGAGAACCTGGGAACCGGTGTCTCCTACACGGCCCTCTCCCTCAGGGACACGCTTCTCATGGACAGCATTGCCGATCTGGTGGCTTCCGGGGCCGATCTTTCCCGTCTTGCCTCCATCCACGGCATCGACAACATCACGAGGACCACGGGAGGGCGGATCGACATTCCCGACAGGCTATATGCCAATATCATGGACCTTGACCATCTCAGCGAACCGGTGGAGGGCAGCGTTATCGGGCCGTTCCCCGTTCCGGTGGGTCAGAGGATACTCAGGATTGACTCGGTCTGGACCTATCAGCCCGGCCCCTTCCAGGAGGATTCCCAGAGCATTGCCAGAATGCTTCTCTCAAGAGAGCGGGAGATCAGGAAGCAGTTCGTGGAAGACAGCCTGAAGACAGCCTTGCAGGTCACCGTCAGCATGGAAGCCATGGAGCTCATGGCCTCAAGGGGCAACGGCGCCGGTTTCGAACCTTTCACCGAAGAAGAGCAGGAGTTGCCGGCGGTGGAGTGGAACGGAGGAAGCAGGGACATCTACAGTGTCTCACGGAACATCCTTGGTCTTCCCGCCTACCTTCCAAGGAGCACCGCCGACCCTCTCTGGCTGGCGGAGTACGCCGATAGGCTTGCCCTTTTCGACATAGAGATGGAAATGGCCCTCTCCCTGGGCCTGGATACCGTGGAGGCCACGGCAAGGCAGCTCAGGGTGAAGGAGCTTGAAACGCTTCTGGACGCATACTACGAGAACATCATACAGCCCCGCATCCAGCCCGACTCCGTTTTCCTTGCCCAGATCTACGACGAACTCAGGGAGACAATGCCGGTTCCGGAGAAGAGGGTCTTCAACGTGCTTTTCCTGCAGAACTCCGCTGCAGTTGCCGAGGCCGGGTCGGTTATGGACTCCGGCGGTGACATGATGACCATGACTGACCGGTTCGAGACATTCCCTCCCATCCTCGCCGAAGGTGAGACATACCTTACCGTTCCCATGACGGAGATGATGATACCGGAAGGCGACAGGGACACCCTTTTCGGGCTCGAGCAGGGCGGGGAGGCGATCATCTCCCTTACCGACACCACATCTCTCTGGTTCCGCCTGGTTTCCGTCGAGCCGCAGCGTTCCCCTGAGTTTTCCGAGATACGCGACAGGGTGGTGGCCGAGGCGGAGGAACGCCTGGAGATAGAGATCATCGGGGGGCTTGTAGACAGCCTTGAAGCTGTTTATCATCCCTATGTTGATAATGAGTTCTTCCAGGAGTTCTACGTTCCCTCGGAGCAGGCCGACACCACGGCGGTATCAGGGGGTTCAGAGGAGGTAACCGATGCGCTGTAGGAGCTGCGGTCACGAAAACCCAGGCAGGAGTACTGGGAAGTGCGACAACTGCGGTTTCAGACTGGACGACCAGAACCTGCCCCTCAGGGAGCTTCGTTCCGCCCTTCAGAAGCCCATGAACGGCTCCCGTGAGCATCGGGGCGAAACGCCGCCCGAACTCGTTCCCAGGAAGAAGCATCACCCCGGGCTGCTGGGTCTTCTGATTTTCCTGGTGGGGTTAGCTGGAGCTGTTTTCATCCTAAGCAGCTTCGAGAGATCCGTGTACGAGCCGGAGATCGACCTCGAGGAACTCGCCGCAATCGAGGAGGAGGTTCCCCTGGATTCCCTTCCCATAAGGCTTGGCACCGATATCGTATACGTCTTCAACGATGAAGGCACCTCAGCGGCTCCCAGGACCAACGTCGACCTGGCCCTTATTCCCGAGGGGACCGGAGTCTCCTTCCTGGCTTCGGGATCGCTTTCCATCCAGCCTGTGGTGAACTACATGCAGCAGAAGCTCAACGGCTCCGATTTCAGGTATCTCTCCAGCGATTCGCTCTACGCATGGCTTGACTCCACCGAGACTGCATATGCATCGGTCCCGGTCCTGAAGCCCGTACCCTCTCCGGAACAGGATTCCACGGTGGTCCAGCCGGTGGATCTCAAGATACTCTTTACAGATGACTGGCTGCGCTTCATCGTTGAGGAGTACAACACGGACATCGTCGAACCCGCAGGTGGCTACGGCTTTGATTCAAGGCTTTTCACCAGGCTTCTCGGGCAGGCGGAAAGGGCAATTTCCAGAAGGAATACCGATGGAAGACCCGTTCACATCACACTGCTCTTCCCTGGCACTTCTACCCTTCTCGAAGCGGTCGCCATAACCGAGTCGGTACAGGTCTACACCGATACGCTGGGATACTCAGGATTCCACATCAAGTGGGTCAATGTCACCGAGTAGTCTTTCCCCGGCGGAGAGGTTCGCAGGAACCATTCGCTTTCCTACGGTCTCTTCGCCGGGCGACTTTTCCCTGAAACCCTTTCTCGAGCTTCAGGAGTTTTCAAGGAGAGCCTGGCCCTCCGTTTTCAATACCCTGGAGGTCATTGTTTTCAGGGAGGCCTCCCTTCTGCTCCGCTGGCGGGGTCTCTCTGAGTCCAGCGAACCGCTCATGCTCACCGCCCACCAGGATGTGGTACCGCCAGGGGAGGGGTGGTCCTTTGACCCCTTCGCCGGAAAGGTTGAGGGGGGAAGGATATGGGGAAGGGGCGCTGTGGACTACAAGTGCGGCTACGCCGGCATGCTAGAGGCCGCAAGCCTTCTTCTCGCCGGCGGTTTTCAGCCGGCAAGGACCATCTGCTTCGCCTTCGGGCACGATGAGGAAGTGGGTGGAGCCAGGGGAGCCGGAGCCATCACCGAATACCTGACCGCTTCAGGAGTGGTTCTCTCCAGCGTTCTCGACGAGGGGGGATACATCTATGGAACCCGGGAAAGCGAGACCGCTGTGGTGGGTCTTGCGGAAAAGGGTTACGCAACTTTCCGTATCACCGCCTTCGGGAGGCAGGGCCACTCGTCGGTCCCTCCGAAAAGTACCGCCATCGGCACTCTTTCCAGGGCAATTGCCATACTGGAGAACGAGAACACCGATGATCCGGCGGATACCACTTTCGCTCCCACGATCATCTCCGGCGGGGAGAAGGAGAACGTTCTTCCCGGATCGGCCTGTGCCCTGGTGAACACCAGACCCGCACCCGGCAGTTCAGTCGACGGGATAGACCAGCATATCCGGAACCTTCTGGAACCACTGGGAGTAGGAGTTGAGCTCCTCCGGGGACCCAGCCTTTCCGAACCTTCCAGGGTCTCCTCGGATACGAACGACGATTTCATGTGCCTGACTTCGGCTGTGAAAGCCGTACTGGGCAGTTCCATACATCTGGTCACAGGGGTGTTCCCCGCCGCCACAGATTCAAGGCGGTACGGCACGCTGGCCCGGAATGTGTACAGGTTCATGCCGGTGAGACTGGGAGCGGCGGGACTGTCGGTTCTCCATTCCCCGGACGAAAGCATTTCAGAGGAAGACTATACGAACTGTGTGAGGTTCTATTGTGAGTACATCGTCCGGGCAGCGGGAAAGGGATCACTCCGTTAGGAGAGTCGGACTCGTTTCACTTTCCGTCAACAGCTTACTTGTGCTCCTGAAGGGAGCCGCCGGAGTAATTTACGGAAGCAGAGCCCTCACCGCCGACGCAGTTCACAGTCTTTCTGATCTGTCCACGGACCTGGCCATTGTAATTGGCTCCAGATTCTGGAGCCGCCCGGCGGACGATACCCATCCCATGGGGCACAGCGGCATAGAGACCGCCGTTGCAATGTTCACGGGACTGATGCTCATCACCGCAGGCGCCGGCATCGGCTACGACTCATTGAGATCACTTGGTGAGGCTGGAAACGCCGTTGCTCCGGGACCCGCGGCAATTGCTGCTGCAGTTGTGTCAGTGGTGTTCAAGGAGATACTCTACCGCTGGACGATTCGGAAGAGCAGGGAAACGAGATCAGCTGCCCTGGCGGCTAATGCGAAGCATAACAGGAGCGATGCGCTGAGTTCCATTCCTGTTCTCGTGGCACTGGCCATGTCTGCGCTTTCACCGGACCTGGCCTTCATTGACGGTGTCGCTGGAGCTGTAGTATCCGTTTTCGTGGTAATCTCGGGCATCGGGGTCCTGAAACCCTGTGTTGCCCAGCTGGTTAATACCTCTCCTTCGTTGGAGCTGGTGGAGAGAATAAGGGACGCGGCGCTTGCAACCGATGGGGTCACCAGTGTTCACAGGCTCAGGGCCAGGATGCAGGCAGGCGGTGTTTTTGTTGACCTGCATGTTCAGGTGGAAGGAAAGATACAGATAGAGAGAGCCTTCCTCACAGGAAAGAAGGTGGAAGAGGCGATCCTTGCTCTGGACCCTTCCATCATGGACGTAATGGCAAGGGTCGAGCCATGGGCCCCATGCGGAGACGCGGATCGCTGTTATCACGGGATTTAGTTGCGGCAACGCTAATAATGAAATATGTTGCTGAAAAAGAACCGAAAGAGGTGCATGATGGAGTTCAAGCTTTGCAGCAGCGCGTTCTGCCAGGGGGATCATCTTCCGGCATGGTACTGCGGCGCGGGTCTCAACGCCTCACCGCCATTCGGGTGGGACGGCGAGCCGGAGGGAACCGTTTCCCTGGCCCTTATCTGCAGGTCATCCGCCGGCAATGTTCACTGGGTCATGTGGAACATTCCCAACACCCTGAAGACCATCTACGGAAAGCAGCCCTCCGAAGGGAAGCTCTCCGACGGCATTATTCAGGGAGTCAACGATTTCGGGGATACGGGCTGGACAGGTCCCGAAGGCAGGAAAGAGGGCATGAGCCTCACACTTACCCTCTATGCCCTGGACAGCAGGCTTGGCCTCTCGGATCCCGCCGCCAACGCCGAGAGACTCATGGCCTCAATGAAGGGCCACATACTCAAGGAAGCCAGCCTCACCTGTGAGTGTTCATAGGGAGCTGCCCGCACCAGGAGTCCTTTCATCCGGCTGGCGCCTCGATGAGGAGATCGTTTTTCTGAACCACGGCTCCTTCGGAGCCTGTCCACTGGCCGTGATGGATTTCAGGAAGGAGCTGCTGGCAGGGATCGAACGAAATCCAATGGATTTCCTTCTTCAGGATTATCAGCCCCTTCTGGAAGAGGTGCTCCACCGTCTGGAGTCGTTCACCGGAGCCCAGTCCGGTTCCATTATCATTGTGGAGAACGCCACCACTGCGGTGAACACCATTCTGGCCAACCTGCCAGTAAAGACCGGTGACACCCTGCTGGTGACCGATCAGGAATACTTCTCCTCAGCCAACGCGCTGCAGGTCCTTGCCATGAGGAAGGGCCTCAGGGTGCGCAAGGTGGCACTGCCCTGGCCCATGAGTGAACAGGCGATCATCGAGGCGTTCGCTGAAGCGGCTGAAGCCGGAGCCCGTTATGCCCTGGTGGACCATGTGGTCAGTTCCACCGGGATGGTCCTGCCGCTGAAGAGAATAATCTCTCTACTGGGATCCATGGGGGTGGAAACCGTGGTCGACGGCGCACACGGCCCCGGGCAGCTCGATCTGCAGCTTGAAGGGCTTGGCTGTATGGCCTATACGGGGAACTGTCACAAGTGGCTCTGCAGTCCCAGGTCAGCCGCTCTTCTTTATGTTCGACCGGACTTTCAGGAAGGTTTCCTTCCGCTTCAGGTAAGCCATCTTCCCGAAGACTTCCAGACAGGGCTTTCGGCTTTTCAGCTGCGCTTCAGATGGAACGGAACCCCGGACCCCACCCCGGCCCTTTCCATTCCCTTCGCCATGGATCACATGGCCTCGCTGGTGAAGGGCGGCTGGGAAGGGATACGTAAGCGGAACCGGAGCCTCGCCCTGAAGGCCCGGGATATGCTCTGCGAAGCACTGGATGTTGCACCACCGTGCCCCGACTCCATGGTGGGTTCGATGGCGTCGGTGGAGCTTCCCTCGGCGAATCCTGCCGGTCCCCGGGACATTCAGTGGATGGATCCCCTCCAGGCCCGCCTGAGGAGCGATTACGGAATAGTGGTTCCCGTAACGGAGATACAGGGAAGGACCAGACGGCTGATAAGGGTATCAGCCCAGCTCTACAACTCCCCTGAGCAGTATCGCTACCTTGTCGGATGTCTCCTGGAATTACTGGGGAAATAGCTTCCAGCGGCGGCTCCTTTCCCCTATATTCCACTGCGAAAGAAAGGAACTCCGTGATATACCTCGACAATGCCTCCACTTCCTGGCCCAAGCCCGATTCGGTGGTCGAAGCCGTATCAGGCTACATAAGGAATGTGGGAGCCAGTCCCGCCAGGGGCAACTGCACCGCCGCTCTGGAGGCCATGGGTGTCGTGCTGGACTGCCGGGAGGCAATAGCGGAGTTCTTCGGGTCCAGCAACCCCATGAATGTCGTTTTTACACACAATGTCACCTGGGGAATAAACACCGTACTCCACGGCATCACCGACCCCGGGGACAGGGTGATAACCTCCACAATGGAGCACAACGCGGTCACCAGGCCGCTGAGTGACCTGAAGACCAGAGGAATAGAGGTAACCTACTGTCCATGCAACCATCTGGGCGTCCTTGATCTCGATGCCTTCGAGAAAAGTGTTCCAGGGTGCAGGATAGCAGTTATCAACCACGGTTCCAACGTAACCGGAACGGTCCAGGACATACCCGCCATCTCAAGGATATGCAGGGAAGCGGGAACCGTTCTGATGGTGGATGCCGCCCAGAGCGCCGGGATAGTGCCCGTGGGAATGGATTCCGGAGCAGACATCATCGCATTCACCGGTCATAAGGGGCTTCTTGGAGTTCCCGGCACAGGGGGTCTTGTCTTCGCCGACCGTTTCGACACATCCACTGTGAAGCCCCTGGCCCAGGGGGGTACCGGGAGTCTCTCCGAGGAGACCAGGCAGCCGGATTTCATGCCGGACAGGTTCGAGGCGGGAACCATGAACGGACCGGGGCTGGCGGGTCTTCTCGCAGGGGTAGGCTACCTGAGGGAGCTGGGGCTGGACACCGTGTACGAGAGGAAGATGAAGATCGCCGGAACCCTGGCCAGGGGGATAATGGAGATACCCGGCGCCAGGGTCTTCAAGCCGGAATGGGGGCAGCGGTGGACAGCGGTGGTCTCTTTCACCCTGAAAAACAGCTGTACCGCCTCGGTGGCCCACTACCTCGCAGTGGAGCACGACATATGCTGCAGACACGGTTTCCACTGCGCATCCTGTGCCCACAGGACGATAGGTACCTTTCCCGGAGGTACGGTGCGGCTCAGTCCGGGGATATTCACGACCATGGAAGAAATAGAGAAAACCCTTGAAGCGGTGAGGTCCTACCGTGAGTGAATACCTTTACATGATCTTCAAGTCCATGACCCATGTTCTCACCGCCGAGAGGGCCGCCAGGAAGCACGGCATACAGTGCAGGCTTGTGCCCATTCCCAGGAACCTCTCCACCGACTGCGGCATGTGCGTTTCGGTCAGGGCCGAGGACGGCGAAGATTTCATCAGGATAGCAGGGGAGAAGGGGCTTTCTCCCGAGAGGATAGAGGAACATGCCGGCCCGGGACCGGGGGCCCGCTGCTACTCAAGCTGACCGGCTTACTCGAGGTACATCAGCACCTTGTCGGAATCCGCCAGCTCCTGCAGCTTGTCAATCGCCCTGTTCTTCAGCTGACGCACCCTTTCCCTGCTTATCCCCATGGTCCTGCCTATTTCCGCCAGGGTGTGCCTGCGGTTGGTGCTGAGACCGAAGAACAGGCTGATGATTGTCTTTTCCCGCATGTCCAGCATGGCGAGCATCTCCTGGACGCTGCTTTTAAGGGAGTCTTCGGCAACGGCGTTCTCAGGGGCTTCATCCCCCTCGGATGCCATCATTTCCTGAAAGGTCTTGTCGCTGCCGTCGTATACCGGTCTGTCCAGGGAGAGATGGGTGCTGTGTATGGAGAGCATGCCCTCGATGTTCTTCCTGGGAACATCCAGCTTACCTGCTATCTCATCGGCTGAGGGCGCCCTGCCCAGGGAATGCCCCAGTTCCCGGGTGGCCCTGCCCATTCGATAAAGTTCGTTCACCCTGTTCAGGGGCAGCCGTACGATCCGGGAGTTCTCCGCCAGCGTTTGAAGGATGGCCTGCCGGATCCACCAGACGGCATAGGTAATGAACCTGCAGCCCCTGTTCTCGTCGAAGCCCCTGGCAGCCCTGATGAGACCGACGTTGCCCTCGCTGATAAGGTCTTCCAGGGCCACACCCTGGTTGGCGTACTGCTTGGCGATGCTTACCACGAACCTGAGATTGGCCTCCACAAGAACTTCCTGGGCGTCGGTGTCGTCCGCCTTTATTCGACGGGCCAGGTCTGCCTCTTCTTCAGATGTTAAAGATTCTTTAGAACCGATTTCTCTCAAGTAAAGCTCTAATGATTTTCCTTCTACCCGTCGAATACCCAAAGTATATGGACCAACCTTTCCGCAGCCGCAAAACGGCTAAGTTGTTACAACATCCACCATTACTATCTGCAGTAATCCTTCCCGATTGTCAAGTGCACAAAAAAACGGGGCCGGAAAACCAGCCCCGGGAAACAATGAGGACTATTCGAAGAAAACCTTGAGCCCGGCCCAGGTATTGCGCAGAAGATTCACCTGGGTGTCGTAGTAGGTGCGGAAGGCGTAGTCATAGCTGGGGAAAGGGTTGTAACCGGGGTTGGCGAACACCCAGCCGTAGTGGTAGGGATTGTTCAGGTCGCCGTTAACACCCAGTGTGGTGTTGCCGGAGAACACCAGCTAGCAGGTGGTTGCCTGGGTGATCTCCACCGCCGTCCGGAAAACGTCTGCCCACTCTCTGGCATTGGTCTGCTGGAAGGACTGGGCAAGGTCGCCCTGGGCAAAGCCGGCCATGTAGTCTGCTCCGATGGGCTGATTCTGGTCGATCTCGTTGCTGAGGGGGGCGGGGTTGAAGTATCCGTCGCAGACGGTTGCCGGAACCTCCGCAAATCCAACCGCGGCCAGAAGAAAGAGAACCATGAATACTTTCATAACTACCTCCCTGACCTTAGCATTGCTTTCAAATAAAAAGGCATTTGCCGTTGCCGGTGTCAACTGCTTGAGAACTGCTTAGCAGCCGGTTGACCCCGGTGGGGGTACCGCCTATTTTCCTGCAGCTAGGTGAGCACTTCCCTGAAGCGGAGGAAAAATGGGCAAGGTATCGGACATACTGGGTTTCATATCCACCAGGAAGAAGTACTGGCTCGCGCCGGTAATTGTGCTGCTGATACTGCTCGGCCTCATCCTCGTGGCCGCCCAGGGCTCTGCCCTGGCCCCGTTCATATACGCCATTTTCTGAAAGTATCAGTTCTGGTACGCCATACCGGATGCTTTCAGAACTCCTTCAGCCTGCGTTGCATCAGATTTAGGAACAGATCGATTGACTTGATGCATGCAAAAGATGTATGCTATGTCCAATGGAAGTGGACATAGATGCAAGCAGGTGTATATGGACAGTGCTCTTCTGCTCAGAAAGTCAATAACCCAGGATGTTTTTGACTATCAGACACTGACAGAAATCCTTGGTGAAAGGGTCAGCAAACCCAGGGATTTGACTGCCAGGCTTGTCAGGGAGGGATCGCTTGTCAGGATCAGGAGGGGTCTTTACACCTTCGGGGAGCTTCTGAGAAAGCATCGGGTCAGCAGAGAATACCTTGCCAACCTGATATATGGGCCATCCTATATCAGTCTGGACTACGCCCTGAGTTTCTACTCCATGATCCCAGAGAAGGTATTCACAGTAACATCGGTTTCCGTCGGCAGGTCGAGAGAATTCTCGACTCCCTTCGGGCATTATTCCTATCGGATGCTTAGAAGTGACCGGTACTCCACTGGGATATCTATGGAGAATTCAGACAGTATAAGTTTTCTGATCGCATCTCCGGAAAAGGCTCTGATAGACAAGGTCTGGAGTGACAGACGAGCAACCAGATCAACCTCCAGGCGCTGGCTGGAGTATCTGGAGGACGATCTGCGGCTGGATATGGACAAGTTATCGGACTTCTCTCCTGGCATGCTTCGAGGAATAACCGATGCATATTCATCAGAGAAGATCACCAGTTTCACTGCATTTCTTGCGAAGTTCATCGGAGAGAAGAGATGAATCCTGCAATACACAGAATGCTTGATGGCTATTCTCTCGAAACGAACGATGATTATCGAAATGCTCTCAGAGAGATAATCCAGCAGACGGCCCTGTTTGGACTCTGGAGAAGCAGGTTCTTCGAGAAAGCGGTATTCTACGGCGGAACAGCTCTGCGAATTCTTTACGGGCTGGACAGGTTTTCCGAAGACATGGACTTCAGCCTGAAAGCTCCCGACCCCTCATTCCGGCTTGAGGAGTATAGTGACTACCTGTGCCGGGAATTGAGCGGTTTGGGTTTCGAGATAGAGATGCATGCCCGGAGGAAGAGAGCAAAGATCGATTCAGCATTCCTAAAGGGAAACACTCTGGATCATCTGCTTCTCGTGGGTGCACCGGAAGGTGTGACAGGGGGTCTTCACCCGGATTCGATCTTCAAGATCAGGCTGGAAGTCGATACCGATCCGCCTGGAGGATTCCTGACTGAGAGCAGGTACCTCCTTCGGCCGATACCCTTCAGCGTTATCTCTTACCGGCTGCCCGACATGTTCGCCGGGAAGCTTCATGCAGTTCTGTGCAGGAAGTGGAAGAACAGGGTCAAGGGCAGGGACTGGTACGACATGGTGTGGTATCTTTCCAATCATCCGGAACTCCATCTGTCTCATCTTGCAGAGAGAATGAGGCAGTCCGAAGACATCGATAGGGATGTGGATCTGACACCGGATCTTCTGAAGCAATATCTGACTGATGCAATAGCCAGGCTTTCGATTGAACAGGCGAAGAGTGATGTGAGACCCTTCCTTCTGCATCCTGAAGCCGTAGATGTCTGGTCGAAAGAGTTCTTCATGGAAGTTGTCGGCAGGATCAGAATAATCTGACCCGATTGACCGCCGGCTGTAAACAAAAGCAGCACCTGCTTATGCGGGGGCTGCATCAACTTTGACTGTGGTACGCCATACAGGACGCTTTCGGAACAGTTTGTTTTCCATCACTATTTGGTTATACTTTTCAAAGCAGTATTCAAGGAAGTGTTTATGCTTTCAGCTGAACAAATATGCTGTTTCCCAATCCGGCAGATAACCAACGGATCACATTGTCTTCATGTTGCAGGGCCCTTGATGAAACATGAAGCTGTCCCGTGGATCGAACTCAGATACTCAGGCAGAATATGAAACGGAAACTGACAGCACTGTCATCACTCATTCTTCTGATCCCTTCAAACAGCCTGTCTCAGTATTCCGGTGAAATCGAAGCCTGGGGCAATGATGATTACTACCAATGCTGGGTCCCAGACGGCCTTAATGAAGGCTATACCATTGTAACCGGTGGCATATCGCACAGTGTTGGTCTTCAGAGCAGTGGTTCCATCATCGCCTGGGGAGCTAACTTTCTAGGTCAGTGCGACGTGCCTGACGATATGGCGCCGTTCATTTCAGTTAGTTCCGGGAACAATCACTGCACAGCGCTGAGGTCTGACAGCACAGTAGTTTCATGGGGTTTGAACAGCCTTGGTCAGTGCAACGTCCCGGATGCGAATTACAGCTTTGTTTTCATTGCATCAGGCTGGGAGCACAATCTGGCGGTAAGGGCAACCGGTGAGATAGAGACCTGGGGCAGCAACAGCTATGATCAGTGTGCTGTCCCATCCCCCAACACCGGCTACATAGCCGCAGCCGGAGGTGGATATCATAGCCTGGGGCTGAAAGACGACGGTTCTATAGTTGCCTGGGGATACGACGGAGCCGGGCAATGCACAGTACCTCCTGAGGCTGTGGGTGTAGTGGCCGTAGCCGCTGGTGAGTACCACAGCCTTGCACTTAAATCCACAGGTGAGATAATCGCCTGGGGAAGCGATTCATATGGACAGTGTCAGGTTCCCCCTCCTAATGCGGGATTCATCGGTATAGCCGCGGGCAGGAGCCACAGTCTTGGAGTGAAGGCTGACGGAACTTTGGTCGTTTGGGGTTCTAACACGCATGGTCAGGCAGAAGTGCCTTCTCCGAATCCGGGTTTCATAGGTGCAGGGTGCGGAACTTACCATTGTCTGGGGATCAGACCGGGCGGAGTCGTTCAGGGATGGGGTGAGTGCGGCTCCGGCCAATGTATGCCACCTGACATTCTGAATCAGGACTACCTGCAGGTTTCGGGAGGGGGCTTTCACTCCCTCGGGCTGAAGAGTGACGGTTCGATAGTTGCCTGGGGAAGGAACGATTCAGGGCAGTGCATCGTGCCGAAGCCAAACTCAGGTTTCGTTGCTCTTGCCCAGGGCCGACCCTATTTCCACAGCCTTGCTCTCACCGAAGACGGCTCCGTGGTTACCTGGGGATTAGACGACTACGGTCTGGCGGACGTTCCCTATCCCAATGAGGGCTTCACAGCTGTTGCAGCAGGTTCTTATCACTCACTCGCTCTAAGGACGGACGGGTCCATAGAGGCCTGGGGCCGCAATGCCAGTGGTGAGTGTAATGTTCCTGAACCGAACTCAGGCTTTGTGGCGATCGCAGGAGGAGGAGAGCATTCACTGGCCATTCGCCAGAATGGTTACATAGAAGCCTGGGGGGACAATGATTACGGTCAGTGCGACGTGCCGCTTCCCAACACCGGCTTTGTGGATGTCACCGCCGGAGCCTGGTTCAGCATGGGTTTAAGGGCTGACGGAAGCATCGTTGCCTGGGGTGACAACACGTACGGTCAATGCAGCGTTCCTGAACCGAATTCCGGTTTCACCGATATGGCAGGCGGATGGCGTCACAGTCTCGGACTGAGATCGGATAGCACCATTTCAGCCTGGGGCTGGAACGAAGATGGGCAATGCGATGTGCCTGAACCTAATCAGTGTTATGCCAGTATTGCAGCTGGATATCACTTCAGTCTGGCCACCAGAGCGATTTATGAGGAAGGGATAGAAGGAACACCCCAGGTGAGTGTACCCCCTGGAATGTTCTTCATTTCTTCCGTGTCTCCAAATCCCGCAGGAGTGAGCGCTTCCCTGAACTATCATTCTCCCGGACTCCAGGCAACTTTGCTCAGGATATTCGATATAACCGGGAGAACCGTTCTGATCAGAAACCTTGGCCCTTCAGAATTCGGTGATCATACTGAAAGCATTTTCACGGATCCAGAAAATGCTTCCTGTAAGAGGCCGGGAGTCTTCTTTGCCGTTCTCCACGGAGACGGATCCAATTCTAATGCAGTTCCATTTGTATTTCTGGGAAATTGATATCTTGTAAATTCTGGTACGCCATACCGGACGCTTTCAGAACTTTTTGGTGAGTGTTTCAATGCGTTGACAAACCACGCATGTGCGTGGTATATACACGCATTATGAATGCGCTTGAGCTAATCGTTTCATCAAGAACTAGAGCAGGGATATTCACAATCCTGTTCGGTCTGGGCTATAGAGAGCTTCACAACAGGGAGATCGCCAGACGATCAAAGCACTCGGAAGCTGCTGTGAGACAGGAGCTGACCAAGTTGGCTGACCTTGGCCTTATCCACCTCAGGAAAAATGGCAACAGAGTATACTATTCAGCAAACAGAAAACATCCGCTTTACCATGAGATTCACTCAATGGTACTCAAGACTACCGGGCTCGTTGATGTTCTAGCTGAAGTACTTGCTGACCATCGCATAGAAATAGCTTTCGTTTTTGGTTCCATCGCAGAAGGAGAGGAAACCCCGGACAGTGATGTCGACATACTGATAATCGGCCACATCGGACTGATGGAAGTAAGCAGACTTCTTTCCGGTGTGTCTGAAAGGCTTGAAAGGGAGATCAATCCCATAGTTATATCCAGAGAAGAGTACATCGGCCGCATAGGAACAGATGATCATTTCGCAAACAAAGTGATCAAAGGAGCCAGACTGTTCATCAAGGGGGATCCTGATGAGTTTGAAGCAATGGGAGAATAACGGCTGGCTGAAGCCTGAACCTTCCAGCAGTAATGAGATACAAAACCTCTTCTCGATTATCGAAAGAGACCTGAAAGACTCAAGGGAATCCGTTTCGGTGGACTGGCAATTCGGAATAGCCTACAATAACGGCAAAACCTCCTTGAGTTGAGGAAGGCAGAGTGTAAGGGAAGCCAAGGTTAGTGATAGGTTCACCTTCGCTTGAGATTCCTGAGATCACACCTTCGGCCGTGGCAACCAGAAGATCTGCGTAATCGTGGCTGTCTTGATCATCAAGTTCACCCAGTGCTGGGAATGGTGGTTTCGCAGTCCCTTCATCTTCGTACAAGAAAGGAAAGTCTGGGTCGTGAGTACCATCACTCAACCATGCAAAGCACTATGTGCCTAGGGAGGACCACTGCCCCCTTTTATGGTGTAGAGCCTTTTACTTTTAAATTGTGGTACGCCCGACAGGATTCGAACCTGTGACCTACGGATTAGAAGTCCGTTGCTCTATCCAGCTGAGCTACGGGCGCACCGACAGAGATGTGAAGGGGGCATGAGAACATGCCCCCTCTGGTACGCC
>Ga0209408_1000227_pt1 | contig 46887 bp, 32 predicted proteins | sample AD_UKC107_MetaG_FD_184422 | JGI IMG/M metagenome (GOLD analysis project Ga0209408, IMG submission 184422) | Active sludge microbial communities of municipal wastewater-treating anaerobic digesters from Hong Kong - AD_UKC107_MetaG (SPAdes)... | ecosystem: Engineered > Bioreactor > Anaerobic >... | reverse complement strand
GCCAGACCGCCATGAAAGATGCGGGGCTTTCCAACTCCGACATCGACGAGGTGATTCTGGTAGGTGGTTCCACACGTATCCCCGCGGTGCAGGAGCTGGTAGAGAAGCTCTTCGGAAAGAAGCCACACAAGGGTGTGAACCCCGACGAAGTAGTCGCTATCGGCGCCGCCATACAAGGGGCCGTTCTCACCGGCGAGGTGAAGGATGTATTGCTGCTCGATGTGACCCCCCTTTCACTCGGCATTGAGACTTTGGGTGGGGTGATGACCAAGCTGATTGATGCCAACACCACCATTCCCACAAAGAAGAGCGAGACCTTTTCCACAGCCAGTGACAACCAGCCCTCGGTACAGATCAACGTGCTGCAGGGAGAACGATCCATGGCACGTGACAACAAGCAAATTGGCGTCTTCAACCTTGACGGTATACCACCTGCTCCCAGGGGAATACCACAAATCGAGGTAACCTTCGACATCGATGCCAACGGTATCCTGAATGTCTCAGCCAAGGATAAGGCATCGGGCAAGGAGCAAAAGATCCGCATCGAGGCTTCTTCGGGACTCAGCGAAGATGAAATCAAGCGGATGAAAGAGGAGGCTGCTGCCAATGCCGAGGCCGACAAGATAGAAAAGGAACGGATCGACAAACTGAACCAGGCGGATTCCACCATCTTCCAGACAGAAAAACAGCTGAAGGATCTGGGCGACAAGATTCCGGCAGACAAGAAGGCTCCGATAGAAGCAGCTCTCAGCAAGCTGAAAGATGCCCACAAAGCACAGGATCTCTCTGCCATCGATGCTGCATCTGATGAGTTGAACAATGCTTTCCAGGCTGCATCGCAGGAGATGTACAACGCCACGAACGCTCAGCCGGGAGGACAACCGGGCAGCGATGGCGGTCAGCATACAGCATCAGACAACAACCAGTCGGGTGATGATGTAACCGATGTTGATTTTGAAGAGGTGAAATAAAAAAAGTCATCATCTCCAATAGACCTGTTAATTGGTGTAGCAACCCCGCCACAAATGTGTGTGCGGGGTTGTTCGTCTAAAAAAATGACTCTCACCGCATTGGTATAAAAATAAATATTATTATCTTTGCAGCCCAAACAGAAGGGAGGTTATTGATTATCCGGAAAAAGAAGCAGGAAGAAATTCTATAAATAAATCCAATTTTCCGCCACAAGGAAGTTTCTTCCCTGTGCAGAGAGTCAATACTCAAACATTTACAAGCTGAAAGGCTCATTTATTAGCAAAAACTAAAAAAAACAACAATAATGATCGTAGTACAACTGAAAGAGGGCGAAAACATTGAAAGGGCCCTGAAGAAATTCAAACGCAAATATGAGAAGACAGGCGTGGTAAAAGAACTCCGCAGTCGCCAGGCATTCGTGAAACCCTCAGTGGAAAAACGCAAGAAGAAACAACACGCAGTTTACGTACAGCAACTGCAGCAAAACGAAGAGTAAATTCGTTGTTGTAAAAATTTTTTCCTATCTTCGTAGCACCATCATTTGAACGGCCACGGTGCTATGTGGAAAGAAAAATTCATAGACTATCTCCGTTATGAGAAGAACTACTCCTCTCTAACGGAGATTTCTTATTTCAGGGATATCTCTCAGTTCGAGGCATTCATTCACGAGGAATGCGGGGCATTCGATCCGGCAACTGTAGAGAGCGACCATATCCGTAACTGGATGATTCATCTTATGGAAGAGGGTGTGAAAGCACGCTCCGTGAACAGGAAATTGAGCGCCGTAAGATCCTTCTTTCGTTTTCTGAAACGCAAAGGCTTTGTCCCCAATAACCCCGCCTCTGGCATCAATGGCCCAAAAACACCAAAGAAGCTGCCGGGATTTGTCAAGGATCGTGAGATGTCATTGGTAATTGACAATGCCGACGAATACCCCGACAATTTCTGCGGGCACCGCGACCGCTTCCTCATTGAGTTGCTTTACCTCACCGGTATGCGCCGTGCGGAGCTGATTGCCCTTCGCGACAACGATATCGATTTCGAAAGCTGCACATTACGGGTAACAGGCAAACGGAATAAACAACGGATCATTCCCTTCTCACCTGGAACAAGAGAAAAAATCAGCAATTATATCGAGAAAAGAGATGCTGAAGTTGAAAACAAATCGCCGTTTCTCTTTGTTAAGAAAGATGGAAACCCATTATACCCAAAGCTTGTGTACAACATCATCCACACGCGCCTGAGCAGCATCCCCACCCTCTCCAAAAAAAGCCCCCATGTGCTGCGCCATTCTTTTGCCACCGAGATGTTGAACAACGGTGCAGACATCAATGCCGTAAAGGAATTACTGGGCCACTCAAGCCTTGCATCAACGCAGATTTACACCCACGTAACACTGGAGGAGATGAAAAAGACATACGATCACGCCCATCCAAGGGCACATAATAAAATGAAGGAGGAATAGTATGGAAATGACAATTCAATCTGTAAACTTTGACGCCACTGAACAGCTGAAAGCATTTGTGGATAAGAAAGTAAAAAAACTGGAACGCTTTTCTGATGACATCATTCAGGCAGAGGTAATCCTGAAAGTGGTGAAACCGGAAACAGCCAACAACAAAGAGGCCTCTGTAAAGCTAAACATCAGGCACAAAGAGGCATTCGCGAGTAAGATCGCCGACACTTTTGAAGAGGCTGTTGACCTCTGCACAATGGCACTCGAAAAACAGATCCAAAAGACAAAAGAAAAAAAGGATCGGTAATCTAAAAAACAGACCAAATATTTTGGCATCATAAAAAATATCACTACCTTTGCGACCGTTTCTCTCTCAATCTGGGGGAGGAACGGTTAAAAGTAAGTAAATAAGCCTCTTTAGCTCAGTTGGCCAGAGCACGTGATTTGTAATCTCGGGGTCGTTGGTTCGAATCCGACAAGAGGCTCAGAAACAGACAAGGGCAGTTACCAGAGTGGCCAAATGGGGCTGACTGTAACTCAGCTGGCTTACGCCTTCGGTGGTTCGAATCCATCACTGCCCACTGTATTGATTTGATGATTTGCAAATTTACTAGTTCGAAAGATAAATCGGCCAATCATCCGGTCAGTTTCGCGGAAGTAGCTCAGTTGATAGAGCATTAGCCTTCCAAGCTGAGGGTCGCGGGTTTGAGTCCCGTCTTCCGCTCCAGATTTTGCCTATGTAGCTCAGTGGTAGAGCACTTCCTTGGTAAGGAAGAGGTCGCGGGTTCAACTCCCGCCATCGGCTCAACGACAGATCGTGCAACGTTTCATCAAGACAAAAGGCCGGGGGCCGGGTGTCTTGAGTTTCACTGTTTACAAACGAAAGAATCGGAAATACAATTTTTTATTTTACACTAATTAATAGGACATTTTATGGCAAAAGAACATTTTAACCGGACGAAACCGCATGTCAACATCGGTACAATCGGTCACGTTGACCACGGTAAGACTACTTTAACGGCTGCTATTACAACTGTTTTGGCAAAGAAAGGATTCTCGGAACTCCGTTCGTTCGATTCCATCGACAACGCTCCCGAAGAAAAGGAAAGAGGTATCACCATCAACACCTCACACGTGGAATACCAGACGGAAGCTCGTCACTATGCGCACGTAGACTGTCCGGGTCACGCTGACTATGTAAAGAACATGGTTACAGGTGCTGCCCAGATGGACGGTGCCATCATCGTGGTAGCTGCTACCGACGGTCCCATGCCCCAGACTCGCGAGCACATCCTGCTGGCCCGTCAGGTGAACGTACCCAAGTTGGTTGTTTTCATGAACAAGGTGGACCTGGTAGACGACGAAGAGATGCTGGAACTGGTTGAAATGGAAATGCGTGAACTGCTCTCCTTCTACAACTTCGACGGTGACAACACCCCGGTGATTCGCGGATCTGCCCTTGGCGGTCTCAACGGCGATGCAAAATGGGAAGATAAGATCCTGGAACTGATGGAAGCTGTGGATACATGGATTCCGCTGCCTCCGCGCGATGTGGACAAACCATTCCTGATGCCGGTGGAAGACGTATTCTCCATCACAGGTCGTGGTACCGTTGCCACAGGTCGTATCGAAACCGGTATCATCAAGACCGGTGAAGAAGTACAGATCATTGGTCTTGGTGCTGAAGGCAGGAAGTCTGTAGTTACCGGTGTGGAAATGTTCCGCAAGATCCTCGACGAAGGACAGGCTGGTGACAACGTGGGTCTGCTGCTGCGTGGTATCGACAAGGACGAAATCAAGCGTGGTATGGTGATTTCTCACCCGGGTAAAGTGAAACCTCACTCCAAGTTCAAAGCTGAGGTCTATATCCTGAAGAAGGAAGAAGGCGGTCGCCACACTCCTTTCCACAACAAGTACCGTCCTCAGTTCTATATTCGTACTCTTGACGTAACCGGTGAAATCCAGCTTCCCGAAGGCGTGGAAATGGTAATGCCCGGTGACAACGTGACCATCGAGGTGGAACTGATCTACCCGGTAGCATGTAACGTAGGTCTTCGTTTCGCTATCCGCGAAGGTGGACGTACTGTGGGTGCAGGCCAGATCACTGAACTGATCGACTAATTCCCTCCATCGCCCCTCTACTAGGGGAAATGCAGGATGATTTCAAATATTACTGCTCCAAACAACCTACCCTACGGGGAAGGTTTGGAGGAGCAGTGAATACGGGTCTAGCTCAGTTGGTAGAGCACTGGTCTCCAAAACCAGGTGTCGGGAGTTCGAGTCTCTCGACCCGTGCACAATCGATCTGAATTAAATGAAAAAAATAGTTGCATATCTCAGGGATGCTTATAACGAACTCGTTTATAAGGTGTCCTGGCCATCCAAAGAAGAACTCTCCGGCAGTACGGTAATTGTGTTGATTGCTTCCCTTATCATTGCCTTAATCGTGTTCGGAATGGATTCTTTGTTTGAGTGGGTATTAAAACTCCTCTACGGTATTTTGTAATTTCTGAACAAAAGAGACTATGACTGAAGAGAGAAAAAAATGGTACGTACTGCGTTCCGTTAGTGGAAAAGAAAACAAAGTCAAAGAGTATCTTGAGTCAGAGATCAAAAAAACCGATTTAGGAAAGTACATTTCTCAAGTTCTCATCCCCACTGAAAAGACTTACATCGTACGCAACGGTAAGAAAGTGATGAAAGAACGCGCTTATCTTCCCGGCTACGTGCTCATTGAGGCTGAACTGACGGGTGAGGTGATTCACGAACTGAAGAATATCAATTACGTAGCCGGCTTTCTGCCAAACACAACCGATCCGCAACCCTTGCGGGAATCGGAGGTGAAACGCATCCTCGGAACGATGGATGAACTGGAAGAGGCAGGTGACGAGATGGATATGAAATACTACGTGGGAGAAAATGTGAAGGTGATCGGAGGTCCCTTCAGCAGCTTCTCCGGTGTGGTGGAAGAGGTGAACGACGAGAGAAAAAAACTCAAAGTGATGGTGAAGATCTTCGGGAGAAAACAGCTCCTGGAGCTGAGTTATATGCAAGTAGAGAAGGAATAGTCAGCAATTTGGTTACGCAGATTCTGTAAGTTCTTCAATGTGTTTCGAAAACCGTAATTTATTAAAATCAAGAAAATGGCTAAAGAAGTTGCCGGACAACTAAAATTACAAATCAAAGGAGGAGCTGCAAATCCATCTCCCCCGGTAGGACCCGCACTGGGTTCCAAAGGGATCAACATCATGGAGTTTTGCAAGCAATTCAATGCCAGAACTCAGGACAAAGCCGGTAAAGTGTTGCCAGTGGTAATCACCTATTATACCGACAAGTCGTTTGATTTTATTGTTAAGACACCACCGGTTGCGATTCAGTTATTAGAAGCCACGAAGCTCAAGAGCGGTTCGGCAGAACCCAACCGTAAAAAGGTTGCAGAGGTTACCTGGGAACAGGTAAAGACCATTGCCGAAGAGAAGATGACCGACTTGAACTGCTTCACGGTTGAATCCGCAATGCGTATGGTAGCGGGAACGGCTCGAAGCATGGGTATCACAGTGAAAGGGGATTTCCCGGAAATGAATAACAACTAAACTTCAATTGAGACATGAGTAAACTGACAAAAAATCAAAAGTTGGCTTTGAGCAAGATTGAAGTGGGCAAGACCTATACACTGAAAGAAGCATCTGCATTGGTGAAGGAATTAACCACCACCAAATTTGATGCCTCAGTAGATATCGATGTACGCCTCGGCGTAGATCCGCGCAAAGCTAACCAGATGGTAAGGGGCGTTGTCTCTTTGCCACACGGAACAGGTAAACAAGTAAGAGTTCTTGTATTGTGTTCTCCAGAGGCTGAGGCCGATGCGAAAGCAGCGGGCGCAGACCATGTGGGACTCGATGAATATATCGACAAGATTAAAGGAGGTTGGACCGATGTGGATGTGATCATCACACAGCCGCAAATCATGGGTAAGATCGGAGCGCTGGGCCGTGTTTTAGGTCCCCGCGGACTGATGCCAAACCCGAAGAGCGGTACTGTTACCCCCGATGTGGCCAAGGCCGTACAGGAGGTAAAACAGGGGAAAATCGACTTTAAAGTAGACAAAGCCGGTATCATTCACACCTCGATTGGAAAAGTATCTTTTACGCCGGAACAGATTCGAGACAACGCGAAAGAATTTATTCAAACGTTGATCAAACTGAAACCGACTGCGGCAAAAGGAACCTATGTGAAGAGTATTTATCTTTCCAGTACGATGAGTCCAGGTATCAAAGTGGACCCCAAATCGGCAGAAGAAATCTAATGAACTAAGCAGAAATCTATGAAAAAGGAAGATAAACAACTAATAATCGCACAAATCGCAGCCAATCTCCAGGAGTATGAAAATTTCTACCTTGCTGATATTGCCACACTCAATGCGGCAAAAACCAGCAAGTTGAGAAGAGAATGCTCCAAGGAAGATATCAAGCTGATGGTGGTGAAGAATACCTTGCTGCAGAAAGCTTTTGAATCGCTCGAAGGAAACTATGAAGAGCTCTATCCCATTTTGAAGGGGAATACAGCCATCATGTTCTCCAATGCAGCGAATGCACCTGCCAAGCTGATTGACAAGTACAAGGCCGACAAAGTGCCCGCATTCAAGGGAGCTTACGTACAGGAAAGCTTCTTTGTGGGTGCCGGAGCCCTGAAGGACCTGGTCAACATCAAGAGCAAGACAGAGCTTATCGGCGATGTGATTACACTGCTGCAGTCACCTGCAAAGAATGTGATCTCCGCACTCCAGTCGGGTGGCACACTGCTCCACGGAGTACTCAAAACATTGTCGGAAAAGGAAGAAGCCTGATTACAAAGATACTTTTTCCCAATAAGTTATACTGCAGGCAGCATGAAGGAGATTACCTTCTTAAAAAAAATCAACATCAACATCAACAAACAGAATTAGTAATCAATTTAAACCAATACAACAATGGCAGACTTAAAAAAATTTGCTGAAGAATTAGTAAACTTGACCGTTAAAGAGGTAAACGAACTGGCTGAAATCCTGAAAACGGAATATGGCATTGAACCGGCTGCTGCCGCTGTAGCTGTTGCTGCAGGTCCAGCCGCCGCTGAAGCCGCCGCTGAAGAAAAAACCTCTTTCGACGTGATCCTGAAGAGTGCAGGTTCCGCCAAGCTCGCCGTAGTAAAGGCAGTGAAGGAACTTACCGGTCTCGGCCTGAAAGAAGCCAAGGACTTAGTGGACGGAGCTCCCAGCGAATTGAAACAAGGTGTAACAAAAGACGAAGCAGATGCTTTGAAAAAACAACTTGAAGAGGCTGGAGCAGAAGTTGAGCTTAAATAACATTACCCTAAATTAGGTTAATATGGTTAGGAATCTTCTTCCGGAAGATTCTTAACCTTTTGTGTCAATATATATTAGGTTCAAAAACTCATTTCCATGTCTTCAAATAACGCCAACCCAAGAATCAATTTTGCGTCGATTAAGAACCCGCTCGACTTCCCCGATTTCCTGGAAGTACAGCTGAAATCATTTCAAGATTTCCTCCAACTCGATGCACCCCCCGAAAGCAGAAAAAACGAAGGATTGTATAAGGTTTTCACTGAAAACTTTCCAATTGCGGATACCCGTAACAACTTCGTCCTTGAGTTTTTAGATTACTACGTAGATCCTCCGCGTTACACCATCGACGAGTGCACAGACAGGGGACTTACCTACAGCGTTCCGCTGAAGGCAAAGCTTTACCTCTACTGCACCGACCCCGACCATGAAGACTTTACCCCGGTAATCCAGGATGTATACCTGGGTACCATCCCTTACATGACCGACAAGGGCACCTTCGTCATCAACGGCGCAGAACGGGTCATCGTATCACAGCTGCACCGTTCACCCGGCGTTTTCTTCGGACAGAGCATGCATGCCAACGGCACCGTTCTCTATTCCGCTCGTATTATCCCGTTCAAGGGGTCATGGATTGAGTTTGCAACGGACATTAACAGCGTGATGTATGCATACATCGACCGCAAAAAGAAATTACCTGTCACCACGCTGCTGCGTGCCATTGGGTTCGAGAGCGACAAGGATATCCTTGAGATCTTCGACCTGGCAGAAGAGGTGAAGGTGAACAAGACAAACCTGAAAAAAGTTTCAGGACGCAAGCTTGCCGCACGTGTTCTGAAATCATGGATGGAGGACTTCGTAGACGAAGATACCGGTGAGGTGACCTCCATCGAACGTAACGAAGTGGTGATTGAGCGTGAAACGGTTCTGGAACCGGAGCATATGGATGAGATCCTCGCATCGGGTGTTTCCTCCATTCTCCTGCACAAGGAATCAGCCAACACTTCGGACTATTCCATCATCTACAACACTCTGCAGAAGGACCCCAGCAACTCGGAGATCGATGCCATCCGGCACATTTACCGTCAGCTGCGCAGTGCCGAGCCGGCCGACGACTCAAGCGCTCGCGAGGTGATCAACAACCTCTTCTTCTCAGAGAAACGATACGACCTGGGTGATGTGGGTCGTTACCGAATCAACAAGAAACTGAATCTCGACATTGATGTCGACACCCGTGTACTCACCAAGGAAGACATCATCGAGATCATCAAATACCTGATCGAACTGATCAACTCCAAGGCGGTGGTCGATGACATTGACCACCTCAGCAACCGTCGTGTACGCACCGTTGGAGAACAATTATACACCCAGTTTGGTGTGGGCTTAAACCGCATGGCACGCATCATCCGCGAAAGAATGAACGTGCGTGACAACGAGGTGTTCACACCAATCGACCTGATCAACGCGAAGACCATCTCCTCGGTGATCAACACCTTCTTCGGCACCAATGCGCTCTCGCAGTTCATGGACCAGACAAACCCGCTGGCGGAGATCACCCACAAGCGACGTCTCTCGGCACTTGGCCCGGGCGGCCTCTCCCGTGAACGTGCCGGCTTCGAGGTGCGTGACGTACACTTCACTCACTACGGGCGACTCTGTCCCATCGAGACTCCGGAAGGTCCCAACATCGGACTGATCTCCTCACTCTGTGTATATGCCAAGATCAACGACCTGGGTTTCATCGAGACACCCTACCGAAAGGTAGAGAACGGCAAGGTGAATACCAAGAATGAGGAGGTGATCTACCTGGCTGCCGAAGAGGAAGAAGACAGATTAATCGCACAGGGCAACGCCCCGCTCGACGACAAGGGCAAGTTCATCAATCCCCGTGTAAAAGCACGGCAGGATGCCGACTATCCGGTGATTGCACCGGAGGATGTGGAGCTGATGGATGTATCGCCCATGCAGATCGCATCCATCGCAGCCTCGCTCATTCCCTTCCTGGAACATGACGATGCCAACCGTGCATTGATGGGATCGAACATGATGCGCCAGGCTGTACCGTTGTTGCGCACCGAAGCTCCCATCGTGGGAACGGGTATTGAAAATCAGGTGATTCACGACTCACGCACCCAAATCATGGCGGATGGCAACGGTGAAATTACCTATGTAGATGCCACCACCATCAAGATCAAATATGATCGTAGTGAGGAGGAAGAGTTCACCAGCTTCGATGATGCAGTGAAGGTTTACACCATCCCTAAGTTCCGCAAAACAAACCAGAATACCACTATTGACCTGCGACCCATCTGTCGTGTAGGGCAAAAAGTAAAAAAGGGAGATATCCTCACCGAAGGATATGCTACCGAGAAAGGAGAGCTGGCCATTGGTAAAAACCTGAAAGTGGCATTCATGCCCTGGAAGGGATATAACTTTGAAGATGCCATCGTGCTCAACGAACGGATGGTGAGCGACGACGTCTTCACCTCTGTACATGTGGAGGAGTTCTCACTCGAGGTACGCGAAACCAAGCGCGGACTGGAAGAACTCACTTCCGATATCCCCAACGTGAGCGAAGAGGCCACCAAGGACCTCGATGAAAGAGGAATCGTACGTGTGGGTGCACGCATCAAGCCGGGCGACATCATGATCGGTAAGATCACTCCCAAGGGTGAATCGGACCCCTCACCAGAGGAGAAATTGCTACGTGCCATCTTCGGAGACAAGGCCGACGATGTGAAGGATGCATCACTGAAGGCATCCCCCTCACTGAAGGGTGTGGTGATCAGTACCAACCTCTTCTCAAAGGCTTCCAAGAAAGGAAAGACCCGTCTCTCCAGCAAAGCACTGCTGCCAAAGCTCGACGAGGAGTATGAGCAGAAGATGGATGATCTCAAAAAGGTTTTAATTGAAAAGCTGCTGACACTCACCGAAGGGAAAAGCTCCGCTGGAGTGAAGGACTACACCAATATGGATGTGGTTCCCAAGGGAGCCAAGTTCACCCACAAAGTGCTCAACGAAATCGATTTCCAGTCGGTACAGCTCAACAAGTGGACCGCTGACGCCCACAAGAACGAACTGATCCGTGCCACGGTGATTAACTACCTGCGTCGCTTCAAAGAGCTTGATGCAGAATTGAAACGGAAGCGGTTCGACTTCACCATCGGTGATGAGCTGCCTTCCGGCATCATGCAGATCGCCAAGGTCTACGTAGCCAAGAAACGGAAGATACAGGTGGGTGACAAGATGGCCGGACGTCACGGTAACAAAGGTATCGTCTCGCGCATCGTGCGCCAGGAAGACATGCCCTTCCTTGCCGACGGTACTCCCGTTGACATCGTGCTCAACCCGCTGGGGGTGCCCTCCCGTATGAACCTGGGACAGATCTTCGAAACCGTGCTCGGATGGGCCGGCAAGAATATGGGCGTTAAGTTCGCCACTCCCATCTTCGACGGGGCTTCACTCGACGACCTGAACCAATGGACTGAGAAAGCAAACGTACCCGCTTATGGTAAATCCTACCTTTACGACGGAGGTACCGGCGAACGTTTTGATCAGCCCGCTACGGTTGGAATCATCTACATGCTGAAGCTCGGCCACATGGTGGAAGACAAGATGCATGCCCGTTCCATTGGTCCCTACTCGCTTATCACACAGCAGCCGCTGGGAGGTAAAGCTCAGTTCGGTGGTCAGCGTTTCGGAGAGATGGAAGTATGGGCCCTGGAAGCATTCGGAGCCTCACACATCCTCCAGGAGATCCTGACGGTCAAATCGGACGACGTGGTAGGACGCTCCAAGGCTTACGAAGCAATCGTGAAGGGGGAGGCAATGCCTTCGGCAGGTATCCCCGAGTCACTCAACGTATTGCTACACGAGCTGAAGGGTCTGGGTCTGAACATCAGCCTGGATTAAATCACTCCCGTTCATCCCCGGGGGAGCCGCTTCAGGCTGTTCCTGCAACGGGATGATCAGGAGATACAAATAACATTCCGATAACTCTTTATATACACAAAATATATGGCATTTAGAAAAGACAACAAGATAAAGAGTAGCTTTTCAAAAATCACGATTGGGCTGGCTTCGCCGGAACAGATTCTGGAAAACTCTTTCGGGGAGGTACTCAAACCCGAAACCATCAACTACCGAACCTACAAGCCTGAGCGCGACGGTCTGTTCTGTGAACGCATCTTCGGACCGGTAAAGGACTACGAATGTCATTGCGGCAAGTATAAACGGATTCGTTACAAAGGCATCGTCTGCGACCGCTGCGGTGTAGAGGTGACTGAGAAAAAGGTGCGTCGCGAACGTACCGGCCACATCCATCTGGTGGTGCCGGTGGCACACATCTGGTACTTCCGCTCGCTGCCCAACAAGATCGGTTATCTGCTGGGCATCCCCACCAAGAAACTCGACTCCATCATCTATTACGAGCGCTACGTGGTGATTCAGGCGGGAGCACTCGAGGATAAAGTGAGTGAGAGGGATCTCCTCACCGAGGAGGAATACCTCGACCTGCTGGAGACCCTTCCCCGCGAAAACCAGCTGCTGGAAGATAGCGACCCCAACAAGTTCATCGCCAAGATGGGTGCCGAGGCAATCCTCGACCTGCTGGAGCGGCTCAACCTCGACAAGCTGGCCAACCAGCTGCGTCACCGTGCCAACACCGATACCTCACAACAGCGTAAGAACGAAGCGCTAAAACAGCTGCAGGTGGTGGAAGCCTTCCGCGGTTCAAAGAACATCAACAAGCCGGAATGGATGATCATGAAGGTCATCCCCGTGATCCCACCCGATCTGCGTCCGCTGGTACCTCTCGACGGAGGCCGCTTTGCCACCTCCGACCTGAACGACCTCTACCGCAGGGTGATCATCCGCAACAACCGACTCAAACGACTGATCGATATCAAGGCTCCCGACGTGATCCTGCGCAACGAAAAGCGTATGCTCCAGGAGTCCGTCGACTCACTGTTCGACAACTCCCGCAAATCGAGTGCCATCAAAACCGAGTCGAACCGTCCGCTCAAGTCACTCTCCGACAGTCTTAAGGGAAAACAGGGCCGTTTCCGTCAGAACCTGCTCGGTAAGCGTGTCGACTACTCCGCCCGCTCGGTAATCGTGGTGGGTCCGGAGCTCAAAATGCACGAATGCGGTCTGCCCAAGGATATGGCAGCCGAACTCTATAAACCATTTATCATCCGCAAGCTGATTGAACGAGGCATCGTCAAGACGGTGAAATCGGCCAAGAAGATCGTCGATCGCAAAGAACCTGTGGTCTATGACATCCTCGAACATGTGATGAAGGGACATCCGGTTTTGCTCAACCGTGCCCCTACTCTTCACCGCCTCGGAATCCAATCGTTCCAGCCCAAGCTGATTGAAGGAAAGGCCATCCAACTGCACCCTCTTGCCTGTACCGCTTTCAATGCCGACTTCGATGGTGACCAGATGGCTGTCCACCTTCCACTGGGCAATGAAGCAATTTTGGAAGCACAGCTGTTGATGCTCGCATCGCACAACATCCTCAACCCCGCCAACGGCGCCCCAATTACCGTGCCTTCACAGGACATGGTACTCGGACTCTATTACATCACCAAGATTCGCCCGGGAGCGAAAGGGGAAGGGATGACCTTCTACGGTGAAGAGGAGGCACTCATCGCCTATAACGAGAAGAAGGTGGCACTGCACGCACTGATCAAGGTGATCGTCGATGACATTGACGAAAATGGTGATCCCATCCGCAAGATGCATGAGACCACAGTGGGCCGTGTCATGGCCAATGAAGCCATTCCTAAAGAGGTGGGTTACATCAATGAGCTGCTCTCCAAGAAGTCGCTGCGCGACATCATCGGCAAGGTGATCAAGACCTGCGGCGTGGCCCGTACGGCACAATACCTCGACGACATCAAGGACCTGGGTTACACCATGGCCTTCAAGGGAGGTCTCTCCTTCAACCTGGAGGATGTGATCATTCCCGAGGAGAAAGAGAAGCTAATCCAGGATGGTTACGCCGAGGTGGAACAGATCATGGAGAACTACAACATGGGTTTCATCACCTACAATGAGCGTTACAACCAGATCATCGACACCTGGACGCACATCAACTCAAAGCTCTCCAACATCCTGATGAAGCAGCTTGCAGAAGATGACCAGGGATTCAACTCTGTCTACATGATGCTCGACTCGGGTGCCCGTGGATCGCGTGAGCAGATCCGTCAGCTCTCCGGTATGCGTGGTCTGATGGCTAAGCCACAGAAGAGCGGTGCCGAAGGGGCGCAAATCATCGAGAACCCGATTCTTGCCAACTTCAAGGAGGGACTCTCGGTACTCGAGTACTTCATCTCCACCCACGGTGCCCGTAAGGGTCTCGCCGATACCGCCCTCAAGACTGCCGATGCAGGGTATCTCACCCGTCGTCTGGTCGATGTATCGCAGGATGTGATCATCAACGAGGAGGACTGCGGCACGCTCCGTGGGCTTGCAGCCACCGCCATCAAGAACAACGATGAAGTGATTGCCTCTCTTTACGAACGCATCCTGGGTCGCGTTTCGGTGCACGACGTGCAACACCCCAACACCGGTGAGGTATTGGTTAACGCCGGTGATGAGATCACTGAAGATATTGCGAAGAAGATAGACGAGTCACCCATCGAACGGGTAGAGATCCGTTCCGTACTCACCTGCGAGTCGCACCAGGGCGTTTGTGCCAAGTGCTACGGTCGCAACCTGGCCACGGGCAGGATGGTGCAGAAGGGTGAAGCAGTAGGTGTGATCGCAGCTCAGTCGATTGGTGAGCCGGGTACACAGCTTACACTTCGTACCTTCCACATGGGTGGTACCGCTTCCAACATCGCTGCTGAAAACAGCATCAAAACAAAATATGACGGTATCCTGGAATTCGATGAACTTCGCTTTGTGGAGAGCACCGACTCAGAAGGCAAGAGCTACAAGGTAGTAGTAAGCCGACTGGTGGAGATGCGCATCATAGATCCCAACACCAAGATCGTATTGCTCTCACACAACATTCCCTACGGTTCTAAGCTTTACTTCGGTGACGGCTCAAAGGTATCGAAAGGGGATCTGATCTGTGAGTGGGACCCCTTCAACGCAGTGATCGTCTCAGAGGCAACCGGTAAGATCCGCTTCGAGAACTTCACTGAGAACATGACCTACAAGGTTGAATCGGATGAGCAGACCGGTCTGAAGGAGAAGGTGATTATCGAATCACGCGACAAAACCCGTGCTCCTTCCGCCCATATCGTGAACGAGAACGACGATATTCTACGCACCTATACCCTACCCCTCGGTTCGCACATCGTGAAGAACGAGAACGACGAGATCAAGGCGGGTGATGTGCTGGTGAAGATCCCCCGTGCCGTGGGCAAGGCGGGTGACATTACCGGTGGTCTGCCGCGTGTAACAGAGCTGTTCGAAGCGCGTAACCCCTCAAACCCGGCAGTGGTTTCCGAGATCGATGGTGAGGTTTCGTTTGGAAAGATCAAACGTGGTAACCAGGAGATCAGCGTCACCTCCAAAACGGGAGAAACGAAGAAGTACATGGTACCGCTCTCGAAACAGATCCTGGTACAGGAAAACGACTATATCCGTGCCGGCATGCCCCTCTCCGATGGCGCCACTACACCGGCCGACATTCTCGCGATCATGGGACCGACTGCCGTTCAGGAGTACATCGTGAACGAAGTGCAAGATGTATACCGTCTGCAAGGTGTGAAGATCAACGACAAGCACTTTGAGGTGATCGTCCGTCAGATGATGCGCAAGGTGGAAGTGGTGGATCCGGGAGATACCCGCTTCCTCGAGCAGCAGCTGGTCGACAAGCATGAGATGATGGAAGAGAACGACCGCATCTGGGGCAAGAAGGTGATCGTCGATGCCGGCGATTCACAGATATTCGAGCCGGGTCAGATTGTCACCGTGCGTAAGTTGCGCGACGAAAACAGCTCGCTGAAACGACGCGACCTGAAACCGGTGGAGGCACGCGATGCCATTCCCGCCACTGCCAACCAGGTGCTGCAGGGTATCACCCGTGCGGCGCTGCAGACCACCAGCTTCATGTCGGCCGCCTCATTCCAGGAGACCACCAAGGTGCTGAACGACGCTGCCATCAACGGCAAGACCGACACACTGGAAGGGCTCAAGGAGAATGTGATCGTAGGTCACCTTATCCCTGCCGGAACGGGACAGCGTGAGTTTGAAAAGCTAATCGTCGGTTCACGTGAGGACTTCGAGAAGCTGAACGCCAGCAAGCGCACCAACCTGTTCCAGGAAGCCGCTGTTGAAGAATGATAGCTTAGAATAACTTTTTTAAAAAAAAGGCCGTCTCATACAACATGAGATGGCCTTTTTTCTGTTTATACGTTACAGTTTGAGTAGCCCTATCCTAGCAAGAGACAGCCTATTTCCTTCGTTACTGGTTCTAATCTCGTTCTAATCTCGTTCTAATATGGTTCTAATATGGTTCTAATAGATTCGAACGAGAATAGAGCCAGTTACGAGTGATATAAAAAGAATATAAAGTTCAGATTAAGAGCTGGCTTATTGGAAACATTGTATCTACTATCCGGTAGATCTCTTCAGATACTCATAAATCGCATGCTGCGCGCGTACAGGAGGGGCATCGGGTGAAGCCAACTCACTTTTAAAGACATTGTTCAGTTGTTCATCTACCCAAACGGCGCTCTGGTTGTCCTCCAGCTGGATCTTCAAAATATCGATGATCTGTCGCTTTAGCGACTCGGCATAGACCGGGAAGGCCACCTCTATTCGGCGGTGCAGGTTGCGAGTCATCCAATCGGCTGAAGTGAGGTAGATTGTCTCCTTGCCTCCGTTCAGGAAGTACCAGACACGCGCATGCTCCAGGTAGGCATCAACGATGCGTGTCACCCTGATATTTTTGCTGTAGGGCTGGTTGGGTACCAGGCAGCAGATGCCACGGATGATCAGGTCGATCTTCACGCCCGCCACGCTTGCACGATAGAGCGCATTGATCATCCCCTTGTCCTCAAGACTATTCATCTTCAGGATGATATAACCTTCACCCCCCTGTTTCACCTGCGCAATCTCCTGTTCAATCATCCGGTGAATGGCCGGCAGCATGTTGAACTGGGTTACCAGCAGATGTTTGAAGTCGTGCATGTAGGGTTTCCCCTCCAACACGCGGAACACCTCGTCGATGTCGCGGATGATCTCCTTGTTGGAGGTGAGCAACCCCTTGTCGGAATAGATGCGGGCAGTTTTCTCGTTGAAGTTGCCGGTACCCAGGTAGGCATACCCCTTTATCGGATCATCAGGGTCGTTGCTTCTCTTGCGCACGTAGGCCAGCTTGGCATGCACCTTCAGTCCCGGCAGGCTGTAGATGATCTTCACCCCCGCCTGTTGCATCAGTTCGGAGGAGAAGTAGTTGTTCTCCTCATCGAAGCGGGCTTTCAGCTCCACGAAGACGGTCACCTTCTTGCCATTCTTGGCAGCACTGATCAGGCTGTTGATCACGGCAGAGTTCTCCGCCACACGATATTGCGTCACCTTGATCTCGAGCACCTTCGGATCGAACGCAGCCTGCATGAGGAAGCGCAACAGATAGTCGAACGACTGGTAGGGGAAGTGGAGCAGCAGATCCTGGCGACGCAGCACCCGCAGGATTGAGTTGTTGGCCTCCAACTCCGGAACCCGCAGGGGATGCGGCAAAGGTTGACGGAGGCTATCACCAACCGGGTTGGGCAGCTTCATGAGGTCTGCCAGGTTGAGGTATCGTCCCGAGGGGAGCAACTCCTCCTCCTCAATCTCGTAGGCCTCGCAGAGGTGCTTCAGGAAGTAGTCCGGCATATCCTTGTCGTACTGAAAACGGGTCACGGCACCTATCTTTCGTTTGCGCACCTTACGCAGTATCCGCTCGGCAATATCTTTCTGATCTTCGTTTTCGAGAGAGAAATCGGCATCACGTGAAATCTTGATGCTGAAGCAGTCCACGATCTGATAACCGGGGAAGACGCTCGACATGTTCGCCTTGATCAGGTCGTCGATAAAAATGATGTAGTGGTTCCCGCCAAAGGAGGGGAGCTCCACGAACCGCGGCACCTTGGTGAAGGGAATCTTCATGATGGCATAGGTGTAGGTGGGACGGTCGGTACCCTTCTTCTTTTTCTTCAGCAGACTCACCACCTGGTAGATGCGCCCATCCTGAATGAAAGAGTGGATGTCATCCTTCAGGATGATCATCGGCTGCAGGTAGGGGAATACCTCCTCGTTGAAGTACTTCTCCACGAAGGCACGGTGAAATGGCTCCACAGCATCGGTCTGGTAGAGGATGATGCCATTGCGCCGCAGCTCCGGAAGAATCATCTCGTTGAAGATGGCATAATACTCCTTTTCATGAGCCGTCACCTCACGGTTGATCTCTATGATGGTCTGAAGTGCTTCCTCCATCGATTCATCGCGCTTGATGCTTTCCAGAAGGGAGCTGTGATAACCCGACACGCGGATTTTGTAGAACTCCTCCAGGTTTGACGAGTAGATGGAGAGGAACTTGATCCTCTCGTAGATGGGCAGCCGCTCATCCTTCGCCTCCAGGAGTACCCGGTAATTGAAAGAGAGCCAGCTTATATCGCGTTTGAAATAGGCGTAATTGTTATATTCCATTGTGTCTGTCTGTGCTGGTAAGATTAAACCTCAAAAATAGGAAGTTTGTTCGAATAAAACATCTTTTGCCTGAAAATTACCAATTCATCGCCATTTTTGCCGAAATGGTTCAAACAAAAGAACAAAAGTTGTAAGTTTGTGCATCCATAACAAAAACAACTGCCAATAGAATGATAAAAAACATACGTGATTACCTGTTCCTGACGCTGAAAGGGATGGCAATGGGAGCAGCCGATGTGGTTCCGGGTGTCTCGGGCGGGACGATTGCCCTGATCACCGGGATCTATGAGGAACTCATCTTTTCCATCAAGTCGATCAACCTGACAGCCTTGAAACTTCTCTTCTCAGGGAAACCTGCCGCCTTCTGGAAAGCCATCAACGGTAATTTCCTGCTGAGCGTTTTGCTGGGTATCGCCATCAGCATCTTTTCACTGGCCAAAGGGCTGACCTTTTTGCTGCATCACTATCCCATCCTGGTATGGTCCTTCTTTTTTGGTCTCATCGTTGCATCTGCCATTTATGTGGCACGAACCATCAAAACCTGGAATGCCGGTGCAGTGATTGCGGGCATTGCAGGGATTGTGATCGCCTATTTTATCACGGTGATCTCACCGACTGAAGCCAACACCTCCTGGATCTACATCTTCTTTTCGGGCGTGATAGCGATCTGTGCCATGATCCTGCCCGGTATATCCGGCAGTTTCATCCTGGTGTTGCTCGGCATGTACCAGTTCATCCTGGGTGCCGTAGGAGATCTGAATATTCCGGTGTTACTCGTTTTTGTTGCCGGTGCGGCTATCGGGATCATCGGCTTTTCCAACATCCTCTCCTGGCTGCTGAAGAAATTTCACACCCTCACCATCGCACTGCTGTCCGGATTCATGGTCGGCTCCCTCAACAAGATCTGGCCCTGGAAGGAGGTCACCGAATCGTTTATCGACCGACATGGAGAAGCGAGGCCGCTGGCTGAGAGGAATATTTTGCCCGGCACATATGAAAACCTCACGGGAAATGAATCCTTGCTATGGGGAGCCATCTTTTTCCTGGTCGTTGGTTTTGTGTTGATTTTTGTAATTGAAGGCGCAACGAAACGGAAGGGATGAAGAAAATTGGGTTGCTCTCCGACACCCACGGCTACTGGGACGACAAGTTCGAGACCTATTTCGAAACGTGCGACGAGATCTGGCACGCGGGTGACATCGGTTCGCTGGAGCTGGCCAGCCGCTTTGAAGAGATGAAGCCTTTCCGTGCCGTCTACGGCAACATCGATGACTACAAGACCCGCATCGCCTACCCACAGACGTTGCGCTTCACCCTGGAGAAGGTGGAGGTGCTGATGACCCATATCGGCGGCTACCCGGGACGCTACGATCCCTCCATCCGTGCTCAGCTCCAGGCCCGTCCCCCCAAGCTTTTCATCGCCGGTCATTCGCATATCCTGAAGGTACTCTACGACAAGAAACTGGATTGCCTCCACATGAACCCCGGTGCGGCGGGCAAGTATGGCTTCCACCGGGTGCGAACGCTGCTCCGCTTCCTGCTGGATGAGGGGGATATCCGCGATCTGGAAGTGATTGAGATCGGCAAACAGGGTTAGAACAGTTCTGGAAAGAGTGTGAGCAGAATACCCCCTGCACCGATCACCATGAAAAGGCTGCCCACCGTGCGGTTGAGCAGGATCAGCCCTCTCCGGTTGAACCGCTTGCGCAAACGGGCAATGAAGAGCGTAAGAAAGAACCACCAGCTGAAAGCGGCCAGTATAAAAGCACTGATCCCGGCAACGAGTGACATGGTCCCCCCGGCGACAGGATTGAAGGAGAAGCGGGTGTAGAGCCCCATGAAAACCAGGATAATGGCTGCGTTGGAGAAGGTGAGCAGGAAGGAGGAGATGAAATCGCGAAGCAGGCGATCCTCATCGGGGACAATTGCCGGGCTCCACCCTTTCAGGGGATTGCTGCGGAAGACAAACCAACCGAAGAGGATCAGTACCAGTCCACCAAAAGGCTGAAGCCAGGGCTCATAACGTTCCAGAAAGCGGGAGACGAACCCCATGGCCGTCATGGTGAGCAGTGCATAGGTGATGTCCGACAGCATGGCCCCCATGCCGGTGAGGAAACCGTGGCGACGTCCCCTGCTGAGCGTCCGCTGGATGGTCAGCATGTTGATCGGCCCCATGGGCGAGGAGACCATGAGCCCGATGAGAAAACCCTTGGCAATGGTTTCAAGCATCTTGTATTCTTATTCTTGGGGGATACAGTAGATCCGCTGTAAAGATACGGCGGTTAAAGTTCAGCACAAAACAGGAGCACCACTTTTCACCTTCCAATTACGTCTCTTTTCACCAAAGTTGTTTAACTTTGTCATTCCGTTCAGCCTTGTGGAATCCTCCCGCTGAACCCAACAAAAACAAGAGACATGATTTCATTTTTCAGAACCCCCTCCCAGAGTGTGATCGCCGTTGAATCGGCCGAGGTCCTAACCCCTGAGACAGTAGAAAAGCTCTGCTGGCTCTTCGGCGAGGCTGAGATGCTCACAGCTGCATCGCTCGACACCCCCTTTATCGGTCCCCGCCGTGAGATGATCACCCCCTGGAGCACATGTGCCGTGGAAATCACGCAGAACATGGGCATTGGAGGAATCAGTCGCATGGAGGAGTATACCCCCCTGGCAGCAAGCAGCGCGTTCGACTTCGACCCGATGCTGCAACGCAAGTATGAACAGCTGGACCAGACACTCTTCACCATTGGACACCAGCCGGAGACGATCATCTACATCGATGACATCGCCGCCTACAACAGTGCCGAAGGGCTTGCACTGAGCGACGATGAGATCGCCTACCTGAACGAGGTGAGCTCGAAAATGGGACGGAAGCTGACCGACAGCGAGGTGTTCGGCTTCTCACAGGTCAACTCGGAGCACTGCCGCCACAAGATCTTCAACGGCCGTTTTATCATCGACGGCGAGGAGAAAGAGCTCTCTCTCTTCCAGCTGATCAAGAAGACATCGAACATCAACCCCAACAGCCTGATATCAGCCTACAAAGACAACGTAGCCTTCATCCGGGGACCGCAGATCGAACAGTTTGCCCCCGCCAGCGGCGACAAGCCCGACTTCTTCGAGACCCGTGAAGTTGAGAGCGTGCTCTCGCTAAAAGCTGAAACACATAACTTCCCCACCACCGTGGAACCCTTCAACGGTGCCTCTACCGGCACCGGTGGGGAGATACGCGACCGCCTTGCCGGCGGCAAGGGTTCTCTGCCCGTCGCGGGGACCGCGGTCTACATGACCTCCTACCCCCGACTGGAGGAGGGTCGTCCCTGGGAGCAGGTGATGCCTCCCCGTCCCTGGCTCTACCAGACACCTGAGCAGATCCTGATCAAGGCCTCTAACGGTGCTTCCGACTTCGGCAACAAGTTTGGTCAGCCACTCATCTGCGGCTCCCTGCTCACCTTCGAGCATGCCGAGAACCAGAAGGAGTTCGGCTATGACAAGGTGATCATGCTCGCCGGAGGCGTCGGCTACGCCAACAGCCGCGATGCCAAGAAAGGCGATCCGAAGAGCGGAGAGAAGGTGGTGGTGCTTGGCGGCGACAACTACCGCATCGGCATGGGCGGCGGTGCCGTCTCCTCGGTCAATACCGGCGAGTACTCCTCGGGTATCGAGCTCAATGCGGTGCAGCGTGCCAACCCCGAGATGCAAAAAAGGGTGGCCAACGTGATCCGCACACTTTCTGAATCGGAGGAGAACCCCATCGTCTCCATCCACGACCATGGCGCGGGGGGACACCTCAACTGCCTCTCCGAGCTGGTGGAACAGACCGGCGGGGTGATTGAGATCGACAAGCTTCCCGTGGGCGACAAAACCCTCTCGGCCAAGGAGATCATCGGCAATGAGAGCCAGGAACGGATGGGCCTCCTGGTGGAACAGCAGGAAATTGATCGGATCGAACGGATCGCTGCCCGTGAGCGTGCTCCGATGTATGTGGTGGGCGAGACCACCAATGACATGCGCTTCACCTTCCGCAAGCAGGGGGAAGACAATCCAATCGACATGGAACTGGCTGATTTCTTCGGCAAGCCACCGGTCACCGTGATGGAAGACCGCACCCTGGAGGAGACCTACGAGGCTCCCGATTACAACAGAGCGGAGCTTGGCACCTACATCGAGAACGTACTGAAGCTGGAGGCTGTGGCCTGTAAGGACTGGCTCACCAACAAGGTGGACCGCTCCGTGACCGGCAAGATCGCCCGCCAGCAGTGCCAGGGGGAGATACAGCTACCGCTGAGCGACTGTGGCGCCATCGCCCTTGACTACCGTGGATACGCCGGCATGGCCACCTCCATCGGACATGCGCCCCAGGCAGCGATGATTGATCCGGCTGCAGGCTCGGTGCTGGCCATCTCCGAAGCACTCACCAACATGGTGTTCGCACCCCTCAAAGAGGGACTTCAGAGCGTCTCGCTGAGCGCCAACTGGATGTGGCCCTGCCGCAACCAGGGTGAAGATGCCCGTCTCTATAAGGCGGTGGAAGCTTGCTCCGACTTCGCCTCCGAGTTGGGCATCAACATCCCCACCGGCAAGGACTCCCTCTCCATGACACAAAAATATGGCGACGAAAAGGTCTACTCCCCCGGCACGGTGATCATCTCCGCAGCCGCCGAGGTGGATAACATCCGTCGCATCGCCAGCCCGGTGCTGGCCTACATCAAAGGCACCTACCTCTACTACATCGACTTCTCGTTCGACACCTTTAAGTTGGGTGGTTCCGCCTTCGCCCAGACCATGGGCAGGGTAGGCGACGAAGTGCCGACAGTAAACGACAGCGAATATTTTAAAAATGCCTTCGCTGCCGTGCAGGAGCTTATCAGCCGTGGTCTTATCCTGGCGGGACACGACATCTCCGCCGGGGGACTGGTCACCACGTTGCTGGAGATGTGCTTTGCCAACCCGCAGGGGGGCATTGAGGCACACCTCGACAAGATCCGCCATGCCGACCTGATCAAGATCCTCTTCTCCGAGAACCCGGGGGTGGTGATTCAGGTGAAGCACCACCGCCTGGTGGAGAAGATACTGGAAGATTACGGCGTGGGATTTGCCATCGTGGCACGCCCCACCGAAGAGCGCAAGCTGGTGATCGCCAAGGATGATTACCGGCAGGAGTTCGACATAGACCATCTGCGCGATGTCTGGTACAGGAGCTCCTACCTCCTCGACCGCAAGCAGAGCGGCGAGAAGTGTGCCGCCGACCGCTTCGCCAACTACAAGCAACAACCGCTGCAATTCAGCTTCAATCCTTCCTTCACCGGTAAGATGGCCGATCTGGGGCTTGCTCCCGCCCGGAAAGAACGCAGCGGCCTCACCGCAGCGATCATCCGCGACAAGGGAACCAACGGCGAACGGGAGATGGCCTACGCACTATATCTGGCAGGCTTCGACGTGAAGGATGTACATATGACCGACCTCACCTCGGGACGGGAAACACTCAATGAAGTTCAATTCGCCGTTTTCTGTGGAGGATTCTCCAACTCAGACGTGCTGGGCTCTGCCAAGGGATGGGCCGGCGGCTTCCGTTACAACGAGCAGGCCAAAGCAGCGCTCTCCCACTTCTACGCACGTGAGGATACACTCAGCCTGGGCATCTGCAACGGCTGCCAGCTGATGATGGAGCTGGGGCTGCTCTATCCCGAGATGGGCGAAAACCATCCAAAGATGGCGCACAACCTGTCGCACAAATTCGAATCCGCTTTCGTGAGCGTGGAGATCCCACAGAACGAATCGGTACTGTTCCGCTCGCTTGCAGGCACCAGGATGGGCATCTGGGTGGCTCACGGCGAAGGGCGATTCGTGCTTCCCGGCGAAGAGTCGACCTACAACATTGCCGCAAAATACCTCTACGACGAATATCCCGGCAACCCCAACGGCTCCGATCATGCTACTGCTGCCGTCTGTTCAAGCGATGGCCGTCACCTGGCGATGATGCCCCACCTGGAGCGCACCATCTTCCCCTGGCAGAATGCCTTCTACCCCTTCGCTTTCCGCAAGCATGAGGTAACCCCCTGGATGGAAGCATTCGTCAACGCAAGAGAGTGGCTGAAAGAGAGGAAGTAAGATCTTAAATGAGTGAATGTGGCACAACCAATATTTGAGCAGACGCTAAAGGTGCGTGATTATGAGTGCGATACGCAGGGGCATGTGAACAATGCCAACTATCAGCACTATTTCGAGGTAACGAGACATGAGTTTCTGGAAAAGGTGGGACTCAACTTTTATGAGCTGCACCTGCAGGGGATTGATGCAGTGGTCTCCCGTGTGGAGATACGCTACAAGGTACCCCTTATCGGGATGGATCTCTTCCGCTGCACCGTCACCCGGCTGGAGCGGATTGGCGTGAAGTACATCTTCCACCAGGAGATCATCCGCGCAAAGGATGGAGTGATCTGCGCCAAGGCGAAGATTGAGGTGGTCAACCTGGTGAACGGCAAGCTGTCGCAGCCGGAGCTGTTCGACCAGGCTTTCAGGGATTACATCAGATAAGGTTTTTCAACGTATCATGGACAACAAAACCCTCTATCAGATCGCGCTCACGCTGATCAAAGGTGTGGGGGTGATGCATGCCCGCAACCTGATGGAGATCGTGGGCGATGAGGAGGCGATCTTCCGGGAGAGCAGGCAGCGTCTCAAGGCCATCCCCCGACTCCCGGAGAAGGTGATCGATGAAATCCGCAACCCGGAAGTACTCCGGCGGGCAGAAAAGGAGCTTACCTTTGTCACGAAAAACAACCTGCAAACCCTCTTTTTTACGGATCCCTCCTACCCGCAGCGGCTTACCCAATGCATCGATGCACCGGTACTGCTCTACAGCAGGGGAGAGTGTGACCTGAACCGCAGCAAGGTGGTCAGCGTGGTGGGTACCCGCAATGCCACCCGCCAGGGAATCGAGTTCTGTGAAACATTCATCCGAGAGCTGTCGGAAAGCAATCCCGACATTCTGGTAGTAAGCGGACTGGCCTACGGCATTGATATCTGTGCCCACCGTTCGGCATTGAAACAAGGCCTCTCAACCGTGGCGGTACTGGCTCACGGCCTCGACCGCATCTACCCCTCGCTGCATCGTCAGACTGCAGTAGAGATGCTGAAAGCAGGAGCACTGCTCACCGAGTTCCCCAGCGAGACCAACCCCGACAAGCACAACTTCGTGAAGCGCAACCGCATCGTTGCCGGCATGGCAGACGCGGTAGTGGTAATTGAATCAGGAGTGAAAGGAGGATCGCTCACCACTGCCGACATTGCTAACTCCTACTTCCGTGAGGTGTTTGCCCTGCCGGGGCGCGTGAAAGACCCTATGTCGGCAGGCTGCAACCGCCTCATCGCGGACAACCAGGCGGTGTTGTTGCACAGCAGCCAACAGTTCCTCGCCCACATGGGATGGGAGAAACAGCCGGAGGTGAAAAAAGCGACACAGAAAGAGTTGTTCGCGGAGCTGACCGCGGAGGAAGAGCAGATATGCCAACTGCTGAGCCGACATGAGTCGATGCAAGTCAACAACCTCTCCGTGGAGTTGAACATTCCCGTCACTGAACTGTTCCTTACCCTGCTGGAACTGGAAGTTAAAAATGTGGTAAAAACGCTGCCGGGTGGGGTTTATCGTTTGGCTTAAAAAAGCACTGTTCATCCTTTTGTTTCATCTGAACTTTTTTTTATATCTTTGAGAACGAAACCCATTTAATAAAAATCAATGGCATTACACATTGGAGACAGGATACCGGAAGAACTTGGAACCGACCAGCATGGAGATCCGGTGAAAGCAAGTCATTACGCCGGCAGGAAGCTGGCCATCTACTTCTACCCAAAAGACAACACCCCCGGGTGTACAGCCCAGGCTTGTAGTCTGCGCGACGGGTACAGTGACCTGCAACAGGCGGGTTACGAGGTTTTGGGAGTCAGCGTAGACAGCGAAGCATCCCATCAGAAGTTTATCAACAAACATACATTGCCCTTCCCACTGATCGCCGATACCGAAAAACAGTTGGTGCAACTGTTCGGCGTGTGGCAAGAGAAGACGATGATGGGTAAAAGATATATGGGAACGGTGCGAACCACTTTCCTGACAGATGAGCAGGGGGTCATCACCCATGTACTGGCAGGACGCGAAGTGGATACGAAGAACCATGCTGTACAGATCCTGGGCAGCAGATAGCAATTCAAATCGGGTTTTTACTCCCCACGACATCCTCTTTGCCAAGCTGGTTGCAAAAGTGATTGCCGCGAGGGTATCATGCTAAAAAGAAACAAACCAACAACATTATGGAACAGGAAAAAGAGAACAAGAACAGTGAGAAGCTGAAAGCACTGCGGGCAGCGATGGACAAGATAGAGAAGACATACGGCAAGGGATCTATCATGATGATGGGCGATGAGAAGGTTGAGGAGGTGCCGGTCATCTCTTCCGGTTCCATCGGACTGAACGTCGCTTTGGGCGTGGGTGGATACCCACGTGGCAGGGTGATAGAGATCTACGGACCGGAATCGTCGGGTAAGACCACACTGGCAATTCATGCCATCGCCGAGGCGCAGAAAGCGGGAGGGGTAGCAGCCTTCATCGATGCGGAACATGCCTTCGACCGTTTTTATGCAGAGAAGTTGGGGGTAGACACCGACGAGCTGCTCATCTCGCAGCCTAGCAGTGGCGAAGAGGCTCTCGAGATCGCAGAGCAACTGATACGCTCCTCTGCCGTCGATATCATCGTGATCGACTCGGTAGCGGCGCTCACACCGAAAAAGGAGATCGAGGGGGACATGGGCGACTCCAATGTAGGCCTACAGGCACGCCTGATGTCGCAGGCACTGCGCAAGCTCACCTCAGCCATCAGCAAGACCAACACCACTTGCATCTTCATCAACCAGCTGCGCGAGAAGATTGGTGTGATGTTTGGCAATCCAGAGACCACCACCGGTGGAAACGCACTAAAGTTTTATGCCTCGGTGCGACTCGACATCCGGGGAAACGGATCCCCCATCAAGGATGGCGAGGAACAGATTGGCCGTCCCACCCGTGTCAGGGTGGTGAAGAACAAGGTGGCACCACCCTTCCGTAAGGCTGAGTTTGACATCATGTATGGTGAGGGTATCTCCCGCACAGGTGAGATTATCGACTTGGGGTCTGAACTCAATATCATCAAGAAGAGTGGCTCCTGGTACAGCTACAACGATACCAAACTGGGACAGGGACGTGATGCCGCCAAACTGGCCGTCAGAGACAACCCCGAGTTGGCCGAAGAACTGGAACGTTTGGTCTTTGAAGCATTGAAAAGTAAGTAAGCATACGAACCGAAGCGAGATCCCCAAAGGGGAGTCTCGCTTTTTTCTGGAGCCAATCGGCCAACAGACAAATCATTCATCCAATCTATTCATTATCTCAATACAGAATCAAACCATGCAACCATATCGATCATTGACCGAAGCAGAGATCCGGGCACTGCGGCAGAACGGGTGTAGCAGCACTGACTGGGATTCAGTCAGGGTGAAGGAAGGATTTCTTCCCAACCATATCAGACATACCCAGTTCTCAGGAAAGATTGAGCTGGGACTTTTTAACAAGGAGTTTCATCTTGCCGGGGGATTGAAGAAACATTCCGGCATCAGCCATGCAGTGCTTCACAATTGCACTGTGGGAGACAATGTAGTGATTGAGAATGTTCAGAACTATATTGCCAACTATAGTATCAGTGACGATTGCTTCATCCAAAATGTAGATGTGATCATGGTAGATGGCTTCACTCGTTTTGGAAACGGAGTAGAGGTCTGTGTGTTGAATGAAACCGGCGGTCGGGAGGTGCATATCAATGACAAGCTGTCTGCTCATTTTGCTTATATCTATTCACTTTACCGTCACCGACCGGTGCTAATTGAGCGGATGAAAGCAATCATCGACCACTATTGCGACAAGCATGCTTCCGACAGAGGCTCCATCGGCACTGGCTGCAAGATTGTCAATGTGGGCTATATCAAAAACGTGCGTATTGGTGCACACACCATGATCACAGGTGCAATGAAGTTGAAGAACGGCAGCATCAACAGCAACGAACATGATCCGGTATACATTGGGCGTAATGTGATCGCTGAAGACTTTATCATCTCCTCCGGCACCACTGTCGACGGGGGGTCTTTCATTACCCGATGCTTCATTGGCCAGGCCTGTCATATCGATCATGGTTATTCCGCTTCAGACTCTCTTTTCTTCAGCAATTGCCAGGGAGAAAACGGAGAGGCTTGTGCACTTTTTGCCGGTCCCTATACAGTAACACATCACAAGTCAACACTCCTGATTGCCGGCATGTTCTCATTCATGAATGCAGGCTCTGGATCGAATCAGAGCAACCATATGTACAAGCTGGGACCCATCCATCAGGGAATCGTGGAGAGAGGTGCCAGGACCACCAGCAACTCTTACGTGCTGTGGCCTGCCAAGGTAGGTGCATTCTCACTCATCCTGGGACGTCATTACCAGCATGCCGACACATCTAACTTGCCATTCTCCTATCTGGTGGAGAAGGACAATAGCACCTACATCGCTCCGGCTGTCAATCTGCGGAGCGTGGGCACTATCCGCGATGCCAAGAAATGGCCCGAAAGGGACAAACGGAAGGACCCCGACAAGCTGGACTGCATCAACTTCAACCTGCTCAGTCCTTATACCATTCAAAAGGTTTTTGCCGGAATGGAAATCCTCCGCAACCTACAGGCCACCGCCGGAGAAACCTCCGAGATCTACACTTATCAGAGTTGTATCATCACCAACAGGGCACTTAAACGAGGATTGGAGCTTTACGAGATCATCATCCACAAGTTCCTCGGCAACTCCATCATCAAACGTTTGGAAGGAACGAAATTCAACAGCAATGAAGAGATACGGGAACGACTCACTCCCGGCAACACACCGGGTCTGGGAGAATGGGTGGATCTCTCCGGGCTGATCGCCCCCAAGACAGAGATTGACACACTGTTGAACCGTATTGAGTCGGGTGAGATCACAAGACTACAGGAGATTAACGAGGTGTTTGCAACGTTGCATGCAAACTACTATGTGAATGAATGGACCTGGGCATGGGACAAGATTCTATCATTCTACCACCTCACCCACGAAACCATCACCGCAGCCGATGTAATCCGCATCGTCAAGAAATGGGAGGAGAGCGTTGTCAGTCTCGATGAGATGATCTACAGCGATGCACGCAAGGAATTCTCACTCTCCTTCAAGACCGGCTTCGGTGCCGACGGCAACATACAGGAGAAAGCACTCGACTTTGAGTATGTACGTGGTGTTTTCGATAAAAATCCTTTTGTCATTGCCACACTCAAGCACATTGAAGTGAAAAAGGCACTGGGTGCAGAACTGATTGAACGGATCAGCCATATAGGATAGGGAAATTTTAAACAAGAAGTGACAAATGACCGACAAGACACTTGAACTGATCACAAAATTCAGTCCTAAGCTCATCAACATACCTGTCAACAAGTGCGAGCTGGAAGAGGTGATCGACACACTGATCAACCTGATGTTCCCCATCTGTAACTGCCCCGAAGATTTGCATGTGCAGGAGGGGCTTAAAACAGCGGCAGATAAATTGCATGCCAACATCACCACGCTCCACAACCGACGGTCAGCCGATGAAAAGACAGAAGCCTTTTTCGCGCTCTACCCCGCTTTACAGGAACGGCTCTACAAAGATGCCGCCTGTTATTTGCAATATGACCCTGCGGCGAAGAGCCTGGAGGAGGTGGTGATCACCTACCCCGGCTTCTATGCGCTCTGTGCGCACCGCATCGCACATGCACTCTATCAATTGGGACTTCCACTCATCTCCCGCCTCTTCTCCGAACATGCCCATGCCAAGGTGGGCATTGACATCCACCCTGCTGCCCGTATCGGGAAGAATTTCTTCATGGATCACGGCACCGGCATCGTGATTGGTGAGACTGCGGAGATCGGCGACAACGTGAAGATTTACCAGGGAGTGACGCTGGGAGCCCTCTATGTGGAGAAGAAGCTCTCCGACGTGAAACGGCACCCCACCGTGGAAGATAACGTGGTTATCTACGCCAACGCCACCCTACTCGGGGGAGAAACGGTAATCGGCCACGACTCAGTAATCGGAGGCGGGGCCTGGCTTACCCAGAGCGTAATCCCCTACTCTTTGGTCTACAACTCGGTAGATGTAAAAATCCGCACTGTGAAAGATTTCGATGAACCCCACAACTTCGTCATTTGACCCTTCAACAGATCAACATATCATTTAATCAACGAATCATCACACCAACATGAAGTACAGCAATATTCTGAAGGCCGTGGGCAATACGCCACATGTTCAACTGAAACACCTTTTCCCCAATCAGGAGGTATGGATCAAGCTTGAGAAGCAGAACCCTGCCGGCAGCATCAAGGACCGCATCGCCTTGGCGATGGTGGAGGATGCAGAGCGCAGAGGCATCATCCACCCGGGTGACACCATCATCGAACCTACCTCCGGCAATACCGGTGTCGGTCTCGCCTTTGTAGGAGCCACAAAAGGTTACCGGGTAATCATCGTGATGCCTGAGTCGATGTCGGTAGAGCGGCGCCGCCTGGTAGCGCTCTATGGTGCGGAGCTGGTGCTCACACCCCGCGAGAAGGGGATGAAGGGAGCCATCGCCAGGGCTGAAGAGCTGCAGCAGGAGATACCCGGCTCCTGGATTCCCCAACAGTTTACCAACGAAGCCAATCCGCGTATTCATGCAGAGACTACCGCACAGGAGATCCTGGCTGATTTTCCGGAAGGATTGGATTACCTGATCACCGGCATGGGTACCGGTGGACACATTACTGGTGTAGGCAGAGAGTTGAAAAGAGCATTTCCTTCACTGCAGGTGATTGGCGTGGAACCGGCAGATTCACCCATCATCACCGAGGGGCGCTCGGGACCGCATGCCCTGCAAGGCATTGGGGCAGGGTTCATCCCTGACACACTCGACATCACAATACTCGACAGCGTGATCAAGATAGAGAAAGAGGAAGCATACAGATTTGCGCAGCTTCTGGCACGTGAAGAGGGCATTCTTGGGGGTATCTCCACCGGTGCCTCACTGGCTGCTGTAGCACGTAAAATTACCGAGCTGAAGGAGCCTAAACGAATTCTCACCTTTAACTATGACACGGGTGAGCGTTATCTCTCCATAGAAAAGCTATTCTGAGTAACAATTCTTAGCTGTAAATCCAAGGGATCAGGAAGTGCGGGTGAGCATCTCCTCCAAAATAGAGACGGCTGTTTCAACACTGTTCACGTTACGGATCACCACGGAACGCTTTTTCCCTTTCTCCCGCAGTTGACACTGACGGGCGTACTGCTGCACATAGAGCAGCAGCTTGTCGAAAGCGGCTGAGCGGTAATAAGGTGAGTCGGGATCATTGATCAGGTTGAGAGTCATCTGGTTGTTCTTGAGCACCACCTTCTCCATACCGAGCGACTTGGCCAGACGACGCAGACGTACGATGCGAATCAGTTCCCGCCCCTGTGAGGGTATCTTTCCGAAGCGGTCCTCCAGCCGCGAAGTGAAATTGAGGATTTCAGTTTCTGTTTCGATATTGTCCAGCTCGCGATAGATGGCCACCCGTTCCGCATCGTTGGGAATGTACATCACCGGGAACATCAGCTCCAGGTCACTCTCCACCAATACATCCTCCACGAACTCCTGCTCTTCGGCCTTAGCCTCCTGTTCGTCGCGGTAAAGGTCTGCAAACTCCTCTTTGCGCAGCTCCTGTACAGCCTCGGTGAGAATCTTACGGTAGGTCTCATACCCCAGGTCGGCGATGAAGCCACTCTGCTCGGCACCCAGCAGGTTACCCGCACCCCGGATATCGAGGTCCTGCATGGCGATGTGGATACCGCTGCCCAGTTCGGAGAAGTTCTCGATGGCCTGCAGGCGGCGACGCGAGTCGGCGCTCAGTGTGTAGAGCGGTGGAGCCAGCAGGTAGCAGAAAGCCTTGCGGTTGCTGCGTCCCACCCTGCCGCGCAGCTGATGGAGGTCGCTCAACCCGAAGTTCTGCGCATCGATTACGATGATGGTGTTGACGTTGGGCATGTCGATGCCCGACTCGATGATTGTGGTGGCGATCAGCAGATCCTGTTCGTGGTCCATGAAATCGGCGATCACCCCCTCCAGCTTCTTGGGGTCCATCTGACCGTGTCCCACGGCAATCCGCACATCCGGGATCTCCCGCTTGATGAGTGCCTCCAGCTCATAGATATTCTGGATGCGGTTGTTCACGATAAAAACCTGTCCGTTGCGACTCATCTCAAAGTTGATGGCATCGCGGATGATCTCAATGTCAAAGGTGTGCACCTCCGTCTGGACCGGATAGCGGTTGGGAGGAGGGGTACCGATGGTAGAGAGGTCGCGTGATCCCATCAGTGAGAACTGGAGGGTACGGGGGATAGGGGTGGCGGTCATGGTGAGCGTGTCGACATTCACCTTGAGCTGTTTCAGCTTCTCCTTCACCGAGACGCCGAACTTCTGCTCTTCGTCGATGATGAGCAGTCCCAGGTCCTTGAACTGCACATCCTTGCCCACGAGCCGGTGTGTACCGATCAGGATGTCTATCTTTCCCTCCTTTAGGTTGGCCAGGATCTCTTTTTGTTCCTTGCTGCTGCGGGCACGGCTCAGGTAATCCACCTTCACCGGGAAGCTCGCGAGGCGGTCGTGAAAGGTGTGGTAGTGTTGGGTGGCCAACACCGTGGTAGGCACCAGCACGGCCGTTTGCTTGCCGTCGGTGGCGGCCTTGAAGGCAGCCCTCACGGCGATCTCAGTCTTTCCGAAGCCCACGTCGCCGCAAATCAGCCGGTCCATGGGTTGCTCGCTCTGCATATCGGCCTTCACGTCGCGTGTTGCTTTTATCTGGTCGGGGGTATCCTCATACATGAAAGAGGCCTCCAGCTCGGTCTGCAGGTAGGAGTCGCGTGAGTAGGCATACCCCTTCTCCTCCTGTCGGCGGGCATATAGCTTGATCAGGTCGCGGGCGATATCCTTGATCTTCTTCTTGGTCCGCTCCTTCACCTTCTCCCAGGCTCCTGAACCCAGCTTGTTGAGCTGTGGCGACTCCCCCTCCTTGCCCTTGTACTTGGAGACCTTGTGCAGCGCGTGAATGGAGACGAACACCGCATCGTTGTTGAGATAGGTGAGCTTGATCACCTCCTGCACCTTCTCTCCTATGCGCAGGCGCACCAGCCCCGCGAAACGGCCGATGCCGTGATCCATGTGCACCACGTAATCGCCTTGTTGCAACTGGTTGATCTCCTTCAGTGTGAGGGCAATCTTACCGGTTCGTGCCTTTTCCGATTTGAGGCTGTACTTGTGGAAACGGTCGAAGATCTGGTGGTCGGTGAAACAGCATATCTTCAGGTTCTCGCAGGAGAAGCCCTCATGCAGGGTCCTGTTGACCGGTACAAAGGGGATGGGATCGTTGCGGTCTTCGAAGATATGATAGAGCCTCTTCTGTTGCTTCTCGCTGTCGCTCAGGATATAGAGTGTATACCCCTCATCGGTAAACTGATGGAGCGACTCGCTCAGCAGGTCGAAATTCTTGTGATAAAGGGGCTGCAGCGATGTCTGAAAACGCAGGGTGGCGTCGGGTGTCTCCTGCATCTTCGTATCAAAGCGTAGTTGACGGAAGGGAGCAACATGTTGAAGGAACTCCTCCCTGGTGAGCATGTCAGCCTTGACAAAGGCCACATCCTTCGGGTCTATGTGAAGCTCATCCTGGTTGAGCGACTCCACACGGCTGGCGATCCAGCGCATATCCTCCACGCCAATTACTGTCTGTCCCGGCAGCGAATCAAAAAGGGATGCATGCAAACCACCGTTACGGCTGAACTCTGGCACGATACGCACCTCGTTGAGCTTCTCTTTGGAGAGCTGTGTCTCCATGTCGAAGCTTCGGATAGTCTCAACCTCATCTCCGAAGAAATCGATTCGGTAGGGAAGCTCGCCGGAATAGGAGAATACATCGAGGATGCTTCCCCTCACGGCATACTGTCCCGGCTCATATACGTAATCGACGTACTGAAAGCCATAACTGTCGAGTACCTCGCTGACGAAGGAGGCGTCAACCCGCTCTCCCGCCGATAGTTTCAGTGTCTTCTCCGCAAGCTGATCACGTGAAACGGTCTTCTCTGCAAGAGCATCGGGATAGCTCACGATGATCAGCGATCCGGGGTCACCCTGCAAACGGCTAAGTGTTTCAGTGCGCAGTACCTCGTTGGCGGCATCGAGCTGCCCGTAGCGGGCCGCCCGCTTGTAGGCGGAAGGAAAAAAGAGCACTTCGCCGGAACCGATCAGTTGCGTCAGATCGTGATAGAAGTAGCCGGCGGTCTCGGCATCGTTGAAGATGTAAAGATAGGTGCGGGGAGCTCTGCGGAAGAGCGAAACGGCAAAAAGTGCACGTGAAGACCCCTGCAAACCAGTCACCGACAACAAGTGCACCTTGTCGAGCAACGAGCCTACCGCAGCCATGTTGGGATGGAAATCCATCCGCTGCTGAAGTTGCGTAATGTCTATTGTTTCAACCATTCAGACGAAAGTGCAAAGGTAATTCTTTTTTTTATTACCTTTGTCCTCATTCCAACAAGAAATAGATTTTATGCAGATAGATGCCCGTCATACACCCGACTACATCTTCGAAACCAGCTGGGAGGTATGCAACAAGGTAGGTGGTATTTACACCGTACTCTCTACCCGAGCCAACTCCCTACAGAAACTTTACAAAGACCGCATATTCTTCATCGGGCCCGATCTATGGGAAGATAAGGAAAATCCTTGGTTCAGTGAAGATCGGAGTCTCTATGCAGAGTGGTGCGACTTTGCAAAGAGCAACCATAACCTGGAGATTCGTGCCGGGAGATGGAATGTGCCGGGAGAGCCAATTGTCTTCCTGGTGAAGTTCAATGCTTTCTTCGCGAAGCAGAACGATATCTATACCTCCATGTGGAAAGACTATGGAGTGGATTCACTGCATGCATACGGCGATTACCACGAGTCGGTGATGTTTGCCGTTGCCACGGGGCTGTTGATCGAAAGCTTCTACCGGTACCACAAGCTGGAAGCGGACAACGTGGTTGCCCACTTCAACGAGTGGATGCTGGGGGCAGGTGCCCTTTACATCCGCAAGCATGTACCCAAGATAGCCACCCTCTTCACCACCCACGCCACCTCCATCGGTCGCTCCATTGCCGGCAACAATCTGCCGCTCTACGATCACCTCAAGGAGTACAACGGCGACCAGATGGCCCGTCAGCTCAACATGACAGCCAAGCACTCCATCGAAAAGAAAGCAGCCCAGCATGTGGACTGCTTCACCACCGTGAGCGACATCACCGCCCGGGAATGTGCACAGTTGCTGCAGCGACAGCCTGATGTGGTCACCCCCAACGGATTCGAAAAGGATTTCATCCCGAAAGGGAATGCATATGGTAAGGCACGGGAACGAGCTCGCGGCATACTGCTGCAAGTAGCAGAGAAGATGCTGGGCCACACTGTCGATCCCGATGCACTGCTGATAGGAACCAGTGGCCGTTATGAGTACAGGAACAAGGGACTGGATATCTACGTGGAAGCGATGAACCGTCTCCGCAAAATGCCCGGTGTGACGAAGGATGTGATTGCCTTCATCATGGTGCCCGGATGGATTAAAGGGCCACGTGCTGACTTGCAGGCAGCACTGCGGGGTGAGAAGCATGCGAAGAGTTCATCAGGCAATAGAGAGTGTCCCTTCGTGACACATGAGCTGATGGAACCGGAGCATGACAACATCCTGAATCAGGTGCACCATGCCGGTTTCTGCAACTCGCCAGAAGAACGGGTAAAGATCATCTTCGTGCCCTCCTACCTTAACGGCGACGACGGCATCTTCAACCTGCCCTATTATGACCTGTTGATAGGACTTGATCTTTCAATCTTCCCATCCTACTACGAGCCATGGGGCTACACGCCGCACGAAAGCGTGGCATTCTCCATCCCCACCATCACCACCTCACTGGCCGGATTCGGTGTATGGGCACAGAAACAGGGCGACAAAAAAGGAATGGACGACGGCATCGAGGTGATCCACCGCGATGACAGCAACCATGGTGAGGTAGCCGAGGAGATCGCGCTGCTGGTGCTCGACTTCTCACAGAAAAGCACCGAACAGGTGAAGCTTTTGAAGAAATGCGCTGCGTCACTGTCAGACAAAGCCGATTGGGCACACTTCGTCTCCTATTATCAGGAAGCTTACCGCAAAGCATTGCATAACTCCTTTGTCAGATTATCCCAGCCCTGCAAACTTAAAGCAGAATAAAGTGTTATATTTGTTGCATGTAAGTCTGATGCCGCTATTCCGTTAGGCGGCATTATATATTATTGTACACAGCGATAGCTTATTCATATATTACGCATAAAAAAAAATTAAATAGAACCAATATGATCATTCAATCGAGTTATTCCAATGCTCCTGTCTGGAGAGATATACATGTGCATGCAGAGCTTCCTGCCGAACTGCGTCCACTCGAAGAGATCGCACACAACCTTTGGTGGGTCTGGAACGAAGAGGCCAAGGCTATTTTTGAAACCATGGATCCTCAGGAGTGGGAAAAGAGTGGCAAAAATCCTGTGGTACTACTACAGAACCTGCAGTCAGACACCTCTGAGCGTATCATCAATGACAGCGTCATGATGGGACGCATAGAAGCCCTGTACCGCAAGTATCGCGATTATATGGCAGTCCCCCACAACAGCGAGCGCCCCAGCATAGCATATTTCAGCATGGAGTATGGTCTGTCACACGTACTTAAGATTTACTCCGGTGGTCTTGGCATTCTTGCCGGCGACTACCTGAAGGAAGCGAGCGACAGCAACGTGGACATGACAGCCGTAGGTTTTCTCTATCGCTACGGATATTTCACGCAGACCCTTTCGATGGAAGGGCAGCAGATTGCGAACTACGAGGCACAGCACTTTGGCAACCTGCCCATCACCCAGGTGATGAACGAAGATGGCACGCCGACGATTCTGGAGGTGCCTTTTCACGACCGGATCATCTACTCGCACATATGGAAAGTGGCCGTGGGCCGCATCAACCTCTACCTGATGGATACCGACATGGAACTCAACAGTGAGTTCGACCGTTCCATCACGCACCAACTCTACGGCGGCGACTGGGAGAACCGCATGAAGCAGGAGTTCCTGCTGGGCATCGGGGGCATCCATCTTCTCAACAAGCTTGGCATCAAAAAAGAGGTTTACCACATGAATGAGGGACACGCGGCACTGATCAACGTGCAGCGTTTGCTCGATTATATCAGGCAAGAAGGACTCACTTTCCATGAAGCTCTGGAAGTGGTGCGCGCCTCCTCGCTCTACACCGTCCACACGCCGGTCCCTGCCGGACACGACTATTTCGATGAGCCACTCATCGGAAAGTACATGATACCCATCGTACAGCAGCTGGGCATTTCATGGCAACATTTCATGGACATGGGACGTGCCAACCCGGGCTCACATGAGAAGTTCTCGATGAGTGTTTTCGCCCTCAACACGGCGCAGGAAACAAACGGGGTGAGTCAACTGCATGGCACCGTCTCGCAGAAGATGTTTCAGCCGGTATGGAAGGGCTACTTCCCCGAGGAGTTGCATGTAGGATACGTAACCAATGGTGTGCACCTGCCCAGCTGGGCCACATCGTCGGTAAAGGCACTTTACGAAAAGCATTTTGGCGAATCGTTCTTTGCAGATCAGTCCAATCCGGACATCTGGAAGAAGATCTGGGATGTGAACGATGAAGAGCTCTGGGACCTGCGCATGCACCTGAAAAAAAAGCTGGTCGATTACATCCAGGTGGAGTTCAAGGAGGGATGGCTCAAGAACCAGGCCGATCCGTCACGCATTATGAACATGCTGGAGGAGGTGAATCCCAACGCCCTGTTGATTGGCTTCTCCCGTCGTTTTGCCACCTACAAGCGGGCACACCTGCTCTTCACCGACCTGGAACGGTTGGCTCGCATTGTGAATAATCCCAAGCATCCTGTACAGTTCATCTTTGCCGGCAAGGCACACCCTGCCGACGGTGGCGGGCAGGGACTGATCAAGCAGATTGTAGAGATCTCCCGTCGTCCCGAATTCTTAGGCAAGATCATCTTCCTGGAGAACTATGACATGCGGTTGGCCAAGCGTTTGGTATCGGGTGTGGACATCTGGCTCAACACCCCCACCCGCGCACAGGAAGCCTCCGGCACCTCGGGCGAGAAGGCTGAAATGAATGGCGTGCTGAACCTATCGGTGCTCGATGGATGGTGGTATGAAGGCTACCGTGAAGGTGCCGGCTGGGCAATCACCGAAAAGCGCACCTACGACAACCAGTCGTTCCAGGACGAAATGGATGCCTCCACCATCTACTCGATGCTGGAGAATGAGATTATACCACTCTACTATGCGCACAACAGCCAGGGCTATTCGCCCGAGTGGATACAGTTCATCAAGAAGTCGATGGCTGAGATTGCGCCCCATTACACCACCAAGCGAATGATGGACGATTACTTCGAACGATTCTACAGCAAGCTTGCCCAACGGTCGCAGCTGCTTCATGCCGACAATTATGCCAAGGCGAAAGAGATCGTCCGCTGGAAAGAGGAGACTGCAGCCAAGTGGGATACCCTTCAGGTGGTGAAGCTGGATTTCAACCCCAACCAACAGATGGAAAAATCCGGAAACAAAAACGAAATATTCGGGAGAGTGGTGATCGACCGTAAAGAGCTCACCTGTGACCTCGGTGTTGAGTGCGTGGTGGTTGATCATGATCCCACGAGCAACGAACAGCAGTTCATCGAATCCTGTCCTTTTGAGCTGGTGAAACAGAAAGGCAGCCTCCTTTACTTTGAGACACACTGCGGACTGAAAGATCCGGGGGCACACCAGTACGGGTTGCGGGTCTATCCCAAGCATCCTGACCTGCCGCACCGCATGGATTTCGCCTACATGCGCTGGATCTGATGATCCCGGATTGGTATACACAAAAAAGCGTCTCCATAACGGAGGCGCTTTTTTTATTCACCGGCATGTCAGGCAAGATTGTCCGGATATAAAATAAAGATAGTGTCAAAAATTCAATAAATCAGTTGGAGAGTTATATCGCATTAGACAATCTGCATTTCTGTGGTGAGATTCCGTATCGTTTGCTGAAAATCGTCACAAGGTGAGAGACACTTTTGAACTCATACATCCGTGCGATCTCTGTGATGGTGAAATCGGAGGTGAGCACCATCGAGTGAATCTCCTCCATCTTCCTCTCCAGCAACCACTGGTAAGGTGTCTGTTTAAAAGATTTCTTGAAGTGGCGGGTAAAGGTACGGAGGCATTGATATCCACACAATGATGCCAGCTCATTTATCGTCCTCACTGAATTGTAGTTGGCGAGTACCTTGTCTTCAAAGCTCTTTATCTTCGATGTGCGTGGGATCAGCTTTATCAGCACGATCTCATTTTCGGGAGAAGTGGTGAAGCTGCTTTTGAGACCATCGGAGAAGGTGAAGGTACAGGCCTCCACATCGGTCAGCAGATATTTCCGCTCATCAACAGGGTTATCCGTTTTCCTTTTCATCTTACTTTACTTTCATGAATTTACCTGAATAGATGGTCGCATCATCCTGTATCACACGGATGGTATATTTGCCATTTTTAAGGCCTGAGAGGTTAAGTACCTCAAAACCCATGTCAAACACCTGGAAGAAGCTCTGTCTTGAGCCGCCTTCACCTATCACCTCTATCCAAGCTCCGCCGCGGAAGTTCTGTACAGCTACTGACACCACGTCACCCATCACATAGGCATCTACGGTGGAAGGAGCAGACATCATCGTGGAACTAGTCATCATTGTAGCCGAATTGGTCGGCACGGCGCGGGTGGTGCCACCCTCACGCATCAATTCAATTTTATCCTCTACCGGATCCTGAGCCTGTACCTGGTTGAAGATCCCCTGGCAGAGCAAAAACACAAACGACGCAAAGATTAATTTTTTCATACCTCAACTATTTTTTTTAATGTGTGTAAATACGAATTTTAAATGTTGTGCATTCAGAGCAATGTGATCAAAAATAACATTACAAATAGATGACACAAAAATAACTCCTGAAAGAGCAAAAAACAATAGCCATCGTGATATTTAACGGCCAAAAGGATACTATTGTGCTAAATTACTGCATCTTAACAAACACCAATTTAACGGTGGTTATTCATCAAAAAGAGCAGTTTCGAGTCCTTTTTCCGACATTTTTTTCTTCAATTGCGATTTTCTGACACGAATGCTGTCAATGGAAGTATTGAGGAAAGTGGCCAACTGCCGGTTGTCGGCATCACAGGCAAGCAGCATCAACATCAGTTTCTCATTCACGCTGAAGGATTGTTCCTCATTGATCAATCCTGTGTAGGCTGTAAAGGTAGGATCGTCGGGGACCAGTGTTTTGGTGATGTCACGAAGGTCGGCATCGGTATTTTTCAAAATCAGGTGCATCTCATTGTGCACTTTTTTGTTGACCGACACATATCGTTCTGCCAGTTTTTCAAATTCATTCTGCAGGAATGTGAGTCGATCGGAGATGTTTCCATAGAGCTGTATCAGCCAGCGACGCTTACCGGCCTCCTCTTTCAGGATATCGGCCTGCAGCTGTTGTTGTTTCACCCAGTGTTCGGTCTCAAGCAGCCTAAGTTGGGTGTTGCGTCTCATCCAGATAGCATAGACGGCAATAAAAAGGAGCAACAGAATGGCAATCAGCGAGAAGATTATGATCTTTGAGATTTGCTCACGGGTTCGCAACACTTCGTTTTCCGCTTCTGCAAGGTCATAGCGCTTCTCCATCTCGGCTACCTGCACATCCAGTCGCTCACTAAGTGACAAATTGTGAAGCTCTATCGATTTTTTGAGGTACTGGTTGGAGAGGGCATAGTCACCTCTTTTTTCTGCGATATGGGCAACGTTTTGGTAATAGAGATAGTTTTGACGATAGGTACTGTCACCAATCAACTCGATGGCCATCACACCATAGTAGAGCGCACTGTCCAGCTGATTAAAACCAACATACCGGTCAGAGATATTGAAATAGACTCTTGATGAATCAATATCTTCACTTTGTGAATCGTAAAGTTGGAGTTTTTGTTTCTCCCTTTCCAATGCCAACTCCGGCTGACCTGTGATATCATAGTATGCAGATTGAGCATTGAGCACAAAGTAGTCTTTTCCTGGCAACAAACCATAAAATGCAGAAAGTGAATCAAGATATGCTGCACCTTTGCTGAATTGTCGTTGTTGCATCTCATTCCAATAGAGTGCCAGGTAGGCATCAAAAAGGTGAGTTGAATCACGTTCAGCCCTTGCGTACTGTAGGGTTGTCTGAAAATAATTGGTTGCTGAGGGATAATTGCGACTGTTGTAATGAATATTCCCCAGGAAATAGTGGATCATATAGCCAAGAGAAGGATCGGGAACAAGTTGCATCTCAAGGAGTTTATCCGCCTCACGGAGTGGCTCGTACACCGTGCTGTCCTTCACTCCCATGCGGGTACGCACAATGCCCTGGTAAGCCAGTGCCCGGATGAAATTTGTGTTTTCAGGTTCTGACTTGCGGTAGTAGTCCGTCACAGCATTGATCAGCGAATCACTGGTAAAGTTCACATAGGTCTTATCGTCTGAGATCACCTTCAGCAGATCGTAATAAGCCCTTCCGCTGCGGGACAACTCTTCTCTATCAAGTGACTTCAGGCTGTCAGATACACGCTGCGGATAGTGGTCGAGTATGTTATCCCAGGCATCCAACCTGGTCATTATCTCTTCATCTTCCCCTTTGTAACAGGATGTTACAAAAAGAAGGAGGAGAAGAAAAAGAAATGTCGGTATGATACGCATTGTGCGAAATTCAAAAAATAAGGACAAAGATAGTCCATTTTATATAAAAAGTAGATTTTAGTTGTCTGAATTAGTTCTTAACAGCAACGCATCATTTGACAGTAACCAAAACCTCATCAATACCTATACAACCTCAAAAAACACGAGGGGATAATGAGGACATATATGCCGAGATCATGTAAAAGTATGCTACAGTGGAAGTCTGGAACAAGGTTGATTGATATGTACAACACAAAAAAAGGGACAAACTATTGCTTGTCCCCTTTTTATCAATGGTTCAGTAAAAATACTATTCAACTGATAGAACGTTTGTTTTAATGGAAGCTTTGCTAAGCTGGTTTATCACGCTTCTGGTAACTGTTGCTGAAGGATCAACTACAGCACCACTTCCAGTTGAAAAATCGAAGATATCATAGCCCACTTCCTGAGACTCTTCGCCTGCATAGGAAACTGCAATAATACTGTATACGCCATCACTCTCAACAGGGAACTGCACAGAACCACTTGCATCGAGTTCGACAGTCTCGATGGTTCCGTCAAGTATCCCTGACAAGGCGGCATTGAGATCTTGACCTTCTACCATTGCAACTTGCGCGGTTTCAACATCTTCTCCAAATGTAACCTCAGCTACAGCAAAGTTTTCGTCATCGGTATTCGTGAATCGCCCTAAATAGGTAACATCGATAGAATAGTCAGCAAGCACAACACCAGGCATAAGGACCATAAATGCTCCATTTCCATTTGCTGTATACAATGCACCGTCATTGTAGCCCGCCATACCCATTAACAATGTATTAGGCGGAAATGAGATGATGCCGTCTTTAAAGGTACCGGTACGTCCTGCAGCAATTTGCTGATCCAGCGTTTCGCCTCTTGACAAGTATAATCCAGCTAAGCTGCCAAATGAAAACTTACCGTAACCCCAGTCCATTCCCGTTTGCTGTACATTGATGTATACAGCATCAGGATTTTCAGCGTGTATTTCAAAGAAATAGTCACGCGAGGTATCCCAATCACCAGGTGCGTTATACGGATAACCCTCAGCATAGGGATTTACAAGCCTGAAAAATCCGGGTTGTAAATCGTTCTCTTGGATTTCAACTTCCCAGGAAACATCGGCTACACCAAATAATGTAGAAACAAAGTCATCGATAATAGTTCCTGTACCAATTGTTTTCCAGGGTGCCGGAATACCAATAGTGAATGCGTATTCACCGATTCCATATGGTGTTGCATACGCTTCGCCTACAGTTATTACAAGGTCACTAAAATTATCGAAACCAACCTCTTCCGGATCATAGGAAAGTTGAAAAGTTGTAGAAGCCTGACCAGAATTGAAAGTAACAGAAGCTGGGATGCTATAAAGACCATCTCCACCTGTCAGTGTCAAAGGCACAGTCGCGGCATTATCAGTGTTGACTCTTGCAATAGCAATTTCATGTGAAGTGGCAATGCTGGAAGCATTTATTGAAAGGCTGTTTGTGCTCGGAAAATAGACCTGATCATTTTCAAGTTTCTCTGCCGGTTCATAAACGACAGCATCGTCTTTACATGAATAGAGTGAAGTCATGGCAAATAATATCGCCAAAAGACCGTAAATATATTTTTTAGTATTCATAACTGTATTCACTTTAATAATTAGTTAGCAAATTCACCAATAGGAGTAGGTGTTGTAACTGTACCTGTAGGATCAGGATTGTTGAAGCCTTGAAGAGCTGCATTGGCATCCATTTCACTGATTGGAATAACCAGGTTCCAGTTGGGCTTGATACCCTTCACATTCATTTTGAAAATGTCTGCAGGTGCATTTGTGCCGTCATAGTTTTGGATGATATCCGGTTTAATGCGTTTTGCAGATGGGAAAGCGTTGCCTTCACCCCAGAATTCAATCCTCATTTGTGTGAGTACTTCAAGCTGGAAAGCACGTTGATCACCAGTGGTAAAGTTGTAATCAGGTTGACGGTAAGACTGCATAAATGAGTTTAACTTGGACAATCCAGCAGGTACGCCCTGAGACATACCCACGGCTTCAGCTTCAATCAGGTACATCTCTTCCACACGCATCACAGGCACATCAACTGCTCCACCAATGCTGTATGTTTCCCAATCACCTTCTCTACAGCGGAATTTTAATGACATATAGGCAGGTGCATCGTTGATGAAAGCAGCATCACGCGAAGTTTTGTAATTGTGGAATTCGTATTTGTCGGGGTGTAAGAATGTATTTTTTCTAAAATCATTGTCCGCGATCTTATCATAGAGTGACCGATCGATACCAGGTCTGGTCAGTGAAGAATAACCCCAGTCAGCTTCACCGGAAATCCAGCCTGTAAAGTTAGCCAGGTTTCTCATGCCTTCAGCCGGATAATTCACATACCACATCCATGCTTGGTTGGCAGTGTTGAATCCAGATTTCTCATCCTCCCATTGCGATGCTGTTACGGGGGTACCGCCAAATTCAGCAATAGCTTTGCCAGCAAATTCAGCAGCTTTGTCGTATTGTTCATCCCAGAGATATGCCTTGGCTTTGATGCCATAAACAACAGCCAAGCTAGGGAAGAGTCTTGAAGGGGGTGTATAGCCATCCATCAAGGCTTCCGCTTTCTCAAGGTCAGCTAGAATAAATTCCATCATCTGTTCACGAGTTAAACGTGGGTTGTTTTTGGCATCATCACCAGTAGTACTTTCAGTTACCAATGGCACAGTCAATCCTTTTACTTTCGAAACGTCAGTGTAGATGTTTTCTACCGGTTCAAAGAATACCATGAGCATATAATAGTTGAATGCACGGTTTGCATAAGCGACACCTGCTGCACCCCTGATTGCCGGAGTTAAACTCTCATCTTCAATGTCAACTGCAGCAATTACATCGTTTGCAGATTTAATGAGTTTGTAGAGCGTAAACCAAGGCAAATATGCAAAATAGCTTGTTTCTCCGAAGTTCGCATTAAAGGTATTGTAATTCCGATACCAATCATATCCGGAGTTTTCACCAAGCGGGAACATATCACCCAGCATTTCAGTTTGAGCAATCATAAACTGAGGATAAGACATGTCTGTCTCATGAACCTGGTCGTCATAAACGAAGTAACCCTTTGACATTTGCGATGGGATACCGTTTAGGGATGCTTCCAGAGCTGAAGCAGATGCTCCGATTTGCTCGGAGGTTGCGGTATCACCTTCTGGAAACGTCTCCTCTATACAGCTGTTTAACGCCAATACAGTAACAGCTGATATCAATAACAATTTATATTTTTTCATTTTCATATCAGTTAATTTGTTTAGAAATTAAGAGTGATACCACCAGAAACGGTTCTCATGGGTGAATAATAGGTTGCATTGGTTGTATCGCTGTAAGATTGACGAGGGTCGAATCCTTTGCGTTTTGACCAATAGAACACGTTTTCAAGGGATCCATACAAACGAATGGAATTGATTTGCATACTTCTTACCCATTTGCTAGGAAGTGTATAACCCAAATTGATATTCTCAATATTCAAGTAACTTGCATCTGTTAAGAATCGGTCTGAAGCACCTGCACTGTAGGTATCACCAAACACAAAACGAGGAATTTCGTTTGACATGTTATCAGGTGTCCATGATTTTAACAGATCGGCATGAAAATTATAACCTGTATTGGAGCCTGTTGGTGACGACATGAAACTACGATATGTTCCATCATATTGTTTACCTCCTATCTGATAGGAGAAGTTAATGTTGAAATCAAATCCATAAGCCTGTACAGTTGTGCCAAAACCACCAAACATTTTGGGAATTGTAGATTCATTGTTTACGAAGTAATCTGCATCAGCATATGTCGCAGTAGTTTCACGCCCAGTAATGTTGCCTTCTTCATCTACAATGTTCTTGTACCACATTGATTGACCATCTTCATCGATTCCGGCAAATTCTTTCAATCTCCAGGAAAACATCGACAGGTCCTCAGCAATGAAGAAATTTCCACTTGTGTACCCTTTGTATTCGTTTCCTGCAGCATCATAGGATGAGGCTGTCTTCTTGTCTTCGTGTAACAGGGTTATCTCGTTCTTCAATGTGGAGAGATTCAAATTGACATCCCAGGAGAAGTTACGCTGCTTGATAATATTGGCAGCAAGTTCAAATTCAACACCTGTGTTGTACATATCACCAATATTGTCAAAATAACTTGAATAACCCAGCGAAGGAGCTACCGAAAATGAGAACAACATGTCGGTGGTCTTTCTGTGATAGTACTCCAAACTACCTGACAAACGTTTAAACAGAGAGAATTCGGTTCCAATATTGAAGTTTGAGTTGGTTTCCCAAGTGATATCTCTTGTTCCCTTCGATTCAAAAGCTGTACCGATATTTCCGGAAGAGTTGGTGATATTGAACACATCTGTATAACGATAGGAGCCGATATTGTCATTTCCTTGAACACCATATGACGCTTTCAATTTCAGTTCGTCGACCCAGTCGGCACTGAACCATTCTTCTTGATTGATGAGCCATGCACTTCCCAAAGACCAGAA
>Ga0209408_1000223_pt1 | contig 47032 bp, 39 predicted proteins | sample AD_UKC107_MetaG_FD_184422 | JGI IMG/M metagenome (GOLD analysis project Ga0209408, IMG submission 184422) | Active sludge microbial communities of municipal wastewater-treating anaerobic digesters from Hong Kong - AD_UKC107_MetaG (SPAdes)... | ecosystem: Engineered > Bioreactor > Anaerobic >... | reverse complement strand
CATCGTGGGTGCAGGAACTGTTGTTTTTTGACTTGCCGAGTCATTTTTCCTGCTGCTGAACAACACCTCCAGTTTCCCCTGCAGGTAGTGCTCCCTGACCTTGTGCGTCCGGATTTTGCGGTTGTCTGTTCTGGGGAGGCTGTTCTTCCTGACAAATACCACATCGTAAAACGAGAATTCAAAATGACAAGCTGTCACATGATTTATTTGTGCTGCCACAGCAGCTAAATCCATGCTGACATTGTCTGTTTCCAGGCAAATAGCGACGGCTTCCTGTTTATTGGCTTCCACCTGGAAAAAAACAGCCGATTCCATAGCAACCGAAGGAATGTTTTTTTGTAAAACAGTCCTGATATCAACAGGATGCACATTATGCCCGTTAACAATTATCAATTCCTTGATCCGGCCGGTCATATAGAAATTTCCGTCGTAAATAATACCCAGGTCCCCGGTTTTGTAGAATTCCCCCTGCAGGTCTTCAACCCGCGCCCTGAAATTTTCGTTGTACTTCACTTTTCCCCAGTAGCCTTTGCAAACACTGTCTCCTTGAATGTAAATCTCCCCTATCCGGCCTTCATCACACGGTTTCCCGCTTTCCGGATCCACGGCGACCATGGTTAACCCTTTTACGGGTTTGCCGAGGCTTACAAGCTCTTTTCCTTGTCCCTGCTCACAGGGAACAAAGCGGTTCTTAAGCAGTTCATTGGAATGGACGCATAGGGTTTGGTGGTTTTGGCTTGCCACCGTTGCCAGGCAGACGTTTTCCGCCAGGCCGTACCCCGGAGCGAACGCATCGGGACTCACGGCAAACAAAGAGGTAAAATTCCTGATCGTGGCCGGATCCACAAACTCGGACCCGTTTATAAAATGGGTAACGTGCGACAGGTCGTATGCAGCTGCATCTTTGGAGGTCAGGATGTGCTGAAAGACGGCATACGCACTGTTTGGCCCGGCGGTGATGTTGACTTTAAACTCGGCAAGCATCCTGAGCCAAAGCGTCGGTTTTTGCAGGAATTGCAGGGTTGGCAGGAAATACGCCGTTCCATCCAGGGCCATAACGGGGAGAAAGAGTCCGATGAGCAAACCCAGGTTGTGAAAAAACGGGATCCACATGGCCAGGTTGTTCCCGGATGAAAAATCATACACATCAAAGACCTGATCGATATTTGTCATCAGGTTTTTCAGAGTGACCATCACGCCTTTAGGATCACTCGTGGAACCCGATGTGTATTGCAGGTAAACTATTTCCCCGGGAGTGGCCGCGTGTAACGGGATCTCCTTTGTTCCTGATTTTACGCGATCCGTATACACTCTTTTCAAACGTACTGCCTGAAAAAGGGCCTGCCTGACAAGTTGCTTCTTAACATCAATTTGTGCATGTCCTGCCTGGTCGTGTGCATGTTGTTCCTGTTCAAGCGTGTAATTGGAAATGACAAACTTTGGTTTACAGGATTTGATCACAGAGATGAAGCGTTGCACTTTTCCCTCATCGATGGGCGGCGGGATGACGGTAAATACTGTCCCTGCCATCATGGCTCCGAATACAGCATACACGGTACCGGGGTCCTGCAAGGAAAGTATAACCACACGGTCTCCCTTCTTTGCCCCTCTATCCAACAATTCCGCTGCAAGGGCTTTGGCATTTTCGTAGAGCATTATTATGGTAATTTGGTGACCGGTAGGTTGATGGGTGGAATAATCCAGAAAATTGTAAATTATCCTGTCCGGAGATTCCCGAACCCTGTCTTTGAGTGTATCTATGATGCCTTTCATATTTTTGTTGCGGTCATGCTTCTTATGTGGGGTGTTGCGGGTGGTCGTTATCCTTCTTTAGGGGGATTTGGGGCTTGTTGGTCGTTCACAAATGCATTCATTTGGTGTTTCATGGTGTCAAATAACTGCAGGATCTTTTGACGGTCCTGTTCATTACCCCGAACAGCAGTTGTATAGTACAGCGTATTGCACATCATATGTATATATACAGTAAGATAAGGCTTGTACTGCTGTGGACCCACAAACATGCCATCCACTACTTTAAGACAGCCTAATTGAAATAGTCCCTCATTTATTACGCCCATGTTGCTGAATCCCAGCAGCGGGTTCAGGAACCAGAGCTTTGTTCCGGGTTTTACCATAAAAAACGGCAATCGATAGCCAAGCCGGATCAGAGGTATCCCGGCCAGCCCAAAGAATCTTTTTTTCTTTTCCCTGGCCGTAATTGATGATACCTGTCTTAGCGTGTCCCGGACACTTGGCACGCACCGCTCTATCCTTACCTGCATCAATCCTACATGATTGGTCAGGCCGTGCAGTTCAGATTCTTTCATATACCTTCTGTTATCAACCATGCAGGTAATGGTCAGTGATCTGTCTTTGGGAAAATGACAGGTTTCATAAAGTGCCCGTGCGTAAAAAGAAAGCAGCAGATCGTTTACTGTTGTCCCTTCCCTTTTGGCGGCATCCCGGATCTTTTCAAAAACTTCCCCTGTCCATTTTTCAGAGATTATCTGCAACGTATCTTGTGGATGTTTTGGTGTATAGGTAAAGGTCCGTCTCTCTTTTATCTGCGAGGTATTTTTTATTAACAACCTGGCTGCCAGCCTGTTTGAAAATGAAAACCCGGTGTAGATCTTAGAATAAGCACGGCTTCCGCTTTTGATACCGGGCACAGGCAAGCCTTTGCTTATGACCGTGTAGGAATTTGCCAGGCAGGAAAGAAAACTTTGGGTACTGCGGCCGTCCACACACATATGATTGATCATAACACAAAGCTGTGATCTGCGATTGTGGTTAATTACGGCTGCTTTGAACTGTACGTTGCTTTCGGGAGGTATTACCTGTTGCAGGAACTGCAGCTGTGCCTGTTCCGGGTAGTCGGTTTCTATAACAGTCAGAATATCATCAACCGAATAAGGCTGAATCTTCCAGTGAGGATTCATTGCATGATCCCTGAAGGCACTGTGTAATATGGGATTTGAGTTAGTAACATGCTCCAGGGCCTTTGTAAGTAAGTCAATCTCTATAGTTCCATCATAATACAAGACAATGCGTATCATCCGGTCGTTTGAATGACTTAGGATGAAATGCAGCTTATCCCATAATTCCGCCCGTACCCTGTTTTTCATACTACAAATATAAAGCATATGAGGAATCTTCAAGCTGCCGCGCCACATATGACGGGAGGTAGTAAGTGATGTGCTTATTGCAAATACACACATCATGTTGTTAATGTGAGCTTTGTAAAGATTCTTCCGTTTTTTACTACTTACTACCTCCCCCGGAAATATGCCAAATCCCCCGATTTTGCGTGGAGGTGGTAAGTGATATGCGTATAGTAAATACATGCAACATGTTGTTAATATGAGCTTTGTAAGGATTCTTTCGTTTTTTGCTACTTACCACCTCCCCAAAAGCAAAAAAATAGTAAATTGCCGGTGTATAATAAATAGTTACGAAAATGAAGAAACTACCGCTTACTATTTTGCTCATTCTTGTGGGTCCGGTCGGGGCCTATATCGGATTCTATAACCGTATTACCTGCAAGCCTTCACAGGCACAGTTCTGGATCATCCTTGCACTGGGGATGGCCGTTGGTGCTTCCATTTCTATTATTTCGCAAAGAATACGGGCAAAAAACAATACCCCCGGATCTGTTTAAACACAGACAGAAACAGCAAGGGGTGGTAAACCCGGAGTGCCGCGCAAGAAGAAATTTTGAATTTTTAAATGTCTAAAAAACAGATGTATAATTTTGCTAAAAACGGAGTTGCGCGGCAAACTGGGTTTGCCTGTGTTTTCGTGGCATTGACAGTGATGTCACATACCGCTTTTGCGCAATTTGAGACACAATTGCGTGAAGATCTGTATGTCTCGCAATTGTCGGATACTGTGTACGTGGTGACACATTATTTTCCATGGGAATCCAATTCACTGGTGGTAAGGGCCTCGGAACAGGAAGTTATGCTCATAGATACGCCTTACGACAACTCGGCAACTGCGTTGATGCTGGATTGGGTGCGGCAGCACCTGAAACCCGGCAGGATCACTGCCATCAACACCGGGTTTCATGTGGACAACCTGGGCGGGAATCAGTACCTGAGAGAAAACGGAATAGACATTTACGGAGCTGATAAAACGTTTGAACTGATTGATCTTCAAGGGCGGAACACTCAGCAGCAGATCATTTCCTGGCTTACTCCCGAACAGGAACATATCAAACAGGTCTATGAAACAATGGTTTTTACCAAACCCAATAAGACCTACAAATTGGAAGATGGCCTATTTCTACGTGCCGGCAACCTGGGCTTTGAAATTTTCTTTCCCGGGGAATCGCATTCACCGGACAACGTGGTCGTTTACATTCAAGAATGCAACCTGCTGTTCGGGGGCTGCATGGTAAAAGCCCTGTCTGCCAATAATATGGGATTTACCGGGGATGCCAACATGTCACAATGGCCTGTAGCCCTTAAGCTAGTTCAAGAAAGGTATCCTCAGGCCAAAGTGGTCATCCCCCACCACGGATTCTGGGGAGATATGACCTTGGTGCAGCATACGATTGATCTGCTGGAGAGGAAGGGACGGTAAACCCGGAGTGCCGCGCAAGAAAAGGGGTGGTAAACCCGGAGTACCGCGCAAGAAAAGGGGTGGTAAACCCGGAGTACCGCGCAAGAAGAAATGTTGAATTTTTAAGTGTCTGGAAATCAGGTGTGTTTTTTTGCCGAAAATGGAGTTGCGCGGCAAACCGGGTTTGCCTGTGTTTTCAGGTAGAAATTGTTAACATTGCTATTCTCTGCAAGAAAAAGTATCCGGTTTCTGTAAGGCAGTTGAGCCGTGTATTCGGCATTCCGGAATCAACCCTCAGATGGCGAATGGGAGGCAAACCCGGAGGCAGACCTGCAGGCAAACCCGGAGTGCTGCGCAAGAAGAAATGTTGAATTTTTAAGTGTCTGAAAATCAGGTGCAAATTTTTTCCGAAAACGGCGTTGCGCGGCAAACCGGGTTTACCTGCGCAAAACAGGGTTTGCCTGCGCAGCTTGAGCAATCACTCTTCAGGACTCACGCGGTACAATCCGGCGCCGTGAAACGGGATTTCCTGACTGAATTCTTTGTCAAAAACGCCCAGGTCTTTGTTGTGCCAGAGGTCAGTTACGCGGGCGGGACCTTGTATGCCGATGGCGCGAAGATCAACCCGGACAACTCGGCCACCGGAAAGAGATGCGGAAGGAGCTGCGGAGTCAGGGTTTTGGGCATTGAACAGGGCCACGTATTTGTCTTGGCCGCAGGGAGCAGCATCTGCGGCCCAGACTATGAGGTCCCGGTCCCGGGATATTTGCCGGTTGTTGGTGCTTTCTTGGTTGATTTTCAGCATTTGGGGGTTGATGAGGAGTTCTTTGGTGAAGGGGTCGAGCCGGGTCATATCGCCTCCAAAGATGAGGGGTGAACGGCCGATGGCCCAAAGGCTCATGAGCGTGTATTGCTCGGCTTTCGTAAAATTCGTAGGCCGGCCAAAATCAATCACCCCCAGCGGAAGCATGTCGGCATCGGGAAAGTGGCCGGGGCCGCGGAAAGGCGTCCATGCGTCCAACCGTTCGAACATGGCGTACAGCAAGTCCCACCGGTCCCAGAAATCATCGGTGATCCGCCACTGGTTGGCATGGCGCATCACGTGTTCCCCGGCTTCAAGGGGCGTGGCACCCGGCGACAGGCTGAACACGATGGGACGGCCGGTGTGGTCAATGGCCTCCCGAATGGCCTCTATCTCGGCCTTCTGCACATGGTCGTACGGCCGCGAAATATCGTCCACTTTAATGAAGTCGACCCCCCCACTCGGCATACATCCCAATGATGGAGCGGTAATAGGCACGGCCTTCCTCTTTGGTGGCATCTACGCCGTACATGTCCGGATTCCAGGGGCATGTGGAGCCGGTGAGCGCGATGTCGGCCGCCCGCACGTTGGTGCCCAGAACCGGCAAGTTCTTTTCAACGGCTTGCCGAGGAATACCGCGCATGATATGTATGCCGAGTTTGAGGCCCTTCGAGTGCACGTAGTCTGCCAGCGGCTTGAATCCTTTCCCTCCGGCCGCCGAGGGGAATTTCTTTTCTGCGGGGATCAGACGTCCGTATTCGTCCATGGTGAGGGGCGCACCGGGTTTGTAGTAATGTCGCTTGGATTCGGGCTCATACCATTGGATATCAACCGTTAGGTATATGTACCCGGCAGGCAGCAGGTGTTCAGCCATGGCATCGGCCTGTTCCCTGATTTGCTGTTCGGTAACGGTGGTGCCGAATATATCCCAGCTGTTCCACCCGAGTACGGGTGCGGGAGCAAAATTGTGGTATGCATTTGCGGATTGCCTCATTTCTTTCTCCTGCCTGACCGGAGGTGTGGAGGCAAAACCTTTCTCTTCCAGGCTCAGGCTGGAAATGAGGTCTTTGGCCCGTTCTTCCGATGTGCGATCCGGGTTTTGAAAGGGATATTGCTGGCCGTAAGTGAGTATGGGAGACAAAAGGATGAAAAGGCCGATAAGGCTGAAAAGGCTGGGCAGAAATCCCCTGCTTTTAGAGGTTTTGTAACGCGTAAATCCCATGATTGATATTATTTTGAGTAAAGATATCATATATTTGTCACGGGGGCAAACCCGGAGGGGCGGCACAGGGAGCGGCAAAGAAGCGGCAAACCCGGAGGGGCGGCACAGGGGGCGGCAACCCGGAGGGGCGGCAAACCCGGAGGGGCGGAAGAAGCGGCAAACACGGAGTGCCGCGCAAGAGAGATTTTGAGATTTTCAAATGCCTGATTATTAGGCACTTTATTTTTGCAAATTTAGCGTTGCGCGGCAAACCGGGTTTACCCTGCGCAAAACACATCATTTTATGTTCGATATTAGAAAAATCCAGGAACAGGTTATTTACCAGGTAGTAAAAGTCCATAGCGATGAAGAAACAGCCATGCATATTGTTGGTGGCGGAACTCCAGGTAGTGCAGTGCCAGGTGGCGGAACTCCCGGCGGCGCAGTAGCAGATGGCGCAGTGCCAGGTGGCGGAACTCCCGGCGGAAAGACAGCATCTGTCGGAGGCCCAGAAGACAATCCAACCTGGGTCAAAAACACCATGAAACGATTGAACGGGCATTTTGATCCGGCAACAGTGAAAATGATCCGGATGAACTGCCAGTGCGGTTATGGCATAGACGAAAAACTGGCGCTGCTTAAAGAACTCATGGCCGGAGCAAACAGTATGGAAGAATTCGCCAACAATCCGAAAGCAAAAGCTGCCGGGTTGTCTTATCAAGATGATGATTTGTACCTGCAGTTCCCGTTTTGCCCCTGCCCTATGCTTGCCGAGGTCGACCGTCTGGATGACCTGACATGGTGCCAATGTACCACCGGCTACAGTAAAGTGCTATTTGAGAAAGCATTCGGTTGTGAAGTGGAGGTTGAACTTTTGAAGAGCGTTAAGGCGGGCGATGATCTGTGTTTGATGAAAATACTTCCTTTACAACCGGTCAGATTCAGGCAAACCCGGAGTGCCGCGCAAGAGAGATTTTGAGATTTTCAAACGCCTGATTATCAGGCACTTTATTTTTGCAAATTTAGCATTGCGCGGCAAACCGGGTTTACCCTGCGCAAAAGTGGGTTTGCACTGCACAGAAACTGAGTTTGACTCGGCAAAATCCTGTATCTTTGCCGACATTCATAATCTATTTACCTATGGAGAACCGGACAGCAAACAAGTATAAACCTGTCGCCATTTTTCTTGCTATCACTTTTGCTTTAAGTGCCGTTTTTTACTTTCTGATTATTTATTCCGGTACGCTGAATAGCGGATGGGGGTATTTTACCATGGGACTCATGTGGTGCCCGGGTATTGCGGCCCTTATCACCATGAAGATACTTAAGAGGGATATGCGAGAGCTTGGGTGGAAATGGGGCAAAACAAAGTATCAGTTATGGAGTTACCTGATCCCGCTTCTGTATACACTAATTGCTTACCTGGTTATCTGGGTTTTTAAATGGGGCGAATTCTTCAATAAGGATTTTGTTGGCCGGCTGCTACAATCTTTTGGTTTTGAAAATGTTGGCAACGGTTTTGTTATAGCTGTATACTTCATTCTGGCCGGTGTTTTCGGGATCGTCAGGAGTGCAGCAAGCGCCCTGGGTGAAGAAATTGGATGGCGCGGATTTTTAGTTCCGGAACTGTACAAAAACCTGGGATACACCAAAACCTCGTTGATCTCCGGCGCTATCTGGGGCATTTGGCATTTGCCCATTTTGCTTTTTGCCGATTACAACAGCGGCACGCCCATGTGGTATGCCATGTTGTGCTTCGTTGTATTGATAATCAGTATGAGTTTTATTTATACCTGGTTACGCATGAAGTCCGGAAGCCTTTGGACGGCAGTATTGCTGCACGCCAGTCATAATTTGTTCATACAAAACATCTTCACCCCTTTGACCCAGGATACGGGAAACTCGGCTTACTTTATAGATGAGTTCGGCGCTGTCTTGCCTGTCGCAGGCATTATTCTGGCAGTGTATTTCTGGACCAGACGAGCCGAGTTGGCAAACCCGGAGTGCCGCGCAAGATGATTTTGGCGTTTTTTAAAACGCTGATTATCTAATACTTATATTTTAGCAAATTAACGTTGCGCGGCAAACCGGGTTTGCCCTGCGCAGCCCTGTGCAATTTCTCCTACGTTTACCTACGTTTGTGCATAATGATCAAATTTATGTGATTATCTTTACTCCTCTTTGGATGTAAAAGATTTATTGTCAAGCTTATGAACGATTACGACCGCATTCTCAAAAAAGCTCATTGAATTCAGGAAGGAAAGAGAGTGGGAGCAGTTACATGATGCCATACCCTTATAATCAAATAACTATAAATATCATGGAAAAGATAGTATGTGTTTTGATAGCAATTGGATTTTCCGGTTTTTTAATCAGTTGTAATCAAACCAAGAACACTAAAATTGATCAAACTGAATTAGTGAATAATGATCACTATGTTTCAATTGACGGCTTGTGGCGTGTCACGCCAGAGACAGCAATAAAATATCCACACGGGACACTCGAGCCCATCATTCAGATAAGTGGTGATGCTTTCGGACAACTGGCAATTCGGGGTTGCTTTCTTTGGGATGGCCTGTTTTACGACTACTGGGACTTGAAAAATATTCAACTTACAGATTCTACTCATCAGATAGAGTTGCATTATGATGATTATGGTGTTTATAAGGGAGTGGTTGATCAAAAAAGAGAAATGATTCAGGGAATTGCGTACTGGAATGAAAAGGACACCGCCGATTGGAATAAAATTGATTTTATACGTGATGAAGATCTGGATATAAATAAGTTATTTATTCCCTACCCTTCGGGTCCCCATGGAAGCCTAATTTATACGTATCATCAACCTAAAAGGCATAATGACCAATTGCAAACTGACGGGATATTCGAATATGTAAAAGATCAAACCGCATTTTACGGCTTAATGGAACGGATAATAAGGCAGGAATTCGGTCGCCTTGAATCATTGTTAATTATTAAAGATCAAAATCTGGTTCTTGAAGAATATTTTTTTGGTTACGACAGGACCCAACTGCATTGCATTAATTCTTGTACAAAGAGTATAATATCTTTGCTTTTGGGAGTATCATTGGAACGTAATAAGAGACTCGATATGGATGAACCGGTCTTTAATTTTTTTCCTCAATATGATTCATTAATAGTTTCCGGGGGAAAGGAAATTACACTTGAACATGTTTTGACAATGACTTCAGGACTGACAGATGAAGATGATTTTGAGAAAAATAACCAGGATGACGTGGTGAAACAAATGCTATGTCAGCCATTAGAATCCGCCCCGGGAGAGAAGTTTAAATACAACAACAATGGCACAAATCTTCTTGGTAGCATAATTTATACACTTGAAAACAAACAAGCCGATGAATTTGCAAAAGAAGTTCTGTTCAATAAGCTGGGCATATGGGAGTTTTATTGGGAAAAGGAAAATGGTGTGCTTCAATGCCATAATGGTCTTCATATGTATCCAAGAGACATGGCCAAAATAGGACTGTTGGTTTTAAATGATGGTTATTGGAAAGGAGAACAAATCATTCCCAAAAAATGGATTGATATGTCAGCAAAACCATCTGTCCCAGAAAGTGCTTTCTTTGACTATGGATACCAATGGTGGTACAGGTCAAAACAAAACAAATCCTGGTGGAATGATCCTGTACACGGCAGCATAGATGAACATGATATGTTTTTGGCACTAGGGTTCGGGGGACAGTATATTATGGTCATAAAAGATATGAATATGGTCATAGTAACTACATCATCTGATAATAATGAGAGCAACGGGTTGGCACATGCGAAAGTTCCAATGGTAATTGAAGAAATAATTCCCTTATTTGATTAAGATACATTGCATGACTGCACTAAATAAATTAAAGCGAAAGATCCCTTATGGTTGGGATTTAAATATTTACAGAGGTTGCAGTCATAATTGCAAGTATTGTTATGCCATTTACTCACATGAATTTTTAGGCGAACATGACTTCTCAAAAGTTTTTGCCAAGATAAATATTGCCGAACAATTGGATAAGGAATTATCCAATGATGAATGGAAAAGAGAAATAATCAACATCGGCGGTGTGACCGATAGTTACCAAAGAGCTGAAAAGGAAATGAAATTAATGCCGGAAGTGTTAAAGGTATTGATCAAACATAAAACGCCCGCTATCATTTCTACCAAATCAAATTTAATACTTCGTGATTTTGACTTAATAGCTGAATTATCAAAACTGACATACGTTAATATTGCTTCAACTATTACCACAATGAACGAAGAGGACCGTAGAAAAATTGAACCCTATTGCAGCACAAGTATGGAAAGGTTTGAAATGTTAAAAGAGTTCAGAAAAACAAATGCCTCAGTAGGATTGCACACAATGCCAATAATTCCTTATATAACTGACAGTTATTCAAACATTGAAAATTTATGTTCTGAAGCAAAACGTTCAAACGTACATTATATGCTCCCGGGTGTTTTGTATTTGCGAGGAGCCACAAGGAAGGTCTTCTTTGAATTTATGAAAGAGCTATACAAAACAGGAGGGGCAGATAAATCATATAAAGAAAAATTGTATAGCCAGGTTGTTAATCCTTTACGGGAGAAATACGGAATTTCAAGTAGTTATATGAAACCATTGAAAGAAAAAATACATAAAAGCTGAACCAGACCAATTGTTTCAATTTCCCTTTTCGTGGGATTGTTGCATATCATCATCGGCCCTGATTATCTTTTATGAAATTGACAAGTTTGAATAGCAAAAAAAAATGAATAATTAAGACACACAATAAGTGAACTTGCAGACAATTTCGCATGTTTGATGAAGAAAGCGTCGATTTTTCCGGACAAATATGTACATTGTTCTGAATTCCCTTTTAATCTTAAAAATAAGTCATTAACTTTACAATGCTATGGGTGCAGTGGGTGTAAAAGCGTTATTACACCCATTTTTCTTATATGCACTTGTCGCTCATAAACCATTAAACAGGACAAAGTTATGAACCGTTACGAAGATATCATTGAAAAAATCATTGCGTTCAGGAACGAAAGAGACTGGGAGCAGTTTCACGATGCCAAAAACCTGGCACTTGCGCTAATGCTGGAAGCAGCTGAACTTAATGAGCTGTTTTTGTGGAAGAAAGAGGATGAAATTGACAGTATTGATATTGAGCGCATAAAGGAAGAACTGGCCGATGTGCTGACCTATTCTTTTTTCCTGGCCCACAAATACAACCTGGACATCTTCCAGATTGTGGAGGAAAAAATGATCAAGAACGGACAAAAATACCCCAAGGAAAAAGCCCGCGGAACCGCCAAAAAATATACTGAGTTATGAGAAATCCAGACCCCGTAGTGGAGATGAGGTGCCAGAAAATGGCTGGAACCGCCAAAAAATATACTGAATTATAAGAAATTCTGAACTATGATCGTATACCAGTCCACGAAGGAAGGTTTTTTGGCCGATGTTCTAAACAACGAGATTGACACCAAGATCAATCAGGCCTTTTACTACCATCTGGGCAGGCATACCTCGCCCAACGAGGTCTTGTCGTGGACCAATTCCATGATGCACATGGGCAACGTGCTCAATGACAATGAAATTGCAGCCGACACAGGTGTTTCCATAGAATTCCAGATTCCGCTCACTTCCCAGCGCATTGATTTTATAATCACAGGCCTGAACGAACACCAAAAGGAGCAAGTGATCATCATTGAGCTCAAGCAATGGTCCTCGGCCCAACTCACAGACAAAGATGCCATGGTGCGCACCCGTTTCCAGCACGGGGAAACCGAGACCGTGCACCCCTCCTACCAGGCCTGGTCTTATGCCGCTCTCATAGAAAGTTACAACCAGACCGTAAGGGATGAGCACATAAACCTGATACCTTGTGCCTATCTGCACAACTACAACCCGGATAACGTTATCACCAATCCGTTTTACAGCTATCACACAAGCAAGGCTCCGGTTTTCCTGAAATCGGATGCTGTAAAACTGCGGGAATTCATCAAGAAATTCGTCAAGTACGGGGACAACAAAGACATCCTGTACCGCATAGAAAACGGCCGCCTGAGGCCTTCCAAACAGCTGGCTGACAGCATCGCTTCCATGATCCGGGGCAACCGGGAGTTCATCATGAGAGATGGGCCAAGAGACAGCCACGATAGTAGCCACGATAGTAGCCACGATTCTGCAGGCAACGGGGAATTCATCATGATTGACGAGCAGAAAGGGGTTTATGAAACGGCTCTTTCGCTGGCTGCCCAGGCCCGTAGCGACAAAAAGAGGGTCCTGATTGTGGAAGGCGGTCCGGGAACCGGAAAAAGCGTGGTGGCCGTGAACCTGCTGGCAGAACTCACCCAGCGTGGGCAGGTCACCCGGTACGTTTCCAAGAACGCAGCCCCTAGGGCCGTTTACAAGGTGAAACTCACCGGAACCCTGAAAAAACGGATGATTGACAATCTCTTTGGCGGCAGCGGAGATTACTGCGACATACAGGAGAACACTTTCGACACTCTCATTGTAGACGAAGCGCATCGGCTTAACCTGAAAAGCGGCCTCTACCAGAATAAAGGAGAAAACCAGGTACTGGAATTGATACGCGCCGCCAAATTCACAGTCTTCTTTGTGGACAACGACCAGCAGATCCATATCAAAGACATTGGCGAATCCAACCTCATAGCCCGCTGGGCAGAACGGGAAGGTGCCAAAGTGCAGCGTATGAAACTCAAATCCCAGTTCCGGTGCAACGGATCTGACGGCTACCTGGCCTGGCTGGAAAACACCCTCCAACTAAAGGAAACGGCCAATATAAAGCTTACTCCGCAGGAATTTGATTTCCGCATTGTGGACAGCCCCTCGGAGCTCAGGAAACTCATCCAGGAGAAGAACTCCGCAAAGAACCAGACAAACATCCTGGAGAAGAACTCGGCTAACAAATCCCGCCTGGTGGCCGGCTACTGCTGGGACTGGGCCAGCAAGAAGGATCCGGAGTCGTACGATATCACGTTCCCGCAATACGATTTTGCCATGCGTTGGAACCTGACCAAAGACGGCAGCACCTGGATCATTGCCCCGGATTCGGTCAACGAGATCGGGTGCATCCATACCTGCCAGGGCCTTGAACTGGACTACGTGGGCGTGATTGTGGGTCCGGACATCCGTTTTGAAAACGGCCGGGTGGTCACCGATGTCACAAAGCGCTCCTCCATGGACCGCTCCATATCGGGCATCAAAAAAATGATGAAAGAAGACCCGCAGGAGGCAACGCAACTGGCAGACCGCATCATCAAAAACACCTACCGCACCCTCCTGACCCGGGGCATGAAAGGCTGCTACGTCTATTTCTGCGATGACGCGCTGCGGGACCACTTTGCCGCACAGCTCTCCCCTGCCCGTCCACAGACAGCTGACTTGACCAGAGAACCTGAAGTTCCTTCCGGGCCGAGGATAGAAGCCGAGGTGAACAACTCGGCAAAATTTGTGGAATTTCTCCCGCTTTACTCGCTGAAGGCCGCCTGTGGTGCTTTCGGAGAAGGACAATATGCCGAGGAGACGGGCTGGGTGAAGGTGGAAGGACTGGGCCGCCTGAACCGGAATATGTTTGTGGTGCAGGCCAAGGGACATTCCATGGAGCCGAGAATCCCGGACGGCAGCCTGTGCGTCTTCCGTACCAACGTGGTGGGATCGCGCCAAAACAAGATCGTGCTGGTGCAGCACCGCGGATTGTACGACCCCGACCACAACGGCAGTTACACCATCAAGACCTACACCAGTGAAAAATCATACGATCGCGACACCGGGCAATGGCAGCACGAGCGCATAGTCCTGAAGCCCGTGAACCCGGAATACAGCCCCATAGTGATTGAAGAAGACGACGATTTCACGGTTGTGGGAGAATTTATTGGATTGGTAAATAATTGAAACATGATCCTGAACGTAGACAAACACATTGTGCTCAGGCAGCTTGAAATTTCAGATGCCGAGGATATTTTTTACACCATAGACAGCCAGCGCGATCACCTGGGGCCCTTTCTGCCCTTTGTGGAAACCACCAAACAACTTTCAGACACACAAGCTTTTGTGGAACCGGCAGTCAATGCTCCCAAAGACCGGATGGAATACACCTTTACCATCCGCGTGAAGGACCGGTTTGCCGGCCTCGTGGGCTTTAAAGACACCGACCGTGCCAACAAGAAAACCGAGATCGGGTACTGGCTCTCCCGGGATTTTCTGGGCCGAGGCATAATGACCCGCTCCGTGAACACCCTCTGCGACTTTGCCTTCCGGGAACTGGACATCAACCGGATCCAGATTAAATGCGCTGTAGCCAACTCCGCCAGCCGCAGCATCCCCCACCGCCTGGGCTTTCAGCTGGAAGGCATTGAACGCGCCGGCGAGCTGCTTACAGGAGGCGTTTTTACGGATTTGGCCGTGTATAGTAAGTTGAAGGGAGATGAGTAGGGTTCCTACCCTTTTGATTGTTTTTGGAGTTAATTGTGATGTTATTGAAAATATATAAAACACAAAAATGTGACGCTATACCCGAATTTTGGGGTTATAGAATCACGTTTATTGAGTGTGTAATTTAAAGAGACGAACCTACATAAATTAAAACATTGTGATTAAATCATTTGAAAAAGAATTTGATTGGAGACAATACTTCATCGTAAGTGAAAATGTAATTCGTCAGAAAGAGCATTCTGAAATAGAATTTAAAGAAAATTTCCAAAGTCCTAAACATAAGGATAAAAAGCTGCATAAATGGATTGCTAGTTTTGCAAATGCGAATGGTGGATTAATTATTTACGGTGTTAAAAACAATGGTGAGTTGGTTGGATTGCAAAGCAATAAATTGCGTGAATTTGACAATAAAGATTTATCTCAAGAATTACTTGACTATTTTGCCCCTGAAATAAAATTTGAGTTATTCATTAAGGAGGTTGAAGGATTTGAATTAGGATTTTTATATGTTTATAAATCCACAGACAAACCTGTAGTTGCGATTAAATCTGGAAGTGATACAATCCAAGAGAGCGACATTTTCTATCGATATCCAGGTCAAAGTCGCAGGATTTCATACGGTGATTTACGAAACATTATGGAAGAGAAATATAATCATTTAAATGAACGATGGTTAAAACTAATGAATAATGTCGCAACAATTGGTGTTGAAAATGTTGGTCTATTAAACATCGAAAACGGTGAACTAATGGGAAGTGGTAGCAAATTACTAATTCCCGAGGAATTGTTGGAGAAAATTTCTTTTATAAATGAAGGCCACTTTGTGGAAAAAGATGGAGCTCCTGCATTAAAACTAATTGGTGATGTTTTGCCAATTGATAGTAATAAAGTTATTCAGCTTGTTGAGAAAAAATACCAGATTATTACTCATTTTGAATTATATAAGTCATTTTTTGAACAGGATTTAGATTGTGAATCATCAAAAGATTTTTTTAGAAAAGTAGCATATGAGAATACCGAATATTATCCAATTTATTACTATTTAGTCACTTCAAAACTTAATCCAGCAAATGTCGAAAAACTTTTATCAAAAGAAAAGGGGCCTAAGGTTAGCAATTTAAAGACAAGACTTTCCAATGAAAAAAATAATTATTCAAGATTTGAAATAGGAAATATAAAAAGTGGTACAGATGCCGCAAAAAGTATAACTTCTGCATTAGATTCTATAAAAAACAAATTGGAAATTGATTTTAAAAATTTGGACTCTGCATCATTGAGATATCTAATTCAAGCAATAACACATTTAAAATTTGAAGATATTGACATTTCACATATTTTAAACATTCTAAAAGAATTATACGATAATTATTTTAACCAATCAGATACTACAAAATCGTTTATTAGAAAAGCAATATGTCACGTTGATTTGATAATCTTTGGTAAGCAATATTTTGACAAAAACAAATAAAAACGACATACAACAATGTATATACAAAATAGGCGAAATAGTAGTAATTCCAAGGGCAGTGGCCCGCTTCAACATCTTATCGGTTTGATAAGTTTGAAGTCCGCAATCGCCTACTTTGCATATACTTACCGTTGGGGGTAATGCTGAAATAAAGCAAGACAATGAATAGAGAACTAAAAAATAATATGAAAACCAACGCACATTGCACACATATACTAATCACACAGGCTAATGCACAAACCAAAATTTGCAAAAGACTACAGTTTTTGACAACGCTCTAGATAAACCAATAATGACTGATGTACATAACAAAAAAACCAGGAGTTACAATATGTCCAGGATAAAAGGGAAAAATACAAAACCTGAGATGCTGGTCAGAAAGTTTTTACATAAAAATGGTTTTCGGTACAGAGTCAATTATTCAAAATTGCCGGGAAAACCTGACATTGTTTTACCCAAATACAAAACAGTAATTTTTATTAATGGTTGTTTTTGGCATGGACATAAAGGGTGCAAGTTTTTTGTTGTCCCTAAAACCAGAACTGAATGGTGGAAAGAGAAAATTAACGGTACAATTGAACGTGATAAAATTAAAATTAAAGAATTGGAGAAAATGGGATGGAATATAAAAACCCTGTGGGAGTGTGAATTAAATCCAGAAAAAAGAACAAAAACGTTAGAGGATTTATTAGTATTTTTGAGAAAATAACAATTTATGAATTTTATCGATTTATTTTCAGGAGCTGGTGGTTTGTCAGAAGGATTTATCAGAGGTGGATTTAATCCAGTCGCTCATGTTGAGATTGATAAAGCAGCATGTAATACACTACTTACAAGAACTGCCTATCATCATCTTAAAAAAAACGGAAATTTTCAACCATATCTCGACTATATTCAAAATAGGATTACAAGGACAGAGCTTTATTCACTAATCCCTAAGAATCAAAAAGAGTCAGTTATAAACATGTCAATTTGCAGCAAAAACAATCATAAAATTTTTGATAAAATCGACTCTTTGAAAGGGGAAAAATCGATTGACCTAATAGTTGGTGGTCCTCCATGTCAGGCATATTCCGTAGTTGGAAGGTCAAGAGATGAAAATCGAATGCAGGGAGATTCCAGAAATTATCTATTTAAAGAATATGCGAGGTTTTTAGAATATTATCAACCAAAATATTTTGTTTTCGAAAATGTTATTGGTTTACTCTCTGCTAAAACAAAAAATGGTGATTCATATCTTCAAATGATGCTTGATTTGTTTGAAGAAAAGGGCTATTACACCGAATTTAAAGTACTAGAGGCTAAGAATTTTGGCGTGCTACAAAATAGAAAGAGAGTTATCTTGATTGGGAAGAAAAATGGTAAAAAAGGATTTTATCCCGAATTTGATACGGTACAAACAAATGTAACCGTTTCTGAAATTTTTATGGATTTACCGGATCTAAAAGCCGGAACTGGAAATTTCTATAAAACTGAATATAAATCTTATAGCGGTAACTACCTTTTTCAAAGTCAAATCCGCAATGAGTTGGATTTTACAACCCAGCATATTGCAAGACCTCATACTGAACAAGATAAGGGTATTTACAAGCTTGCTGTGGAGAAATGGGAAAATGGACAACAAAGATTAAATTACAATGATATTCCCGAAAAATGGCAAACACATAAGAACAAAAAATCTTTTGTTGACAGATTTAAAGTAGTGGCAGGAGATTTACCTTATTCTCAAACTATAGTTGCACATATTTGTAAAGATGGACATTATTACATACACCCCGATATTAACCAAAATCGCTCATTAACACCAAGAGAAGCGGCAAGATTGCAGACTTTTCCGGATGATTTTTATTTTGAGGGCATATCCGAAAAGCCAAGTAGAACAGAAGCTTTTAAGCAAATTGGGAATGCTGTACCTCCTTTGATGGCTGAATCAATTGCGTACAAACTCAAAGAAATAATCCTTAATGACTAAAAATCAAATCCTAACAACAAAAGCCGAACCTGATGCCAGTTCAATGATAGAAACTTTCCGTGCATTTGGGTATTCAATAGAAACAGCAATTGCAGATATTATTGATAATTCAATTTCTGCAGATTCAAAGAATATCTGGATTAATTACGATTGGAAAGGAGAAAACACGATTATAATTATTAAGGATGATGGTAACGGGATGAATCATGATGAGTTGGTTCAGGCAATGCGCCCGGGAAGTAAACATCCTGCTGATGAACGTTCAGTAAATGATTTAGGTCGTTATGGACTAGGATTAAAAACAGCATCCTTTTCTCAAACAAGAAAGTTCTCGGTTATTTCAAAGAAAAAAGATTATAGTCCGGTTTTTTGGGCTTGGGATTTAGACCATGTGCAAAAGGTAAAGTCTTGGGAACTTATTGAATATACACCGCTGGAATCTGAATTGGAAAAAATAGGCAATCAGGAATCAGGTACGAGTGTGATTTGGTATTGTTTGGATAGAACTCTGAAAAACACAAAAGAAGAAGATACTGAAGCTCTTGGGAAATTTATGGAATTAATGGAAGGTGTAAAAAAACATCTTGAAATGGTATTCCATAGATTTCTTGAACAAGGGAAAATAAAAATATGGTTTCAGGAAAGAAGAATTGAAGCATGGGACCCGTTCCTGAGAGGTGAAAATGGTATTCAGTCAAATGCTGAAGAATTATTTGGAAAAGGTGAGATTATTGTAAAAGGCTATGTTTTGCCCCATAAATCAAAAATTTCGGAAAATACATTTATGAAGGCTGCAGGTCCAAAAGGCTGGAATGAACAACAGGGTTTTTACATATACAGAAATGAACGTTTGTTGGTTGCTGGCAGTTGGCTTGGCATGTTTCGTAAGGAGGAACATTATAAACTATGCCGGATAATGATTGATTTGCCTAATACAGTAGACGACAAGTGGCAGATTGATATTAAAAAATCGGTTGCCCGACCTCCTTTAAAAATACAATCTCAGTTGAAGTCCTACGCAAAAAATATTCGAAATCAGGCAGTAAATGTGTATCGACACAAAGGAAGAGTATTACAAAGGAAATATCCTTCTTTTAAATTCACTCCTGTATGGCTTGAGAAACAAAGACAGGGCAAACGGTTTTATGCAATTAACAGAAATCATCCGGTTATTAGTGAATTGTTGGAAGAACCAACAAAACATAACCTTAACGAACTAATCGGATTCATTGAAGAAACAGTGCCGGTTCCATTAATTACGATAACAGAAAGTGAAGAACCTGAATCTCATGGTATTCCATTCGAAAATCTTGAGCATGAAATGCTTGTCGAAAGAATGAAAAACGTCTTCAAATCTCTGTTAGTCAATGGGAAAACACAAGATGAAGCGATTACCACATTATTATCAATCGAGCCATTCGATAAATATCCTGAATACGTTGAACATTTAATTGAGAACGATGAATAATGAAGCCATTGAACTTGCTTTATTTTTCCTTAGAAAGGCAGGTTGTAGTGATACTGCAACGGAAAAGCAAATAGCTGATGCAATTGATAAAACTATTTTAATTCATCCTGATACTGACAATGAAGAATTAAAAAGGATTCTGGAATCTGAATACAAAATTTGGGTTGATGATTTCAGGATTATTGAAAAAGAAGAAGCAAGAAGACCTTGGCTTGTAACATATAAATCAAAAATTGAATGGAGTTTCTGGAACAGGTATAAATGGTATCTGGAAGAAAAGAAAAAATTTCCGCCTAAAACTGTTTTGTCCATTGAAAAAATTACAGACAGGACACTTGACGCACTATTTGAACCAACACAAAAAATACAAATTGATAAAAGAGGGATGGTCGTTGGACAGGTTCAGTCTGGTAAAACCGCAAATTATATTGGTTTAATTTGTAAAGCTGCCGATGCTGGATTTAAAATGATAATCGTCCTTGCTGGTATTCATAAAAGCCTGAGAAGCCAGACTCAGGTTAGACTTGATGAAGGTTTTCTGGGATTTGACACACAACAGGAAAGAGTAAACAGAAATAATAATCTTTGGATAGGTGTTGGTGAACCAAAAAGCAACAGGCATATAATTGCACATTCGCTGACATCAAGTCTTGACAATGGAGATTTTAATGCTGGTGCAGCCAATGCCTTGGCATTGAATTTTTATACCAATGACCCGATTATTGCAGTAGTTAAAAAGAATGCTTATGTTCTAAATAGACTGGAACAATGGCTTTCTGCTCAATCTTCAGAAACCAGTAATGGTAAAAAAATAATCAGAAACAAGCCATTACTGATAATCGATGATGAAGCCGATAATGCATCAATTAACACGACAAGAGACGATCTGAATCCTACTAAAATAAACGGGCAGATAAGAAATCTTTTAAGGTTATTTCAAAAAAGTGCATACGTTGGCTACACTGCCACTCCATTTGCAAATATTTTCATTCCACTTAATGATGACAATCTTTTTCCAAGAGATTTTATTACAAATATTCCTGCCCCGTCAAATTATATTGGTCCCGATAAAATATTTGGTTTTGAGCCATTGGAAGATGGAGAAGAATCCACTGATACGTTGCCTGTTATTCACAGAATAGATGATTATCAAACCTTTGTGCCGGATAGACACAAACGTGATGACCAACTGCCTGTTAGTGTTCCAAATTCACTAATAATAGCAATAAAATGTTTTATTTTGACGTGCGCAATCAGACGTTTAAGAGGCCAATTCAATGAGCATAATTCGATGCTGATACATATCTCTAGGTTTCAGGTTTGGCAAAGCAGAATTAAAGAACTTGTTGAAAATGTTTTTAATTTCTATAGAATGGGGATTGAGCAAAATAATGCAGGTATTATAAGTGAACTGCGACAAACTTTTGAAACGGATGTAGATGGTTATCGTTCTTACAAAACAACTTCAGCGCAGATTCTCGATTCTCAATTATCAAAACTTGACCCTGCAGTAAAAGTTCATACATGGGAAGAAATCCTTCCTTGTATTCACCCTGCTGCTTCAAAAATCCAAGTTAAGGAAATTCATGGAGGTGCAAAGGATGTACTTGATTACCAGGCTTACGATAAAAAATACATCAAGGAAGGTGAAGAAGCCGGATTGTCTGTGATTGCCATAGGTGGTAATAAATTATCACGAGGATTGACTCTTGAAGGATTATCTGTAAGTTACTACCTGCGTGCTTCAAGAATGTATGATACTCTTATGCAAATGGGACGTTGGTTTGGATATCGATCAGGATACGTTGATTTATGTCGTCTGTTTACTTCAGGAGAACTTAATGAATGGTTTTGTCATATTACCCTTGCATCTGAAGAATTACGTAAAGAATTTATTTATATGTCTGATATTGCCGGAAGTACACCTGAACAATACGCGCTGAAGGTAAGGACGCATCCTGGGGTATTACAAATTTCTGCCACCAACAAAATCAGAACTGCAGTGAATGTAAATATATCATGGTCGGGTGTATTGATTGAATCGTACAAATTGAGTAAAAGAAGCAAGGATCTAATAGCCAACCTTGATAATCTGAACAAATTAGTATCTTCCTTTAATTCTGAACCTATTGATAAGAAAGGTAACTATTTGTGGAATAATATTCCTGTATCAAATATCATCTCTTTTATCGGGAGTTTTGTTGCACCGGAAAATCCAGTAGCGTCCCCCGAGAGACTAGCTGAATTTATTATGGAAAAACAAAAGGATGACGAACTTGATGTTTGGCACGTTGCTTTAATGAGCAGTAATTCAAAAACCAAAGACTATGTTCTGTATGATTCAACAAGGATATGGATGTTTGACAGGACAGATGACGATAAAAATAATAGTGATGAAGTTTACTATATCCGTAAATCACATATAATCAGCCCTAATCACGAGTTTATTGATTTGACAGACGATGAGTATGAACTGGCAAAAAGAAAAACATTTGAACAAAAGAAAGCTCATGAAGAATATCCGGGAGCTGCACAAATGCCAAATTACCCCAATGGAAACCTAGTAAGAAATGATTCAGAGATAAAAAGTGCAAGATTTCCCCTGTTACTCTTATATCTGCTGAATCCTGAAAAAGCAGGACTACCTGAATTTGAAAAACCTATTGTTGGTTTTGCAATAAGATTTCCCGGAAGCAGCAAAAACAGAACAGTTACCTATGCAGTACATCAACAGCTTTTGGACAAATTTGAAGTAAACGAAGATTCTGAAGATTATGACTACGAAGATTGAAGATTTTTGGAAAGATTTTGAAATTAATGATGCGTTTAAAACAGGCGTTGTATTAAAAAGGTTTTCTCCTGTTATTATGCCGGATTGTTTTGTTGCAATGAGAATGCCGGAGAATGAAAAAAGTATTGCATTCCGGCTATTAAAATCAAATATTGATGTTTCAGCACTAAATGACCTAAAGGATATAACAACTGAAATTTTACCGGATGAAACTCAACCTGATAAAATGCTTTTGTTAATAAGCCTTGCTGATAATTCACTTTCTTCAATTTTTGCGGTTTTGTGTGAAGATTTATTTAATTCCGTTTCAGAAGTAAGGGAAGAAAAAGAACTTGTTAAATCATTGCAAAACCGTTTCCTTAAATGGAAGGAGTTATTTGAACTGGCTAAAAGTCCAGGATTATCACCTGAAAAACAGATTGGATTATTTGGTGAATTGTTTTTGTTAAAGAAACTTTTGGTAGAAACCGGAAATTTAGCAGAATGCCTGAATATTTGGGTTGGTCCCGATACAGGAATCCGGGATTTTGAAAAGAACAATAATGCAATTGAAGTTAAAACAACTCAGACTCATAACCACCAAAAAGTAAAGATAAGTAGTGAACGACAGTTAGATACAACTTTACTGAAGAATTTGTTTCTTTTCCATCTTTCACTGGAAAAGCGAAACAGCAATGAAAATTCATTAAATAAAATAGTTACTGATTTGTTTTCAATCATTGGCGACAATAAACTATTAAGCAATGTTTTAAACCGAAAGCTAATTTGTGTAGGATATTTTAAACATCATGAATTCTTCTACGAGAATATATCTTATCTGATAAGAGATGAAGATTTTTACAAGGTGACAGAACATTTTCCAAGAATTGAGGAGAGAGACTTAATGAAAGGGGTTGGTGATGTGAAATACTCAATTGTTTTGACTGCTGATACAGAAATATATAAAACCAGTTTGTTAAATGTTATTGAAAATTTCAATCTATTATGAAAGTCGAAGAATTTTATAAAGAACTGTTTCAGGAAATAAAATCGACTCAGGCATCAGAAGAAGACGGAGGGATTCAGGAGCAGATTTTTACCCAGCTTGCTATTGATTTACTTGCTGATGCGGGGGAAACTGAAAATGCAAGGATTTGTTTCGACCGCAAGGAAGATAAACTTGGCAGAACTATGCATAAGCTGAACGGATATGCCCTTTCTGAAAATTATGAAACACTTGATTTGTTTGTAACAGTATTTAAAGGCATTGAAGAACCCTTTACATTAACCAAACAGGAAGCCGAATCTTCAATCAATCAGGTTGAGCGATTCTTTCGTAATGCAGTGTACAAAGACTACATTAAAGAACTTGAAGAATCTTCAGAGGTTTTTGACTTAGCTCATACTCTTGCTGAAGTTAAAGAAGTCCGGGAGTTTTTGTCGCGTGTAAATATCTTTGTTCTGAGTAATGGAGTTTATAAATCTGATATTAAAACGAATAAAACAATCTCAGGTTATTCAATTTTTGCTAGAATAATTGATATCGGGTATTTATCTAATCTTTCAGACCAGACTCATGTTCCGATAGAAATTAATTTTGAAAACTATGGAGGGATTCTTCCATGTTTGGAATCTCCATCTGAAAATGATGATTATGAATCTTATCTTGCACTGATTCCTGGTGCAACACTTGCTAATATTTATGAAGAATATGGCTCAAGACTTCTTGAGCAAAATGTACGTTCATTTTTACAATTCACAGGAAAAATTAATAAAGGAATCAGGAAAACTATAAAAGAAGAGCCACACATGTTTCTTGCATTTAACAATGGCATTGCGGCAACTGCAGATGAATTGAGCTTGCAGGATATGTCTGGTGGAGGAAAAGCAATAGTTTGGGCTAAGGATTTTCAAATTGTAAACGGAGGACAGACAACGGCATCTGTTTATCACACTTGGAAAAAAGACAAAGCTGAAATAGATAAAATATTTGTTCAAACGAAACTGACTGTCGTAAAGAAGCGTGATAATTTCAATGAAATTGTAAATCGTATCGCTGAATATGCAAATACCCAAAATAAGGTTTCTACATCCGATTTAAGTTCAAATAAACCATTCCATGTTGAGCTTGAAAAAATCTCCCGGTCTGTATGGGCACAACCCGTCGAAGGGAGCAATATCCAAACCCGTTGGTTCTACGAACGGGCAAGAGGTCAATATAAAAATGCCAGATTAAAAGAAGGATTCACGCCATCAAGACGAAAAGCATTTGACATTAAGAATCCAAGAGGACAAATGATTACAAAAGAACTTCTGGCTAAATATTTAAACACATATCAGGAAATATGGAATGGGAAAAGACTTGCGATAGGTCCGCATGTCGTTGTCCGTGGAAGTCAAAAGAATTATGTCCAGTTTCTGAATTACAATATGCCAGATAAGCCTGATAATATTTTTTATGAAGATGCCGTTGCGAAGGCTATAATGTACAAGACTGCTGAAAAACTGTACGGAGTAAGTCCAAATGCTATTGGAGATATGAGATATATAACAGTTCCGTATTCACTATCTCTTCTTAATCTAAAAACAGATTATAAAATTGACCTTTTTAAAATTTGGAAGAATCAAGCTCTTAGTGAGAAAATGAAATCGGTTATATTCAATCTGATGGAATCAGTTGAAACCTTCATCAAAAAAAATGCACCAGGTGCTTTATATGGAGAATGGGCGAAAAAAGAAGAATGTTGGAATTCAATAAAACAAAATAATTTTGACATCGATTTCAACGTATTAGAATCAGAATTCATCAATGCTGCTACCACGAAAAGAAAAAGTATTTCAGAAGATGAGATAAACAATAAAATCATTGAACAAGAGATTGAACTAATTAAATCTATTTCTTCCGATATCTGGGATGTCATTGAAAAATGGGGTGCAAAAACCGGGAAATTAAGTAAATACTTGCAAGATATCGCACTAAATATTTCGGTTTCTATAAAAAACAATAGGTCTATAACCGATCACTTACGAACAAAGGCAATTTCAATAATCGAGATCATTATTCATGAAGCACCGGAAATTATTGAGATTGACATAAGTAACGACCCAATACAAACAGAAAAAAATTATAATGTTATAGCTAAAGTTGATACAGAATTAATTGCAAAAATGGTTGACTGGGATTCGCGAGCTAGAATATTATCTTCAAAACAACGAAGTTATATTTCTGATTTCGCCTATGGCTTAAAAAAAATTAATTCATTTCATGAAAAAAATATTTTGATCTATTATGAAAAACTTAAAGCAGCTGGATTTAAGGGATAGTCAACGCAAAAGCCATACACATTTGTAATTCACACAATCTATCACTATAACAGAATATTGCAAAAAGGTATGTATTTGCTAATGCGAGTCTTATTCTTGACCTGTTGAGCAAAGGAAACTTAAGCATCAAAATAATCATGTGATAGGATGCACATTCATTTACGTTTTCTCACGAAAAACAAGTCATGTAGCACAAAAAAATATTATCCTTTACTTTTTCAATAATATAATCTAAAACTCGCTATAATGATCAACTCAAACATCTTAGAAGAAAAATTCTCGGCTTTTTCTAAATTTATAAAGGATAAAGACGGTAAACAATTTGTAGCTTTTAAAGAATCTCCATATATCAATGAAGAAGAGAATTATAAATACGATGTGTTCAATAATGCACAACAGGTTTTAGGTGTTGATAGCTGGAAGAAAGAGGATGTTGGGAGTGGAGTAATTTTTGAGGCTGTCAAAGCTGCAGTTCATACTAAGATTAACATAGGAGGAAAACCTACTGATCACAATCTTATTGATTGGAGGAAAAAAGATAAGTTTAGTCAATACTCTTCTAGCATAAGGGTAGAACAGTTACTGTTTGACTTCTATAAAAATGAACGTCAAGACAGTGAGTGTTTCGAGATGTTCCTTAAAGAAGGTCTACCCTATCAACTCATTGCCTACTTATTCTTTATAAAGGATAGCACCAAATATTTACCCATTTCCCAAAAAGCATTTGATGACATTTTCAACCGGCTGGGAATCGGCAACTTCAAAACAAGTGGAAACGCTTCGTGGGAAAATTATTCTACTTTTCTAGAAATTCTTAATCAAGTAAAAGATTTTATTAACAAAAAAGATCCGAAAGCTACTTTACTAGACGCACATAGCTTTCTATGGATATTACAACACATAGATATGGAAGAGAATAACAGCTTTTATCAGCAGCTCATAATGTTTCTTGAGCAAGCCAAAACGGATAATCTGAAAACGAGTCATTACCTTTCTGAATATCAAGAGACAAAGGTGAAAGTTGGATTTGGTTATGGAGAAAAGGCAAAAATTCCCTGGATTTCATTTTTAAAAGGGACTAATACTACAAGTAAAGGTATCTACCCCGTTTATCTTTATTACAAAGATATTGAGTGTCTTATACTAGCTTATGGAATAAGTGAAAAGAAAAAACCAGTATTATTGTGGAATATTCAGGATAAAAAAACAATAAAAGAGTTTTATTTGACAAAATACTCAAAAGCACCATATAATTATGGATTATCTTATATACACAAAGTATACGATGTGAACAATCTGCCCCCTGCAGAAGTAATTACCAATGATTTAAACCAAATCATTGAAGAGTATATTCGTATAATTGATAAAAGTGAAGAAAATGTTGATCAGGCAACTGAGCAAAACATACAGATTGATTTTGAACCGACAGGTTTTAACCAGGCACTTAAAAATTCAGGCCTTCAATACTCTTCAAAGTTGATCACCCGGTTCATGGCCTCCCTGCTCACAAAACCCTTCCTTATTCTTACTGGCCTGTCCGGGTCTGGGAAGACCAAATTGGCACAGGCGTTTGCCCAGTGGATTTGTGAAGATGTAACACAGTACCGTCTTATTCCCGTGGGGGCCGATTGGACCAATCGTGAACCGCTACTGGGGTATCCCAATGCTCTTAAACCAGACGAATATGTGAAGCCTGATAGTGGTGTGCTGGATTTAATTATTCATGCCAATAAAAATCCGGAATTTCCACATTTCCTGATTCTGGACGAGATGAACCTTAGCATTGTGGAACGTTATTTTGCCGATTTCCTGAGTGTGATGGAATCCAAAAAAGAGATTCCGCTTTACCCCAAAGGCTCCATCAACAACGGAGTGCCTTCCAGCCTCGGCATACCTGAAAATCTCTTTATCATCGGCACAGTAAACATAGATGAGACCACCAACATGTTTAGTCCAAAGGTGCTGGACAGAGCCAACACCATCGAATTCAGAATAACCAAAAAGGAAATGCAGGCTTTTCTGAACAACGCAAAGGATGTCAAAATGGAAGCACTGACAGGAAAAGGCGCAGCATGGGCTTACAGTTTCCTTAAAATGGCAGCCAATAAATCGTCCAATCCCGAAGACATAGATTCAATTAAGGAGACTCTGATCCAGTTCTTTGGCGAATTGAAGAAAACCGGAGCTGAGTTTGGTTACCGCAGTGCTGCAGAAATCCTCAGGCTTATTCATCACTTAAGTGAATTGGACAACAACCTCACAACGAATGAAAAGATAGACATCGCCATTATGCAAAAGCTCCTGCCCAAATTGCATGGTTCCAGAAGGAAAATTTGTCCCATTCTGGAAACCCTGGGGGGCTTCTGCCTGGAAAAAAACGGGAACATTATCAAGGAGGTTTTCGAAAAGCCCGATTTTGATTTTGAGTCCGAGAATGTCCTTTATCCCCTATCGTTGGAAAAAATCACCCGCATGTACAGAGGCGCTGTTGAAAATGGCTTTGCCAGTTTTGCCGAGGCTTAATTATGAAGAAATTATCGGCAGTCGAAATTCCCCTCAATTCCATTGAGGAAGGCTTGTGCCTCTGGATTGATGCTCGTGCACCAGAAACGCTTTGCGATGCTATTGACGATCCAGATGCCAATCTTGAAGCCCGGTTTCAACTGGTTGAAGGCTGCTTTTACGACTACAAATTAAGCAGCGAGAAATACATTCTCAAAGATCCATATGACAACATAGTCAAGCCACATAAACGAATCCCTTACTCCGGAACTATAGCCCCAAACATCTACGTTGGGACCCTGGAAATTGCCATTCATGAAAAAGACACTGATAAGCCCAAAGGGGTTGTCCAACTGGAGGTACAATCGGTAAAGGCAAGGTATCGCAGCGATTATCACGAGATGCTGGCACTCATAACCGAAAAGTGTACCGAGTTGTTGTTGCAGGCTGATTCCCCTGTAGCACATCATTTTGAGGTTGATTTTTCCAAAGACAGTCAGACGCTTTACCAGCGTTTTGCCTTTATTCAATCTGTCATTGGGACCGATGAGTTTGCCGAGGCAGTGCATCGCATTGTTTCAATGCCTGTGACCCGATGGGCAGAAACTACCGAAGAAAGGGATGTCCGGAGCGCAGGAAGGTTTTCAAACGCCAACATCAAACAGATACTCAAAGGGGGTAAGCGAACAAAATTGCCCGATGATCATTTTCTGCACCAGTATGGCGTTGAGTCTCTTCCTGAAAGGATTTCCGTAGCACGAAAGATAGATTCCGTAGATACGCCGGAAAACCGCTTTATTAAGTATGCCCTTGAGTCCTTTCTTAAGCTTTGTACAGATATTCACCGTGCTGCAGAGATTGGGAATCACTCTAAGCTACTTCATGAATCCGAAGCGCTCATACTCAAACTGGAGAATCAGTTGCATCATAGAATTTTCAAGATCATCTCCCGCCCGGCCATGCTAAAACTGAACAGTCCCGTGCTTCAGCGAAAAGAAGGTTACCGCGAGGTATTGCGAGTATGGTTGATGCTGGATCTGGCAGCCAAACTCATCTGGAAAGGAGGCGATGATGTGTATGAAGGAGGTAAAAAAGATGTAGCTGTATTATATGAGTACTGGCTCTTTTTTATGCTATTGGATTTATTGCAGGAAATCTTTCAGATTAACCCGAAAGACCTCTCGGAATTGATTCAGGAATCCGCGGACGGTTTGAATCTTCAGATTAAACAAGGGAAGTTTATTGCCTTAAGTGGTATCTACGATAAAGGGCCTCGAAAATTAAACATTCGTTTCAGTTACAACCGTTCATTTAACGGCAAAAAGGATTATCCGTATGCAGGAAGCTGGACCATCACCTTACGCCCTGATTACACTCTTTCATTCTGGCCTTGCGGTATTGACGAAGATGAGGCTGAGAGACAAGAATTGATTGTTCATGTACATTTTGATGCTAAATACAAGGTTGATAATCTTCTGAATTTTCAAGCCAACATGAACGAAAAAGAGCTCGATGACGAAAAAACGGACAACCTGAAAGGCATCTACAAAAATGCCGATATACTCAAAATGCATGCATACAAAGATGCCATAAGAAGGACCAGCGGCGCTTACGTTTTGTATCCCGGAAGCGAGCCCTTAGAACGAAAAGGTTTTCATGAGATAATTCCCGGTTTGGGGGCTTTTCCGCTTCGTCCATCAAAAAATGACACAGGCATTGGTGAATTAAAAACCTTTATACTGAAAATTGTAGAGCATCTGTTTAACAGAGCTTCTCAGCGGGAAAAAATTGCCTACCGGACCTACGACGTCTATCATACTCCTCCGGGTATAGAAAACATTGTAAGAGAACCACTCCCGGAACCTTACAACGCCAACAGAGACCTGATCCCGGATGAAACGTATGTGCTGGTTGGCTTATGTAAGTCGGACGACCATTACCTTTGGATTAATGATAACATGCTATACAACATTGGATTAGGCTCCAGGAACAATCATATTGGAATAACCAAAGAAATGATCAACGCCAAATTTCTTCTGTTATTCTCATTAACACAAGATACATCACTTAATCTATGGAGGATCAGTCCTAAAAACACTGAATCCTATTCCCGTCAGGATCTCCTGGATTTGAACTATCCACACCCCAACCACAACAGCTATCTTGTATTTTATCTTCAAGAAGTTACTGAACCAGAATTAAAAGACATAGAGCTGGATATAAGAAAATTAAAACTCGATAAGGGTGATAATCCATTAGTTATATCTCTGGCAGAGCTGATGAAATACAAAAAGCTCGAATAAAGTCGGATTGCTGCATAGTACAAGGATTTATTAAAAAACTTTAAAGTTTAATATATTACGTTTATTCACATGAATTAAACTTTATAGTTGTAAAATATAAAAATACGCCATATCTTTATACCGATATAAATTTACACATGTCATCGAAACAAGAAGTTGAAAAATACTTAAAGGAACTTAAGGTGAAAATGGAAATTTTCGACATCTTGTTTCTTGATGATCGCGGCATGAATCAGCAAACACTGCACGATTTAGAAATTTCACCTGCCAAACGTAAAGAGATTATAAGTTCATTAAAGTTCGATGATTATTCACAAGGCCCTTTAGACGAGAAAATGCGTGGCATATTGCCTATGTGGGTTTTTGGCAAACAGGTAAAAAAGAAAGAGGTGTACATTAAAATAAGTATGGGAATTGAAAACAACAAAGTGGTTTGCATTTCATTTCATATAGCTAAACGTCCTATGAATTATCCATTTAAATAATAAACATCATGAACAGTCCATTTACAGGTAAAGAAATGAGCATTGTAAAAGAGTGGAGAACTATGAGTTTTCGCAAAGATGAATTCAGGGTGTTATTTCATTCGTACAAATGCGAAGATACTGGCGAACAGTTTGAGGACGATGCGTTTGCCCAATTGAATTACAACCAATTGATAAATCAATACAGGGTGAAATACAGCATCCCCTTTCCCGAACAAATTATTTCGATACGGGAAAAGTATAATCTTTCGGCAGCAAAAATGTCCGAGATATTAGGTTTTGGCACAAATGGATATCGCCACTACGAAGGTGGCGAAGTGCCAAACCAGTCAAATGCCAAATTAATCCATTTAGCCGACGATCCACATGAGTTTAAAAAGCTTGTTGACTGCGGCAAAAAACTTGACCAAAAATTTATTGAGAAAACATATAAAACAATTGATAATTTATTGGAAGAGCAAAAAAAGAACAAATTGGAAAAGCAATTGGTGAATTACTTCTTTGGCGCATGTCTTCCCAATAATTTAACAGGTTTCAAAACACCAAATTTTAGAAAATTTTCAGAAATGGTTGTGTTTTTTACCGAAAAACTTGAACCATGGAAGACCAAGTTGAACAAACTATTGTTCTATGCTGATTTTATTATGTATAAGCAATCAGGATTTTCAATGAGTGGTGTTCAGTATCGAGCAATACCAATGGGGCCGGTTCCCAATAATTTCAATAGCATATTCGAGTATTTGGCAAATAAACAAGAATTGGATATTTATTACACCAATTTTGATAATGGTGGCACAGGTGAACAATTTATGCCAAATGCAAACAAGACTTTTAATAAAGAATTATTTACCGAAAGCGAATTACAAATATTAGAGTCGGTTGCAGAAAGATTTAAGAATACATCAACAAACGAGATAATAGAAATCAGCCACAGAGAAAAAGCCTGGATTGATAATTATTCAGAAAGAAAGTTGATAGATTATAATTATAGTTTCGAATTAAATTGAGACCCCAAACACACGGGCAGAGAGATGCAGCAAATATGTAACCCCTCCATTTTAAACATAACCTCGCGAGCTGAATGGAGGAATTGGCTTCAGCTGAATTTCAACTCACAGACTGAAGTTTGGCTGGTTTATGCCAAAAAATCTACCGGCGAAGCACGCATCCTGTACAACGATGCCGTTGAAGAGGCCCTGTGTTTTGGGTGGATAGACAGCATAAACAAACCACTCGGCAAGGATCACACCATGCAACGATTCACACCCAGGAAAGCCGGGAGCAACTATTCGCAACCCAATATCGAACGCCTCAGGTGGTTGGCCGAAAACCATTTAATTCATCCTGCATTTGTAAAAACGGCTCAGGAAGTTATCTCCCGGGAATTTGTTGGCGGTTCGCCCCCTTCCGTGGCTTTTGCCTGGGGAGAAAAAATCCCGATTGCATCTCCGATTTCCCAGTGGGTCTGGAAAACAGGACCATCCTCAGTGGACACAGACACGATGGTAGTTTTTGTTCCAGGAACACTTGTTGCAGCTTGTTCCTGCACTGTTTGAGCTGTAATGACAATCGCTCCCGGGTCCGTTGAGTCCGGGTTTTCCTGTAAACAACACGCATTGATGGCCGTGACAAGCAGAACGGCAGCTAAAACTTTAATAAAATTCTTCATAATTCTTACTTTTACCAGGGTGTTGATCCCCAATCAGCTGAGCTTGAAGATGCTGCAAAGCCTTTCTCAGGAGTGATTTCTAAAACAAAAATTTCTGGGGGCAGGTAGTTGCCTTGATCTTTTGATGAAAACATAATGTAATAAAAGATTAATTATTCTATAACATATGGAGGCCTGGCTTATATCAGCTGGAATACATTAAATTAACATATCCGGCATGACATTGATTTCCCTTATTTCTTCATTGGTTTTTTGAGCAAACGACAGATTAGCAGCTCCACAAACCAGGCTAATCGAAACAATGAATTGCAGCAATTTTATTGCCTATCATCGCACCTTGAACTAATTGTATATCAAAAATAAAAAAAAATACAAAAAAACAACCGGAATGCTCATAAAATTTAGCAAATCGGTCGGTTTGGGACTCCCACGGGCAGATAGCAAAAGTGAAATCTCGGTGCACTCCCCTATTTCCCGTGCTATCTGCGGGAGGGCATGTTTGGGGCTGACCAGGGGCAAAAATCCCGTAAAACCGCCCCTGGTGGGCATGTTTCAGGGCTGACCAGGGGCAAAAATCCCGCAAATCTGCCCCTGGTGGGTATGTTCCAGGGCCGATCAGGCGGAAAAGCGCCAGCAACAACGTCCCCTGCAATGCCTCCTACTCGGCAAAAATTCCTATCTTTAATTAAACATTTACGACTATTGCGATGCACCAGAACCAAACGGAGGCCATTATTTACATTTCGCCCGGCAACGATAACCCCGGCAACAAGCTGTCAGCTGAGGAATATCAGTTTATTTCAGATTGTTTTCAGAAAGCCGGAATCCGTTTTATAGACCTGCCCTATTTGCTTACAGAACAGCATTTTGCAAGGATCATGGATTACCACCATCCTTACCTGGGGAATGATTTTCTGCAGAAAAACCTTGCCTGCACTGCCAAAAATCCCGTTCTGCTGTATATATCTGCCGAGTTGGATGAAGTGTGCTCTTTTGAACTGCGTACTTCCCCGGAAGGAATCGCCAAAGAGCAGCTGTCAAAGCAGATTGATGTTATTTTGACGAGCATTCTATCACGAAAAGCCGAGTTGTCGTATCTGATAGAGGAACAAACCATAAGTATAGAGGGCGTTGCCGGCGACAATCAAGCGGATTCAAATTTTGAAAAAGATGCGTTCAGGTTGCCTAAAGATCTCAGGCAAAAGATTCAGGAAATTGAAGAGGCCGGGTATTTACGCAAACTGATTGAATATTTAGAAGAAATTGACAAGCAGAGCCGGACATTCAGCCGGCTGAAAATAACCGGGGATCATAAGATCTACCTGATGGATTATGGCATGAAGGAAGTTATTATGAGTCCGTTGCCAAAGGCTTTGTACCTGTTGTTTCTAAACCACCCGGAAGGGATCCTGTTCAAAGAACTGCCCGCTTACCGGGTGGAGCTTATGAACATATACAAACAAGTATCGCTGCGGGAAAATCCCCGGGAAGCCGTAGAAAGCATCCGCAGAATGACCGATCCTTACGACAACTCGGTAAATGAAAAATGTTCCCTCATAAGAACTGCTTTTCTTAAGGTGATTTCTGACGATCTTGCACAAAGCTATTATGTTACCGGTAACAGGGGCGAACCCAAAAGGATTCTCCTGAACAGGGAACTGGTGATTCTGGAACAGTGATCTCCCATCTGGTGATCTCCCATCCGCAAGGCTTGTGAAACTTCTCTGAGCATACTTTGTGACCCTAATTTTGTGCCATTAACAATTTAAAGGGTTACAACCATGAATGAAAATTATCTGAAAATCATTTTTGTCATTGATGAAAGCGGATCCATGGCGGGTACTGAAAAAGATGTCGTGGGCGGTTTCAATCGTTTTATTGAGCAACAAAAAATGGGGGAATACGGAAAGATCACCGTGTCCCTGTACAAATTCAACAGCTACTGGAGCCGGGTCGTGAGTGATCTCCCCATAGATGAAATCCGCCCGTTGACAAGCGAAGACTACACTCCAGGCGGACTCACCGCTTTGTATGACACCATCGGCAACGCCATCCGGGATATTCAAAACCGGACGCATTACACCAATCCGGCACAGCAGGCGTCTCTGGTGATGATGGTCGTCATTACCGACGGGCAGGAAAATGCATCAACCGAATATGATTCCGGGAAAGTAAAAGAGATGATCCGGGAATTGGAGCAAACCAAAAAATGGCAGTTCATCTACCTCGGGGCCGATCTGGATAATTTTGCCGATGCCGATACCCTTGGGTTCAGTCACAAGGCTTCATCCCGGAAATCGGACCTGAAACAGAGTTTCAGTGTGGTCTCTGAACATACTACCCGTTTCAGGGTCGCTGAACCGGATGAAGACATTGAAATATTGATGGAAGGTTTAATTGATGATCTGGAGAAGGATAATCTGGAAAAAGATGACCGGTAAAGTGTAACCTTTACTCACATTGGTGCGTCAATTAGCCGATACCATTAACAAATCAAAAAATATACATAAGCAGCATCATGAATAAATTAAAATCCCTGTTAACAGCAACGCTATTGATCTCCAACTTCTTACCCGGCATAAGCCAGGTGCATTTCCCCTTTGACAATGAAAATGACCATTCTTCCATCCTGGCCTACTGGTATAATTGCAAGCCGGATTCAGTAAAAATGGTTGCATTTGATCAAACAGGGTATTTTAATTCCTCTCTCCAGGTTTACGGTCCGGTTATAGTCGATTCTTTTGAGGTAAAGGTGGACGTTTTTCTTACGGGCAATATTCCGGCTTACTCCAACACATTTGCTGTACAGAAAGGAACTCCGGCGAAAAACGCTCCGTATAAAGTCTCCTTCGTAAACAATTTCTTTCGGATTATGACCCCCGTAGACCAGTTGTCATCGGACCCGGAAAGGATCAAAGTGACCCTGGTCTCAGTGGATAAAAAAATGGAAAAAACCATTTTACCGACCTATCACAAGATATCCGGCCACATGAAAGACTTCAATGACAAACCCCTGAGATCGTTTATACTCATTCAACCCGATGCTTTTGAAGAAGCATGCGGAGTCTGGAGCGATGAGGACGGGTATTATGAAATTACCCTGCCGGAAAGGGTGTACAACACTTTCTATGTAAACGACGGGAACTACAAGTCAACCACCATGGAAACGTGGTCCTGGCACATGATTGTAGATCAGGACCAGGTACTGGATTACAAAATCGGGACCGGCGAGGTGTACAACCTGAATGTCTGGCCAAACAACGGAGGGTACAATTCGCTTTTTATTTCATTCCGGCCTATGATTCTGAGAGACAAGGATTTTGAAGATAAAACCCGGGTGATCAATGACAAGACCTTCAAATGGCTTGACAGCGCCCCGCAGCTGGATATCAAAGACTTGAACATCACCATTAACGGACAGGAAACAGAGATCTATTCCATCCAGCCCTACATGGAAACGGGAGACAAGTACACCATGGGGGCCTGTCTTATCCAGGTGCGACAACTAAATCCCACCTTCGGGAAGCAGACCATCAAGGTAGAATACAATAAAACAGTGGAAAAAGACGGCAAGCCGGTACCACAAAACAGCATGGGCTACTTCCAGTTCTTTGTCAACTACTCCGGGGAGTCGGCCTTTTAGGGGCAAACCGGGTTTGCCGCGCAAGAGAAATTTCATGATTTTCAAACACCTGTTATTCAGGAACTTAATTTTCGCGAATTTGACGTTGCGCGGCACTCCGGGTTTACCTGTGCATAAACCTCTTTGTCAGGAACCTGCGCACCGGCCCGTCGTAAAACCTCATGCACAGGTAAGCCAGAACGATAGACCCAAAAAACAGGGCCAGTGCCCCGGGTAGGGACTGTACAAACGTGAGGTTCTGGTTCTTAACCCAGGCATAGTAGAGGTAAATAAAGGGATAATGCACCATATACAGCGGGTACGAAATATCTCCCAGGAACTTGCACAGGCGGGTGGTAATTTTGTCCGTCGTCCGGCCCGATGCCCCCAAATACACAAGCAGGGGAAACACAGCCAGCACACAAACGGTATCGTAAAGACCGTTCATCCACAGATGCTCGCTCCCGCCAATGCGCGGAATTGCCGATAAGACCAGTATGCCCAGACCGCCAATCCAGAAAGCCCCTTTGACCCTCATCGGCCTGAAGACCCGGGACATGAGCAACCCTGCCGAGTAGGAGAACAGCAGGCGCAGCGAGCCTCCCAGCACATTGTCCCCTGTAAGGGAAAAGCCCACGCAGAGATCGCCAAGCGGTCCCCAAATGGCAAAAGCCGAGAGGCCGAGCCCGGCAAGGAGAACCAGTACCTTAAGAGCTTTTGTGGGCAGTTTGCGAATAAACAACGTATACAGAATATTGCCTATGTACTCGAAAAAAAGTGACCAGCTGGGCCCGTTGAGCGGGAACATCTCTCCCACTCCCCTGACCTCTGTTCCGGGGGTTGCCGGAATAAGCAAAGCTCCTATGACTGTGGCTATCAACAGTGTCGTTACGGAAATTTTTGAAACATCCCAGACAGAGCAGCCCTGGAAGTAGAACATAACGGCTCCAATAAGGGTCCCCATTACCACCATGGGATGCAAACGAATGAGCCTGCGCTTGAAAAACTCTCTGACCTTCATGGTTTTCCAGCGGTCATCGTAAGCATAGCCCATAACAAACCCGGACAGGATAAAGAAGAAATCAACCGCCAGGTATCCGTGATTGATCTGCTGGTCCAGGTGACTGGTGGCAAAAGCCTCAAAAATGTGAAACCATACCACCGTTAACGCCGCCACGCCCCGCAACCCGTCCAGTATATGATAATGCGGTTTTGTATCTGCAAATCCGGAAGAAGAAAAAGAAGAGGAAAAAAGTTGCGCCATAACCTGCGCAAAGATAGTTCAAATAAGGGCATCTTGAAGATTATATACTTAATTCTACTGCAAATTCTTTAGTAACTCCTATGAATCTTTTGCGCTCTGAATCAGCACCTTTACACACTTAATCCTTCAGGCAACGGACAGAAAAGCCATTCCTCTTTTGGAGAATTGGTCTTTTTATATCGCCTTGATGAGCTTGGAGGCTTAGAAACATTGCGTCAAAAAATCCTTGCTGCGTGGACATCCACCAATTACCATGAACAAACATGTTGATAAAATCTCCATCCATTCCACGGGCCCCGCCTGGAAGGGCCGTAAATCCGGTTGAGTTGCTTGCTTGTTCATTTGGTACACTCCAATGTTCAGTCCCTGCTTCTTTCAAACGACCTCCTGCATTCATTATTCCTCCCGCATATACAATTAATTCGTACCATTCATCTTTATTTGGCAAATGCCAGCCATGGGGGCATGCCTTCATGGCTGCAGCCCAGTTATACAAAACCCCGTAGGTATTGTAATTATCTGTTGCCTTGGCAGCATCCACATCTGTACCATAATATCCATAAACGTAATAATACGCTTCATTTGCCGATTCTAATGCCGGAGGACTAACTTCAGGTAAAAAAGCCAGGTTTTCTGCCATCCATACCTGTTCGCCCAGTGTAACCGTTTTGTAGACTTTTCCATCTCGGCTATCTTTTAAGGTGTTAGGTGCTTCATCTTTGTTTGTCACAAAAGACTTTTGCTCTCCGTAAGCCGTCCCTTCCGAATTCGTTGCATACGCCCTTGCGTAATATGTGGTATTGGGTGTCAGCTCTGTAAGGTTGCCTGCAAAGGTTCCGATACCTGTACCGTCTGCTGTTTTTGAATCTTCCGTGGAGGGATTCCCGCTAGTGTTCCAGCATATACCCCTGGCCGTAACTTCGACTCCCCCGTCCCATGTCACATTACCGGAGCAGGTGGCTGTTGTTTCTGTGATGTTTGAAATGTCTCCTGTAGTAACTGTAGGCAAAGTCTGTTCCTTCAGTGTAGTGAATATCTTCTGTTCTCCATAAGCTGTCCCAATTTTGTTATCTGCATACGCCCTGACATAATACTTGGTATTTGGTATAAGTTCTATAAGATTGCAAGAAAATTCCCCTATACCTGTTCCAACAATGGTTTCTGAACCATCCTTGGCAGGATTTTCCACCGTATCCCAACAGATTCCCCTCTCAGTAACTGTTGCACCTCCATCCGATGTAACATTGCCGGTGCACATGGCTGTTGTTGCTGTGATATTTGTAATATCTCCCGTAGTAACTTTAGGAATTGTCTGCTCTTGCAGGGTAGTGAAAGTCTTTTGGTCTCCATAAGCTGTTCCTTTAGCATTAATGGCATAGGCCCTCACAAAATATTTGGTATATGGGGTCAGGTTAGAAAGGTTCCCGGTAAAAGATCCAATGCCCGTGCCATCTGATGTTTTTGAACCGGCAGTAGTAGGATTTTCAGTTGTGCTCCAGCAGACTCCCCGAGCTGTTACAGCTGCTCCCCCGTCCAACGTTACCTTACCCTGGCAAGAGGCCGTAGTTGTAGTAATATCAGTAATTGTACCGGTAGTAAGTGTGGGAAGTGATTGTTTCTGTTCCTCTTCCTCTTCGTATGGTGGTTCCTGAGTACAGGCTGTTAAGAAAAAAAATAAAACAAACATCACCAGAAACGTGACTTTATCTTTAAATGTCCTTTCCATGGCAGAAAATTTTACCTTTTATAAATCTTCGATGCTTAAGTATTTGGATATTAGGCCCCTAAAAGTAAGTATAAAAAATAGAATATTCAAAACCTTGCGATTTGATCTTGATAAAGTTACGTACTGAAAAAATGTTTCCGGGCAGATGGCGCAAGGGAAATCTCGGCGCATCCCCCTATTTCCCGTGCTATCTGCCCCGGGGAGAGACGTCTTAATTGACCAGGTACGAAAACACCCCTAAAACGTACCTGGTCATGATTGTCAAAAATTACGAATTTCATTAAACGCCACATTCACAGCGTTTTAAAAAATCTCCACTTGTTCAGTCAGAAGCACCAGGTACGAAAACACCCCAAAAGTGTACCTGGTGGGCACATTTGAGGGCTGACCAGGGGCAAAAATCCCGGAAAACTGCCCCTGGTCTTAATGTTCAAAAATTATACATTTTTACAAATACCTCATCCAATGTAATTTACGAAATTGAGAATGGAACAGTCAGAAGCACCAGGGGCAAAAACCCCGGAAAACTGCCCCTGGTGGGCATGTTTCAGGGCTGACCAGGGGCAAAAATCCAATAAAACTGCCCCTGGTGGGCAGACCTCAAGCCTAACCAGGGGCAAAAAACTCGGCAAATCTGCCCTTGGTGAGCAGACCTCAAGCCTTACCAGGGCCGACAACTCGGCAAATCTACACCGATTGACCTGGCATACGGACTGTTTACCTTATGTTATAACGATTTCAGTTTTGTCAGGATCCTTTTTTGGAGTGCATCGGGAAGCGCCTTGATCTGTGGTTCCTCCCGGCCCGGAGAGATGACTTTCAGAAGTATACCCAACTGCCACATCTGATCACGTTCCAAAGAGTTGAAGAGGGTTTCATCTGTATGATCGTTCCAGGTTGGAGGATTGTGTTTGTGCATGTAGCTGCAAAGCTCAACGATCATTTCCGCTATCCGGCGAACATCTTCTTTGGTATATGCAATCTCTTGTAGCACCTTGAAGAAACTCAACGGCAAATAGACATTAGGCAGGTAAGCCGCCTCCAGAAAATACGGAGCCACTTCTTGTGCCAGATAACCGGCTATACCACAACCGATGGGCGTAACAAAGAACTTCAATTCCTGGTGTTGTTTGGCAAAAGAGGTAAAACGTTCTATGGCCGGAATCATATTCTGCAACCCTTCCATTGTGGGAATCCCGTATGACTGGCCCTGTAATCCTTCCCCGATCCCCAACACAGCCCCGAATTTATCCTTGGCTACAAGGGCGGCACCCCCCAAATGATTGCCTCCGAAATTGCTGCCGAATACAAATATTTCTCCCGGTTTCAGTACGTTAACCACGGAAGGAGTAATACGGCCGGGCAACAGACCGGTATTTCCACCTCGGCACCAGTGAAGCTCCTCTTCTGTATAATAATTTTCCATTGTATGTAAAGTTAAGACTTAATCAGGAATAAACAATTTGCCCCAGGGCGGGAGATACCACTGCCTGCAACGATAAACCGGGCAAGGCGCCCGGTCCCCAACTCGGCAAAAACCCCGCATGACTTTCTTTGAAAATCTGCGGGGTACATCAAGAGCGAATTGAGATTTTGCGGACGCGGACGTAGCTACAAGGTTTTCACAGGGATACAGATATCCAGGACAAATTTGCCTTTGCAGTCATCCTCCGGCGAATTGTAATACAACTCGTAAGGGTACCCTTCCCGGGGTTGATACCCGCTTTCTGTGAACCATAAACACATTGTATTCCAGGCTTTTTCAAATCCTTGTTCGTCAATTTCAAAATGACCGACAGCGTATTTGCCGCCTTCCAGTTTCATCTTGCCTATCTCGCCTTCCACCTTTACATCTTTATCTACAGTAATACAGGCGCTTTGACGAACCTGATCGATGGCCGTTACGGCAGGATCGTCGTGATAAACGGTAATGGTCCTGGTTTCCGGGAAATTCAACAGACCCCGGGGACCCGCCCATTTCATGAGCTTTTCATAGGCTTTCATGATCTGGTTGTACTGGCCGGTGTGCCTGCAGTAAACAACATTCATTTCCGGCATTTCCTTGATTTCGATCTTTGTGTCCATGATAAATAAATTAGAGTGATTAAATTGGTTGAAATTATCACTGCAAAGTTGTTCACTACCCTCCGGATTCCATTGATTTATCTTGCGGGCCGGTTGACCATTCTTGCTATAATAAACTCCGTCTTTTGCATAAATCGCTTTATCGGTTTCTCTGAATTCTTTAGCTGTCATGCCAAGACATTTGCGAAATGTTCTGCAAAAATGGGCCACGCTGCCAAATCCGCAATCAAAAGCAATTTCGCTTATGGACATATTTTCTTCATTCTTGAGCAGTCGGGCTGCTTTTTCTATCCGTTTTCGTTGAATGAATGCGGTGATTGTTTCATTTGTCAGCGTGGAGAATATACGGTGAAAATGAAACGGGGAAAAACAAGCGATTTGAGCAAGTTTGTCAAGGGTGATATCTTCGTTTAGATGCATCTCTATATAATCCATCACCCTATTGATTCTTGCCATGTATTCTTGTCTGCTTCTTTCTTTTGCATTCATTGCCTGATCGATTGGTTGTTAAGGTTTTTCATTTCATATATCAATAAACCATCAACAATATGGCCTTCTTTCCGAAATCCAATCCGTTCTACGAGTTTGATAGAATTTACATTTTCAGGTTCTATTGATGCAATTATCCGATGCTTATTCAGGTCTTGAAATAAATAATCAACAATTCTTTTAAGAGATTCTGTTGCATATCCTTTCTTTTGAAATTTTCTACTCAATGTACATCCTATTTCAGTTTGAATATTTTCTTTGTCTAAAAAGTGAACGCCAATATCACCGATTATTTGTTGTGTTTCTTTCTGGATAATGACAAATTGGAACCAGGTTTCGGGTTCGTTCATTTTTTTACATGTTTTACCTATAAAGAATTCTACGTCACTAATAGTTGCCGGGATCCAACCCTGGTATTTATTTGTTTCCCTGTCTGAACGATATGAAAACACTTCGTTTTTGTCATCAAGCTTAATGGGTCTAATAATCAACCGCTTTGTTTCTAAAATCATGAGTTGTATACTTTCAACACGTGGACGTTTTTTTAAATTCAATCAATTCAACAGGAGCTCCGTTATGTTCAATCATGACAGTTCTGGTGCCCTCTCCCGGGGAACCCGGAGGCGATATAATATGAAACTCCCGTCTTGAAAGTTCAAAATCCAGATCATCAACTTCAAAGGCTATGTGAGGTACATTCTTTATCAAGTCGTTGATAGGACAATCCTTGTCGAACCTCATCCATTCTATACCGTAGGGACTTGTCTCAAATCCGGAAACGTGAATTTTTAAATGCGGCAAGTACCTTTCACCATCAATAGGCTTATCTGTAGGTATTCCAATATGATGATAACGCCAGCCCCATTCAGATGTAGCCAATGGGGGTTCACTGTCTTGTCTTATTGTGCTCATAACGGTTTTATTGGTGAATATTATTGTATCATTTCATTCATCAATTCAAAGCACAAACCATCAATGTTGTCATTTATGTTGTAAACATTCGACAAGATGATTACAGCCGTTTTCTTCTGAACATCTACAGCCATTGAAGAAGAATATCCGCCGGTTCCCCCGTTATGCCAATATACATTTTCACCGTCACCGGCTTTTATTATGTGCCAACCCAGGCCTATCGCCATATCTTCATTGATTTGGAAAGTAGATTTTCTTGTCAATGCCAGTTCTTTGTTTTTGGGATCGAACTGAGCTTTGGCAAATTTTGACAGATCTTCCGTTGTCGATACAATTCCTCCGGCTCCACACAGAACGTCAAATTCCCAATTGGATACCGGTTCGCCATTTGGGTCAAGTCCTTTAACAAGCCTGCTCCCCGGATTTAGAGAACTTGTAAATGAATTGGTCATATTGTACTTATGGAAGATTCTCTTTTGCAATAATTTCTGATAACTTGTTTTTTGCGATAAGCCGAGTGTATAGCCCAAAAGGCCTGCGCCCAGATTGGAATAAGCGAAGGTTGTAGAAGGTTCGTTTTCAAGATGTAACAATTCTTTCAGGTATTCTTCCATCTCCTTTGTGCCGTAATCCTTGTATGGATCCATCATATTTGACAAATCCAGGTTTTCGGGCAACCGGGGCAACCCGGAGGTATGATTAGCCAGATTTTCAAGATGAATTGTGATATTATCCTTAAAAGTAAAAGGAAAATACGTATTGATACCGTCTGTGAGTTTGATCTTTTTTTCTTTTACAAGCGAAGCCAGGATAGTGGATGTGAACACTTTTGTAATGGAGCCGATTTCAAAACATTTATCTTGATTATTGACAGGTTTTATGCTGTCGTTTGATTTTATAATTCCGTAGTAATCTGTTATACCATCACGGATTACGGCGATGGAAAGCTGGGCATTGTCCGGCAGATCCCTGGTTTTGGTGAAAATGATCTGAGCAATATTATCCGGGTAGTTGCTTAATGCATTTACCGTAACATCCGTTGATTCCTTTGGTTCTTCATAAGGTTTTATGAACATTCCGTTTATCTGGTTTTCGTTGTCAAGAGAGATGTTTACAGATAAAACGGCTTTCTCGAATTTTGTTTTGAAGGCTGCATAAGTCCCTTGCTCATAACTGATAAATTCCTTGCTTTCAATTATGCCGAACTGACCTTTCAGTCCCGTTAAAAATTCCCGGGTATTTTCAAGAGGCAATGCCTGTTTCATTTCCGGAGAAAAGCTGTCGAAAATTTCATCAAATTTCCCGGCGTTGTAATGTGCCTGAAAATTGTCAATAGCAATTTTGTAATTATCTGTCTGGGCAAATAATAAATTCGTTGTCAAAATTGCGATCAGGGGAAAAAGTAGTTTTTTCATGATAAGCAAATGTAAGCTTTTTTTGAGGTGGAACCTCGTGCGCCATTGAACCTCCTGCACCATTCTAAACATATTTGCCTTCGGGGCACCAGTATGCACTATACCCTGGGATTCGCCTGATCAAAAAGCTGCTGGTATTCTTTGTTCTTGAAATGCAGACGCTGGCTGCCATCCAACAGGAACGGATAGTATTTGACTTTATAAACACGGGCCGCAATCATACTCAGGATTATCGCTCCTGCAATGCCAATGAAAAAAGCGTTCCCGCTTTCCTTAACAAATAACGAGGCAATCGACTGCACAACCAATAATCCTAATACGATAGCTGCAATCCTGACATAGATGCGTTTTGTCTTATGCTTTCTATATGTTTCATCACATGATCTGCAAAGAGGTACCTGATAGGTGGTAGTAACCGTACCCATTCCGATAGATTCCTCGGTTATGGTCTTAATAGTGTAAGTGTCACTCATACATGAGCAACATTTACGAGGTAAATTATAACTCATATTCAGCCGTTTAAGTGTATTAAACAATGCCAAATATTACAAAAAAAGACGGTACGTTAGCATCTTTCTTCAGAGAAATTTACATACCTCTTTAAAGACAACCCATAGACCGCTTGCAATAACATCCTGAGAGCATATCTTAAGAAAAACGTTTCTGCTGGGTCACTATTTACCTGACCAGGTACGAAAAACCCCATAAAGTGCGCCTGGTGGGTACGTTAGACCCAGACCAGGGGCAAAAGCCCTGCAAATCTGCCCCTGTTGGTACGGTTCAGGGCTTACTTCACCCTCGCGTACCTGTTTGATTTAAAATTCGCTTAGTGAGTATCCATCAAAAATGACCTTCTTTTTCGCACCCATGTTTGCTTTAAAAGTGGTAGATGTTAATGTTTCTCCGTTTCTTCCGGCAAAGACAGTAATTGTTTCCGGATTCTCAAGAGGCTTAACAGTGACTGTACGATTCAATCCGGGATTGACTTTGTTAGACGGATCAATACTTTCCGAATTAACCCATAAATGAACAGGGTCCACCGAGTTGTTCATTAATTTAATTTCAATATAAGCGTCGTCCCTCAAACCTTCACATCCACTGATCCCAAGCAGGATCACAAGCATTGCCAAAGATCTAATTAAGGTCTTCATAGGTTGATAAATTGATAGATTAAATGATGTTTTGTTTATTAAAAAAAAGTAAGTAAAAATAATGAAAAACTAAATCCATCATTATTATTGGCAATATTTATTTTTACGTCATCAATTACGCCAAATGCCGTGAAAACAGGTTTTTGCCTATATTTGAGGAACAGTGAAAACCCCTTACCCTCATGAAAAAGACCTTTACAATCCTCTTCATCCTGACAGCAGCCCTCAGCTGCAACCAGAAGCCTCAGACCGTCATAACCCCGTGGGTCCCTTATGACCAGTCCGCACAACTGGCGGAAAACGCAACACACGACTCGGCAAGGATGCGCTTCCGGCTTATCCAGTCGCAGGTGCGCGACAAGAACCACATGCTGGAAACCATCTCGGCACAATTGAAAGACTTTTCACCGGAAGACTATCAAAGACTCACTCCGCTGATCCTGGAGCAGAGCATTCCGGTGGTGCAGCGGCACATCCGCGAAGACAAACTCACATACAAAGAGCTGACCCAGTGGTTCCTGTACCGGATCGCACTATACGAGAACGACCGGAACACCATGCTCAATGCGGTCGTCGCCATCAATCCCACGGCGGTTGAAGAAGCCCGCCAAAGGGACAAAAGGCATTCGGACGCGGACCACCCCATCTACGGGATGCCGGTTCTGGTGAAGGATAATATAAATGTGGGCGGGATGCCCACCTCGGCAGGGTCCCATCTGCTGAAAGACAATGTGGCCCCCGATGCGGAGATCATCCGGAACATCAAGGAGCGCGGAGGCATCATCCTGGGGAAAACCAACCTGAGCGAATGGGCCAATTACCTGTTTACCGGAGGGCCCAACGGATTCAGCGCGGTGGGCGGTCAGACGCTCAATCTTTACGGACGCAGGGTGTATGACACCGGAGGATCCAGCTCGGGCAGCGGCGTGGCCATTGCGGCCCATTTTGCGATGGCGGCCATCGGCACGGAAACCTCGGGCTCCATCCTCTCCCCGTCCGGCAAAAGCTCCCTGGTGGGCCTCAAACCCACTGTGGGCCTGCTGAGCACCGGCGGCATCATTCCTTTGTCAAGCACCCTGGACACACCCGGCCCCATGACCCGCAGCGTGGTGGACAACGCGATCCTTTACTCGGCAATGGGAGGAGGCGATGTGGAGCTTGAGGCAGAGGGCGGTGCGTCCTTGGAGGGCGGTGCGTCCTTGGAGGGATTGCGTTTTGGGGCGTTCAGGGCTTTTATGGCCGATTCGCTTTACCGGCTTGCTGTGGAGAAGATCGTGGCACTGGGCGGAACGGTGGTGGAATTTGACCCGGTAGCGGTGGATCTGAGCGGCTTTGGTGATCTGCTGAGTGCAGATATGAAAGTGGATCTGCCGAGG
>Ga0209408_1000222_pt1 | contig 47174 bp, 34 predicted proteins | sample AD_UKC107_MetaG_FD_184422 | JGI IMG/M metagenome (GOLD analysis project Ga0209408, IMG submission 184422) | Active sludge microbial communities of municipal wastewater-treating anaerobic digesters from Hong Kong - AD_UKC107_MetaG (SPAdes)... | ecosystem: Engineered > Bioreactor > Anaerobic >... | reverse complement strand
AAGTAAAAGAAAGCCATTTATCCGTTTCCCAGTTTGCTTCACTCATCAGCCGCTCCCGTACGACCATATACGATATATTCAATCGGAAAAGCATAGACATAGATCTGTTGTTGACTATTTCCGAAGTATTGGATTATGATTTTCTTACAGAAATATATCTACCTAAATGTAAGGATCTCTCTCCTAAAAAGTGCTATCTGGCCATTGAAATAGATTCTACCGCTATCCCTTCAAATGTCAGGGAGGTTTCTACTGACCAGAAAAACCGGGTAAAAATCCTGCTAAAAGAACGGCTGCAACGCAAATCAAATGGAGTTTGACTGCGCCAGCTAAAATCTAAAAATCACAAAATGCTGATTTGTAACACTTTGTATTGGTGTGCTGAAAATTTGGCGCACTAAACTCCATTTCGTGCGCACCAGTCTCCATTTGAGGCGCACCACCAGGGGGGATTGCCTTCACTTCGTTCGGCGTTCCCCAAATGGGGGGAGTTCCAAAGAAAAAACAAGCCAAGCTGCCTGCGGCAGCATAAGCAAAAAATAAAAAACCGCTCAAGCAAGCTTGAAAGCGGTTTTCTTATTTTTTTTTGCTTTTCCCCTTTTGGGATTGGCTTGTTTTTTCTTTGGCGGTGAGGGGGGGATTCGAACCCCCGGTACCCTTGCGAGTACGTCAGTTTAGCAAACTGGTGGTTTCAGCCACTCACCCACCTCACCAAACCTTTGCTTTTTAAGGAGTGCAAAGGTATGCAAATTATTTTATTTTGCAATTTGCTCGCGCATGTCGGTATCTGCCTGGATATTCTTCATGCGGTAGTAGTCCATGATGCCGAGGTTGCCTTTGCGGAAGGCTTCTGCCATGGCCAGGGGAATTTCGGCCTCGGCAAGAATCACTTTGGCGCGGGCTTCCTGTGCTTTGGCTTTCATTTCCTGTTCCAGGGCAACGGCCATGGCACGGCGTTCTTCGGCGCGGGCCTGGGCGATGTTCTTATCTGCATTGGCCTGGTCCATTTGCAGGACGGCCCCGATGTTTTTACCAACGTCAATATCGGCAATGTCTATGGAAAGAATCTCGAAAGCGGTTCCCGAATCAAGGCCTTTTTCCAGTACGACTTTAGAGATGAAATCGGGGTTTTCCAATACGGCTTTGTGCGTTTCGGCCGAGCCGATGCTGGATACAATCCCTTCACCCACGCGGGCCAGGACGGTTTCTTCTCCGGCTCCTCCTACCAGCTGTTTGATGCTGGCACGGACAGTGACACGGGCCTTGGCTATCAGCTGTATCCCGTCTTTTGCTACGGCTGAAACGGGCGGGGTGTTGATGACTTTGGGATTTACAGACATTTGTACGGCTTCAAAGACGTCGCGTCCGGCCAGGTCAATGGCAGCGGCCATTTTAAAGTCCAGCGGGATATTTGCTTTATCGGCAGAGATCAATGCGTTGACCACCTTGCCTACATTCCCTTTGGCCAGATAATGGGCTTCCAGGGCGTTTACATCCAGTTTCAGACCGGCTTTTGTGCCGGTTACCATTGCCATGACAATGGTGCTGGGGGGAACTTTTCTCCACCTCATGAGCACCAGCTGAATCAGGTTTATCCGAACTCCGGATATCAGGGCCTGGAACCAAAGGGTGATGGGGAAGAACCATAAAAGAATGAATAAACCAACAATTCCGATGGCTATCCACATTAACGTTGCACCTACACTTGACATAATATTTTGGGTTTTAATTGTTTTCCATGGGAGATACAAATATACTCAATCCCTCGATATAGACCACTTTTATAGGAGTTTTGGGGGGAATAAGTTCCTGTGCGGAGCGTACTTCCACCGTAACGTCACCAAACCGGCCGTTTCCGGAGGGGTTAAGACGTGTAAGACTAACGCCTTCCATGCCTACGGTGATTCCTTTCTCGGCGGGAGACTGGAGCGCTTTGTCTTCAATGTTCTGTTTCAGGGTAATCTTGCGCCATGTTTTGGAACGCAGGACAAAAAAGATCAATATGCCGCATACGATCAGGGCTGCGAACAAAACAATGAAACCGGCTGTTGTCCCAAATTGTAAAAATGCCAGCACAATAGCGCCTATAAAACTGGCCAGGCCCAGGATACCGGCAATACCGAATCCGGGAATGACCACCATCTCGGCAATCAATAACAGAAGGCCAACGACAATGAGTGTGATAATTAGTCCCATATTTTTGGTTGTTAATTAGTTACGGGTTGGACTTCAACATCGGGAAATCCTTTTTCCTTCAAAGCTGTAACAAGGTTTTGGGCTTCAGAAAGGGTGTTGAACGGTCCAATGAAATATTCGGTGCGTACTTCTGTGACTACCTTTATGATGTCTTTGTCCGATAATTCACTTACCAGGGAAACCAGCCCGGCAGGTATTTCTCCACTGCCCAGGTATACCTGGTACACACCTGTACCTTCAGGAACGGTACGGTTTTCAGCTTCCCGCCTTCGTCCCTCTTGTACGGAAATGGATTCACCCTGGAAATACGCCACAGGGATGGCGCCTCTTATGCCCTGACGGCGAATAATGGCCAAAGCCTGCAATGCCTGATCGTAGGTATAAAATTGTCCTGCATAATAAACGTAACGGTTTCCCACCTGGACTTCAAAAACGGGACAGATTCCCTTCAATTGATCCAGGGAGACTTTCCGGGTAACCGTAAACAATTGAATGCGGTAATAAAGACCCATGGGCTCGTTTTCCCAGGGAACGATTTCCGAGACTTCTTCTATGCGAAACCTCAGATCAACAGCAGGGATATCCGGAGCAGGTGCGGTAAAGACATGGGCATCCAATGAAATATAACGTTGTTTTTCCGGGAGAAAAGGTTCGTTTGGAGAAACAACAGCCGCTGTAACCGGTTTAGGGGCAAGCGTAGTATCCAAAGGGGGAAATACGCCGTAAGAAAGGAACATATCTTCAATATCCCTGGCCGAACGTTGTGTATAACGTAACGTTTCCTGCAGGTCCATCATATTGAATTCTTCTTCACGGATCCTATTCGCAAAGGCTAGACGGTCTTCGTCGCGGGAAAGAGAGCCATACAAAACACGCATGCTGTCCAGTTTTCTTTCATGTTCCCTTACCTGTGAGGTAAGATCACGGACCGTTTTAACCAACTCGGCATAATGTTGGGTAGCCTGCTGTGTTTTTTGAAGGACCGAGTCGGGGACAGCGCTTAACGATATCCCGGGGTCGACGGGGTCGCTTGTCTGATGGTCGTCCTTCCGTGCCGGGTCTTTTTCGGTAGCAGACAAAGGGAGGGAAGCGATTCCCCTTAACTCGGCAACCGAAGAAGGGCGCACTTTCACAGGGGAGCTTTCGTAGGCCACTTTGTATAAAACCAGGGAATCTCCGGTGGCAGCACGGTCAGAAGCAAAATAAAAAAAACGGGAATCATCGGAAAGCATATATAGCAAATCGTTGGAAGTAGAAGAAAAAGGAATGCCCATATTCTGGGCTATATCCCAATTTTGCGTGTCTTCATTCCACAGGCTTACATAGAGATTCATGCCTCCCATTCCCGGCAGCCCGTCCGAGCTGAAATACAGCATTTTGCCATCGGCGCTTAAAACGGGAAACCGTTCGTTCCCCGGTGAATTTACCTGAGGTCCCAAGCGGACAGGCGGTTCCCAGAAAACACTGTTCCCGGCCACTGTGTCTTTTTGCCGGGTCATATAAATATCCAATGCCGAGTCCAGGGTCGTATCCCGGGCTGCAAAAACCAAACGTTTTAACGTTGGCCTGTAAAACAATGGTTGTGGGTTTGAACCGTCGTCATTGACCAAAGCCAGAAGTGAAACCGGAGTAAAAGCCCAGGATCCCGAAGGCGCCAGATCATAATAAAGAGGCAAATCCGCATGGGGTACAACCATCCTACCCAAAACATGGGGTTTGACCACGTAGTTGCTCAAAATGAGTCCGTTGTCACACAAGACGCGACGTTGGCGGACACGAGCTAAAAAGAGCGAATCCCCTGACAAACCCATTGCCCGGGTATAAGCTTCCCGCGCACGTTCAAATTCATAGTTCTTCCGAAGCCGTTCACCTTCCCGGAACAGTGTGTCTGCAGGAGACCATTGAGCAAATACAAAAGTTGTGGGAAACAGAAGACCCACAAACAAATAGATTTTTATGAGAAGTTTATCCGGCATAAAAAGGCAAATGCGAACCACAAAGTTAATTAATTAGGGAAAAAATATTACATTTGCACCCTATTTTACCTGACTTATACAAATAATTAATAATTAGATTATGCAAAGTAAAGGTGCCATCCGTCTGGTGGCGTTACTCATCGCAGCAGCTTGTCTTTACCAGTTATCTTTTACTGCGGTAACCAAGATTCAGGAAAACAAAGCGGCTAAATATGCCGAAAAGGCAGTTATTGCGGTTCAGAAAACACCGGAATATACCGGTATCAGTGAACTGGACCAGGCTTTCTTCCTGGATTCACTCAGAAACGCCAAAAACAGTTATTACATTGATTCCATAACCCCGGAAAAAGTATACCTGGGATTTACTTTCAAAGAAGTTAAAGAAAAAGAGATCAGCCTTGGTCTTGACCTGAAGGGCGGTATGAACGTGATGATGGAAGTCAAGCTGGAGAGCCTGATTCGTGCCCTGGCAGATTACAGCGAAGATCCGTTGTTCAACCAGGCCATTGCTTTGACCAATCAGCAGATCCGCGAAGGTTCCCGGACAGAATATGTGACATTATTTGCCGAGTCCTGGGAACAAGTTGCTCCGGGTGAAAGACTTTCAAAGGTTTTCGGGACTTATGATATGCGCGAGCGCATCAAACCCGAGACCTCCAATGAAGAAGTGATCCGCATCATCCGTACCGAGGCCGAGTCTGCCATGGCCAATTCCTTCAACGTGTTGCGTAACCGTATTGACCGTTTTGGCGTAACCCAGCCAAACATTCAACGCCTGGGAACAACGGGAAGGATCCTTGTGGAATTGCCGGGAGTCAAAGAGCCCGAACGTGTACGCAAACTATTGCAGGGAACGGCTTCACTGGAATTTTGGGAAACCTATGAAAATTCGGAAGTATATCCCGCCCTGGAAGAAGCCAACCGTGTGATTCGCGATTACATAGCCGATATCACTTCTGCAACAACGGAAGAAGTCGCAGAGGGTGAAGAAACGGAAGAGCCAGAAGATTTGTTGGCCCAGCTGGCCCAACAGGATTCTCTGTCAGAGGACATGACACAATGGGCCAAACAAAATCCTTTGTTCAACGTTCTCAATCCCAACGTATATAACGGACAGCTGGCCCCCGGGCCCAGCATGGGACGTGCTCATTACCGCGATACCGCTCTTATAAACACCTGGCTGAACATGCCCCAGGTACAGGCTGTGCTTCCTGCAGACATGCGTCCGATGTGGACCGTAAAGCCGGACAAGGTAAATGAGGTTTATTTTGATTTGATTGCCATTAAAGTCAATACACGTGACGGACAGGCTCCCCTGGATGGCGGTGTGATAACCGATGCCAGCAAACAATACAACCAGGCCACCGGAGGTGCTCCTACAGTCAGTATGGGCATGAATGCAGAGGGCGCACGTGTATGGGCCCGGATGACCGCCGACAACATTGGAAAATGCATAGCTGTTGTACTGGATGGCATGGTGTATTCCTATCCCCGCGTAAACACAGAAATAACCGGGGGACGTTCGGAGATCCAGGGTGATTTTACTTCCGATGAAGCCGATGACCTGGTGAATGTTTTGAAATCCGGGAAGCTTCCCGCACCTACAAGCATTGTACAGGAAAGCGTGGTCGGTCCTTCTTTGGGTTCCCGTTCCATCAGCGCAGGTTTATTCTCTTTTGCCATCGCCTTTTTGCTGGTGCTGGCCTACATGATATTCTTCTACAACCGTGCCGGATTGATCTCTGCAGCAGCCTTAATTTGTAACGTATTGTTCCTGTTTGGGGCACTTGTGTCTTTCGGGGCTGTGTTGACATTGCCCGGTATAGCGGGTATTGTGCTGACCCTGGGTATGGCGGTGGATGCGAACGTAATTATTTACGAACGTATCAAAGAAGAAGTGCGGTCCGGGAAGGCCCTTCGCCTGGCTGTGTCCGATGGTTACAAGAATGCTTATTCAGCCATCCTGGACGGAAACATCACCACCCTGATCACAGGGATCATCCTGATGTTGTTCGGATCGGGCCCCGTACAGGGTTTTGCTACTACTTTGGTGATAGGTATCATCACCTCGCTGCTGACGTCTATTTTCATTACCAGGCTTATGTTTGAAGCCCGGTTGGCAAGGAATAAACCCATAACCCTCGACAACAAATATACCCGTGAATTCCTGCAACACACCAAGATCAAATTCATAGAAAAACGTAAGACTTTCTACATGATAGGTTTGGCTGTGGTTGTTATAGGGCTGGCTTTTATATTTACCAAGGGATTTACCTACGGGGTAGATTTCACAGGGGGCCGTACTTATGTTGTACGTTTTGACCAGGAGGTATCTGCAGAAGCCGTCCGCGGAAAAGTCATCGAAACTTTTGAAGGCGGTGTAGAAGTGAAAGAATTCGGCGGGAACAGTCAAATGCGTATTACCACAAAATTCATGATAGATGATGAAAGTACAGAAGCCGATGCAATGGTAGATGAAATGCTCTTTAACGCCGTCAAAGACTTTTATGTAAATCCCGTAACCCTGGAAGACTTCCTGTCCACAATGGATAATCCCAACGGGATCATAAGCTCGGAAAAAGTCGGACCTACTGTAGCCAGTGATATAAAACGGGATGCCGTCATTGCCATCTTGCTTTCCTGTCTGGCCATATTCCTTTACATAGCCGCCAGGTTCCGCAACTGGGTCTGGGGGACCGGAGGTCTGGTATCGCTGGTATTCAACACCGTTTTTGTGATGTCATTCTTCTCTGTTTTTACCGGGATTTTGCCCTTTACCCTGGATGTGGATCAGCAGTTCATAGCGGCCATTCTGACCATTATTGGTTATTCACTAAACGATACAGTCGTCATTTTTGACAGGATCCGTGAATACAGGACGCTGTACCCTAAGAGGGATTTAAGGGAAAACATCAACGAAGCGCTCAACTCCACCCTGTCCCGTACGGTAAATACATCTGCTACAACAATTGTGGTATTGCTTGCCATTGCCATATTCGGAGGGGAGGTGATCCGCGGGTTTGCCGTTGGACTGGCTATAGGCGTGGCCATATGTCCGTTTACTTCGGTTGCCATCTCAACGCCCGTAGTATATGATTTGTGGAGACGGGGAAGGAATCCGGAAAGCAAAAAAGAGCATAAGAAGAAAATCAGCAAATAAAGGCCGGATCATTCGGGGATGACGTATTCCAGAATATGATCATCCATCACGTACCCGCGCCCAATGTCGAATACATCCGATTCGGTGATTTGAAAACCGAACCGGATGTATGCATTTATGGCCCTGTGGTTGTTTTTGTTTACGTGAAGACGAATGACAGGAAGACCTGACTGGCGGGCTATGTGAACAATCAGGTCCATGGACGCTTCAAACAGTCCTGTTCCCCGGGACTCTTTTAAAAGATAGATCTTGCTAAGAAAAAGCGAATTGCCTTCCAGCCGGGGGCACACCCCAAAAAATCCCACAGGAATACCGTCTGTCAGGACAAACCGGTAATCATATTCTTCCCGTGTGATTTGTTTTTCAATAACACCGGGAGTAAAGAATAAATCCAGCATATAATCCAGTTGTTCTTTTGAAAGCATCCTTGTATAAGCTTCATTCCAGATGACACGGGCCATCTTACACAAATAATTGATCTGTTCCGGTGTCCGGATACGGGTGAAAGTAGGGTTCATACCGGGTAAAATTAAGGATTTCTTTGTACTTTTACATATCAAAAACCCCAAAACCATGAAAACCATCCGTTTAACCGCTCTTACTTCTGTTCTGCTAATCAGCAGCATTTCATTACAAGCGCAACAGGCTCCGGAAGCTCCTTATGCTAAAGAGATCAAAAAGATAGCCAATCAGGTGCAAAATAAATGGAACGTTCCCGCTATGGCACTGACCGTAGTAAAAGATGGAGAAACCGTTTTCGCAGACGGGTTGGGAACCCTGAGGGCTGAAAAAATATCTCCCGAGGCCAATAAATACACTTTATTTGTCAATGCATCCACCAGCAAAGCCTTTACCGCAGCTTTACTGGGAATGATGGTAGACCGGGGTTACGTTAAATGGACTGATCGCGTGGTGGACCACCTTCCGGATTTCAGATTGTATGATCCCTGGGTCACAGAGAATTACCTGGTCCAGGATATTATGAATCATAAAACGGGTTTTCAGCCGCAAGCAATGGACGTTATTCCGGCCCTGGGGTACGGCAGGGACGATCTTTACAGGATGTTCCGTCTGGTTAAGCCTACTTACAGCTTCAGAACAACTTACGCCTATTGCAATGCACTTTATACCATCGCAGCCCGTATTGTTGAAAAATACACGGGGCTGACATGGGAAGAAGCAATAGAAGAATATATTTTCAAACCGCTTGATATGGATCATTCCACCACAGGGAAAGACCATTACTTTTCGGCAGATAATTTTGCCTATGGGTACCGTCTGAGTAAAACGGAAAAAGGGTTGCGGTTGACTCCCAGGGATGACAGGGAAGATTCCTATGACTGGATGCAGGCAGTTTCTCCGGCCGCTTTTATTATGTGCAATGCCAACGATATGGGACAGTGGATGAAAATGTGGCTGAACAAAGGGAAATACGGAGAAAAACAAATTCTTACAGAGAAAACCGTAGATTATTTATTCAGTCCACAGACCATCTGCAGCTGGGACGAGGAAAGAGTTGTTCTTTATGCCCAGGGATGGCGAGTGGAACAAGGTGTGCAGGGAAAACTTATTAACCATACAGGATTGGCAGGTGGTTACACGGCTTGGGTGGTGCTGGTACCGGAAATGAATTTGGGTGTAAGTGTCCTGATGAACCAGGGTTCAACCACTTCTCCCCAGACAGCCATTGTACGGCAGATCATTGACCTGTACAGGGGTGTGGATTCGGATTGGATAACAAAAATATACGAAGAATACATGCAGCCTCCGCGAGAACGTAAACCAAAAATAGAGAAAGAGGTGGTGCAAAAACTTGAAAACGACGTTTATGCAGGGTTTTATTTCAAGGAATTGTTCGGACAGGCCTCTGTGTATGAAGAAAACGGCGATCTCCGCTTGCAGATAAATGATATAGATGCTTTGCTGGAACACGTCACAGGCAACACGTTCCATTTCCATGCAAGGGATGAATCGTTTGACATGACATTTTTAATAAATGAAAACACCGGTCTGGCAGGTGGTTTTACCATTGATTTCGGGGACGATCTGGGACCGTTTGTGAGGGATTACAGATGAAAAGAAGAACAAACATAGCCGTTATCATGGCTGCCGGGCACGGAGCCCGGCACGGAACTACTGTGCCAAAGCAGTATATGGAACTGAAAGGAAGACTGGTTTTGGAAAGAGCTGTAGATGCGTTTGAAAACCATCCGGACATTGACCAGATTGCCATTGTCGTAGATCCGGATGAGACAGACAGGGTTGAAAAAATGGTCTCTGATAACGGATGGAAGAAAGTTACCGATATTCTTAAAGGAGGTAAAGAACGGTACCAATCCTCCCTGGCTGCGGTAAAAGCCTTTTCCAACAGACCGGAAGACAACCTGATTTTACACGATGCCGCCCGTCCCCTTGTGAGTGAAAGGATAATTACGGATGTTGTGGCGGGCTTACAGCAATACAGAGCCGTGGGAGTGGCGGTTCCCGTTACAGACACATTGTTTTTTACAGGACCGGCTAACGAACATGTGATCAGGGTCCCGGAAAGGGATTTGTTTATGAGGGCCCAGACGCCCCAGGCATTTCGCATATCTGTGTTAAAGAAAGCATATGAATTTGCCCTGGCAGGACCTGCTTTTACAGCTACAGATGATTGCGGGGTGGTAAGACGGTATATGCACCGGGAAAAGATCCACATTGTCCGTGGAGATGAAAAAAACAGCAAGATCACTTATCCCGGGGATCTAGAGATAATGAGCCATTGGTTGGAATAAAACGTTACTCCACAATAAATTCAAGGTTGTTCTTTTGTATCCAGCCTAAAAGTTCCGGTGTCAGATCTATCCGGTGGGAACGGGAAAAAAGTTTGACAGCCATTTTGTTTCCTTTGTCTTTAAGCACGAAATGTACTGTGATTTTTCCGGGGTTACTGGCAAGTGTGTTGACCAGTTCCTTTCTAAAGGATGCATTGATCTGTTCTACATCCAGGTAAACGGTCATGGCATTTAGTGTCTCTTTGGCATTAGCCAGAAGAGATATACCCAATATCCGGACTTCTTTTTCCTTTGGCCCTTTATCCTGAACAGAACCGTTTTTCTTTTTGTATGAAAAGCGTTCCTGCAGGGAACATCTCATAAGCAATGCTTCCCCTTGACGCATATAAGGCAGGAATTGCTCGAATTCTTTTCCAAAAAGGGTAAATTTACGGGTGGAGGTATAATCTTCCACGGTAAAAGTTCCCCAGGGACGTCCCGAGTTTTTGGAAAGGGCAGAGGTTACGTTGGTAACCAAGCCTCCCAGCCGCACTTCCCGGGAAGGAAAATTCTCTTCGCTTTGCGCCTTTTCCAGTATCTCAGCTATTTCCTGCAGGGAATGTGAAGTAAAGTGCTTCATTTCAAAAGAAAACCGGTCCAGCGGATGTGAAGAGAGGTATATCCCAACCATTTCTTTTTCCTTTTTCAGGAAATCCTCCGTCACCTCCAGTGTCATATGTGGCGGGGCGGGTCTTTCCGGGGGGACCAAAGACTCTGTCCCTTCTCCAAAAAGACTGGATACATCACGGGTCTTTTCTTCCTGAATCATGATGCCATAACGCATAAGACTGTCCAGGAACACCCCGTCTTTGTTACAAGGCAGAAAAAACTGGTGCCTTTTCACTTCTTTCATGGAATCAAAAGCCCCTGCATAGACAAGGCTTTCCAGAGCCTTCCTGTTACATGTGTTGAAGTTGATCCTTTCCGCAAAATCGTAGACATCTTTAAAAGAACCGTCTTGTTCCCTGGCACGGATGATATTTTCCACAGCCCCGTATCCGACACCTTTTATTCCTGCCATGCCAAAACGGATGTCTCCTGCTTTGTTCACTGTAAAGTCATGCATGGATTCATTGACATCCGGGCCCAGCACATTCAGTTCCATACGCTTGCACTCGGCCATGAATTTTGAAACTTCCTCTATGTTATCCCGGTTCCTGGAAAGTACTGCGGCCATGAATTCGGCAGGATAATTGGCTTTCAGGTATCCCGTCTGGTAACTGAGGATGGAATAACAGGTTGCATGCGACTTGTTAAAGGCATATTGGGCAAAAGCAGTCCAATCTACCCATATTTTTTTCAAAATGGCTTCGTCAATACCCCGCTTTGATCCCCTTTCCAAAAATTCAATGCGAAGTTCTTCCATCTCATTACGCTTTTTCTTTCCCATAGCAGAACGCAACTGGTCGGCTTCAAAACCCGAAAAACCGGCCAGTTCCTGGGATAAAAGCATCACCTGTTCCTGGTATACGGTGATCCCGTAAGTTTCTTTCAGGAATTTTTCCATTTGAGGCAGATCGTAAGTGATAGTTTTCCGGCCGTGTTTACGATCAATAAAATCGGGGATGTATTCCATAGGACCCGGACGGTACAGCGCCGTCATGGCTATGAGGTCTTCCAGACAAGTGGGTTTGAGCTCCCGGAGCCATTTACGCATACCGTCACTTTCAAACTGGAATACGCCTACCGTATCACCGCGGCTGAACAATTCATACGTTGGTCCGTCGGTAAGTGGAATGTCGTTAATATCAATATCAATGTTGTGGTTGGCCTTGATGTTTTCCACAGCGGTCTTGAGAATACTAAGCGTTTTGAGGCCCAGAAAATCCATTTTCAACATGCCCACCTGTTCTATCAGCGAACCTTCGTACTGGGATACAAGGATATCCTCTCCGGTATCTTTGTCTTTGCCGGTGGAAAGGGGAATATGGTCAGTAAGCGTTTCCGGTCCGATAATAATAGCACAGGCATGTACCCCGGTGTTCCTGACAGAACCTTCCAGTTTCCGGGCATATTCAAGGGTAGAACTGAGCAGGGGGTCTTCGGAATTCAAGGCTTCCTGCAGTCCCGGTACGTATTTAAGGGAATTTTCAATGTTGACCTTCTGCGGACGTCCGTCTTTTTCGGGCAAACGGTCAGGGATCAGCCTGGCCAGGCGCTCTGCCTCGGCAAGGGGCAATCTTTGTACCCGGGCAACATCCTTGATGGCGCTGCGCGCTGCCATGGTCCCGAATGTGATGACGTGCGAGACGTGGTCTTTGCCGTATTTGTTTTCCACGTACTGCAGCACTTTCCAACGGCCGTCATCGGCAAAGTCAATGTCTATATCGGGCAGGGATTTTCGTTCCTTGTTTAAAAAACGTTCGAACAACAATCCGTAACGGATAGGATCTGCCAGGGTTATTCCCAGGCAATAAGACACAACGGACCCGGCAGCAGAACCCCTGCCGGGACCCACCCAGACGTCCATTTCCCTTGATGCCCGTATAAAGTCACTTACAATAAGAAAATAATCGGGAAATCCCATTTCCGAGATAGTATTCAACTCAAAATCAATCCGCTCCCGCAACTCAGGTGTGATTTCCCCGTAGAGGCGTTCTGCTCCCAGGAAAGTTAAGTGACGCAGGTATGCGTTGGAATCGGAAAAGGAATCCGGGATAGGAAAATGAGGCAAAATGGGATCACGGTCCAGGCTATAGGGCGTAATTTTTTCACTAATTTCAAGCGTTGTTGCGAGGGCTTCGGGGATATCGGAAAACAATGCTGACATTTCCTCCGAGGATTTAAGGTATTCTTCCCCTGTATAGCGGATTTTCCGGTTGTCATCAGCTACATCGTCATTGGTGGCCACACAGATCAATCGATCGTGGGCCGGGGCATCTTCCGCATTAACATAATGTACGTCATTGGAGGCTACCAGTTTCACGTTGTGTTCATGTGCCAGCGTAATCAGGTGCGGTTCAATCTTCTGCTGAAGAACGTAACATGTTTTGGCCTTTTCAATATCAAGTTTCGTTTTGTGGCGCTGGAGTTCTATGTAATAATCCTCTCCGAACAACTGTTTATACCAGGAGATCAGTTGCGAAGCTTCTGTGAGTTTGTCTGCAAGGATTAACCGGGGCAGTTCTCCGGCAAGGCAGGCACTCATGGCAATCAAGCCTTCATGGTATTTTTCCAGCAACTCATGATCTATACGCGGTTTGTAATAAAAACCGTCAATATAAGCCTGAGAAACAAGTTTTATCAGGTTCTGATATCCCAAATGATCCTTAGCCAGTAAAACCAGATGGCAGGTGGTTGCATCTTCTTTGTTCTTTCTGAGCAGTCGCCCTTCAGGTGCCACGTAAACCTCACAACCCACTATGGGTTTTACTTCAGGATAGTTTTTTGCGGTGTTTATAAATTCCTTGACCCCAAACATGTTTCCATGATCGGTTATGGCCAGTGCCGGTTGTTTGTCCGCAGTGGCTTTTATAAAAAGCTGCGGAATAAAAGCCGCTCCGTCAAGGATGGAATATTGTGTGTGAACGTGCAGGTGAACAAAAGAAGAAGGCATGAGCGATTACTTTTTTCGGATGAGGGATTTTCCTGTCATAGTTGCAGGGGCTTCAATATCCATCAAATCCAGAACAGTAGGGGCGATATCTGCCAATATCCCGTCTTCCACGCTTTCCACGCGGGAATCCATAACAATAAAAGGAACACGATTCAATGAATGAGCGGTATTGGGGGACCCGTCTTCATTCAGTGCGTTGTCTGCATTTCCGTGGTCTGCGGTTATGATTACCGAGTATCCGTTTTCGCGGGCTGTTTGTGCTACCCGGTAAGCCAGCTGATCGATGGCTTTAACCGCCTGGCATATGGCATCAAAGACGCCGGTGTGTCCAACCATGTCGCCGTTGGCGAAATTGAGTACAATAAAAGAATACTTTTTGGTATTCAGGGCTTCAATGATCTTTTCTGCCACCCCGGGAGCACTCATTTCAGGTTTCAGATCGTAAGTGGCTACTTTGGGGGAAGGAACAAGGATCCTGTCTTCCAGGGGGAACACTTCTTCCCTGCCACCGGAAAAAAAGAAAGTAACGTGAGCGTATTTTTCTGTTTCCGCAATACGTAACTGGGGTAGTCCGTGTCCGCTCACGACTTCACCTATGGTTTCTTTTACTTTTTCCTTATCAAAAAGAATATGAAGCCCTTTGAAGGAGTCGTCATAGGGGGTCAGACAACAATAATACAGGGGAATGGTATACATTTCATGCTCCGGCATATTTTCCTGGGTCAGTACCCGGGTGATCTCCCGTGCACGGTCGTTACGGAAATTGAAAAATATCAGGGCATCATCTTTTTCCAGCGTCCCTACAGGGATCCCGGATCCATCCACACATACTACCGGTTTAATGAATTCGTCTGTAACCCCTTGTTTATAGCTTTGTTCTATTCCGTCAGCGGCATCGGCGAAGGGCATTCCTTTGCCGTGAACTATAAGGTCGTATCCGGCCTTTACGCGGTCCCACCTTTTATCGCGGTCCATGGTATAATAACGTCCTATCACACTGGCAATCTTCCCTGTAGAGGCATCAAGGTGTTTCTGCAGTTTTTCCACGTATCCCTTGCCGCTGAACGGGTCGGTGTCGCGTCCATCCATAAGGCAATGCACAAACACTTTGGTCAAGCCGTATTCTGCGGCAATATCCAGAAAGGCAAAAAGATGTTCCATAGACGAGTGTACCCCGCCTTCGGATACAAGACCCATTAGGTGAAGGGCTTTCCCGGTAGTTTTTACATATTGGTATACGTCTTTGACTTCGCTGTTTTCACGGATGGATCCGTCCCGGCATGCCCTGTTGATCTTCACAAGGTCCTGGTATACGATTCTGCCGGCTCCTATATTCAGGTGCCCAACTTCAGAATTGCCCATCTGTCCACGGGGCAGTCCCACGTCTTCTCCGCACGCACTCAGGGTACTGTTGGGATTGTTTTCTTTAAGTTTGTCAATATGTGGCTGACCGGCAGTATATATGGCATTTGTATGGTCGTGTTTTCCTTCTCCCCAGCCATCCAGGATCATTAAAAGTACATTTTTCATAGATCAATTATTTAACGTACAAAGGTACGAAAAGAATTAAGTACATTTGCCCCATATTATGAACAGACGAAACTATAAAAAAGGCGGATCGCACAAAGACCGCAGAAACAAACAAAACAAAAACACTTCCCGTGCAAAAGAATACACGGGGACTTTGAGCATGACCCGGGAAGGCTTTGCTTTCTTGCTGGTTACCACTGCCCAGGGAGAGTCTCCGGTTGACGACATCTTTCTCCCGGCGCGGAAACTGAACGGAGCCTTGCACGGCGATACGGTACGTGTGGCGGCCATTCCAAGGAACACAAAAAACGGAAGAAAAAACGAAGGAGAAGTTATCCACATACTGGAGCGTTCTTCAAAACCATATATTGGCATTGTCCAGATAGTAAATCAAGAAGCTTACGTGATCACCGATTCCAAAAACATGCCTTTTGACATACAGGTGGTCCGTAACGGGCTAAATGGAGCCAAAAACGGTCAGAAAGTGGCCATCCTGGTTACCGGATGGGACGAAAGAAACAACCTGCCTTTAGGAAAAATAACGGACGTATTGGGTGCTCCCGGGGAGAATAACACGGAAATGCACGCCATACTGGCAGAATTCGGATTGCCTTACCGCTTTGATCGTGAAGTGGAGGAAGAAGCCGGTTCTGTTTCTGACGGTATGTCAAAACAGGAAATTGAAGGCCGTCGTGATTTTAGAAAAGTTCCCACTTTTACTATAGACCCTGCTGATGCCAAGGATTACGACGATGCACTTTCTTTCCGCAGAACGGGCGAAAGAAACGATCTTATGGAAGTAGGCGTACATATTGCCGATGTGAGCCATTATGTAAAACCCGGAACCTTGATGGATCAGGCGGCTTTTGAAAGGGGGAATTCCGTATACCTGGTGGACAGAACTGTTCCTATGCTTCCGGAAAAATTATCCAATAAACTCTGTTCCTTGCGTCCTCACGAAGACAAATTGTGTTTTTCTGCTGTATTCAGCTTTGACGACAATTACAAAGTGGTTTCCCGGTGGTTCGGAAGAACGGTTATACGATCTTCCTGCCGGATGGCCTACGAAGAAGCCCAGGCAGTACTGGACAAGGTCGCCGATGTGATGACAGACTCGGGCCCGGTACCTGATCCCATACGGGACGGGTTGTTTTTCCTGCACGCACTGGCGCACCGGCTCCGTAAGGAACGTTTCCGCAAGGGTGCCATTGCCTTTGAAAGACCGGAAGTCAAAGTGCAGGTTGATGAAAAAGGCGCACCGGTCAACATCCGGGTAAAAGAACAATTGGATTCAAACTGGCTTATAGAGGAATTCATGTTACTGGCTAATAGGGAAGTGGCCGAGTTTATTGAAAGAAAAACTAACGGGAATCCGTTGCCTTTTGTTTACCGTGTACACGAGGCACCGGCAGAAGATAAAATGATCGCTTTTCAGAATTTTGTACATCATTTCGGGTACGAAATGAAAAAAACAAAAAGCGTTCGGGATTATGCCAGGGAACTGAACAAACTCCTGGAAACAGCGCGTGAAAAACCGGAAGCAGGGGGTATTGTGATTATGGCGCTGCGCTCCATGGCACGGGCGCATTACACCACTCAAAACGTGGGACATTACGGGTTGGCGTTTGATTATTATACCCATTTCACCTCTCCCATCCGCAGGTATTCAGACTTGATGGTCCACCGGTTGCTGTGGGGTTATTTGAACGGAGAAAAGAATGCCTCTCCGGACCATATGGAATCCATGTGCACCCATATTTCACAGCGTGAACAGTTGGCTACTGAAGCCGAAAGGGCCAGTATCAAATACAAAATGGTGGAATATATGCAGGATAAAGTGGGGCAGGAATTTGACGGTGTTATTACCGGATTGACAGAATGGGGCATGTATGTAGAACTGGAAGAGACACAAGTGGAAGGTATGGTAGCTGTACGTGAATTGAAAGATGATTATTACGTTTACGATAAAGATACCCTGACCCTGACCGGCTCTCATACCGGGAAATTATACAGTCTGGGTCAAAAAGTACGGATACGTGTAGACAGGGCAAATCTGGAGCAGAAGCAATTGGATTATCAATTAATACAATAAAAACATGAAAAAAGGTACAATCTGGATCATTGTTATTGCCATAGTTGGCATTTTGGTACTGTGGTTCGTCAGGCTCAACAACAAAATGGTGGAAGCCGAGGAACAAGCAGTTCAGGCATGGGCACAGGTGGAAAATGTATATCAACGTCGTGCAGACCTGATTCCCAACCTGGTAAACACCGTTAAAGGAGCCGTGGATTTTGAGAAAAGCACCCTGGAAGCTGTCATTGAAGCCCGCTCAAAAGCAACATCGGTAACCATAGATCCCTCAAACCTTACCGAGGAAAGCATGGCCGCTTTTCAAAGCGCGCAGGACAACCTGAGTCAGTCTTTGGGTCGTCTGATGGTTGTAGTGGAAAGGTATCCCGAGTTGAAAGCCAACCAGAATTTTTTGGAATTGCAAGCGCAACTGGAAGGGACTGAAAACCGTATAGCAGTGGAAAGACGTACGTTCAACCAAGTAGTTCAGGCTTACAACGTGCTCATACGGAAATTCCCGAATTCCATTGTGGCCGGATTCAGAAATTTCCAGCCAAAGGCATACTTCAAGGCTGCCGAAGGAGCTGAAACACCTCCCGAGGTCAACTTTTAATTATCACATGCCGGGACTTTCCAGGGGAATTTCCCGGCCTTCCGGTGTAACCAGCCGGCATCCCAGGGAAGCATCACAGATATGTCCTATGATATCGATGTTGTATTCCTTGCTTAGTTTTTCGTACGAAGAAAGCGGCAGGGTAAAAAGCATTTCGTAATCTTCTCCGCCGTTAAGCGCTGCAACAAGAGGTGACAGGTCCTTTTCCGTTTCTGCAAAATCAAACGTTTCGCGGGCAATGGGAATTTTGTCCAGAAACAGCTTGGCTCCCGTGCCGGAGGATTGAGCAATGCTTAAGATGCCGTTTGATAATCCACTGCTCAGTAGACACATAGACGTGGGTGTCAAATCGTCTTTGCGAAGATTTTCCAGCAACGTTTTAGGCAGCTCCGGTTTCAGATACCGTTCCAGTATGTATTCATGTCCCTTTAATTTGGGCATTTCGTCTTTCCCGCTCTCACCGGTAAAAACCCGCTTTTCGCGTTCCAGGAGTTTCAGACCCATATAGGCGGCCCCTACATTTCCGCTCAAACAGATCAGGTCCGTATCGTGTGCCCCGCTCCTGCGTGTAAGAAAACCGGCGTCCGCTTCCCCAACAGCAGTAACAGATAAGGTCAGTCCTGTAAAAGAAGACTGGATATCAACAGAGGCCACATCTACACCGTAAATCCCTGCTGCGGCTTGTATACCCAGAAACAAAATCTCCAGGTCTTCTACATAAAACCTCTGTGAAACACCGGCAGAAACGATCAGCTGCAACGGAACGGCGTTCATGGCCATTACCTGCCCCATTGCATGTATGGCCGTTTTATATCCCACAAATTTCAGCGGAAAATAGCAAAGATCGAAGTCAGTTCCCTCCAGGGAGAGTTTTTGGGCCGAAACCGTTAAAGACTCTTTGAAACAGGCCACTGCAGCGTCGTCTCCGACGCCTTGGATGGTTGATTCATTACTTGAGATAAACCTTGCTGAAATCCTGTCAATCAGCTTATACTTACCCAGTTCAGAGATGGGTGTCCTTTGGGGCTCTTTTTTAGTGTTCATACCGCAAAAATAAAGAAAAGATGGTATATTTGCGGGCTATGAATGAAAATCAGGACGCCATAATCAAAAAGATCGCCGAAAGCGAGTACGAACACGGCTTTGAGACGGATCTGGAGCAGGAGTTGTTTCCTAAAGGCCTGAATGAAGATATTATACGCCTGATCTCCCGGAAAAAAGAAGAGCCGGCCTGGCTGCTCGAATTTCGCTTAAATGCTTTCCGTAAATGGCAAACGATGATAATGCCCCAATGGGCACACTTAACCATACCGCCCATTGATTATCAGGATATTATCTATTATGCAGCTCCCAAACAATTGTTGCCCGGGGCGGACAACAAGGAAATGGACCCCAAGCTGGCCGAGACTTTTGACAAACTGGGCATTCCGCTGCACGAAAGAAACGTTTTGGCAGGAATGGCTGTGGATGCCATTTTTGACTCGGTCTCGGTAAAGACCACTTTTAAGGAAACCCTTGCCGAGAAAGGGATCATTTTTTGTTCTTTTTCCGAGGCGGTCAGAGATTACCCCGCTCTTGTGCAGCAGTACCTGGGAAGCGTGGTGCCCTCGGGAGATAATTTCTTTTCCGCGCTCAACTCGGCCGTTTTTTCCGACGGATCGTTCTGCTACATTCCCAAAAACGTCCGCTGTCCCATGGAACTTTCCAGTTATTTTCGCATCAACGCCCGCGGAACAGGACAATTTGAACGAACGCTCATTGTTGCCGAGGAAGGTTCTTACTTAAGTTACCTTGAAGGATGTACTGCGCCTCAAAGGGATGAAAACCAACTGCATGCGGCTGTCGTGGAAATCGTGGTGATGCAGGATGCGGAAGTCAAATATTCCACGGTCCAAAATTGGTATCCTGGAGATTCCAGGGGAAAAGGAGGTATATACAACTTTGTGACAAAGCGCGGTATATGCAAGGGTAATAATTCCCGTTTGTACTGGACCCAGGTAGAAACCGGATCGGCCATTACCTGGAAATATCCCTCTACTATACTGAAAGGAGACAATTCTGTGAGCGAGTTTTATTCGGTTGCCGTGACCAACAATTACCAGCAGGCCGATACAGGAACAAAAATGATCCATATAGGAAAAAACACCCGCAGCCGCATAGTAAGCAAAGGTATATCTGCCGGTAAAAGTCAGAATGCGTACCGGGGTCTTGTTAAAGTTATGCCGGGAGCGGATAATGCCCGTAACCATTCGCAATGTGATTCGCTCCTTTTGGGGGATCAATGCGGTGCACATACTTTTCCTGTCATAGAAAATGCCAGTGACACGGCCGTAATAGAACACGAAGCCACTACTTCCAAGATAGGGGAAGACCAGCTTTTTTATTGTTTACAGCGCGGTATTGGGCCGGAAGATGCCGTTGGCCTTATTGTCAACGGTTACGCCAGGGAGGTCCTGAACAAACTGCCTATGGAATTTGCTGTTGAAGCGCAGAAATTATTGAGTCTTTCCCTGGAAGGAACGGTAGGATAGTTATGAAAGAATTTTTTAATCTGCACAATATATTTTTTGTAATAGGAGGACAGGGAATTTCCTACCTGGAGTTCTGTGCCGTAATTTTCGGGCTTACTTCTGTCTTTATGGCCAGCCTGGCGCGTGCTGTCAATTACTGGATAGGGTTTGTCTATACGGCTTTACTCTTTATGATGTTCCTGCAGAAAAACCTTTATACAAACATGTTATTGCAACCCATTTCCCTGGGAATAAATATATACGGATTGTACAGATGGACAAGGCCCCGAAAAAACGAAAAAAATAAAAAGAACCAGCTCCAAATCACCTTTTTAAACAACAAACAACGCATTGTGTACCTGTTGTTCCTGGTGACTATTGTTCTGGTTTGGGGATTCATTCTTACCAGGCTCCATTTGATATCAGAAGTGTTTCCGCCGGCCCGTTCTCCATACCTGGACGCTTCTGTGGCTGGGCTGATGCTTACGGCACAAGTACTGGCGGCACAGAAAAAATGGGAATGCTGGGTTTTCTGGGTGGCGTTGAACATAGGGAATATCATATTGTACATATCTGCCGGACTGGTCTTTATGCCCATTGTGGCAGCATTCTTCCTGGCTTTCAATATTATTGGCGTTATTCACTGGAAAAAAGAATGGGAAAAACAAAAACAACTATGTTAAGTATTAAAGATCTTTGTGTAAATATAGGAGAGAAAGAAATCCTAAGAGGGATCAATCTGGAGATCAAACCGGGTGAGATCCATGCCATAATGGGTCCCAACGGATCGGGAAAATCAACTTTGGCCTCTGTGTTGGCCGGAAGGGAAACCTTTACGGTGATGGGAGGTTCTGCCACGTTTATGGGCAAAGACCTGTTTGCTATGGCTCCTGAAGAAAGAGCCAGGCTGGGATTTTTCCTTGGATTTCAGTACCCTGTTGAAATACCCGGACTGACCATTGTTAATTTTATGAAGGCAGCCATTAACGAGCAGCGCAAGTATAAAAATCTGCCCACACTCTCATCAGGTGAGTTTTTAAAAATGATGCGTGAAAAAATGGCGGTGGTAGAAATGGATCCGTCGTTTGTGGGACGTGGCGTTAACGTGGGATTTTCCGGAGGAGAAAAAAAACGGAACGAGATTTTCCAGATGGCCATGCTGGAACCTACGTTGGCTATTTTAGATGAAACAGACAGCGGCCTTGATGTAGATGCGTTGAGGGTGGTTGCACAAGGGGTCAACAAATTGAAAACAAAAGAGAACGCTTTTGTGGTCATAACCCACTACCAGCGTTTGCTGGATTACATAGTACCCGATATCGTACATGTACTTTACAAGGGACAGATAATTAAAACAGCCGGAAAAGATCTGGCAGTGGAAGTAGAGACAAAAGGCTACGACCATCTTATTAACGAGAAATGAAAGAATATATCTATATGCCTGAAGTAAGGCGTGTTTTCCGTTGTACCGTACCGGATGAAAATATCCGGCAGGTATTTTTGGTTGACGGCATACTGCAGGAAGAAGAAAACGAAAGGAACGGGGTCACCCTTGCAAGAGGTTCGGAAGGGAAAGGGCTAAACATGCGTGTGCAGGGCGATCATTTTGGTGAAACCATACAGATTATAAGCGTAAGAAGCGAAGATCTGCCCAGTCCGCTTGAATTTACAAATGAATGGGAACTGGCCTCAGGAGCCGGCCTTCAGATTATTGTATGTGATCACACCCTGAACGAACATTTGTACCAGACGTCACGGTTTTCTAAGATCACACTTGGAGAAAATGCCCGTCTTGACATCATGTTCATGCAAAACGAACACATCCGCTCCCGCTATTGGCTGGATTTGACAGCCAACCTGGATAAGGGCGCGCAACTGGATTGTCATGTTCTGAGTCTTTACGGCGGAATAATTAACAATAAACTTCATGCCGTGATGAACCATCCAGGTGCCGTATGTCGTATGGACGGGCTTTACCTGGCTGACGGGGAGCAACAGATTCAATATGATATTGCCGTAGATCACAATGCTCCGGAGTGTTATTCCCGGCAATTGTTCAAGGGTATACTGGATAATCATTCCAGAGGTTTATTCAACGGAGCCATAAAAGTGGCTCCCGGAGCACAGAAAACAGAGGCATACCAGGCAAATCACAATTTGTTACTCACCAATGATGCAAAAGTCACTACAAAACCGCAACTGGAAATTTATGCCGATGATGTAAAATGTTCACACGGTGCCAGCATAGGACGCCTGGACGAAATGGGGCTTTTTTACTTGCGTTCAAGAGGGATCCCCCTGGATCAGGCAAAAATGCTCCAGCAAATGGCCTTTGTAGAGGACGTCCTGGCCGGGATTCGCACCCAGGCCATCCGGGAAAGACTGGAAAAAATGGTGGAAAGCAGGCTGCGCGGGGAATTTACAAAGTGCTCCAATTGCACAATGCATTGTTGTTAAAAATTTTGTGCATATCTTTTTACCATGCCCCTGTTAATCCAGCAACGATTGAGCTAACTTGCAATTCCCTTTTCCGCCGGAAAACAAAACTTATTTAGTAACCTTCTTATTTACAGCGCGATGGATTCTGAAGTCAAGAATGCAAAGGCAATTTTTCCCTATGAGGAAGCCTTGAAAAAAACAAAGGAGTATTTCACTGGTGACGAGCTTGCCGCCTCGGTTTGGATCAATAAATACGCCATGAAAGATTCTTTTGGCAACCTTTACGAATGCACTCCCGAGGATATGCACAGGAGACTGGCGCGGGAATTTTCCAGGATCGAAAATAAATACCCCAACCCCATGAGTGAGGAGGAAATTTTTCAATTGCTGGATCATTTTAAGTATGTGGTGCCCCAGGGAGGGCCCATGTCCGGGATCGGGAACGATTACCAGGTTGCTTCATTGTCTAATTGTTTTGTGATAGGGCATGAAAACCCGGCGGATTCTTACGGGGGTATACTTAAAATAGATGAAGAGCAGGTACAATTGATGAAACGCCGCGGAGGTGTTGGTCACGATCTGTCCCACATCCGTCCGGGAGGATCTCCGGTTTTAAACTCGGCTCTCACCTCTACCGGGGTGGTTCCCTTTATGGAACGATATTCCAATTCTACAAGAGAAGTTGCCCAGGACGGCCGAAGGGGAGCCCTTATGCTTACCATTTCAGTCAAACACCCCGATGCCGAACAATTTATTGATGCCAAACTGGAACAGAACAAAGTAACTGGAGCAAATGTGTCTGTTAAGATAGACGATGAATTTATGAGGGCAGCCCTTGCCGGAAAAAAGTATGTTCAGCAATACCCGGTAGATGCAACTACCCCCAGGTATAAGAAGGAAATTGATGCTGCTGCTCTATGGAAAAAGATCATTCACAACGCCTGGAAATCTGCCGAACCCGGCGTGCTTTTCTGGGACACGATCACCCGTGAATCCGTTGCAGATTGTTATGCAGATATGGGATACAGAACAGTCAGCACGAATCCTTGCGGTGAAATACCTCTTTGTCCTTATGATTCCTGTCGCCTGATTGCAATAAACCTGTTTTCCTACGTGGAAAATCCATTTACCTCCCGGGCCAAATTCAATATGGCTTTATTCAAGGACCACGTCATCAAGGCTATGCGTTTGAACGACGATCTGGTTGATCTGGAAATGGAAAAGATAGATGCGATAATTGCCAAAATAGACAGGGATCCTGAAGACGAGGTTATTAAAAGGAATGAAAAGGAGTTGTGGACGAAGATAAAAGAGAAAAGCATTGGCGGCAGGCGAACGGGGCTGGGTATCACAGCGGAAGGAGATATGCTGGCTGCCCTGGGACTGTGCTACGGTTCCGAGGAAGCCATACAGGTGGGAGTCCAGGTCCAGAAAACGCTGGCACTGACAGCTTACCGTTCTTCGGTCATTATGGCTGAAGAACGCGGTGCATTCCCCATTTACGATCCCAACAGAGAGCTGAGAAATCCAATGATAGAAAGGATACGTCAGGAAGATGAGGAATTGTATAAAATGATGGAAAAATCCGGGCGCCGCAATATTTCCATGCTAACCATTGCACCTACAGGCACTACCAGCCTCATGACACAAACCACCAGTGGAATTGAACAGGTGTTTATGCCTGTTTATCAGCGCCGTAAAAAGGTTAACCCAAATGACAAGAACGTCACTGTGGCTTATACAGACAAAATGGGGGATGCATTTGAAGAATATAATGTCTTTCATCACAAATTCCTGGATTGGGCCCAAATCAACGGCTATGACAAAAATACAGTAATAGGCATGGATAAAGAAGCCTTGCAAAAGCTGGTTCAGGAGTCTCCCTATTACAAGGCAACGGCTGGTGATGTAGATTGGGTGGCTAAGGTAAAAATGCAGGGGCAATTGCAAAAATGGGTGGATCACTCCATTAGTGTAACTGTTAACCTACCGGCCGATATTACCGAGGATATGGTAGCCAAGGTATATAAAACTGCCTGGGAATGGGGCTGTAAAGGTGTTACTGTTTACAGGGACGGCTGCCGCTCAGGGGTGTTGATTTCTTCAGATGCGCAGGATAAAAAGAAAATACAGACTCTTCCTAAAGAACGGCCGGAAGCTCTGGAGGCCGAGATTATCCGTTTTAAAAATGCAAATGAACAATGGATAGCTTTTGTGGGATTGTACCAGGGCAGACCTTACGAGATATTTACCGGGAAACTGGATGAGGACACACGAGTGATTCCACGGTCAGTAACTATGGGAAAAGTCATTAAAGTAGTGGATGAAAACGGGTCCCGCTACGATTTCCGTTTTATTGACAAATACGGGTATCCAAATACGGTAGGAGGTATTTCTCATATGTTCAACCAGGCATACTGGAATTATGCAAAACTGATCTCCGGTGTATTGAGGAACGGACTTCCCGTAGAAGAAGTAGTACACCTGGTTTCTTCCCTGGAACTGGACAGTCAGACTATTAATAACTGGAGAACCGGCGTGGAGCGGGCGTTAAAAAGATATATACCAAACGGGACCAAGGACACATCGGGCACACTATGTGAAAAATGCGGATCTCAGAATCTGATATATCAGGAAGGGTGCCTGCTCTGTATGAGTTGCGGGTTCTCAAAGTGCGGTTAAGCGATTTCCTATGGCCACTACAGTAGTTTATCCTTATTCCAAGATTAATGTGGGATTGCACGTATTGGGAAAACGGGCAGATGGCTACCACGACATTGAAACGTTGTTTGTGCCCCATAAACTGTGTGATATTCTGGAAATAACCGATTCCCCGCAATCCGGTAAAGACGTCCGCATGTTTCTGTACGGATTGCCCTTGCCGGGACCGGAATCCGAGAACCTTTGCATTAAAGCTTACCGGCTGATAGCGGGTCATTATAATATTACCCCGGTTGATATTCATCTTTACAAACAAATTCCTCCCGGAACAGGCCTGGGAGGAGGATCCTCAGATGCCGCATTTTGTATTCAATTGCTGGACAAGCATTTTTCGTTGGGACTGACCGGACAGCAAATGCACGATTTTGCCAGGCAACTGGGAAGCGATGTGCCGTTTTTTCTTCAAACAGCCCCGTTTAAATCATACATGGCAACGGGAAGAGGAGATATTCTAACTCCCTTTACTCCGGATTTGACCCAATTCAGGATAGAAGTGCGTTTTCCCCCCGTATGGGTTTCCACGGCAATGGCATATGAAAACCTCCGCTTAAAAACACATAATACATCACTGAAAGATCTGTTAATGCAACCGGTTGATTCCTGGAAATACATTGTAGAGAATGATTTTGAAGAAACAATCTTTGAGAAACATCCCCAGATTGAACAATACAAAACGGCCTTATATACGGAAGGAGCCGTATATGCTGCCATGACAGGAAGCGGATCTGCCGTTTTCGGATTGTTCCGCATTTAATATTTGTTGTTATCTTTACCGCTCGTTTATGGGACTGTTTTTTAGGGAAAAATTTAAAAATGGAGCAGAAATAGCTGTTTGGGAAATTACCGAGCCCGAGGAGCAATTAAAAAACCTGTGTGTTCTTCCAAACGATGAACAAGAAGAACTCTCTTATATAGTCAATCCACAGCGCCGTTTGGAACGATTGGCCGTACGGGCTATCCTGGATACGATTTTCAAGGAAAAAGTATACCTGGGATACCATGAAAACGGGCGACCGTTTTTGCAAAATTCCATTATTGAAATCAGTATTGCTCATACCCGTCGTTTTGCCACTGTCCTGACACACCCGGAAAACAGTGTGGGAATTGATATAGAGTCGCTTAAAAGAAATTTTTCCGCAGTGGAAAAAAAGGCGGTCGGTGAAGAAGAAAAAGAATTTCTTTCAGATAAACCGGAAACCCGTCAATTACAACTTGCCTTGATCTGGAGTGCCAAAGAAGCGCTGTACAAATATATGTCCCAGCCCGATGTGGATTTCATAGAACAAATGAAGATCGACAAATTTTCACCCAAAGAAGAAGGTGAATTGGAAGCGGTTTTCTACCACAGGGACGGAATTGAAGAAGCCTTTACCCTGGAATACCTGATTTTGGAAGACCACGTCATGGTGTGGCTTGTGGGGTGACCGTTGTCATGTATTTTTCCAGAAGCATTACCGGCCGGTAGCTCATTTTAGCGTGTCGCAGCCCCTTATCCCCGGCATCATCTTCACGGTTAATGTATTTCACCCGAGGATACTTTTCCATAATATTTTTGACCATTAATTGATTAATGGCCTGGTAAGCTCCCCGGTATTCCGGAAATGCCTTTTCCACGTGTACAAGGTATGTGTCTTTTCTGTATGGTTCCCCCAATGTATAAGCTATGATCTTTCCATTCACCTTGATCATAAAACCTTCCAGAGCTAAAGTTTTGTAAGCCCTGAAAGCCCTGTGTACCGCGCAGATTTCTTCTTCCATACCCAGGTTGTAAATACAACCCATAATCTTGCACCATTCATCGTTCATCACAAGACAATCAGCAATATCAGCCTCTGTCAGGGGAAGGAATTCAAAGTGCGGATAAAGCTTCAGAAATGCGTTCAGGTGGTTTCTTTTGGACTGTAATTTTTTCCCTTTCAGATGAGCCAGATCATTGATGTCGTAGATATAATCAAACGAATCTCTTACAGGTTCAATAACATATTTTTCAGGGAATTCAGATTCCAGCATTTCAGCCTCTCTGCCGGAAAGTCCTCCCAGTAAAAAAGGAAAATTTTCGGAGGCTTTTTCCAAAACATTCATTGCAGTCCGCGGCGGAACAGGTCCGTTTTTGCTTAAAGGGTATAGGTAATGATAGGGAGAGTTTTGGTCTTTCCGGCTTCGGATCAAAAGCAGTGAATCGTTCTCTGTTTGTATTATGCTGTAAAATGTATGGAATATTCCCGACCACATATACAAAGTGGAAAAACTGTATTCAGAACTGTTTTTTTCGGATTTTTTCAGGTACGGGTCCAGGCGTTCTTTGTCGTTTATGGTAAGAGGGACAAAAGGATCCATATTATTCTTATTCGTTCAACCAGATCTGCAATTTTTGCAGCAATTCGTTTCTCATGGATTCAGGCAATGTGGCAATGCGGGTACGGTGACTTCCCCCGGGTTCAACATAGTACAAAATGTTGGGCTTGTTCGGATTGGGAACGGCGGCAGCTGTCCAGGGATCCCATTCACCATATATGAAAACCATGCGGGCGTCCGTCTCTTTTACAAAGTCGCGTTGTTCACGGTACAACGCTTTTTTAAAACGGGGCTTGTACATTTCCGGCAAAAAGAGATCTTTCAGGTATCCCCGCGCATTTTTCAGTTCCATGGCAGGATATTTCCGGGTCACCCATTCTCCCTGAGGAACAGAATCTACAGAAACAGAATCGGTTTTCCGGTTCTTTTTCTTTTCCGGAACAAAGCGGGTACGTTCAACTTTGAAGCGGAAAGGTTTGGTGTCGTATCCGTAATAACCAAGTTCTTTGGCAGCTTGTATAAAAAAGGGCATGGTTGGGGAATCCCTGACAAAGTAATCGGGAGAAGCTATCTGCATTAAGTGGGCAAAAAGAAGTTTGTCAGAAGCGTCTAAAGCCGGGATTTTTTCCGGATCTGTTCCCCATTGCCAAAAGGCGAAAGAATATTCTAAAACACAATAATCAAAAATCTCATTTACGGGCCTTGTGAAATTCAATTCAGCAGAATCACAAAAACTTATAAAAAGCGGCATAAGGCTGTCCCGGCGTATGAGGACTTCTTTCTGAAAATTCAGGACCTTTTCTCTGGCTTCCGGTGTCCCCGCTTTACGGGCAATAAAAGGTTCGTGACGGCCGTCTTCCACTCCATGGCAGAGCGGGGCTACGTAGGAGACCGTAATGTCCACATCGTCCGGGTATAGTGTTCTGTACATCAATGCGGTTTGCCCGCCTTTGCTAATTCCGGTGGCGATCCATTTTCCCGGATAAACCGTTGAAAACATTTCCCGTATCTTATGCAAATCCGTCATTGCCTGAGGGCCGTTTAAGAATTCCCAATACCGCGGAGAAGGAACGGATTCCGAAAAATAACGGTGTTCTACTACTATGAGGTTGGCATCCAGTAAACGGGAAAGCTCCTCCCGGTAACGGGGATTGGCCGCGTAATTGGCCCCGTATCCTTCGGTAACCAGGACTGTTGGACGATCGTTGCCCGCATGCATTACAAAAACGCGTTGCTCAAAAAAGCCGTAAATAATATCGTCGTGATTTACCAGTTGCCGCACGCGGATCCTGTATTTTTCGTCAAATGAAGAACTTTCCAGCCTTAGAACTTCGGTAACCTGCGGAAGAGAAGCCAGTTGTGTTTCCAGGGAAGTACGCGCAGGTTGCAGTGTTTGAGAAACAGAAGGATGCGAATATGCTGTAAAGGCTATGACGGCAGCCAGGAAAAGGAAGGATCTGTAAGGTTTCATAGATTTGTTACGGTTTTTTATTGTCAATCAAATGATGGCTAAATGCTTGTTTTCCTGAAGCAAACGTGCGATTGAAAATTACTCCGGGAGTATTTCGGGTTGAGGGCGATGAGGCAGCAGGGGAAACACCGGTTTCAATGAGCGAGATTGCCGTTTGCAAAAGGTTTTCCTGAGGATTTCCAAGAGGATATACTTCTCCCAGCAGCACATCTTCTGCCGCGTAATCGGGGATAAAACCATCTTTAAAATCCGTTACACCTTGTGCATTGGCGTATTTGTATACGATAGCCTGGGTTCCCCAATTTTCAATTTCAGGATCGTCTTCCGGATTAAATATCATGGCCGCTGTATATTTTCCACGGGTAACATCGCCCACTTTGATTACTTCCATATAGGGATCCAATCCGCAGATGGTCAATTCGGACGCACTTGCCGTATTGTGTCCGGTAAGAATGTAAATGCGGGATAAATTCAGGTTGACGGGAACATCTGAAAATTTTGGAAAATATTCATACAACATATCATCACGGTTGTTGTCAGCCCAATAATCCTGGTAGAAATCGTTCCAGGTTTTGGAAATAAGTACGGTGTTGCCCGTCAGACATTCGGATGGACAAACCACCCCTACAAGCGCAGAAGCTACGCTCAGATACCCACCCAGGTTGTAACGCAAATCCAATACCAGTTCTGTGATGCCGGCAGTTTTGAATTCCTGGAAAACGGGATAAAAAAGACTTTCTGAATTCCCGAAAAAATCTGTGTAACAAATGTAGCCCACCTTATTGGCCCCGTTTTCAATTATGTTTGAAGCAATAACCGGATTCAGGTTTTGTTTTCGCGAAGTAAGGGTAACCGATCCGGAATCGTGAATCACACCGTCTTTGAGTACTCCCAAAGTTAAATCCAAAGAAGCTGAATAATAAAGGTCCTTATAATTGTCCTGCGTGATCGCGTTCCCGTTCATTTCTATTATAATGGACCCTCTTTGCAGCCCGGCTTCAAAAGCAGGTGTATCCGGATATACGTATTGAATAATGGCAAAATAATTGCCTGTGTTGGAAAACGTGCCGAAAGCCAGGGAATACCCGAAAGTGGTTTCAACGCCTTCCCCTCCTTCCAAAAGCGCCTGAACGTCATCGGTTATGAAAGACCACCGGTCATCAATACGGTAACACAACTTTTCGTAAAACTCAAATTCGTCAAATTCATACCGGATGTCAAAGGTGTCCTGGATATGTTCTTCCCACAAATAGACTTCTTTCATAAGGTCCAGCATATATGTGTTCACTTTTTGAGTGATCAACGGTGCTTCCTCGGCGCACCTGAACCATTCACAAGATGTGAAAAGCAATGAAAGAGAAACCAGGATTAAAAGTCGCTTCATTACAAAAATAAATTATCTGGCTAAAGTACAAATTTTTATTCTTTACCTTTGCACAAAACATACCAATAAAGAGGATGAAGCAGAATAATTTTGTGGCAGAACTTACATGGAGAGGCATGATCCACGACATTATGCCCGGGACAGAAGAATTATTGAACAAAGAAATGACAACCGCATACGTGGGGATAGATCCCACGGCAGATTCCCTGCATATAGGGCATCTGGTAGGCGTTATGATGCTCAGGCATTTCCAGGAATGCGGACACAGGCCTATAGCGTTGGTGGGGGGTGCTACGGGCATGATAGGTGATCCTTCCGGGAAATCTTCTGAAAGAAATCTTTTAAACGAAGAAACATTGCGGCATAACCAGGAATGCATAAAAAAACAACTCATGCGCTTTCTTGATTTTGATCCGGCCAGATCCAACGGAGCCCTTTTGTTAAACAATTATGACTGGACAAAAGATTACACGTTCCTCAATTTTGCGCGGGATATAGGAAAGCACATTACCGTCAATTATATGATGAGTAAGGATTCCGTACGCAAAAGACTTTCCGGAGATGATTTGGAAGGGATGTCTTTTACCGAATTCACTTACCAGCTATTGCAGGGTTACGATTATTTGTATTTGTACAAGAATTACAATTGCAAATTGCAGATGGGCGGTTCTGACCAGTGGGGCAACATTACTACCGGATCTGAATTGATTCGCAGAAAAGAGAGCGGAGAAAGCTACGCTCTAACCTGTCCGTTGATCACCAAATCCGACGGCGGGAAATTTGGAAAAACGGAATCGGGGAATGTCTGGCTGGATCCGGAACGTACAACTCCGTATGCTTTTTACCAATTCTGGATGAATGTCAGTGATCAGGATGCCGAAAAATACATCAAAATCTTTACCCTTTTATCCCGTGAAGAAATAGAAAAAATCATTGTAAAACACAGGGAGGAGCCACATAAAAGACAACTACAGAGTGCTATAGCGGAATATGTAACAACAATGGTACATGGGGCCGATGAATATAACAAAGCTGTTGCCGCATCCCAGGTTTTGTTTGGAAACGGGGTAAAAGAACAATTGATGGCTATGGAAGAAAGCACTTTTTTATCTGTTTTTCAAGGTGTACCGCAATTTGACCTTTTTATTGACAAACTGCCGGCCGTGATTACTGATCTGCTGGCTGTGGAAACATCTGTATTGCCTTCAAAGGGGGAATGCCGTAAATTAATCCAGGGAGGCGGATTGAGCCTGAACAAGGAAAAGATAACGTCTCCTGAAATGGTGGTGGAAGCAAGCATGCTTATACAGGGAAAATACCTGTTGGTACAGAAGGGAAAGAAGAATTATTTCATTATAAAGATTGTTTGATCATGAAAGTACCCGAAGCAGAAACCAGTACAAGACAACTTAAAGTTGCGCGTCAGATCCAAAAAGATCTGTCTGAAATTTTTAGGGAAAAAGGTATGGCTTCTTACCAGGGAGCCATGATATCCGTAGTACGGGTCCGGATCAGTTCCGATCTTTCCGTTGCGCATACCTGGATAAGCGTTTTTCCTTCAGAAAAGGCAAGTGCCGTCCTGGATCAGGTAAAAGATCAGAACAAAGCCATCCGTGGCGAGTTGGGACGAAGAGTCGCCAGGCAATTGCGTATTGTTCCGGAACTGGTTTTTTTCCTGGACGATTCACTGGATTATGTGCAACACATTGAGGAGTTGTTGAAGTAACAAAACGGAAAAGCGTTGAAAACGGCTTTTTTCATAGCACGCAGGTACCTGGTTGCCAAAAAATCCAGGCAAATCATTAATGTCATTTCAGCCATCAGTGCCATAGGTATTGCCCTGGGGACCATGGCACTGGTGGTTGTTTTGTCTGTGTACAACGGATTTGACAACCTGGTAAAGAGTATGTACAACGCCTTTGATCCGGATCTGATAGTTAAAAGCGTGGAAGGAAAAACAATGCCCGGGACACAGGATTTCAGGGATATTTTGAGCGACACCCGTATTGAATCATTTTGTCCGGTCATTGAAGAAACCGTATTTCTTCAGTACAGAAACCAACAGGCAGTCGCCAGGATGAAGGGAGTTGACAGTGTCTTTATGAAGCAATCTCCTTTACAAAATTACGTGACTCACGGGCGTTTCAATGTTCGTTTTGGAGAATTGGAAGAAGCCGTGGTGGGGAAGGGTCTGGCAGGGAAACTGGGATTAAATGTAGCCTTTATTGATCCGTTATGGATATATTATCCAAGAAAAGACGCGATTTTTTCTCCGCTCAATCCCATGGCCTCGCTAAGACAGGAAAAGCTGTTTCCGGCCGGGATATTTGCGGTAGAACAACGTTACGACTCGGACCATTTGCTTGTCTCTCTGGAAACAGCCCGGAAACTTCTGGATTACGGGGATCGTTTGTCTCACGTGGAAATACGGGTGAAAGAACCGGGAAGTGTAAAATCCCTGAGCAAATTCCTGAAAGAAAAATTGGGTGATGACTACACGGTACTTACTCGTTATCAGCAAAATGAAACCCTGTACAAAATGATGACTACGGAAAAGGTCATCATTTTTGTGCTCCTGGGATTCATATTGTTGATCATATCCTGCAATGTTCTAAGTTCGCTGAGCATGCTTATTCTGGAGAAAAAAGAAGATATTGCGGTCCTGGGAAGCATGGGGGCACGCCCGCGACTGGTCCGTCAGATATTTATTACTGAAGGATGGCTGATATCCATACTCGGATGGGCTGCCGGTATGATCACCGGTTTGCTCCTGTGTTTTGTACAGTCACACTTTGGCCTGATATCCCTACCGGGAAGCTTTATAGTGACAGCTTACCCGGTAGATGTTCAATGGCCGGACATGATCCTGGTTTCTGTTGTTGTCCTGGGTATAGGATTTCTGGCCGCTTATGCTCCTGTTCGTTCTGTTTTCAACAAAGCAATCTCGCTGGCATATCCCGGCAGTTCATTAGGTGTTTCCAGATAAAACGGGATGTGACGTAAAGCAGGATGGTTTATGACTTTACGGAATGTTTCCAGACCCAGGAATCCGTTTCCGATGGTTTCGTGCCTGTCTTTATGACTTTCAAATGGATTCTTGGTATCATTTATATGAATAGCTTTTAGCCGCTCCAGACCAATCACTTTGTCAAAGGTTTCCAAAACACCCTCAAGGTTATTCTTTATATCATATCCGGCGTCAAAAATATGACAGGTGTCCAGGCATACTCCCAGACGGTCCGGGATTTCAATACGATCCATAATTTCCCGGATCTCCTCAAAGTTCCGGCCTATTTCCGTTCCTTTTCCCGCCATAGTTTCCAGGAGCACCCAGGTTGTCTGCTCTTTTGTGATGGCAGTATTAAGGGCTTTGGCAATCCACGAGATCCCTTTTTCAACACCTTGTTGTACATGGCTTCCGGGATGGAGATTATACAGGTTTCCGGGAGTGTATTCCATTCTGAACAGATCATCCATCATGGTGTTGAGTGCAAATTCCCGGATGCGGCTGTCTGCAGCGCTTAAGTTCATGGTATAGGAAGCATGTGCCAGAATGGGGCCTATGTCGTTTTCTTCCGAAAATTTCAAGAAGGCTTCAATGTCTTTTGGATCAATGGGTTTGGCCGCTCCACCACGCGGATTCCGGGTAAAAAACTGAAACGTATTGGCTCCTATTTCAACGGCTGTTTTGGCCATGGCCAGGTAACCCGCAGAGGCTGAAAGATGACAGCCTATGCGAAAATCCTTTGCTTGTTTATCTGATCTCATAATACAAATTTACGGTTAATTTTGCTTTTGGTATGCAAAGTTACTTCCTCACCCTTTTTAAGGGGGATCTCCATAAATGCCTTTTTGATCCTGTGAAAATTTTCAGGAACCTTCAAGAGAAACGTATTATCAATATTTGCGCGAATCTTGATTTCAAAAATTTCACCGTCTTCCCACTTACAGGAAATTTCCGCACCTCCCCGGGCACAAAGACCGCTAAATGAACCCTTTTTGGCCCAGGCATCGGGCAAGGCAGGCAGCACATGGATATATCCCTGGTGACTTTGCAACAACATCTCGGCAATTCCGGCACAACCTCCCAGGTTCCCGTCTATCTGGAAAGGAGGATTGGATGAAAAACCGTTAGGATACATCCCCGAGCCTAAAAGAGTAATGGAAGAAACATCGTCGGTCAGATAAGGAGAAACACTTTCTTCCAAAGCCGGAGACATCATTTCACCCAGGACTTTACGGGCACCTTCCCCGTCTTCCAGCCGGGCACGCAGGTTCAGATTCCATGCCATTTGCCATCCAGATCCGCCGTACCCTCTTCTCTCCAGGGTATTGGCACAAGCGTTCAAAAGATCAGGATCATTTTTTGTGATCTGGCAATCCGGGTACAGCGCATACAGGTGCGTGACATTTCGCATCCGAAGGTCTTCCTCGGTATAATCGTATAACCAGCGCTGCAGACAGCCTGTTTCACTAATTGTATAGGGCGGCAGTCGGTCCAGGGCTTCTTGCAGTTTGTATATAAACGGAAAATCTTCCGTATTCATCAAAATTCTACTGGCTGCTATGACATTGTTGAACAATCCCCTGATCATTTGAACGTCTGCGGTAGACCCCATACAAAGAAACAGGGGAACTGACAATTCACCTGTAAAGCCCGGTTCTCTGATGTAATATGTGTTCCCGTAAGACATGGAAGGTACCGGAACCATCCATCCGTATACGGGATCTTCCACCAGGGAGGACAGGTAGAAACGGGCTGCCTCTTTCAGTACCGGATACACCGCCTTCAAATGGTTCGTTTCCAGGGTATAGAGGTAATAATCCCATAGAAGACCACACAACCACCCTCCTCCAGTATTGTAGGCACTCCAGGCGGCATTATGCCCGGGAGCGGCATAACCCCAGAGGTTGGTGCGGGCATGAACCGTCCAGCCAGGAGCGTTATAGTATTCAGCGGCTGTTTGTTTTCCTTTTTCAGACAGCCAGGCAATAAAATCTGCAAGCGGTTGGTGAAACTCGGCTAAATTGGTATTCAATGCCGGCCAGAAATTCATTTGCAAATGCATGTTCAGATCGTAGGCCCCGTTCCAGGGCGTCTGTATGTCCGGCGTCCACAATCCCTGCAAATTGGGGGGGAGTGATCCCGGACGCGTGGAAGCAATCAGCAGGTACCTTCCCATTTGAAAATACAGATCTGAAGAATCAGGAAGTTGCAGGTTCACCCGGTGATAAAATTGCTGGTATGCATCAATATGATCTTTTTTCAGTAAAGGATATGCTTTTAAAGTTGCCTTGCGTGCCAGAGAATCGGCACGAATAATATACGAAGAATCCCGGTCCAGACACATGGAATCAACCCGGAAATCCGTGGTAGCGGAAATGACAATTCTGGCCTGCGTGGCATTATGCAGGGTTATGGAATCTTTGGTAAAACTCATATTGCCCGGACCTTCGGGAATAATGTCCATACGGGTATAATACCGCATGCCCGGGACCGTGTCCTGCCCGGAAAACAACTGTCCTTCCATAATCAGGCAGCTGTCCTCTACCCGCACCTTCGCTCGTTCCGGCCGGTTGAGGGTGGCTTTGAAATTCAGGGCTCCGGGTTGCGAAGATGCCAGATGCAAAATGATTACATCGTCTGCCAGGGAAGTGAAACATTCACGGGTATAAGTAATTCCTTCCAGGTTGAAAGAGGTAAAAGACGTTGCCGTGGAGATATCCAGCATTCTGTTGTAACCGGAAACAGAAGCGGCCGGTGCATCGTAAATAAAATCCAGAGCCAACGAACCCAGCACCTGGTAACTACCGAAAGTGTTCCGGGCTCCGTTACTTCCTTCGGAACCCCTGGTCCGGGAAGTGAAAAAACGATACATGAGCTCCTGGGCACGGGGAACTTGTTCTTTGTACAGCAATTCCCGGATCAACGGCAGAACCCGGTGCGTACCCTGTCGCAGATCGTTAGAAGGGGATCCCGACCACAGAGAGATCTCATTAAGAATTATATTTTCAGATGTGATGCCCCCGTCCGGCATAGCTCCCAGTCTTCCGTTACCCAACGGAAGACGTTCTTCCCATAAACTTGCGGGCTGGTCAAAGACAAAAGCCATGACCCGGGGCGTTTCCGCAATTTGAGTCTGACAACCCGCCAGAAGAAGAGTAAGCCAGGGCAGCAGGCGTATATTCTTCATAAAGCGAATATACGAAAAAAAAGAACACGGGAAGCAAGGCTCCCCGTGTTCAAAAAATCTGTAATGTGTTGTATATTACATCATTCCGCCCATTCCGGGGTTGGGTGCCGGCATTGGGGGATTCTCTTCTTTCTTTTCTGCCAAAACGCATTCGGTCGTCAGGAACATACCGGCTACAGAACCGGCATTTTCCAAAGCTACGCGAGCTACTTTTGTAGGATCAATTACGCCCGAAGCAAACAGGCTTTCATAGGAATTGGTCCAGGCATTGTATCCGTAGTCGTCTTTTCCTTCGCGGACTTTTTGTACTACAATACTGCCTTCTTGTCCTGCATTTTCAACGATCATACGCAAAGGTTCTTCAATGGCGCGTGCTACAATCGCAATCCCGGTAGCTTCGTCTTCGTTTTTGGTTTTGAGCTTTTTCAGGTCTTCAATGGCACGTATGTAGGCAACGCCTCCACCGGGCACAAAACCTTCCTCTATAGCTGCACGGGTAGCATTCAGGGCATCTTCCACCAGGTCTTTCTTGGATTTCATTTCAACCTCTGAAGCAGCACCCACATAAAGAACGGCCACACCACCGGCAAGTTTGGCCAGACGCTCCTGGAGTTTTTCCTTGTCGTAATCGCTTGTGGTAATATCCATTTGTTTGCGGATCTGGGCGATACGCTGGTCAATGGCTTTCTTGTCACCACTGCCGTTTACGATGGTCGTGTTTTCTTTGTCAATAACCACTTTTTCTGCGGATCCCAGCATATCCAATGTTGCGGATTCAAGGCGGATGCCTTTATCTTCCGTAATCACGGTACCGCCGGTCAGAATAGCGATGTCCTCCAACATTTCTTTTCTGCGGTCTCCGAATCCGGGAGCTTTTACGGCAGCGATCTTCAGGGTGCCGCGCAGGCGGTTAACCACCAAAGTGGCCAAAGCTTCGCCGTCCACATCCTCGGCAATGATCAACAGGGAACGGCCGTTCTGTGCCACCGGTTCCAAAAGGGGCATCAGATCTTTCATGGTCGAGATCTTCTTGTCTGTGATCAGCACTTGCGGATTTTCCAGCACGGCTTCCATTTTCTCTGAATTGGTGACGAAATATGCCGAGATATATCCGCGGTCAAACTGCATCCCTTCGACAACCTTCACTTCCGTTTCCGTGCCTTTGGCTTCTTCTACGGTTACCACGCCTTCTTTCTTGACTTTGCCCATGGCCTCGGCAATCAGTTTGCCAATGGTATGGTTGTTATTTGCCGAGACGGAGGCAACTTGTTCGATCTTTGAAAGATCGTCGCCTACCTGCTGGCTTTGTTTTTTGAGACTGGCCACAACGCTTTGAACCGCTTTGTCAATACCATGTTTCAGATTCATGGGATTGGCTCCGGCTGTGACGTTCTTAAGCCCCACGTTGATAATGGACTGAGCCAGCACGGTAGCTGTTGTTGTTCCGTCACCGGCCTGATCGTTGGTTTTAGAGGCAACTTCCTTTACTATCTGTGCGCCCATATTGGCAAACGGTTCATCCAGCTCAATTTCTTTTGCAACCGTTACACCGTCCTTGGTAATATGAGGGGCTCCGTATTTTTTGTCAATAACTACATTGCGTCCTTTGGGACCCAGTGTTACTTTTACCGCATCGGCTAAAGCATCAACCCCTTCTTTCATGAGGGAGCGGGCTTCAATATTGTATTTGATTTCTTTTGCCATGATAATTTGTTTTTAGGAGGTTAATTTTTTAGATAATGGCTAAAACGTCCGATTGACGCATAATAAGGTATTCTTCGTTGTCAACATTGATCTCGGTACCGGCGTATTTGCCGTAGAGAACCATGTCACCTTCTTTCAATTCCATAGGCTCGTCTTTTTTACCGCTGCCTACTGCTACGATTTTTCCACGTTGGGGTTTTTCTTTTGCGGTGTCGGGAATGTAGAGGCCCGAAGCTGTCTTGGTTTCCGCCTCTTGCGGCTGAACGACTACTCGATCTGCTAAAGGTTTGATTTTCATCTTTTTAAAGTTTAAAATGATTGTTTTTATTGATTTTTTGTGTTTTCACTCAACGAATCGTGTTAACGCAAAATCAATGCCACGGCACAAAGTCTGTCAATTTGTCAGCGAAGACGTTTTGGCAGCCTTTTTCCAAACAATGAGGCCGTGAACAGAGTTAAGCAGGTAGACACACCACATGGATGCAATGATCAAATGACTGGCATCCCCTTCCCTTATAAACGCCATTCCCCACATGATGATAGTGGAAACGTTTACGGTGATCCATAAATACCATTGTTCTGAATACGTTTTTACCATCAGGTACATAGCCACGATTGACAAAAATGTAGTGGTGGAATCCAGAAAAGGTGCGGGATCGTTGTAATACTTCAGCACCAGTCCGCCCACCGTTATCAAAACAGCACATAGTACAAACAACAGGATGCGTTGTTTCCGGGTCAGGTTTTTGGCTGTAACCTGTGTCCGGCTTCCTTCCCGGGTCCGTTTTCTCCACATGAAAAAACCTATGAATTGCATTGGAACGTAATACAGTCCGTTCAGGGCCACTTCCCCCCAGTATCCCACTCCCCAGGAGATATAAGTATATAAACTTACCTGTATCAACCCAAAAAGGTAATTGGAAATATGCCCCTTGGCAACCAGGACCACACACAAAACTCCCGAAACCGTAGCAACGGCAGATAACGCATCCCATTGTCCGGTGACAAAAAACACAACGAAGTTGAGTACAATAATAGTCAAAAGCAGGAACCATTCGTAGGGAGAAAAAAAGCGCAGAAATTTCATGTGAGATCAAAAAAAAAGCGGGAAATGAAAATAAAAATTCAAAACGATGTTTGTGTTCACAGGTGAAGGCATAGCGAACACCTGCAGAAAGCATAACCCCTATCCGGAATAAATGAAAATCCATAAGCAAATCGGTTCCGACAGACCAGTAAACATTCTTGGCCCCATCCCGTTGGCGGGCTTGCATGTAATCTGCAAAAGGAATGACCTGGAGCCGTTTGATGTATATGATATCGGGGATGGAGGGATCTCCAATCCAGACCGGGACAGCATAATCCAAAGACGCAGATAGCGTTTTTGGAGCCAAAATACGGTCATCAAGACCACGCGGGGCAGCCATAAACGTCCCAAGGTAGAAAAAACGGTCTTTGTCCGGTTGTTCCTGCCAACCCAGACTCCATTTGAGCGCCTGGTTCCTCAGGATACCCGGCAGGTAACCGTAAGCCTGCATATACAGGATATTGGTAAAGAGAGACGCAGATCCCGGGGCAAACGAACCCTGGACGTTCAATCCAAACCCAAAGCGGGGGAAAATATCCCTGGGAGCACGGTTCAGCATCTGGTAATACTGTATGCCTGCCTGGAACATTTGGTTTGTAATGGTTATGTCTTCCAGGGGATGCTTGTATGTATCATTAGAGATGCTGTATCTGATTTGGGGCACAAGCCCGCGTTGCCATCCATGACTGTTGAAAGTAAACGGAATGTATGAACGCAGGGAAAACTCAAGCCCGGGAGAAGTCAGGGTATCGCTTGCCCATTTATATTGTCCTTTTTCCGGTGTTGAAAAGGTATGGGTACGGTACCTGTCGTTTATATCTGCCCGGAATGTAAATACGGGCAGCCACCCCGAATAATCAATCTTGACATGTCCTGCATGAAATCCTTTATGATAAGAGTATCCCAATGTTGTCACAAGTGTTCCCAGGGTGTTCTGTGACATAATGGTGGCACCCGGAGCCACGGATCGGTAATATTCTTTAAAAGTGAAATTTTCCAGTTGGTCATAATTAAAATAAAAAGGCATCCAGGAGTGGATCCTGAAAGCATGCAACAGTTTGCTGTACTTTTTAACCGGGTAGGAAATGTTACCGGGAACGTTGAGCGTATCTACGTTAAAAGCGGATTGTTCAGCTAAAATTAACGGGTCAGTTTGTTTTTGCGAAAAACAAACAGGAACATTCAGGAGGCTGTCCGGGTGCAAACGTGTCAGTTGATATCCCCTGGAAGAATAATTGGTATAATACAGGAATGTGCCCGAGGGAGTCACCGACGGTAACGGATCAAATGCCCCAAAACGCGCCCGGGTCAGCTGCAGGATTCCGGACCCGTCTTCATTCATACTGTAAATGTTATCCGTGTTTAAATGCCGGTCACTTTTAAAATAGATCTTTCCCCCTGCACACTGCAAACCTCCCAATGAATGAAAGGAAGGAGGCAGGATGGTTGTGTAACGCCCGGATTTCCGGTCCATTTTGTATATCCCTGTTCCGTTTTCTCCGGTTTTCATTACTATCAGGGTATTTTTGCCGCTCCATGCGATTTCAGTGATTTGCTCTCCGCCGGAGATTTCAAATATTTCCAGAAGTTCTCCGGTCATGGCATTTAACAGGTGCAATTGAGATCCGCCCCGGGGCTTGTAATATGCAACGGCAAGCAATTGGTTGTCCGGGTCCGGTACAGGATTGAAATAACGGGTTTTATAAGTGAGTTGTTGCCTGTGTCCGGTAACCGCATTGTATTTAAGGATTACGGAATAATTTTCATGGGCCCACCTGTATCCGCTAACCGTTTCACTCCAATAGATGTAAGGGCCGTTTGCGTTTAACGATCCGTTTATATTGCCAGTCAGACAAATGGTTTTTTCTTTTTGCGAATCATTATTGTCAAGGCGAACGACTCTGGATGTAATTGCCAATGATGATTTTATGGCATAAAGGTGTTCGCTTCCGTCTTCATGCACTGCCAATGCAGGAGAAGCATAACGAACATAATCCGTAACACTGCGGTTGAGCTGTTTCCCCGGATCCCAGGGCTCTTTGCCTTCAGCCTCCTGTTGCCAGATCTTGTTGAAATATTCTGCTGCAGGATCCCATAATTTTACCGCATAGGCACCGTAATTCTTTTTGAAGGTTGTGCCGTAAATAAACGGCCAGTAAGGATATTTTGTAATATCCGTAAATATACGGCTGAGTGCGTCTTCTGCCGCATTCAATGTGGCAACGGATAATTTCATGTATCCCAGTGCATAATGATCCGGAATATAATGACGGAAGGATCCGTAGCGCCATTTATCGTAAGAGAAAGACTTGTTTTCTGCAAAATAGGCTTTATAAGGCATTAAAAAAGAGGCTTCCCTTCCGCGTCCGGCAGATGATAATAATGTTTCCGTCATAACCGCATCGCCCTCCAGAAGCCAACGGGGAAAATACAATCCAACAGAAACACCTTCAGATTGTTGGCCAAAAAACCACCTGAAACCACGGAAAAAATGTTCGCCGGCACGTTGCATTTGTGCCACATGCCTGGTTTCATGAACAGTGAGCTGCTTTTCCCAGTTGTGCATAGAGCCTGAAGGAGGGGGCGTTGTGATCAACTCCATTCTTTTGGGAGCCCACACAACCATCCCGTTGCTATTCAGATTGTAGGGATGCAGAACCACAGGTATGGAAGGAGTGGAAGCCTGCAGGGAACTCATTACATGCGGGGTGATCTGTTCCAGCAGCCACGCATAGCGGAATGCCAGGGAATCTGTTCCCCGGGGGTATATGATTTGATAAGGACCGGTTTGTAGCTGATTCCATTTCAACCGGGCAGGATCTTCACCGGTTTTGTAATATTGTGCGTTTGCCGGGAAATACAATCCTAAAAAAAGACAACCGGATAACGTATAGGCAATCAGTTTGTTCATAAGGCAAAATTAACTGATTGTATTAAATAAGAAGAGTTGAGCTACCAGGACTCGAACCCGGACCGACAGAGCCAGAATCTGAAGTGCTACCATTACACCATAGCTCATCCGGTGTTGAGCTACCAGGATTCGAACCTGGACAGACAGAACCAAAATCTGTAGTGCTACCATTACACCATAGCTCAATCGGAGGGTGCAAAGATATAACATTAGCGTTTCCCAGCAAAAAAATCTTTCATTAACTGTCCAGCCGGTTCAGAGAGCAAACCCGCTGATACTTCTGTTTTTGGGTGAAGAATATTATTAGAAAATAATGTGTATCCCTTTTTGGGATCGGTTGCTGCATAGACCAAACGGCCCAGTTGAGCCCATGCACAGGCCCCGGCACACATAATACAGGGTTCCAATGTAACATACAAGGTGCATTCATCCAGATATTTGCCCCCCAAATAATTACATGCTGCCGTTATTGCCTGCATTTCTGCATGCGCTGTGGGGTCGTGTAAAGTTTCTGTCAGATTGTGAGCCCTGCCTATGATTTTTCCCCGGCATACAATAACAGCACCTACGGGGATCTCGTCTTTTGAGAACGCCGTTCGGGCCTCTTCCAGGGCCTTTTTCATGAAAATCTTATCTTGTAAGAGATCTTCCAAAACGTTTTTCGATTACCGAAGGATCTGTAATATCCTTGGTTACCATCAGCAACTCTTCTTTTGACACATCTTCCACGTCACATACTATGAATCCGTCCAGGGAATCGTTGAATTCCTTGTCAATATTGAATACAACCACCTTTGCGTTAATTTTCAGGTACCGTTTGACAAGCGAAGGAAGGCGGTATTGCCGGTTGCTCATCCGCATCAGCAGACGGTCCAGTTGCTCGGGGGTTTGTACATCACGCAGCAACACGTCGGGGTTGACCAATCCGAATGCAGGGGTAAACGGGCACCTTGGATGTACGCAGTCGTGGTAGTCCGTGGTGCTGTGGTGTTCCATAATATATTTTTGTATCAGGGATTGATACAATTTGGGATACCAGGAAGAGATACTGACCGGTCCAATAAAATAACGGTATTCCTCATTCCGTAACATGATGTGGAAGAGCCCCTTGAACAGCAACATCATGGGTATGGTCTCGTACCGGTATTCATGACTTATAAATGCTCTGCCCAATTCAAGGCTCTGTCGCAGCACCGGTTCAAATTTTTGGTCAAACTTGAAAAGTGTACTGTTATAGAAGCCGTCAGATCCGAATCGTTTCATCAATTCTGCGCCCATTCCTATGCGGTAGGCTCCTACTATTGTTTTTTTGTCGGTATCCCACAAGATCAAATGGTGGTAATTGCGATCATAAGGATCCAGATCCAGGGGCTGATAGGTGCCTTCTCCTACGGAACGGAACGCTTCTTCGCGTTTGCGCCCGATCTCGTACATCAGATTGGGGATGAAAGAATACGGAGCGAAATAAGCAGCAAAATTATTGATCCTGAACAAACAATTGCGGGATGGCAGTTGCTCGATCTCCCGTACAGCCAGATCGTTTTGTTTGGCAACAGCGATGGGTGCAGCCTGCTCCAGGTCTTTGTATTTGTCTTCTTTTTCTATGTTGGCCGCCAGACAGTAAGTCCTGGCACGCAGGTAATCACCCAGTTCTTTGTAATCTTCATAGCGTTGCTGTTCCGCCACGCTTACGGGAGCTCCAATGCGTATGGAAATGCGTTGTCCCTTTTTGTTGAGTACTTCTGACGGCAAACTGGCGGTTTGAAGCATAGGGTGGATTTTTGCCCTGCGCATGAACCGGGCCGAATTATGGCCTTCAAAATAAATGGGAACAACCTGTACGCCGGCATTTTGTATAAACTTGACTATTGGCGTATGCCAGGGAAGGTCTTCCACCAATCCGGAGGGTCCAATATGTGACACTTCACCGGCAGGGAAAAGTCCCAAAGGATTCCCGTTTTGCAAACACTCTTTGGCAAGACGTATCCCTTTGATGCTGGAACGGGATGATACGTTTTTATCAAAAGCGTTGACAGGTAAAAAGAAATTTTGCAACGGTTTTATGCGGGACAGCAGAAAATTAACGATAACTTTCAAATCGGGTCTTTCTTCAGATACCAGATGCATCAGAATGATCCCGTCCAATCCCCCGTAGGCATGGTTGGAAACCGTTATAAAAGGACCTTCTTTGGGAAGGTTGGCCAGATCTGTAGCGGGGATTTCGTATGTTATACGCATTTCGGCCAGAAAAGTCTCCAGGCATTCTCGTCCCTGAAAATCTGCCACCTTGTCATAAAGCTTGTTGATCTTGTCAAGCTTCATCAATTTCATCAGGGCCGGTGCCAGAAAGAATCCCACTACCGATTTTTCCCCGAAAACCTGTCGCAGATCTTTGGTTTCTATAAGTTTTTTCATAAATGGTTTGGCAAATATATGTATTTTTACAATGTTATGGCTCATATTAAAGACCAATTGACTCTGTTGCCCCATCAAAGCGGAGTGTACCGTTTTTTGAACAAAGACGGGACGGTTATTTATGTAGGCAAAGCAAAAGACCTGAAAAAAAGAGTTTCTCAATATTTTTCTAAAGGGAAAAATCTTTCTGTTAAAACCCGGCGCATGATCAGCCGTGCCTGTTCACTGGAATATACCGTAGTAGAAACCGAAAGCGATGCCCTGTTGCTGGAAAACAACCTGATAAAGACCTTACAGCCCAGGTACAATATTTTGCTTAAGGATGACAAGACTTTTCCCTGGATTTGTGTCAAAAACGAACCTTTTCCCCGGATTATGCAAACCCGGAAGGTAGTCAGGGACAAGTCCCTGTATTTTGGGCCATATACAAGTTCATATTTTTGCAGGCAGCTCTTGCAGCTTATTCACAATTTGTACCCTTTACGCACCTGCTCCCTGGTACTGACTCCAAAAGCAATAGCTGCGGGACGTTATCGCAAATGCCTTCAATTTCATATAGGCAGGTGTAAAGCTCCCTGTACCGCAGAAGAGACAGAGGAAGCTTATGGTAATTATATACAGGATGCCATCAAGATACTGAAGGGAGACGTTACTTCCGTCAGGATCCTGTTAGAAAAACAAATGAAAGAGGCCGTAGCAAACCTGAATTTTGAACAAGCCCAAAAATATAAAGAGCAATGGGAAGCCCTGACGCGTTATCAGAACAAATCGGTAATTGTCAGCCCCCGCATATCCAATGTAGATGTCTTCAGCTTGTTAACAGACAATGAATCTTCCATGGCATTCGGCAATTTTATGCGGGTTTGTGAAGGTGCTGTCATTCAGTCCCGGAATGTCAAATACAAATTGCAAATAGAAGAAAACAAGGAAACACTTCTGAGCCTTTTTCTTGCCGAGTTGAAAGAACAAACCGGGATGCTTTCAAGGGAGATCCTGGTTCCTTTTCTTCCCGAGGCGGTTCCCGGCAATTACGACGTACACGTTCCCCTTAAAGGAGATAAGAAAAAACTTGTCACATTGAGTCTTCGTAATGCTGAAAATTATAAAACAGAGCAGGTTCGTCTCCTGGAAGCCCGGGAAAAAGGAAGAAACCGCCATGCGAAATCACGGAAAATTCTGGAAAAACTGCAGCAAGATCTGAATATGCCGTCATTACCCGAACATATTGAATGTTTTGATAACTCCAACCTGCAGGGTTCCCACCCCGTTGCAGCTTGTGTGGTTTTTAAAAACGGTCTTCCAAGCAAACAGGATTACCGCCATTTTGCCATAAAAACCGTTGAGGGACCCAATGATTTTGCGTCTATGAATGAAGTCGTCACCAGGCGATACCGTCGTTTGTTGAGGGAAAACGCATCTTTGCCCCAGTTGGTGGTTATAGACGGAGGTAAAGGACAATTATCCGCAGCCTTTTCAGCGCTTGAAGCCCTTGATCTGATCCCTTCTGTAACAGTCATAGGACTGGCCAAAAGGCTGGAAGAAATAGTGCTTCCTACTGATAAAACCCCGTTGTTTCTGGATAAAAATTCATCCTCCCTAAGACTCATTATGCATCTGCGTAATGAAGCGCATCGTTTTGGCATTACATTTCACAGAAAGAAACGGAGTGCCGGATTTGCCCGTTCGGTTCTTTTGGATGTTCCCGGGATAGGACCGCGTGCCATGGAAAAACTGTTGGATCGTTTTGGAAGCCTTAAGCGCATAGCCGCAGCAACACAGCAGGATCTTTCCGGAGTGATTCCGGCAAAAACGGCTGAAAGGCTGAGGGAATATCTGAAAGCTCATGGAACCGGGTCATAACCGCTTCCTCCCCAGGGATTACACCGTAGAAAACGCCGTACAGCCAGATACAATCCTTTTAGCGGACCGTGTTTACGCAGTGCTTCAAGGGCATATTGAGAACAGGTGGGAGTAAACCGGCAGGAAGGAGGCGTAAATGGTGATATGCAGATCTGATAACATTTAACCAACAGGATCAGGGGAAAGATCAATCCCTTTTTCAGGTATTTGAGCAAAACGTTCCAGGAGTGTCTGCATTTTTGCCTCCAGTTTGCGGTAGGGATAGACT
>Ga0209408_1000219_pt1 | contig 47797 bp, 40 predicted proteins | sample AD_UKC107_MetaG_FD_184422 | JGI IMG/M metagenome (GOLD analysis project Ga0209408, IMG submission 184422) | Active sludge microbial communities of municipal wastewater-treating anaerobic digesters from Hong Kong - AD_UKC107_MetaG (SPAdes)... | ecosystem: Engineered > Bioreactor > Anaerobic >... | reverse complement strand
AACATTAAAAAAGGCAAATGTAATCTGAAGATAGCGGATGCTATCTAAAACAGGACAAAAATAAGAAGATTTGGCGCATTAGCAGGGCAAAAATGATGCTGATAATTTGATTTAGGACTTAAAACGCGATCTTGTGACGAGTAAATCGAAATCCTCAGTTGTTGATATCATATTTACAAATTTAATCGAAATTATTATTATTATTATTATTATTATCAAAAATTAGGAATCAGATTTGAATTTGTGCACATCAAGATAGGCCAAAAATTCTCGATTTTGCATAGCCTTACTGCGGAATGCCGGTTATAAGCTCTAGGAAAAGCTGGGGGCGAATTAGCCCCCCCCACATATTTCCGCGCTTGATAACGATCAGGCCCGCCCTAAAGTCGCCGCCCTCGCCAGCGGGAAGCCGTCTGCGTTCTTCCCACCGGGGATGAGGCGCAGTCCGTCGCAGACGCCGTCACCATCAGCGTCATCACAAGCATCGGGACCCCAGTAGTTCCCCCTCAACCCGTCATCCCATTTGTTACCCCCCTCGTCTCTCGCGGCCTCGCCATTATTCGAGAGATCGTTCCCATAGATCGAGTTCCCGCTGGAAGAAACGTCGGCCAAAAGGCCCAGGAGGTTTTCCGCGATCTCATTTCCAACGATGACGTTCCGGCTGGCTCCCGCCAGGACCACCCCGGTTTTGCACGATCTCACCCTGTTCTCTCGGAGATGGTTATCGCTCGACCCGCCCGAGAGGTTGACGCCCTCGGTGCTGTTGGTAACGCTGTTTCTGGCGAGAACGTTCTTTTCGCAGAACACCTCCAGAGCGAAACCCACAGGGTTATCGATGAGGGTGTTGTTCTTCACCAAGGCTCCGATCGTCGACCCGATATAAATCCCGGTCTTCTCCCCCTCTTTTATGGTGTTGTTCTCCACCTTCGTATAGTTGGACTGCTCCAGGTATATCCCGTGGTCGTTTTTGGTGACGTTGTTCAGCTCCGCGGTGTTGTTGTTGCTGAGAACGAGGCAGACTCCATTTCCGTGGTTGGAGGTGATGTTGTTGTCTATGATGTTATTTCTCCAGGTCCTATAAAGCCGGACCCCGTCTTTTCCGTTCCCCTGTATCCTATTTCCGATGATCAGATTATCATAGGACTCTTCGACACCGCAAGGGGGTTCGCTGCAGTACTGCCAGAAGATGCTCTCGACATAGATCCCCTCGTTTCGGTTGAAGGAGATGACGTTGTTGGCGACGAGGCCCATGGACCCCTGCAAGCGTATCCCCTTCCCGTTCCCATCATAATCGCTCTCGAAGCCGTTTCTGCTTATGATGTTCTCGGTAATCATGGTGAAGTTGGATTCCGAGACGACGATCCCGTCGTTGACGCTCTCTCGGATCTCATTCTCCTTGATCGTGTTCGAATCGCTTTTGGAAAGCTCGATCCCCCAGTCGTTGTGGATGATGACGTTCTTCTCGATGTTGTTGTAGGGGGAGTTGTAGAACATAATCCCATACCCAAAAGGTATGTCCCTGATCGTATTTTCGAGGAGCTGGTTGTTGCTGGCGTTCCATAGACCGATGGCCGTCAGGTCGTTTCCTTCGAAGGTGTTGTTGGATATTTTATTGAAGTCGGAATAGACCCTTATTCCGGCGTTGCCGATGAGATCATTATGCTCCCCGGTCCCACAAGGCTTCGGCCAGGTGACCCCGGTAATGACAAAACCATCCACAGTGACAAAGTCCGCCCTGATGGCTATGGCCGTCCCCCCGCTCATCTCCACCATCTCGGTCAGTCCGGCGGAGGAGCGTTCGATATCCGCGGTGGAGCTTCCAGCCCGAAGAAACGGCAATCCGCCGCCGGTGTCGATTCCTTGCAGAACCACCGAGGGCGTGGTTATGTTCAGGTTCACCAGGTACTCGCCGCTGTGAACTTCGATCACGTCTCCGGGATCCGCAGCGTCGAGGGCTGCTTCTATTCTGTAAAAATCGCAATCATCCTCGCCTACAGTGATGTTTTCCGCCTGGGATACAGAGCATAAGGCGATCAGCATTATTATGGTTTCAATTGTAAGACGGCTCATAATGTGCCACCCTGATGAATGCTCACGTTTTGGAATAAATAGAATTTGGAGGAGCGTATGGCCCATATCAGCTCCCCTCAAAACAGGGCGGTTCAGCCCCGCTGAAATGGGGCGAAAGGCCTCTGGAGGCGGGGGGGTGGACTTCGAGGAGATCGTGGTGAAGGTAGACGAGGTGGCAGAGGCGGCTCGAAAAATGAGAGGGTCATCGAATGGTGGCGGCACCGAAGCATTTTTAGTGGATTGTGACAGTACCGATCTTCACGAGGGGGTTAAGACGAAAGCAAAGCTCATTTTGGCCCTGATGATGCTGACAGCGCTGGCGGCTCCAGCCGTCGCAGACGATGTAGACGATCTCATATTGGATCTGAAATACGGGCAGGTCGATCTCCGGTCGAGTGCTGCCCGATCACTCGGCTCTACAGACGATCCCAGAGCGGTCGATCCTCTGATCGCCGCCCTCAAAGACGAGGTCGGAGAGGTCCGGTCGAGTGCTGCCCGATCTCTCGGCTCTACAGACGATCCCAGAGCGGTTGGCCCCCTCATCACCGCCCTGAGCGATGAGGATTGGAAGGTCCGAGGGGAGGCTGCAGAAGCCCTCGGAAAAATCGGCGATGCCGAAGCCGTCGATCCTCTCATTGATGCCGTAAGAGACGAAGAACCGTCGGTTCGACTGAATGCTGTACAGGCTCTCGGCGATCTTGGCGATCCGGAGGCGACAGAACCCCTCACCTATCTCGCCCTCAGAGATACTGATGCCGAGGTCCGAGGGGGAGCAGCCGAGGCTCTCGGTGATATCAATGATCCCAAGGCCATAGATCCCCTCATTGCAGCTCTTAGAGATGGTGACCCCAGGGTCCGAGGGATGGCTACAAAAGCCCTAGGCAAAATCGGCGAACCCGCGATATATTCCCTCATCGAGGCTTTAAAGGATCGAGACCCGATAGTCCGAACTGTGGCTGCCGGGGCCCTCGCCGAGATCGGCGATCTCAGAGCCTTCGACCCCCTCATGGAGACCCATCATTATGACGAGGCCATCAAGCTGAACCCCGAATCAGCTTTGGCCTGGGTCGGCAAGGGCCTTGCTCTATACGATCAGGGCGAGCAGATCGAGGCGATCCGGGCTTATGACGAAGCCATCAGGCTCGATCCCGGGGATGCCTACGCTTGGAACAACAAAGGAGTCGCCCTCAGGGATCTGGGCAGGTACGATGAGGCGATCCTGGCTTATGACGAAGCCACCAGGCTCGATTCAGGGTACGCCCACGCCTGGTATAACAAGGGCATCGCTCTCAATGAACTGGGCAGGTACGATGAGGCGATCCTGGCGTACGACGCGGCCATAGGGATCGAACCCGGAGATGCCAACGCCTGGAACAACAAGGGCGTTGCCCTCTATGATCAGGGCAAATACGTTGAGGCGATCCAGGCCTACGATGCAGCCATAGAGCTCGACCCCGAGTACGCCCACGCCTGGAACAACAAAGGCGTTGCCCTCTATGATCAGGGCAAGTACGTTGAGGCGATCCAGGCCTACGATGCAGCCATAGGCCTCGACCCCGAGTACGCCCACGCCTGGAACAACAAAGGCATCGCCCTCCAAGCTCTCGGCAGAACCTCCGAGGCCAACGAAGCCTGCGCCAAGGCACGGGAGCTGGGGCTGTAGAGATGGCCGGCGAGATCGGCATCGGCAGCCCATGGGAGGGGAGCCGAATCGGCTTCGTCTGCAGCTCATAGGTGCAGATCGCCTAATGGCGTCGTTTGCGGTACTCTTGGGAGATGGCTCTTCGAGGTTGCTTCTCTGCGCTTCTTTCTGCCGCCTGCATCGAAGAGGGCGAAACGTCGCCAGAGGTCCCGATTCTGGACAGTTGTAGAATAGGACGATCCGATCGAGGCCGCCATTGATCCACCAATCCTCGATCTTGGCCAGAACCTCCGCCATCACCTCTGTTATGCCGAGAAATCTCCAGAAAATGAGAAGTGCGCCTCGATCGAGAGGCCCCCATTTTAATAGGTCACTTGGTGGTGTAGCCACCATCTATGATCAATTCCGACCCGGTCACGAACTTGGCCTCGTCCGATACGAGGTAGAGCACTCCGTAGGCGATGTCGTTCGGCTCGCCTATGTGTCCTATCGGATGCCTTTTTACCTGACGAATCGGAGGCATTTGAGATGACCACTCCCAAAGATCGAGTGAAGGCCGCCGCCACCATCGACCCCGAGTCCCTGGAAGAGGCAAAGGAAGCAGTCGCCATCGGCTGCCGGCTCTTTCTAAATAGGCTCGACCGACTGGAGGCGGGCCTTGCGAACGCGCGGACGCCTCAGGACGCGGGCCAATTCGCCAGGGCCCTCTCCATGTACCTTCTCGCCTCGCTTCCCCTCAGACCCGAGACCTGCCCCTTCTGCGTCCAGCATTCCGGCGGCAACCGCTGCCAGGGGTGCGGCTACGCCGAGACCCACGGCGGGAGGTGCGACGCCGAGACCTCGGCCTTCGGCCAGCTCATCGAGGCGGTCTACGACCTCGCTCGCGAGATCCACGAGATCCGAGAGGATTCGTCAGTTCCAGAGATCGATCTTGACGTGGGGAGGGAGAGGCTGAAGAATTCTATCGGGCGGTCGAGAGGGGCCGCGGAGGTCCTTTCGGCTGCGATCTCAGTGGCAAGAGTCTCTGATCTGATGGCGGCGAAGAGGGATTACATCGAGGCGATCCTCGATGCACTGCCCCTGGATCTCATCGCCTCTCCGGAGATCGAGAGGGGCCTCGAAGAGGTTCGGGCGAAGCTGGAGCGGTACTGGTGAGATGTACTCCCTTGAAAAGCTATAAATCAAACCTCAGTCAACATATAACGAGGGTGTTGTCATGGACATAAAAGAGACCCTCCGCCGGTATCCCTGCATCGTCGTCTTCAGCCTGTTCTTGCTGATCATGCTGATAATAGTCTTCTACACCAAGTGAGGGGTTGGATCATCTTCTATACCCTAATTATATCCACCTCTCCCTCTACTTTCTCCCTCTACGTTCTTCCTTTGCCGTCTCCCTTTCTTTATCACCGTACTTTCTCCCCTTATCTCTCCAATTATCGGGACACGTTGGTCGGTCTCAGCCAGCTATTTAAGCAGAGAAGTCGAATAGAGAGCCATGAAATGCAGCGAGCCTTGCCGGGAGTTCTGTCGGTGGATAGAGACGCTGCCCCATCACAAAAAGTACGTCCTCAAAAAGGAGGGGCATCCAACGCTTCCAAGCTGCTTCAAAGAGACCGTCCTCGGCGAGTCTGTCCCGGGATCGATCCGGCAGCTCCGGGGGCCAGCGGGCTCCCATGTCCACGAGTTCCCGGACCGGTGGGTCCTCCATCGGGACATCGTAGACGCCGAATCCAACCCCCTGGGCCACCTCCTCAGCGACGCCCCCGAGTACCTCGTATCGGCCCTGGCGGGGCTCGCGACGGCCCTTTTCGCAAGAAAGCAGAGGGACAGCAAAAACGCCCTCCTGGCAGGGTGGTCGATGACCGCCTTCCTGCTCCTTATGGGCAAGATGGGAAAGACGATCGGCGAGGACGAGAGGGAGAACGAGGGCAATGCGCCCCGCTTCTCCAGAACGGCGACGCATGATAGTTCATAGGTGATCTCGACCAGAACCGTCCGGGGCTGGTCTAGGCCCGAGATGGGAAGCTCAGTCTATTGGAGGAATATTCGATGGTGGAGGTCGCAAGTTATCTCGCTTACTTCTTCTACGCCTTCGCCTCGGTCTTCATCATAGTGAACCCCGTCGAGGCGACGATGGTCTTCATCTCCCTCACCCCCGGAGCCACCGCCAGAGAGAGGGCGAGGCTCTCTTTCCGGGCGGCGACGGTCGCCTACCTCGTCGCCCTCCTCTTCGCCCTCACCGGCGACATGGTCCTCCGCTTCTTCGGGACCACAGTCGACTCTCTCCGGGTGGCCGGTGGCATCCTCCTGTTCATCATGGCGATCGATATGCTGAAGGCGAAGCCCCGGAGGAAGGTGACGGATGCTGAGATGGCGGACGCCACTGATCGCGAGGATGTATCGGTCTTCCCCCTGGCGACGCCCCTCCTGACAGGTCCGGGAGCCATCACCACCGTAATCGTTTTGATGGGGACGGCTTCAGAGCTTGCCGAGAAGGGGGTCGTCCTCCTGGCCCTGACGGCGACCTTCGCGGCCACCTACCTGATCCTCAGGTCCTCGGAGTACGTCTCTCGGATATTGGGGGTGACCGGGATTTTGGTGATGACGAGAATCATGGGCCTGATGCTTGGGGCCATCGCCGTCAACTTCGTCGCCGTCGGCGCCTGGAACATCTATGCCGGGTTGGCGGGGCCTTCTTGATTTGTCTTGGGTTTTCGGTCCAGCCCACTTCGGATCATGATCTCAAATTTCGTCGCCCCTCTGGCCCGGGAGATATCCGATCTTCAGAGATACCCCTGGATCTTGCTTTTCAGGGTGGGTTTTGGGAAAGCCCCGACGATCCGGCCGGCTGCCGTCCCGTTCTTGAACACTATCATCGTCGGCACTGCCCCTATTTCGTACTCGTCCCACATGCTGGGGTTCTCGTTCATGTTCACATTCCCGAAGACGGCCTTCCCCTGAAACTCCTCCGCCAGCTCGTCAAAGATGGGGGCGAGCTGCGAGCAGTGGCTGCACCTGGTCGACCAGAAGTCGACGATTACGATCGGGTACCTGGCGATCTCAGAGCCTATCGACTCCTCCGTCATGATGATGGGGGCCCTCGGAAGCTCGGGAAGCTCCTCGGATTTGAGGCCGAACTTCGCCAACTTCACGAGCCTCTCGTTCAGGGTCTCGTCTCTGAAGTAGGCCACCATCATCCCGAAGGATTCGACCCCCTCACCCTCAGCCTCGATGGGAACGATGAGGCCCCAGGATATCCAGGCACCTTTTGCGAAGACCCCGGTTCCGACGGTGCCTCCATTTTGGGGCTCGACCTTCACACCGACGCAGTTAACCTCCATCGACGCCTTGAGGGCGGGAGCAAGGCCCCTCGTGGAGATGGGGGCTGAGAAGTTGTATACGCTAATGTAACAGCCATCGACTCCCGAGTCGGGATCCAGAAGGTAGGTGCTGTGGGCGAGATACCCATCGTTCTCCGTCGTCGTCTTGGGGTCGATGACCAGGTTTTGTCCGGAAAAGTCGAGGGTGACGACGTAAGGGGAGTCAAGGCCAACGGGGACATTGACCGCCATCGACGTCGAGCTCAATATCAAAGAGGTTCCAAGAATCGCCAGAGCCAGAAGAAGTTTCGATCTCATCTGGCCAGCTTGATCTTCCAGTTCCTACGAAAAAGTTTCGGTCTGATGCAGCCGAACGTTGGAACCTGCTGAATGCGCCTTCGGATAAAACAAAAATCACCTCGACCTGATCGCCCTTGCGACCAGATCGACCAAGTCGATCACCTCGATTTTGCTGCCGGCATCCCTCAGGTTTCTGATGCAGAGGGGGCAACATGATACGATGGCATCGACCCCCGGGGGAACTTCCAGAAGCCTCCGTCTAGCGATCTCGAGGGATAGGTCCGGGTACCCCGCCCGGACCCCGCCGCCTCCGCCGCAGCATCGAGCGTTCTCCCTGCTCGTCCTCATCTCTTCGAGGCGGCAGATCGCCTTTATGACCTCTCTTGGTGGATCGAAGATCCCGTTATGCCTTCCCAGGTGGCAGGGGTCGTGGTAGGTGACGGTAATGTCGAGCCGGTTCAAATCCAGCTCGGATAGGTGCTCGGCGAGAAATTCGGGGACGCTCAAAACCTCAAACTCCGGGGGGTAGTCTTTTTTGAGGGCGGAATAGCAGCCCGCGCATCCCGTGATGACGGTCTTTGCCCCGATCTTCTTTATCTGGCCGAGGTTTTTGTCGACGAGCCCGGAGGCCTCCGAGCCGGTCCTGACGAGGGGCGATCCGCAGCAGACCTCATCGGGAAGAAGGGTCACGCCGAACCGTTTCAGTAGGGCGAAGGTCTTCTTCGCAACCTCCGGGTAGCGGTAGCTGTCGAGACAGCCCACGAAATATACATAGTCAGATTTATCCTTCAGTGAGCTTCTATCCGGGAGCCAGCCGAGCCGGTCGGCCTTCTCGCCGAAGGTGTTGCCGCTCTCGTTCACCTTCGCTCTGAACCCGGACTGGGCCTCGGTCATGACGCCCTTTGAGACGAGGGACCGTCTCGCCTCCTGGACGATCACCGGCGGGTTTGCCCCCGCCGGGCACTTCGCGGCGCAGATCCCGCAGGTGGTGCAGGTGTTGAGGCTGTCGAGAACGTCGGAGTCGGGAGCGAGACCTTCCTGAAGGGCCTTGACGACCATGATCCGGCCTCTCGTGTTTCGCGACTCCCAGCCCAGGACCTCGAAGGCGGGGCAGACCGAACGGCAGGTCCCGCACCGGACGCAGAGCTCGATCGCCCGAGGGTCGATCCTCGCTTCGGCCTTCGCCTCGATCTTCGCCTCGGTCATCCCTCGCCTCCAGAGGAGGGGCCGTCGTCAAGCCCCAGCTTTCCTGGGTTGATGATGCCCTGGGGATCGAGGACCCTCTTTATCGCCCTCATCACCGATAGCGTCCCCTCGCCCCACTGCATTTTCATGTACCCCGCCCGGGCCGCCCCCACGCCGTGCTCGGAGCTAACGGTCCCGCCGAGCCGGATCGCAGCCCGGTGGATGGCGTCGGCGGCGGCCTCGAGCCTAGCCCACTCGTCCTCATTCAGAACGTCGATGAAGAGGGCGACGTGGAGGTTTCCGTCTCCGATGTGGCCGTACTTCATGGCCGGAAGATCGAACCTCTCGGAGATCTCGCCGATCTCTCTGATCAACACCGGGATCTTTTTTATCGGGACGCCCACGTCCTCCCCAACGTAGATTCTGCTCTTCTTGGGGTCGATCCGGGATACGGCGGCGCCGACGAGCCTTCGGGCCTCCCAGATCTCCTCCATCTCCTTTTCCCCGCTGACAGACACCACATTGGTCGCAAAAGGCGAGCAGACCTGGACGATCTCCTCTGCCGACTCTTTCGTCGAGCTTTCGGTCCCGTCGACCTCGAAGAGAATGACGTCCCCTTCGGGCAGCACCAGGTTCGAGTCGCATCGCAGGAGGACCGCGATCGTCGTTCTGTCCAGGATCTCGCAGGCGGAGGGGACGATCCCCGAGGCGAAGGTCTTTGCCACCGCCCGGCCAGCGGTCTCAGCGTCGTCGAAGGAGGCGATGACGAGCCTCCGGGCCTTCGGCAGGGGCGCGACCCTCAGCCCGGCCTTGGTGATGATACCCAGGGTTCCCTCCGAGCCGATAAAAAGCCTGGTCAGGTCGTAGCCCGCCGCCGACTTCAACATCCGGGAGCCGGTTCTGACGACCCGGCCGTCGGCGAGAACCACCTCCAGGTCCAGGACGTAGCTCTTGGTCGTCCCGTACTTGACACACCGCATCCCGCTGCCGTTGTTTGCGATCAGACCGCCGATGGTGCAAATATTGGAGCTTCCGGGATCCGGCGGGAAAAAGAAGCCGTGAGGCTTGAGGACCTCGTTCAGCCGGGCCTGGACGACCCCCGGCTCGACGATCACCTGGAGGTTTTCAAGATCCAGCTCCAGGATTCGGTTCATCCCCGACATGTCCAGGACGATTCCGCCTTTGACCGGCACTGCACCGCCCGCAAGGCCCGTCCCCGCGCCCCGGGCGGTCACCGGTACCCCAAGCTCCGCCGCCAGGGTGACGACCTTCGAGACCTCTTCGGTCGAGATTGGGCGGACTACGTAGTCTGGCATGCCTTTGATCTGGGAGGCGTCGGAGGAGTAGCAAACCCTCTCCGAGGGCGCGGCCGAAACTCTATCGCCGACGACATCTCGAAGCTGATCGATCAAATCCATGGAAGACCTCATTTTTCAGTAGAATTTTTGCGCCAAACCGGCGGACGAATCGGAGGAACAATTCCGTTGGGGTGATATAATAGGGTGTCGATGAGGCGGTGCGGTTGTATAGTCCCGAATGTTTTGACATTATATACCGCTCCAGCCGTCTTGGATTTATTTAATTATATTTAATTCACTTTCCACCCCATACCAGTTCGCAGCCTTGTAGCCTAACGATAGCGAAATCCTCCTATGCTCCACCATCCTTCTTGCGAGAGGATTGGACACATGGAATACGATGTCATAGCGCTTTCTGGACGAGAATAGACCGTTCAGGGTCGCAACCCCGCAAAAGTAGAGGGGAGCTAATTCTCCATTCCGATCCGATCCAACGCTTCTCCAGCCGCCTTCTGGACCTTTGAGGACACGTCTGTCAAAGCCACGTAAGTAAGCGCCTCAACGGCACTAGCATCGCCGATTTTTTCGAGAGCCACAACAGCATTATATCGATCAGTCTCAGTCACATTCTTATCTTGTACTAATTCGATGAGAGGATCCACTGCTCTGACATCGCCGATCTTGCCGAGCGACTCAGCAGTATATCCTCGGATCCCCGAACGCTCATCCTCCAAAGCATCGATGAGAGGATCGACAGCCTCAGGATCGCCAATTTCGCCAAGCGCGCATGCAGCATTAACTTGGACCAACCGATCCGGGTCGTTCAATGCGAGGATCAAGGGATCGACGGCTCGTGGGTCGCCTATATTGCCTAGCGCCTTTGCAGCCGCTGTTCTCACATGTCTATCTGAGTCGTTTAATGCCAGAATCAGGGGATATACGGCTCGTGAGTCTCCTAGAGTCTCGTTGCTCCACGGTGCGGTGGATCGGCCAAGTGCTTCAGCAGCCCCCCTTCGCACAATGTTATCTGGGTCGTTCAATGCCAAGATCAAGGGATCGACGGCGGTATCACCGATCTTGACAAGCGCCCCCGCAGCGGCATCTCGGACATCGATATCCGAGTCGTTCAATGCCAGAATAAGGGGGTCGACTGCTCTGGCATCACCGATCAGGCCGAGAGCCCAAATAACCCTCGCTCGGACCTCCCCATTATCATCTTTTAGAGCCTCGATCAAGGGATCGACGGCAGGTTTGCCGCAATATCCAAGAGCCGTAGAAGCAAACGTTCTGACCATCATGTTCTCATCCTTCAGGGCCCCGATGAGAGGATCGACGGCTCTGGCATCACCAATATTTCCAAGACCAAAGGCTGCATGATATCGGATATTCACATTATCGTCCTTCAGGGCCTTGATGAGGGGATCGACGGCTTTGACGTCGCCTGAGACTGCAAGACCTGTGGTTGCATAATATCGGATCTTTGGGTCCTGATCCTCCATAGCCTCGATCAGGAAATCGATCGCATCCCCGATCTTGCCGAGCGACTCTGCAGCAATCGATCGGACGTCTGAGTCCTCATCGTCCAGAGCCTCGATGAGGGGCTCGACGGCTCTGGGATCGCCGATCTCGCCTAGAGACTTTGCAGCCTTCAATCTAACATCCGAACTTTCATCATTGAGTGACTCGATGAGCGGATCGACCGCCCTGGAGTCGTTTATCTTACCGAGCGCATATGCAGCCGAATATCGAAGATCGCTATCCGAGTCATTTAATGCCAGGATCAAAGGATAGAAGGCTCGCTGATCTCCGATACCTCCGAGGCACAGTGCAGCATTTTTTCTGATATTGCTATTCGAGTTGTTTAACGCGAAGATCAGGGGCTCAACGGCCGGTTCGTTGATCTTGACAAGCGCCTTCGAAGCTGCATCTCGGACGAATCCATCTGAGTCGTTTAATGCGAAGATCAGGGGGTCGACGGCTCGTGGGTCACCTATAGTGCCGAGCGCATGTGCAGCATTACGTCGGACATCCCTATTAGAGTCGTTTAGGTCCTGAATATACTCGTCAACATCGTCTGCCAAGACTGGCGTGGCCAGTATAACGAAACCGATAGCAAATATTTGCCACAATCTCAATGATCTTCTCTCCTGAAAGGCTTATCCTGTAAATTGAATGGATACAGGATATTTAAATTTCGTTTGTAGCTGAGACACACACCAAATCCAAATTCCGTTTATTTTATTCGAATATCGAGGCGAGCTGCCGCCGGGGCGGAGAGGATCGCCTTCAGGCCTTTCAAAAGCGGAGACTCAGTCTCGGCCAGCATCTCGGGCACCGGCCCGAATCTCGTCAGCCCCTTCCGAGAGGCCGAGCTGAAGTTTCTGCAGCGGTCGGTCTCGCTCTGTGGCGGGACCATGGTCGAGGAGCGAGAGGAAAAGGGGGCTTGTGGGATCTCGGTTCGGTTCTTCCCGGAGGGGAAAGGTCCCTGAGCGGGGCGATCCCGAGCCGACGCGCTCCGACTGTCGATGTGAGGGCGGCGGGGATCAGGAGGGATAGGGGGCTTAAGCGCATCTGCGGCGGGACATTCCCGGCGAGTACGAGAACGCGAGCGGCATCTTGCGGCGGCGAGGTGCCCGCGGAGCTTCGCCACCAGATCAGAGCGACGAAGGGCGGGGTAGGAGATAAAGAGGGCGATCACCGATCCTTTCTATGGCGGTGAGGCCTTATGGCTTGATTAACCGGAGCTTGTCAAAATATCATCGCTCGGCGGATCGCCTGCGGCGCAGTTCCTCGAAGGTGATTCCCTTGTCTTTGTTCTCCATCAGATATTCGTATTGGGAATCAACGTATTCGGCTTCGGTCTGCTTATCACGTTTCACGACTCTTACTGCTTCCATTTTGCACCCAGCAAATCCATTTTTAGTCATATTGATATATACTCTTATCTATAATCTGAGTCGCCTGATCTCATGAAGGCGCCGGTAATGTATATCGTTTTGTCCGATTCGTCGACGAAGTACTCTAATCTCTGCTTTCCGACCCTCAGCCTGTACATAGGTGGAGATCTGAAGCCTTTCAGCTTCTTGATATCGGCGCGGGGTCGTGGATTGTAAGGGCTTTCCTTCAGCTCTTCGATGTGCTTTGAGATCTTATCGAACGTCCTCTGATCCAGCTTGATGAGATGTTTTTCGGCTTTCGGCAATACGATAACTGTGTACGACATTAAATGTTCCCTTCTCCAGCTGTCCATCGAGGCTTCACAGTCTAATGTGAGATGTAAGCGATTTCGATTTGGTTGACTTCGTATTTTGAGAAAAGCTTTCATGATATATAAAAAATGCCTTCGATGGATGCCCACATTTTTCGGCACTCAGGTAAGGGGGCTTCTGGGATTTCGCTTCGGTTCTTACCGGTGGGGAGAGCCCCGTAAGCGGGCTATCCGAGCCGACGCGCTCCGGCCGCCGATGCGAGGGCGGCGGGGATCGGGAGAGATGCGGGGCTGAGGCACGTCTGCGGCGGCTTGGAGCAATGTAGTTGAGGAGAAGCGTCCGAACTTGGGATTTGGTAACATCCGAATTACTATAGTTGCTATGAGAATAGCACTTTTCGTCGCGTACACCCATGGTTAGCAGATCTTTACCGCCAAAAGATCTACTGTTGCAGAACCACCGTCATTCGCCTCTGGACTTAATCGGTGGATATTGTTCATTGATGGCTGCCAGTAACTTTTTGTATATTAATGGTAATTTATCTAGTAGGAGGAGCTACCGACGAACCTGAAATCGTTTTCTGCCTTGGCGTTGCGAGTGCATTTATTGGTACTTGTAGCCGGCGAGAATGATAAAGACCAAACTATCAGGCCTAGTAGACGTATTTTCGATGTGCAAAATATTACTCTTATGGATGTTATTCGTGATGCAGCAATAAATATAACGTATTTAATTTCTGCCATACTCATAGAAGTAACTCTGCGGCCCATGTTTGGGAGTTCGAGTATGCCTATAATTCCGCTTGTTATTTCTTACCTATTAGAGATCGGATTTCTACTTAAAGTCGTGTGGAATGTCCTAATGATGCTTGATGCGTTTTTGGAAGATCTATCTAATACGTGGATTATTAGACGGTTTAAAAATAACGGGCAAAAAGGGCAGGAGGTAAAAAAAGATGAGATATCACTTGCACATGATGGATAATAAACTTATTATTACTACGATTGGAATTACCGCTGCAATCTTGTTGATATTAGCACATGCCAATATATATATAATTATATCTATAGCTATTTTATTGATAGTATTAATTACTAGTTTGATATATATTAACTACTACACATCGACTTGGCATTCTGAATTAAAGACCCTTTATTCCTCTCCACCTGTTGGAAGAATTACCAACGTTCCATATCTTCGCAACCCTAATTTTATTGGTCGCGAACGCCTATTAGAAGATCTACACAATTCGTTGACCTCTGGTAAACATTTTGTCATTGTTGCGGTAATCGGCTTGGGCGGCGTTGGTAAGACTCAGTTGGCCTTGGAGTATTCCTATAGACACATGGAAGATTACAAGGTCATTTGGTGGGTACAATCAGGAGATCGCACCATTTTGGCGGCCAATTACGCCAGCTTATCATCGAGTCTTAACCTCCCTGAAAAGGATGATCCAGAACAGGAGGTTATCATCAAAGCCGTGAGGAACTGGCTTGCGCAAAATGGGGACTGGCTATTGGTCTTCGATAACGTCCAGCGACCTGAAGACCTTGTGGATTATATGCCTTGGACTGATACGGGTCACGTTATAGTAACCTCCCGTAACCAGAATTGGGAGGGTCGGGCCGACAAAATATTACTTGTAGATGTCTTCCATCGAGACGAGTCCACTCAATTTTTCCGAAACCGAATCACACTGGAGGACGATGCAGAAACTCTTGCAGCCATGCTCGGTGACTATCCATTAGCTTTAGAGCAGGCAGTAGCCTACATCGAGATGACCGGAATCTCGCTGGCGTCTTACCTGAACCTGTTTCAGAAACGCCAAAAAGAGCTTCTCAGCCATGGCAAGCCTGCCGCCTACCCCGATACAGTGGCCACCACCTGGGACCTCTCGTTCCGAGAGGCAAGCGAAGAAGTGCCCATAAGCGCGGATTTGTTGAAGCTGTGCGCTTTTCTGGCCCCTGACGACATACCCAGGTCGATCTTGGTCTATGGCTCCGACTACTTGCCAGAACCATTGGCATCCGCCGTGACAGACGAGATGGCGATGAATAACGCCATTGCTGCCCTTAAGCGCTACTCTCTCCTTAACGTTGCCGACAATACCCTCTCGGTCCATAGGCTTGTCCAGACCGTCACCCGGGACCAACTATCCGATAAAGAACGAAGTTTATGGGCTGAAATTGCAGTGCGATTGGTGAGTGGGAGCTTCCCATACGATAGTGACGATGTCCGTACATGGCCAGAATGTGCGATACTGTTGCCGCACGCCTTAGCCGCACTAGAGCACGCAGAAAGACTTCTGGTCGCTCCCGAAGCAACTATCCGCCTATTAAATCAGATTGGCCTTTACTTACGTGGGCGTGCTGAATTTAATGCGGCCAGGGAACTTTTCAGCAGAGGGCTGAAAATCGCTGAGAAGGTCTACGGTCCCGACCATCCCCAGGTGGCCACCCGAGCCAACAACCTCGGATCTGTCATGCAGGCCATGGGCGACTTCGAGGGAGCCAAAGAGCTTTACGAGCGAGCCCTCAAGACCGACGAGAAGGTCTACGGCCCCAACCATCCCGAAGTGGCCACCGATGTCAACAACCTCGGCGGGGTCCTGAACGACATAGGCGACTTCGAGGGTGCAAAAGTTCATTTCGAGCGAGCCCTCAAGATCGACGAGAAGGTCTATGGTCCCGACCATCCCACTGTGGCAAGAGATGTCAACAACCTCGGCGGGGTCATGCAGGTCATGGGTGATCTCGAAGGTGCCAAAGTTCATTTCGAGGGGGCCCTCAAGATCGACGAGAAGGTCGATGGTCCCGACCATCCCACTGTGGCCAGAGACGTCAATAACCTTGGCGGGGTCCTGAAAGCCATGGGCGACTTCGAGGGTGCAAAAGTTCATTTCGAGCGAGCCCTCAGGATCGACGAGAAGGTTTACGGTCCCGACCATCCCACTGTGGCCAGAGACGTCAATAACCTTGGTGGGGTCCTGAAAGCCATGGGCGACTTCGAGGGTGCAAAAGTTCATTTCGAGCGAGCCCTCAGGATCGACGAGAAGGTTTACGGTCCCGACCATCCCCAGGTGGCCATCCGAATCAACAACCTCGGATCTGTCATGCAGGCCATGGGCGACTTCGAGGGTGCAAAAGTTCATTTCGAGCGAGCCCTCAATATATTTCAGGATCGTCTCGGTGAGGAACATCCCAAAACTAGGCTGGTGCGCACCAACCTCGAGTCGCTTAAACGGCAAAGGTAATTTCTGAGCTGGATATTGCTATCAGTTATCCTTAAAGTTCGTGTTTTCAAAATTGACAGAATCCCGAATACCATTTTTTGTCTGCATTAGACGTTTGAACCCACATTCCGCACCAAATGACTACTGCAATTATTTAAATTAATATAAAAATTTAATTTAATTTAATTTAGTTGACATTCAGTTGATTCACTCTTGCAACGTGAAGTTATGAGAAACTCGCTCATGAGGTAGACTGCAGTAAGCAGTTATAATATTAATGTAAATGTATATATATATATATATATTGGATGGAGTCGCTAGCTAGCAAAATGTTAGATATAAGAAGTAAGGCGCGGAATGTGGGTTTAAAACTTTACTCAGCAAGTATGTGTAATGCATTATAGTTTTATACTTAAGCATTAAATTTGAATCTAGTAGTAGAACTATTGTAAGACCCCTCAAGCCTTCTTTCAAGGAATTGGACAAATTCGAGTTTTCCAAAATGCCAGAGGGCTTTCAGTATGGTGCTTGGTTCTATAATCCTTCTCCAGGTCTTACCTCTCGCCCGACCCAACCCTTATTACCACCCCCACCCAAACCCCCGTTTTGTATGCCATTTTGCAGCGTGGAAGAGGCGATCGAAGAGGTGAAAGCCGGCCGCTTCATCATCATCCTCGACGATGAGGGGCGGGAGAACGAGGGCGACCTCGTGATCGCGGCGGAGATGGTGACCCCCGAGGCGATCAACTTCATGGCAAAGCACGGCCGGGGGCTGATATGCGTCCCCCTCTCCGGCGAAAGGGTCGACGAGCTGGGCCTCCCCCTCATGACCCAGAACAACACCGAGAAGATGGGGACCGCCTTCACCGTCACCGTCGACGCCAAGGGCCGGGGGGTGACTACGGGGATCTCTGCCTTCGACCGGGCCGAGACGGTCAGGGCGCTGATCGACCCCGCAGCCACGCTGAATGATCTGGTGATGCCTGGCCACACCTTCCCACTCCGGGCGAAGGAGGGCGGCGTTTTGCGGCGGGCGGGGCACACCGAGGCCTCAGTTGATCCTTCGCGGATGGCTGGCCTTTATCCTGCAGCCGTGATCTGCGAAGTGATGGCCGAGGACGGGACGATGGCCCGTCTTCCGGCGCTGGAGCGGTTCGCGGCCGAGCACGGCCTCAAGATGCTCACCATCGACCGGCTGATAAAAAGGAGGATGCGAAGCGAGAAGCTGATCCAGCGAGTCGCCGAGGTCGAGATGCCCACCGAGTACGGCGACTTTCGGGCCATCGGCTACGAGAGCCTCGTCGACGGCCAGTGCCACCTGGCTCTCGTGGCCGGGGACCCGTCCTCCGACGACGCTCTCGTCCGGGTCCACTCCGAGTGCCTCACCGGCGACGTCTTCGGGTCGAGACGGTGCGACTGTGGCGACCAGCTTCACCTGGCCATGAGGCTGATCGCCGAGAACGGGAACGGGGTGTTGCTTTACATGCGCCAGGAGGGAAGGGGGATTGGTCTAGCGAACAAGCTCAGGGCCTACGCCCTCCAGGAGAAGGGGTACGACACCGTCGAGGCGAACCACCGTCTGGGCTACCCCGCCGACCTTCGAGACTATGGGGTCGGTGCCCAGATCCTCGTCGACCTGGGGATCAAAAAGATGCGGCTTCTCACAAACAACCCCCGAAAGATAATCGGCCTTGAGGGGTACGACCTTGAGATCGTCGATAGGGTCCCCATCGAGATCCAGCCAAACGACGAAAACAGAAGATACCTGGAGACGAAGAGGGACAAGCTCCATCACCTCCTGCTCCAGGAAAGTTCGGGAAACGAGTAGGAGTTACTACTCGATCGTCACCTTCTTTCGGGCCGTCACCTCGACCTTCGGAAGGTGGACTTCGAGAACGCCGTCTTTGAGGCTCGCCTTGGCATCATCGGCCCTCACCTCGGCGGGGAGCTTGAGGCTTCTCTCACACCTGGCGAAGGTCCTCTCCTTCCGATAGAACTCCTCTTCCTTCTCCTCTTTTTCGGCCTTCCTCTCGGCCTTCACTTCGAGGGTATCCTCGGTGACGGTGATCTCGACGTCCCCCTTATCCATGCCGGGAAGGTCCATGGTCACGACGACCTCCTCGTCGGTCTCCTTGACGTCGGCGAGAGGTGCCATGACGTCTCTGAAGGCTCCGGCCGCTGCGGGAGACTCGGACATGAAGTCCTCTATCAGCTGGTTCATCTTGTCTTGGACTCTTCTGATCTCGGGCATGTATCTAGACTCGGGATCGGAGATCCCAACGTCCTCCATCAGCCGGTTCATCCGCCTCTGCAGGCGCTTGAAGTCGTCTCTTGGGACTAACCCTGTCATAATCCAATCACCATCAAGAGTTGCGCTTTCAGAGCTCAAATATCTTACTATAGATACTCTGCCTGAATCGCGACAACCTCGCGGCTGTCCTTGGCCGCAGCGTACTCTTCGAGAGGCTCCTTGTTCAGCTCCAAAAAGACGTGACCCCAGGAAAATTTGGCCAGGATCTCCTCGGCCTGGGGCCGCTCACCCAGGATCACCAGGGCCGCGGCGAAAGCCTCCACCGTCGAGAGCTTGAAGGGCTTTCCGAAGTTGACCGGGTTTGCAGCGACCAGGAACGGAAGCGCCCTCCCGTTCAGCCGCATCTTGCCGAATACCTCCTCGGCGTGGGCCCAGGAGCAGTCGAGGGCCGCGAGGCCTCTGCCCACCTCGGATCGATCGGCAGGGGAGAGGGCCTTCTCCGAGAAAGGGCTTAAGACCAGGTATCCCCGGAGCTGGTTGTACCTCTTGGTGGCCCGGGCAAGACCAAACCTCTCAAGCTTTCTTCCGGTGCACCTCTTGGGATCGCACTGGTTTGCGGTATAGATGAGGAGATCCATGGGCCATTATTCCACCGATAATCCTATTAACGTTGTTTGCAACTCTCCGAGCATCATTCCCTTTGCGGAAAAAATGAACTCAGAGGCCATCCCGATGAGCGAGATCTCCAAGGAGTACGACTTCAAGCAGGTTGAAGAGAGGTGGGCAGGAAGTTGGGACGAGTCCATCTACTATTTCGACTGGAACTCCCATGCGCCCCAGTACATAATCGACACGCCACCGCCTTATCCCACCGGAAACTTCCACATAGGCAACGCCCTCAACTGGTGCTACATCGACTTCGTCGCCCGATACAAGAGGATGAAGGGCTACAACGTCATGTTCCCCCAGGGCTGGGACTGCCACGGCCTTCCCACCGAGGTGAAGGTCGAGGAGATCCACAAGATCACCAAAAACGAGGTCCCGAGGGAGGAGTTCCGCCGCCTCTGCGAGGAGCTGACGGCCCAAAACATCGCCAAGATGAGGGTGACGATGCGAAGGCTCGGCTTCTCCAACGACTGGTCGAACGAGTACGTGACGATGATGCCAGAGTACTACTCCAAGACTCAGAGGTCCTTCGTCCAGATGTTCGATAAGGGGATGATCTATCGGGAAGACCACCCCGTCAACTGGTGTCCCCGCTGCGGCACGGCCATCGCCTTCGCCGAGGTGGAGTACGATTCTCGCACGACAACCTTGAACTACCTCCGCTTCGGCTCGGACCTCGGAGACCTGGAGATCGCCACCAGCCGTCCCGAGCTTCTCGCTGCCTGCGTCGCCGTCGCCGTCCACCCCGAGGACGACAAAAACAAAAAGTACATCGGAACTGAGGTCCGGGTTCCCGTCTTCGACTACAACGTTCCCGTCATAGCCGACGAGGTCGTCGACCCGGCCTTCGGGACCGGGGTCGTCATGATCTGCACCTTCGGCGACAAGCAGGACGTCCGATGGTGGGTCGAGCACGACCTCCCCCTTCGCCAGGCGATCGACCGGGCGGGGAGGATGACGGAGATCGCGGGCAAGTTCGCAGGGATGAAGATCTCCGAGTGCAAGGACGCCATCATCAAGGAGATGAAGTCGTTGGGGATCATCTACAAAGAGGAGCCCCTCGACCAGAACGTTGGCCTCTGCTGGAGGTGCAAGACCGCCATCGAGATCCTCTCCGAGAGGCAGTGGTTTGTGAAGATAAACCCGGGCGAGATCATCGAGACCTCCGCCGAGATCGAGTGGGTCCCCGAGCACATGGAGATCAGGCTGAAGAACTGGACCGGGACGATGGACTGGGACTGGTGCATATCTCGTCAGAGGATCTTTGCGACGCCCATACCCGTCTGGTACTGCAAGAAATGCGGCGAGCCGCTGGTAGCCAAGGAGGAGTGGCTCCCCCTCGACCCGAACGTGAGCTCGCCGCCGATCTCTTGTCCCGCCTGTGGCTCTGTGGAGTTTGAGCCCGAGACGGACGTCCTCGACACCTGGATGGACAGCTCCATCTCGGCCCTGAACGTCACGGGCTGGCTTAGCGACCATCCGCCTCGCTACCCCGCCCAGCTTCGGCCCCAGGGTCACGACATCATCAGGACCTGGGCCTTCTACACCATACTTCGGGCCAAGGCCCTGGTGGGAGTGAGGCCCTGGGACTCGATCCTCATCAACGGTATGGTCCTCGGCGAGGACGGCCACAAGATGAGCAAGTCGCTGAACAACTTCATAGCCCCCGAAGAGGTGGTGGTGAAGTACGGCGCCGACGCCTTCCGCCAGTGGGCGGCGGTGGGCGGAAGCCCTGGAAGCGACGTCATGTTCCGGTGGAAGGACGTCATCAGCGGCGGCAGGTTCCTCCAAAAGCTCTGGAGCATGTACCGGTTCTCTGCCCCTCACGCCGTAAAATCCGACGACTCCGCCCCAAACCAGGTGGACCGGTGGCTCCTCTTCGAGCTATCTCAGATGATCGAGGCGGTCACCGACTCGATGGATCGGTTCCAGTTCGACGAGGCCTTCAGGGCGATCAGGTCCTTCGCCTGGGACGTCCTCGCCGACAACTACATCGAGCTTGTCAAGTCCCGGCTCTACGGCCCCGACGGCCCCGAGAAGAGGGCGGCCCAGTCGACGATATACGCCGCCATCGAGGCCCTGACTAGCCTTCTTGCGCCCTTTACGCCCTTCATAGCCGAGGAGATCAGGATGAACCTCTCCGGAGAGTCGGTCCACACCTCATCCTGGCCGAGGCCCTTGGGCATGGAGCCCCAGCCCGCGGGAAGCCTGATCAAGGACGTGGCTGCGGCCGTCAGGAGGTACAAGTCGGACCGGGGGATGGCCCTCAACTCTCCCCTGGCGGAGATCGAGGTCTACTCTGACCTGGACCTGGAGACGACGGACCTCTCCGGCTCCACCAGCTCGCCTGTGGCCGTCAAAGGCGGAAGCCCCGAGATCGAGACGAGGGCTGTCGAGGTTAAGCCTCAGATGAAGGCGATAGGTCCAGTCTTCAAAAACCAGAGCGGCGAGATAATCAGAAAGCTGACGGAGATGGACCCGGAGAAGGTCGCCCGGATGGTGGCGGCCGGAAAGATCGAGGTCGAGGTGGAGGGCGAGGTCGTGGAGCTCGGACCCGAGGCGGTCGAGATCGCGACGGAGACCCTATCCGCCGGGAAGGCCGTCGAGATGATAGTCCTCGAGGGAGCCACCGTCCTCATCAGGACAGGATCATGATCGAGGTCGAGGTCAAGGCTCGCTCCCCGCCGGATATCGAGGCGAAGATCGCGGGCCTCGGCGGCGAGCTGATCGGTGTGGAAAACCACCTTGACCTCTACTTCAACTCTCCTTTTCGCGACTTCGCACAGACCGACGAGGCCCTTCGGATCAGGATAAAAGAGGAGGGTGCTCGGCTGACATACAAAGGGCCGAAGCTCGACTCCGAGACGAAGTCGAGGCGAGAGCTGACGGTCAGGGTCGACGACCCAAAAGCTCTTGAGTCTATCCTGGAATCGGTGGGATTTTCGCGGGCTGCCGTCGTCAAAAAGAGGAGGACGAAGTACGCCCTCGGCGAGGCGGTCATCGCAGTAGACGAGGTGGAGGGTCTTGGAACCTTCATCGAGGTGGAGCTCTCGGGGGGCGAGGACTGGGAGGCTCAGAAGCGAGCGGCCCTCGATATCCTGGCAAGGCTCGGCCTTGCGGAGTCGATAAGGAAGTCGTACCTGGAGCTATTGAACGATGCGGAGGGTCGATAAGATGCCAGAAACCCTCATGGAACGAGTCCGACCCATGGCGGTGATGATCTCCTTCGTCGTGGCGGTCCAGATCCTCTCCCTCGCCCTGATGCCTCCTTTATCAAAAACGGAGGTCAGGATCTTCGAGAACCCGGAATCCGTCGCCAACCCCTTCAGCTACATCTTCCTGGTCCTGGGGTTCACCCTCTTCATACTGATGGCCATGAAGCTGAAGAAAGGGTGGGTTGTGAGCGGCGTCGTCCTACTGGCGATAGCCATGGGGGTCTACTACGTCCTCTCGGCCTTTCTTCCGCTCCTTCCGGCGCTCCTCCTATCCCTCGCGATCCTCGTCCTCCTCCACATCTACCCTGAGTGGTACGTCATAGATCTGGTGGGCCTTCTCGTCTGCGCGGGGGTCGGGACCCTCTTCGGCCTCAGCATGACCCCCTTTCCGGCGCTCCTCCTCCTTTTGGTGCTGGCGGCCTACGACGCCATATCCGTCTACAAGACCCGCCACATGGTGACCCTCGCCGAGGGCGTCATGGAGATCAGGGCCCCCCTCCTCTTCGTCGTCCCGAGGAGGAGAGGCTACAGCTTCCGGCGCGAGGGGCTGGGGTCCGGAAAAGACCGGGGCGCCTATTTTCTCGGTCTCGGAGACGCCATCATCCCCACGGTTCTCGTGATCTCCGCCAACTGGTCCCTCGCCCTTCCGGTGATCGAGATATTCGGGATCGGCGCCAACCTTCCGGCCCTGGGGACGATGCTCGGAACCTACCTCGGCTTCGCCATCCTCTCCATGACCTCCAGGGATAAGCCTCAGGCGGGCCTCCCCTTCCTCAACGGCGGCGCGATCCTCGGCTTTCTTTTGGCCGTCCTCGCCTCGGGGGCCGCCATATTCTGAGGACTCACCGACAACCTTTTTTTGGCAGCACCGCATTTCTGCTCCAAGGAGGAGAGAGAGGTGGACGATAACGACGTCGTTTTGGAGGCTCAGTTCGTGCCCTTCTGCCCGAAGTGCGGGACTGAGTGCGAGGCGAGGGAGCTGAGGCGGGCTCTCGACTCGGACAACTGGAAGAAGATCGTCATCGAGGCGATCTACTACTGCCCTCGGTGCGACAACTACTGGAGCGAGGGGCTGGTGGAGAAGGGGTACCAGTGAGCTGAGATGGTTCAGATGGTGGAGGAGGGCGCAGTCGTCCTCAACGTCGAGGGGGCCTTCTACAACCCGAAGATGAAGATGAACCGGGACATCGGGGTGGCAGTGGCAAAAGCCCTAGGCATCACCGACTACCTGGACGCCCTCGCCGCCAGCGGGGCGCGGGGCCTGAGGGTGGCAAAAGAGGCGAAGGTCGAGGAGGTGGCCTTAAACGACGTCAGCCCAAAAGCAGTCGCCCTCCTCGAAGAGAACGCGAAGCGAAACGGTCTTGGGGCTTGCGAGATCCTCTCCACGAACGCCAACGTCCTCATGCACCAGAGACATTTTGAGGCCGTCGACCTCGACCCTTTCGGCTCTCCATCCCCGTTCCTCGCGGCCGCCTCCAGGTCAGCCCTCGAATACCTCTTCATTACGGCGACGGATACTGCCCCTCTCTGCGGAGCCCACCTCAAAAGCGGCATAAGAAAGTACATGGCCGTCCCGGTCAAGGCCGACCACCACCGAGAGATGGGGGTGAGGATCCTCCTCGGCGCCGTCGCGAGGGAGCTGGCACGGGTCGACAAGGGGATGCACCCTCTCCTAACCCACGTCTCCGACCATTACGCCCGGGTCTACCTCAGAGTCGCGAAGGGGGCGAAGATGGCCGACAAAACCCTGGAAGGCATGGGCCACCTAGAGCAGTGTCGCAGCTGCGGAAGGTGGCGGATCGTCTCCGGCATGGCCTGTCGGTCCTCGGGGATCTGCTCCTTCTGCGGGGGGAGGGCCGAGGTGGCCGGCCCCCTATGGCTCGGCCCCGTCCAGGATCGCGACCTCATAAACAGGGCACTGGGGGGGCTGGAGGGCTCGAAGGCCTGGTCCGAGCGGGCGGTCCGACTCCTCCAGTTCTGCCGGGATGAAATCGATGAGCCTATGTACTACGACCACCACAAACTCTGCAGGAAATTTAAGGTCACTCCTGGGGCCGCAGATGATGTAGTAGAAAAGCTGAAATCTGTTGGATGGAAGGCCTCACGAACTCATTTCAGCGGTGTGGGGATCAAGACTGATGCGCCTTTTGGAGTCTTGAAAGAGGTTCTTTGTTCTATTTAATCGTACCAATGTTTAAATTTATCAATCGACTCACCAGTATCTGGGCCTCGATTACTTCAATTTCAGCTTGACCCGAAAGTTAATAAGGGATAAGGGATATAACCGGGGTTGGCTACAGCGCAAATAGGTGCTGTGGTTTAGTGGCACGAGATGATGAAAATTACCCCCTTCATTGCTACTCCCTTACATCACCTCGTGCCAACCCTTCATTGAAGTGGTCTCAGTTTGGTGGTCAGGACTAACCTGATATCCCTATTATCGCTTATCTAAGTTATTTTCTTACCATAACGGATATACATGATATATATTCGAAGGTGCAAAATGATAAAATAGGATGACCTCTTACAGCCCCTTCCTATGAAGATCGCGGTTATTGGAGGCACCGGTGATTTCGGAAAGGGGCTTGTCATGCGATGGGCGGCCGAGCATGATATCATATTGGGTTCTAGACGTGCAGATAGTGCAGAGAAATCCGCCGAAGAGATCAGCTCGGTCCTGAGGGCCAGGGATATAGAGCCCAAGATAACAGGCATGGAGAACGGTGATGCCATCAAGGAAAGCGATCTAGTAGTTTTTAGCTTACCTTTTGAGTTCGCCAGGTCGATGGTCACAGAGCTTTCTGGGAGCTTCAGCGATCAGATCGTCGTATCTCCGATAGTCCCCATGGTCCGGGTCGGAAAGAGGTTTGATTACATTCCTCCGGCGGAGGGTAGCGCCGCCCTTATGGTCAGGGATCTGCTTCCGCCTTCGGTCAAGGTGGTCTCGGCCTTCCACACCGTCTCGTCTTCAGCCCTCCAGAACCTGGACAGGATGATCGAAGGCGATGTCCTGATAGCTGGAGACGATTCCGACTCAAAAGAGGTCGTAGCCGACCTTGTGAAAATTATAAACTACCTCCGCCCCCTGGACGCAGGGGACCTGAAAGTCTCAGCCCAGATAGAGGGACTCACACCGCTCCTTCTGAACGTAAGCAGATTGAAGAGCAACGCCATCAAGTGCCCAGGGATAAGCGTTCTGAGCAGCCTCACCGACAAGAGGACGATCAGAGTTACCGGTGGATGTTGACCTTCGGGTAACGTTCTTTGAGATGGCGAGACCCAATCCGCCTCCAATAATCCGCGATATATCGCCATCAAGCCTTCAGGCGGAGGAGCTCCTCCAAGCCTCCCGTCTCTTTTTGGATCTGGATTCTCAATTCATCTTTGTAATCCATCAACTATCTTTTTGAATCGTCTCTCTGATCTTCGTCTCTTGATGCCGTTCAGCTTGGCTATCTCCTCCAGATTTACTTCCACATCGCAGCGATCTACCCCCTCCAGAAGCCTTCGTCCAGGTTCGGACCTGACGATGACCGTAGAGTAGCCCTCCGGGCTTCCCACCGATCCCACCGATATATCTGCCAGCCGAGAGACGAAATCGCCACAAAATCGACAGCCTTCATTCACATCCCCCTCCAGGTCCGAAACTTTGCAGGAATGTTCTTCGCCCCCCTTGAATATCGAGAACTTCCCCTTTCCGATCTGTATCCTATCGGCCTTCTCGATATCTGTGGCGAACATATCCTGGATGTGCCGCCTCAGCTCCTCCCGATCGAAGCTCTCAAAACAGAAGAGCCCTATAAGCACGATCTCCGCATCCGGAAACTCCTCACTGAGGCTCCCATCGAGCTCCAGCTTTCTTGCCGCTCTGATCTGGCAGGGGGTCCCCACCACGGCCAGCCTCTCCTTTCCGCTTCTGAGCGCCTCGAAAAGCTTCGGGATGACCGGCACCCGCAAATATTTCGTCCCCCTCGACTCCAGGACGGCTTCGACGTTCTCAGCTATGGTCGCCTCCGCTCTGTACTCCTCTCCCGGCAGGACTACGACGGCGGCGTCTATGGTCCCTCTTTCGATGGCTTTGGACAGCATGGAGGTGACAGCCCCGCCGTCTTGGCCTTCCCTGTGAGCCCTGCATGCGAGAATGTCGCTATATACGCCGATACCTTCATCCATCTCCCCCCGGAGAAAACGGCTCTCGATCTCTCTCGTCTCCTCTGAGGTCAGGGGGTAAATGTTCTTCATTTTTTTAACGGCGCTCGTCGGACAGATCAAAGCGCAGGCGCCACAGGCGATGCAGTCTTTCGAAAAGTCTCCGTATGGGGCGTCTATGGCCCGCTCGACGCCCCGGGAGACGGGGCTTATCGCTGAGACCCCCACCAGCTCCGAGCAGACTCGGGCGCACAGTCCGCAGAGGATGCAGCTTTCGTCCGCGAGCCTGAACCTGGGGGATGAGACGCCGTGTTCCTTTGCGAGGTTTGCGATCTTCAGCTCTTTGGGGCACCTGGCCAGCAGGAGCTCGAGGATCATGGCCCGGAGATGGAAGAGGTCGGGAGAGGAGGTCTTCACCTCCAGCCCTCCCTCGACGGGGTAGTTGCAGGAAGTTACGACCTTCTTTCTGCCATTTTTTTCGACCTCCACAGAACAGAGCCTGCACGCCCCGGTGGGAGCGAGGGCGGGGTGATGACAGAGAGTGGGTATATAAATGCCCGCATCCCTGGCAGCCTCGAGGAGGGTCTTCCCATCTTCGGTCTCTATATCTCTATCATCTATCCTCAGCGTCACCTTCGCCATTCCGAGTCACCTCCTCTCGCCTTCCTTTCCCGCATCGCGAGGTGAAGGGATCGAAGCTTTTGGGGCTGAGGAAGGAGACGATTTTCCAGAGACCCTCTCCACCGCCTTCACCTTCGGCGGACATACGTGGAAGCATATGCCGCACCGGGAGCATTTCGATTGATCTATGACCATGATGGCGCCGCTCTCGCCTTCTGCCCCCTCTCCTTCGTATATCGCTCCCTGGGGGCAGTTCTCCCTGCAGAGGCCGCACGCTATGCAGAGGTCTGGGCGGATGAAATACGATATCAGCTGCTCACATACCAGGGCGGGGCACCGTCGGTCCCGGATGTGAGCCTCATACTCATCTTCGAAATGACGGATGGTGCTCAACACCGGGTTTGACGCCGTCCGACCCAGAGCACAGAGCGAGGCCGACCTCATCAGACCCGCTATCTCCTGGAGGGTCTCGAGGTCCTCCTCCCTCCCCCTTCCCGCAACGATCTCGCTTAGTATATCCCTCATCTGCCTCAGCCCCTCTCGGCAGGGGACGCACTTTCCGCACGACTCGTCGCAGAGAAAGTCAACAAAATAGCGGGCCAGGTCCACGGCGCAGGTATCTTCATCCAAAACTATTATGCTTCCCGACCCCATCATGGAGCCAAGCCCTGTGAGCCGATCGAAGTCCACCGGTGTGTCAAGATGCTCTTGGGGGATTATCCCTCCAGAAGGCCCTCCGGTCTGGACCCCCTTGACCCTTTTTCCTCCGGGAATTCCGCCTCCTATGTCGCATATTATCTCTCTCAGGGTCATCCCCATGGGGACTTCCACAAGGCCTGTGTTGTTCACCTTTCCCACTAGAGAGAATATCTTCGTCCCCTTGCTCCCCTCGGTCCCGATGGAGCTGAACCAGCTGGATCCCCTGTTGATTATCAGGGGGATGTTGGCCCAGGTCTCCACGTTGTTCAGAAGGGTGGGGCGGTTCCATAAACCCCTCTCGGAGGTGTGGACGTACTTCGGCTTCGGCTCGCCTACCCTCCCCTCCAGAGCGTTGATCAGGGCAGTGGACTCGCCCGAGACGAAGGCTCCGGCCCCCCGATGCAACCTCACGTCAAAATTGAAACCCGACCCGAGGATATCCTCACCCAGAAGGCCGAGCTCTCGAGCCTGCGATATTGCGATCCTGGCGTTCTCAACCGCCAACGGATACTCCGCTCGGACGTAGATGAATCCCTCCGCCGATCCTGTGGCATAGGCCCCGATCACGAGCCCTTCGAGGACGCTGTGGGGGTTTCCCTCCATCAGCGCACGGTCCATGAACGCCCCCGGATCGCCCTCGTCGCAGTTCACGATCACGTATTTGGGGCTCCCCGAGGCCTTCCTCGTGGCGTCCCACTTCAATCCTGTAGGATACCCACCGCCCCCCCGACCCCGGAGGCCGGACCTCTTCACCTCTTCGACCACCTCCTGGGGCGTCATGCCGGATAAAGCCCGGGTGAGGGCGCTGTAACCCCCTTGAGCGATATAATCTTCTATATTCTTAGGATTTATCTTTATATTATTATTTATTAAAATCCTGGTCTGGTGCTTGTAGAAGGGGATCTCGTCTTCGTGGACGGCCCTGGCCCCTGTAGCCGGATCCACGTATAGGAGACGATCGATCAGCCTCTTCTTTAAAACCGTCTCCTCCAGGATCTCCGGCACGTCTCCTGGATTGACCTTTATATAGTGAACTCCCTGGGGATAAACCACGACGATGGGTCCCTTTTCGCAGAACCCAGGGCAACCGGTCTCCTTCAGCTCGATCTTCTTTGTAAGGCCCCTCTCGTCCAGCTCTTTCCTGAAGGCATCGATGACCTTTCGCGCTCCCAGTGCCAGACATCCCGTGCCTGCACAGACCGCTATCTTTGGCGGGCCCGACTCGTCGGGATCTCTTCGAGACCTCAACCTATCTCTCAAATCCTCGAGATCCTGAAATGAGGCAAGCTTTGGCATCTTTTTCCCTCAACTTCGCTTCTTCAGGATCTTCTTCACCCGTTCCAGGGTCACGCCGCCATGGTACTCGTCGTCCACAGTCAACACCGGACCCATCGAGCAGCATCCAAGACAGTTCACCTTCCTCAGGCTGAAGGCCAGGTCCGGCGTCGTCTCTTCCGGCCTTATATTCAGCCTCGATGCGGTATAGTCCAGCACCTTCTGGGCCCCCCGGACCTGACAGGCGGTGCCCATGCAGACCTGTATCATATGCCTGCCCACTGGGCTCAGGTTGATGGCCTTGTAGAAGCTGGCGATTCTGTAAATCTGACTGGTGGGAACTCTCAACCTCTCGCTCAAATGATCGATGACCTCTCTTGGTATCCAGTGGAGTTCGCTTTGAAGGTCCAAAAGCAGTTGAATCAAGACCCCTTCTTGACCGCGGTATCCGTCAATTATCTCGTCCACCTTCTTTAGATCTGCTGCATTCATTAATCAGCCCGCCTATATTTTTGTCAACCTTTCCTGCATATAGATAATCATAAAAGCGAATCAAGTCTATGTATTTACGTTGGATTACAGACCTCTTTATTAAACATATCTGTTCTTCTTTTGCATTTTGGCACTTAAACTCAATCCCATCGGCCTGATATTTTATGCACAGATATCTGGCGCTCTGGTGTGCTGCTATGAATATATTATAGCTATTTGAGAAATGATGGGAAATATTCATAATAATTATGAACATAGCCGGAAAACGCAGCTGATTTATTTAAAGAAATCGCCTGCATATGCAATCTCGATGGTCTCGCGACACTCTTGGGCTATAAGCTACTTTTCTGGTCGGAGGCCGGATATATCCAGAAAAAATTTACAGGATTCCGCCTACTAGTTCTTCAGGGCTTAGCCCGGACATCTTTAGGATGAGGTAGGCTCCCAGGACCGTCCCCACCACGCTCCCGACGTTGGCGAGGGCTGCGACCAGTATCACCCGGAAGAGGGGTATCGCCATCAGCTCCTTGAAGGTCTCAGCCTCGGCGAGCCGTTTGGTGTCAGCCATCGTTGGCTTTCTCTTCCACGCCTCCACGATCCCCGCAAACCAGCCCGCGGCCATCAGGGGGTTTAAGCTCGTCAGCCAGGCGATCATGAAGGCCGTCAGGGCCGATAGGGGGTGGCCCCGGGCCAGGACGACGCCTAGAGCGCTGAGGACGCCGTTAACCAAAAACCAGATCTTAAGGGCGGAAAATAGGTTCTCGCTGCTGCTGCCAGATATCAGGACGGCAGCGATGGTGACGACCACCAGAAGCATCAGGGCGGCTCCGAAGAGCTTGGGGACCGATACCCTCCTCTTGGAGATCCGGGCCATATTCTCGAAGGGAGGTATCTTCTCGGGGTGGGCGAGGTACTTCGTTATCCCCTCCCTGTGGCCTGCGCCCACCACGGCCACCACCCTTCCCTCCCGTTCGAGGCGGATCAGGTTCCGGGCGATGTAGGCGTCCCTCTCGTCGATCAGAACCTGGGCGGCCCCGGGCGATACCTCCCGGAACTCCTCGATGATCGCAGAGACGACGTCTTCCTCGGTGACCTTCTCGATATCGATCTCCTCGCCTTTCCCGAAGGCTGCAGGGATCATCGAGCCGACGAGCTTCGCCTTCTCCCAAAAGCTCATCGCCGACCAGAACCTCTGGATGGTGACGCCGATGTCTCTATCCACCAGGGCCACCCTTGCTCCCGTCCTCTCGGCGACCTCGATGGCGGCGATCATCTCGGAGCCGGGCTTGACCCCGAGGTCCGAGCCGATCTTTTTCTGGACGTAGGCGAGGAACCACTGGACCAGGAGGAGGTAGAGCTTACCGCCGCTCAGAATCTCCTTTATCTGGAGCTCTCCCGTCTCCTCCTGGCCCGTGAGGGCGCGGTACCTGCTGTTGCAGAGCTCCACGGCGACGACGTCCGGGTGCAGCTCCTCGATGGCCCGCGTCACCTCCTGGACGCTCTTTTCAGATACGTGAGCCGTTCCCACGATCACGATCTCGCCCTTTTTCCCCTCCTCCTGAGGGGTCTGGCGAAGCTCAGCCTCTCCGGCGCCCTTTGAATCCATATCTTCCAATTCGATTACCTCGCGGTGGGCCATCAAAGGACGACCAACTAAAAAAACCCTTTGTGGACGATGGAGCCGGATTCTGCGGGGGATCTCAATCGAGATCACCACCCAGAGCAGATCTCTATCGCCCTGAGGAGGTCTGACCGGGAGACGATGCCGACGAGCTGGCCGTCCTCCATCACTGGAAGCCTCCTGATCTGCCGCTCCATCATCTTCTTCATCGCCTCGGCGGCGTCGGCGTTCGGCTCGATGACGTATATCGACTTCACCATGACCTCCCCCACGGTGGTATTCTCCCTCTTCTCCTCGGGGACCTTCTGGACATCGGATATCGTCACGATCCCCCCCAGTTTCCCGTCCACGATCACGGGGTAGCCCCGATGCTTCTCGCGGAACATGAGGTTCATGATCTCGGGGAGGGACGTCTCTGGGGAGACAGTCTTGAGGTCCACCGACATAATGTCTCTCACCTTCACCCCCTCCAGGGGGACGACGATGGCCGTCGACCTCTCCTCGTCGCTGGCGGCGATATAGATGAAGAAGGCGATGAGGATCAAAAAGGGGCTCCCCATAATCCCCAGGATGCCCATGAGGATGGCGAAGAGCTTTCCTATTCCGGCAGCCCGTCTCGTGGCCTCGACGTAGGGCATCCGAGAGGCGAACCAGGCCCGGAGAATCCTGCCCCCGTCCATGGGGAAGGCCGGAAGGAGGTTGAATACCATGAGGACGATGTTGATCATCCCCAGGGTCCAGAGGAGGGTGGTGAGGGGATGGCCTCCGCCCAGAAGGAGGGCTGACTGAAAGCTCAGAAGGACCGATGCAACCCCGATGATCCCGCTGACGCTGGGACCAGCCACCGCCATCCTAGCCTCCATCCCGGGGTCTCGGGGGATGTCCTCCATCGAGGCGACGCCGCCGAAGATGTAGAGGGTGATGCTTCTGATCCTTATGCCGTACCGCATCGCGACGAAGGAGTGGCCCAGCTCGTGGAGGGCGACGCATAAAAAGAGGAGGATGGAGAAGGCGAAGGAGTAGGCCCATCTCGCCTCCGGGGGCTCGACGGCGTTGAACCCGTAGGAGAGACCGTAGACCTCGCCGAATAGGTCGACGCTGGTGGTCGCGGTGAAGGTTGAGAATATGTAGGCTACGATGGGTATGATCACGAGGAACGTGATGTGAAGCCTGATGGGGATTCCCGCGATCCTCCCGATCGAGAAGGCGGAGCTCATGATCACAAACTCGCCCTGCCCGTTAATATCTTTTTTGAGGGAAACGACGGAGAATCAGGCGCCCATCGTCAAATTCGAGTTTTCCTTGAGCCGGATTTTCCAGCCAAGGTTTTGATCTGTATGAATGGTCTTTCGATCAACCCACGTTAACCAGCCGCCGGACCATGGCGCTGTGCTCCACCATGCAGGCGACGATGTAGGCCTCCTCGAGGGTCGCGCCGATGGCGAAGACCCCGTGCCCCCGGACGATGCAGGCTCTGTGCTCTTTGAGAGCATTAGAGGCGTTCTTCGCGAGGCTGAGGCTTCCCATCTCCCCCTCGATGATGGGGACAGAACCGAGAAACTTGACACCCTCGCCGTCCATCGGCTCGAAGGGCCCCTCCTCCAGAATCGACGTGGCGACGGCGTAAGGAGAGTGGGTGTGGATGACGGCCCGGGCCTTCGTCTTCTCGTAGATGGCCCGGTGGACGACGGTCTCGCAGCTTGCGAGGGCATCCGCGGGGCACGGTCCCTGGCGGGTCACCTCGATCACCTCGTCGTCGCCGATCTCGTCGAGCATCAATCCTGTGGAGGTGATCAGGATCTTTCCTTCGGAAAGGAGGCTGATGTTCCCGAAGTGAGCATATGTGAGGCCTGATGCGACGACCTTTCGACCGAACTTCGAGATCTCTTTTTTGGGGTCCATTGGTCACCTCATCAGGCGAGGACGAAAGGGACGGCTTTCATCCCCACCCCGCCGAAATGGTCGGTTGCCTCCACCGCGATCGAATATTCTCCGGGGTCCCAGAACCTCGTCTCCCAGCGGCCGGTATAAACCCCATTTCCATCGAAGTCGCGCATGGGAATCTTGATATCCCTCATCTCGCCGATGACGTGGACCTCAACGCCGGTCGCGTCTCCAGAAACTCCCGCCTCGATCATGATGGGATCTCCGGACACGGCCTCCGACCGGCTCAGAGCGAGGCTGAATACCTCGAGATCGGTCGGGTCGGGCTCCTCCACAATAGATAGGGCGCGAGATAGATTCAGGGCACCGTAGCCGTAGGTGTTGTCGGGGCCCGAGAGGCCTATGTCGTCGGCGGACTTCAGGAGAACCCTCTTCACCCCGGCGGGGTCGAGGCTCGATTGCTTTTCGAGGATCACCGCCGCGGCTCCCGCCACCTGGGGCGCGGCCATGGAGGTCCCGTCCATGGTGCCCTCGCCCCGGAGGGTTCCGGACCTGGCGGAGGTGACGTTCACCCCCACCGCCACCAGGTCCGGCTTGACCCGGTTGTCGGGGGTCGGGCCCCGGGACGACCTCTGAAATATATCTCCGGCGGGGTCCATGGCGCCCACGGTGATCACCTTCTCCGCGGTCCCCGGCGTGACTATGGACCTTGCGGCGGGGCCGGAGTTACCCGCAGCGACGCACATGACGATCCCCTCGTCCACCATCCTGTCGCAGGCCGCGTCGAGGAGGGTGGACCCGTCGCTGGGCCCCTCGCCTCCGACACTGAAGGAGATCACGTCTATCCCCAGATCGCCCTGGTTTTCAAGACACCAGTCGAGAGCGGTGAGGGCGTCGGATAAGTAGCATGCTCCGTCCTTATCCATCACCTTGATCACGACCAGCTCGGCTCCAGGGGCGACCCCACCCTGATCCCCCGTCCCCGCGATGAGGCCAGCGCAGTGGGTGCCGTGGCCATGATCGTCGTATACCTCATCCCTGCCGTTGACGAAGTCTTTGAAGGCCACGATCTTGGGGTCGTCGGTGAATATGTCGTCGTCCATGTCGTCGAGAGATCGGTGGTTCGGGTCGGCTCCTGTGTCCAGAATCGCCACCGTCATGCCTCTTCCTACGTATCCATCGACGCCGAGTCGGGGGTCGGTCCTGGGGGTGTAACCTTCCGATGCCTCCCCCAGGATCGTGAGCTTCTGATCTTCGTAAACCCCCTTGACCCCCTCCGTCTCAGCGAGGCTTTCTAGCTCGTTGCCCCTGACCACCATCGAGGCTCCCGGGAGGACCCTGAATTCCTCATCTACCTTCTCCTGGATCTGGGGTTTTCCTTTCCTCAGGGAGACGTTCTCCTCATGGAGGACTATGACCCGGAGCTCCCGATCTTTCCGCTCTTCGAGGCTGTCCTCGATCCGGTTGGAGTTGAGGTCCCCGGGGTCGAGGACCTTGAGAACGGGGTCGTCGCGCATGGCGGCGTTTCCAGCCCGATCGACGGCGACGATGGCGATTTTGTGGTCGCCGGGCGGAAGGTTCGAGCTGCAGCGACCCTCGTACCTCCCGCTCCGGGTGAGGTCGATCAGAGGCACGTATCGGCCGCCCACCTCGGCGTAGACGGTCTCGACCGCCCCACCGTCTCTCACCCAGGCGGTGATCTCGACCCCGGCGACGTTCGGATCGCCCTGCTTCATGATCTCGGGAGCGATGTGGACGTTGAAGATGACGGGAGGCTCTCCGTCGTTGTCGGGGTTCAAGGCCGAGTCCACCCTATGGAGAAACCACCGCGGCGATGCCTCCTGAGGTTCGTGAAGGCTGACGGAGATGGCAGCGCCGCTGGAGGCGGTCAAGACGATCGCCACCAGGGCGACTGATAAAAATGGAGGGCTTGGGCGGCTCATCTCCGGAGTTTTTACTTATTCATCCGATTAATAACTTCCCAGCTTTCTGATCCCCGTGCTGGCTGGAGAGGGCGTCGCCTCTCCTGGATTACGTTTTCTTCGAGTACTCGATGGTGAAGAACCCCCCATTGGCGGCGGAGGTCGTCGCTTGGACCGGAGCCGAGCTGTCGATCTCGATCGTCAGGACATCCTCGAAGTAGGAGGTCTTTCCGCCAACAGCCGCCGCCAGGGTGACGGTGTAGATCCCGTCGGGGACGCCGGTGGCGTCCCAGGTGCCCACGTATTCGTCGCTCATGGTGGAGGCGAGCTCGATGGTGGCCATGACGTCGCCGTCCATGTTCTGGATCAGGGCGCCCGCGGCGGTGATCGGCGCCTGGGCATTGTTGGCGATAGAGCCGAGCTTGACGCCGCCGACCATCTCAGAGGGGGTCGAGCCCGAGGCGTAGAGGGTCACGGGATCGAAGCAGGCGACGCATCCCATCGTCTTCACTGTAGGCACCTCCATCGAGGCTGCCTCTGAGATCAGCTCCTCGATCTCGTTCTCGTTGACGATCGGTTCGTCTTCTTCATCGGATCCGTTATCGTCTCCGCCTACTTCCGCTACGACCTCAGCAACGGCAGCCGAATCTTCGACGACCGTATCCTCTGACGCGGCCTCTTCGACGACGGTCTCCGTCGCGAAGAGCTCTGTCTCAGAATCGACCTCGTCGGGGACGACCTCGAAGGCGGCGTATATCTTCACGGGCCCCGGCCTTGCGGGGTTGGGCTCGGCCCTGGCCTCTTTCAGGACCGCCTTCACCGGGGGCCTGTTGACCTCCCAGTCGTTCCAGGTGTAGATGCTCGATTCGTACCCCATCAGCTGGAGGGCGTACCAGACCATGGAGGCCCTGGCGCCGGCGTTGGAGTAGACGACGATCGGCTCGTCCTCGTCGAGGCCCGCAAAGACGTCCTCCAGGTCATCGCTGCTCTTCACCTGGCCGCCGGTCAGAACCTCATCATAATCTATGTGGACGGCGCCCTGGATCTTGTCCGCTGCGAACTCCTGGAGAGTCCGTGCATCGACGAGCTGATACTCTCCGCTGGCCACCCCCTCGTAGTCGGCCAATAAGCCCGACCTCGCCCGGGGCGAATAGGTCACTGCGGGCCTATCGTTTGCCGTCTTCTCCGTCGGCTTTCCGGCATCATTCCAATCGTCGAGACCGCCGTCCAAGACCTTGACGTCGTCGTGGCCGACGTATCGCATCGCCCAGAAGACAAAGGGTGCGACGGATATGCCATCACAGGTGGCGCAGCTGCCGTAGACCACCACAGAGTCGTCGGGAGATATGCCGGCCTCGCCGAAGATCTCGGCCATCTCGGCGACAGACTTGGGGTTGTTATTCTCGTCGAGAAGCTCGTCCCAGTAGAGGGGGATCGCCCCTTTGATGTGGGATGATGCGTAGTCGGACCCTACGTCCAGGATCACGTCTGAGCCTTCAGCCTCTTCGATAGAGGCGAGGAACTCGCCGTGGACGAAGCCCTCTTCGCCTCTTTCAGCCTCGCTCTCCATGGCGGCTCTCGCATCCTGGGGTCCCGGGGGCTTTTGAGCCTCGTTGGCGATCACCGTCGGATCGTGACCCAGGAAGTTGAAGATGTCCAGCTCAAAGGTCTCCTCGCCCTTGCAGGCGGGGCAGTCCCATCTGTCTTTGTGTTCGTCTGTAAGTTCCTCATAATTTTGGTTGTCAGCGGCATTTACACTGGCAACCAAACCGAATATCAGCGTCAAAGTCCAGGCGGTCATGATGATCCTGGATTTGCGCCCAGCCTTCGTGCCGGGCCGATCATTTGAAAACTTTACTTTTCTAACCCCTAACATGGCTTTTCCCCTAAAACGCAATTGTAAAGTGTGATCACCTTAAAGCTGCTGAGAGAGGGCTTCGTTGAAGTTCCATCCAGACCTCGGCAGAAGCTCCAGCTCTCCGATCTCCTCTTCCATCTCGTATCCTTTTGAGTCCTTCGCCGTCAGAACTATCTTGTACCTTCCCGCCCCCATCAGGGCGGTCTGGAGGGTGCCGACGTAAACGTTCTCTCCTGAACGGTCCATCCGGATGTACTGGTTTTGCACAGAAGACCTGAGGACGTCCTTGGTCCGGGCCGATATCGTAGCGACCCCGTACTTGGAGTCTATGACCGCCTCTACCGTCACCTGGGCGCCGATCTGGGCGCGGGCGGGATATATGGAGGCGTCGACGAGCTTGAGGGGGAGGACCGACTCTCCCATGACGGGATAGACGTCTCTCGCTCTATCGTTGATGACGTAGGGAAGGTCTGCAAAGCCGTCGCTTCCCGAGATGTTCTGGCCGGGGCCGCTCATATCGTCGGACCCGATGTAGCTGCCCCAGAAGTTTCCGCCCTCGGGATAGGCCGCATACCACTGGTTGACCCCTCTGTCCTCGGCCGGGATTACGCAGTCGAAGATCCTGTTCTTGTAGACGTGGTTTCCGTCGGTGTTGATGAAGATCCCCTTCTGGCTACCAGATACATTGTTCTCGAGGATGATGTTGTATCCGTCAGGGCCTTCCTGGATCTGGATTCCGAAGACAGGGTTGTCGACGATCTCGTTTCCTCTGATGAGGTTGTATCCCGAATCCCCCTGAAGGAATACGCCCACCACCTCGTTTTCAGAGATCTCGTTCTCGAGGATCTGGTTCTCTGAGCAGCCGTGGATCATCTTGATCCCGGAGATCTTGTTTCTTGAGAGCCTGTTCTTCTGGACCAGGTTATCATCGCAGTCGGTAAAGGTGTAGATGCCGTAATCGTTCTCCTCCGCCACGTTTTCACGGATCACGTTCCCGGTGCAGGTGGGAAAGAGGGCGATCCCGTACTCGCCGTTGTAGCTCGCGATGTTGTTTTGTATCAGGTTTCGGTTCGAGTTGGAGAGGTATATGCCGTACCAACCCTCACCGCCGAGGCCGTTGTAGTTCGCGACGTTATTCTCGATCCTGTTATCGTCGGAGAAGACGAGGCCGATCCCCCACTGGACAGATCCAGTCACGGTGTTGTTGGAGATGGTACAGTTTTTGGAGTTTACAAGATGTATACCATAAAACCCGCCCTCTACGGTGAAGCCTGAGACTTTCGCATCGTTTGCCTTGATGTGAATCCCTATCTCCCGCTCGCTGGCCCTGATCCTGGCGCCGTCGCCGATTAGGTTGACGCTCTTTGTTATCTCCACCTTCTCGTAGACGCCAGGCGCTGCGAGAATCGTGTCTCCCGGTTGTGCTCCGTTAATAGCCGCCTGGAGATCTGAGCCCGCCTGATAAGTCGTCGCCGAGGTCGTCATCATCAACAGGAGCGCCAAGATCGCCGTCGCGCCAAAGAAGCGGCGCAGATCCGCTGAAGTACTCAAGCTAACCCACCGAGCTTAAGGAGGAGCTTCAGTTAATAAAGCTAACGTGACCTCCTATCTGCAATAACCGGCATTATGCTCCCGAGATTTTCAGCCCCGACCACCTTGAGGCATTTATAGGGGTCATGTAGGCCAAAGATGAACACAAGTCTTTTTATTTATCCCGGTCCATGGGGCTTGAGGTGTTCAGTTTGAAATATTCGTTAAAATTGGGCTGCGCCCTGGCGTGCGCAGTCTTCCTGGCGGGGGCGACCTTTGCCATGAGCTGGTCTTATCCTAGCGAGCGTATCGGCGACACTTACGTCGACAAAGAGAATGAGGACGAGATATTCGGGACCGATGAGACCCTATGGGTCTCCTCCGAAGACGGCGACCCTGTTAGGGAATCGTGGATCACCTTCGAAACCGCACGCATAAAAGAGGCTCTTGGAATCGAATCTCCGGACGACGTCGCCTCTGCGACCCTGAAGGTGTATGTCGATGAGGTGGAGACCCCTGGAGAGGTGGAGCTTCACTTCTACAACGAGGGTTTCTTCGAAGAGGATCCCGATCTCACATGGGTGTACAAGCCCGACTACGATGATGAGGTCGATTGGGTCGAGGAGATCGACGACGCGGGATGGGTTGAGTTCGACGCCACCAAAGTTGTGAAAAAGGCGATCGAGGAGTGCCCAGACTGTCCCTTCTCCGTGGCTCTGGTGGCAGCAGGGGACGCTTCAGTCGGTTTCGCCTCCAAGGAGGACGCCGACGGGAACGCGCCGGTGCTGAAGGTCACCACCATTGAAGAGTAATCCTTTTGAATCCGAGAGTTATCGGAGCGGTCCGGGATCCCCGGCCGCCCCAAATTAAGTTTTTATATGCCCTTGATCCAGTTCCGTCTCTGATGCTTTGTCCCCCTCCCTGTTTCAAAACGTCGATGGGTACAAGGGCCTTCGTGCTCCTTCTGTCGATCTTAGCTCTCCTTTTCCCTCTGGCCGGGGCTTCCGACGACGTGATCCTGGTAGAATCTCCGGGCTGCACCAAGTGTGCCGCCGCGGAGAGGACTCTGGAAGAGGTCCTCGCCGACTATCCCGGCGTCGAGCTGGCCGTCTACGACGTCTACTCCGAGGAGGGTCGGGCAGCGATCAGAGAACGCCACCTCAAGGGCGGAGTTCCGGCGATGGCTGTGAGGAACCGGGCCATCGCCTACAAGGATTACGAAGGCGACCAGGACCTTCTGGAGAAGATGGTCCGCGAGGCCCTGGACTCAGAGGCTGGGATCGTATCAGGGAATGAGACGATTTCCAGCTCCCAGACCTCGGGCGCCAACGGCTCGCCTGAGGACGTGGTCGTCTCCTCACCGGGGGCGGCTCTTGAGGTGTCCGAAGAGGAGATCGACGTCTCCTCCCTCTCCATGATGACGGTATTTCTGGCGGGGCTTCTCGCCGGGTTCAACCCCTGCCTTCTGGGGATACTGGCGTTTTTAGCCACCGCCGTCATCTCCAGCACCGGCCGCCGCCGGGATCTGGTCCTCATGGTGGTCTTCTTCTCTTTGGGGATATTCGTCATGTACTACCTCTTCGGCGTCGGGATGCTTCGGACCCTCCACGCCGAGGCGGTGGCATCGAGGTTTCGGATCGCCCTCACCATCCTTCTCGTGGCCCTGGGGCTTGTTCACGTCGAGGATGCAAGGCGCCTGGCGGCCGGAGGCCATTCGCTCTTCAAGGCGAGCTGGTCTCAGAAGTACGTTGAAGGGGCCCTCTCGAAGGGCAAGTTCAGCTCTTACTTCCTTCTGGGGGCCCTCTTCTCCCTGGTGAAGGCTCCTTGCGTCGGTGCGGTCTACATCGCCATCCTCGGCCTAATCTCCGAGGAGGGGTACTCTTCGGGGGCGGCCTACCTCCTCTCCTACAACCTGGGGATCATATCGCCGATCCTCATCCTCGGAGGCGTCATCGCTCTCGGCATGAGCCCCGAGAAGGTCGACGACTTTCGGAAGGACCACCGGGCCGGGATCAGGCTGGCGACGGGCCTCACGCTCCTCGCCCTCGCCCCCCTCATCTACTGGCAGGTGATCTGAGGTCAATAGGATCGACGGTCGTCCCCTCTCCTCTGCCTGGCGGTGACGATTCGGACCTGTGCAAAAGGATTAATACCGGCGAGATGTTTTTCGCTTTCGAGGTGAACGCTTGTTTTTGATAGGAGAGGCGCTGATAGGGGACGAGCCCGAACTCGCTCATATCGATCTATTAATTGGTGACAAAGACGGTCCCGTGGGGATGGCCTTCGCGAACGGCCTCGCCCAGCTCTCGGCGGGTCACACCCCGCTTCTTTCCGTGATAAGGCCCAACCTGCCACCGAAGCCCGCCACCCTGATAGTGCCGAAGGTTACAGTGAAGAACATGGACCAGGCCGCTCAGATATTCGGCCCCGCCCAGACCGCCGTCGCCAAGGCGGTGGCTGACTCCGTCGCCGAGGGGATTATCCCTCGGGCCGAGGTCGAGAACCTGGTTTTGATCGTCAGCGTCTTCATCCACCCCCAGGCCCGGGATTACGACGCCATATACCGGTACAACTACGGCGCCACGAAGCTCGCGGTCAAGAGGGCGATGGAGAGCTTCCCGGACATCGACACCGTCCTCTACGAGAAGGACAGGTCCACCCACCCGATCATGGGCTTTCGGGTTATCAGGCTCTGGGACCCGCCCTACCTCCAGGTGGCTCTGGACCTGGTGGACCTCGCGGTCGTCCGCAGGGTTCTCTCGCAGCTTCCGGATAGCGACCACCTCCTCATCGAGGTGGGAACGCCCCTCGTCAAGAAGTTCGGGGCTCAGGTGGTGAAGGAGATCAGAAACGTCCGGCCCAGCTCCTTTGTGGTCCTCGACCTCAAGACCCTGGATACCGGAAACCTGGAGGTGAGGCTCGCCGCCGACGCCACCGCCGACGCCGTCGTGATCTCGGGGCTCGCCCCGAAGAAGACCCTGGAGCTGGCGATCAAGGAGGCGAGGAAGACCGGGATCTACTCGGTGATCGACATGCTGAACGTCCCCGATCCCCTGACGGTTCTCCGATCGCTTTCGGCATTGCCGGACGTGGTGGAGATGCACAGGGCGATCGACCAGGAGTCAGAGAAGCACAACTGGGAGGTCATCGCCGAGATCAAGAAGATGGCCGCCGACTCCGACCAGAAGATCCTGGTGGCCGTCGCTGGCGGGATCAGGGTCGATACCGTGGCCGCGGCCCTCAAGTCGGGGGCAGACATCATCGTCACCGGACGGGCGATCACTGCATCCAAGGACGTCAAGGACGCCGCCGAGCAGTTCCTCGCCGAGCTGAAGCAGACGGAGATAGACCAGTACAGGGTGATGACCGACTTCTGAGATGCGCTCCCTCTTCACCCTCCTCGTCCTCTTTCTCCTGGCAGGATCGGCCCGCCCCACCACCGAGGTTCTGGTGGGCGATGGCGCCGATCCTGCCGGGGCCGTCCTCCTCGTCGTCGACGGGATGGGGTCGGCTTACGTTTATCCCGAGCTTCGGGCCCGGGCCATCGACGAGAGCCCCCTCGGCTCCGCCCTCCTCTTCAACCTGACGGGGAAGGGCGCCCGAGTTCTGAACGTATCGGTTCCCATTCCGGAGACGGGCGCGAGCCACTCGGTTTTGGTTACGGGCTGCACCTGGGCCGATCCTGCAATTCTTGGTACACCTGGAGCGACGGTCTTCGATCTCGCAGGGCGAGAGGGGCTCGTCTGCCTCGCCCTCCTCCAGCGGGGCGACGCCATAGGCATGGTCCTGGAGCAGGACGGGATCCTCTTCTTCGACGACAACTCCCTCTGGGGCGCCGAGCCCCTTTTCGGCTCCAAGGCCGACCTTCCTTCGGACTTAGCCGACCTCCTCCAGGCCTGGAGAGATCGCTTCCCCCTCTACAACCAGGAGAGGGGCGTTCCCGGGTACGTGGGGTACAACGCCTGGGGGCTGGACGCCGCCGCCGACATTGTATCGGCGATGGGATCTCGCCCCTTCCTCCTGATGGTGAACGTCGGGGCCGTCGACAGCGCCGGACACAACCTCGGGCCCCAGGGGTACGTCGAGACGATCTCGGGCCTCGACGCCCCTCTGGGACGCCTGGTCGAGGCGTGTGAAGCAAACGACGTCATAATTCTGATCACCGCCGATCACGGCATGTCCTTTCCCTCTGACGAGGGCAAAGGCGGCCACTCCTCCGTCAAGTACTCGTCTCAGATGGAGTCGCTCCTTGTCCCGGCGGTCTTCATAGGGCCCGGAGTCGACGACATCATCCTCGCGGGGAGCTGGTCGGAGATGGACCTGGCCCCCACCCTTCTGGACCTAATGGGCCTCTGCCCTGATCTTCCCTTATCTGAAGGTCGGATCATCCCGGTCTCGAACCGCTTTGACCTGGTCGTCGACGCCGGTAAGGTGGCTGATGTAGAGGTCCGCAAAAATGGTGACCACGTGGCCCGGGCCACCGGCGACTCCCGATACGTCTTCAGGAACCTGGAACGGGGCTCGTACACGGTGAAGTCGGCCGGGAGGGTGGCTTTCGTGCACCTAAACGGCGACCATTTCCTGGATCTGACCGGCGGGTCTGTTGGGGGCTCGGAGGAGATGGTGCCTTCGATCTTCGACCGAAAGAACCGCAAGCTAATCGCAGCGGTCCTGATCGTGGCGATCAACTTCATCGGCGCCCTACTGATCTTCAGGATCGTCAGGAGAAGCTGATCATATACATATAATATATATTTTTTAGTTAATCAGGTGATCCGGCCAACTTTAAATATGACTTTTTCAGGACAAATCTGAGGTGACGATTCATGGGACTTATCGAAGATGCAAAAGCCGGTCGGATAACAGCTGAGATGGAGATCGTGGCAAAAGACGAGGGTGTGACCCCCGAGTTCATAAGGCGTGGGATCGCAAACGGGACGATAGTCATCCCCGTCAGCCCCTATCGAGACGTTCGATTCTGTGGGATAGGAAAGGGGCTCAAAACGAAGGTGAACGCCACCGTCGGCACCAGCAGCGACATCGTCGACGTCGAGATGGAGATAAAAAAGGCGAGGGCCGCCGAGGAGGCCGGGGCCGACACTTTGATGGAGCTCTCGACCGGGGGCGACTTCTTTGAGATCAGAAAGAGGGTCGTCGAGAACACGAGCCTATCCGTCGGGTCCGTCCCCCTCTACCAGGCCTTCATCGAGGCGATAAGAAAACACGGTGCTGGTGTCGATATGACCGAGGACGACCTCTTTCGGATCACCGAGGAGCAGGCGAAGCTCGGCACGAACTTCATGGCCATCCACACCGGGATCAACAGGATCTGTATCGAGAGGATCAAGCGGCAGGGAGGCCGATACGGCGGCCTATGCAGCCGGGGCGGGGCCTTCATGGTCGCCTGGATGCTCCACAACGACAAGGAGAACCCCCTCTACAGCCAGTTCGACTACCTTTTGGAGATCCTGAAGGAGCACGACGTAACTTTGAGCATGGGGAACGGCATGAGGGCGGGGGCGGTCCACGACGCCACCGACCGGGCCCAGATCCAGGAGCTGATCATCAACAGCGAGCTGGCGGACAGGGCCACCGACTTCGGGGTCCAGACGATCGTCGAGGGGCCGGGGCACATTCCCATAGACGAGATCGAGGCGAACGTCAAGGTGATGAAGCGGCTCTCGGGAGAGAAACCCTTCTACATGCTGGGGCCTCTGGTCACCGACATCGCCCCCGGATACGATCACATGGTGGCGGCGATCGGCGCAAGCCTCTCCAGCGCCTACGGGGCCGACTTCATCTGCTACGTCACCCCCGCAGAGCACCTTGCCCTCCCCAACGTCGAGGACGTGAGGGAAGGGGTGATGGCCTCGAGGATCGCAGCCCACGTAGGCGACATGATTAAGAACGGCAGCCGCGATCAGGACCTTGCCATGGGCAGGGCCCGGCGCGACATGCTCTGGCGCCAGCAGTTCGACCTCGCCATCGACCCTGAAACTGCGGCGAAGATAAGATCGGAGAGGGCGCCGGTCGACAGCAAGGTCTGCACCATGTGCGGCGACTTCTGCGCCCACAAAATAGTGGCGGAGAACGTAGATCTCCGCAAGTGAGGTTCAACCTCCGATGAGGCCTGCAAAGAACCTGAGGGCCGGGGTGCTGGCCAGAGCCGCGGAGACCTTCAGCTTTGAGGTGAAGGTGGTGCCTCTGATGGATATCCTGCCCTGGTTTTGGGCCTGCTGAAAGGCTGTGACGGGATCTTCCGACCCATATATATCTGCGATGGCGTCCTCCTCGGCCACCACCACGATCGTCGGGTCTTCAATCTCACCCTCCACAGTCTTCACGATCGCGGCGTTCTTCGTCTCAAGGCCCGCCATGAGGACGGTCCCGTTCGGCCTGGAGATCTCTATCTGGACCCTCTCGTCTCCTAAAAGGGTTTTTACTACCCCAGGCGCGGTTTCTACGCCGGTGTTGTAGACCTCCGCACCGTGCTGAATGTCTTCAAAGGTGATGGCGACACCCGGACCCGAAACGGCGAACGCCAGGGCCACCGTCATGATGAAGATGAGTTCTTTCATGAGTACCAAGTTAGCTCTCGGCGATAAATAGCTTTTTTCAATCAGAACTTTCTCCGTGAGTTTCGGATAGACGAGATCGCGGATAGTTCGACATTTGGGGCTTCAGCCGCCTTCGGACCTTCGGGGTTGCCCTCGTCCCCTCCCGTTGATCGTCCATCGGGTTCGGCCGAATCTTTAAGTACGTTCTTCACCGATAATACTACCAGCATGGACATCCTGGTGCTCTGCATCGATAGAGACGACGACCTTGGCCGCAAGGCTAGGATCGAGAGCCCCGTCGTCGGGAGGGCCGCCAACGTAGAGGCGACCCTCAAGCTCGGCCTCGCAGATCCCGAAGACTCGGACGTGAACACCATCCTCGGCGGGATCAAGGTTTACGACGAGCTCGCCAGCCAGGGGAAGGCCATCGAGATCGCCTCGGTGGCGGGAGACCCAAACGTGGGTCTCGTCTCGGACGGGAAGATAGCCCATCAGATCGACGCCCTCATCGAGAGGTTCCGGCCTCAAGGGGTGGTGGTGGTATCGGACGGCGCAGAGGACGAGGCGATCCTCCCCATAATCCAGTCCAGGGTCAAGGTCGACGGCGTGAAAAGGGTTCTTGTGAAGCAGAGCCACAACCTGGAGAGCACCTATTATCTTCTCAAGCAGGTCTTCAGGGACCCGAAGATCAGCCACACCTTCTTCATTCCCATAGGCCTTGCCCTTCTCATATACTCGACCTTCAGCTTTTTGGGACGGTCGGATTTTGCCGTCATCGCCATCCTGGCCGCCGTCGGTGTTTACTTACTCTTTCGGGGCCTGGGCCTCGACGACTTCATCGACAGCACCAAGCAGACTTTCAAGGGCAACCTCTACCGGGGCAAGGTGGCCTTCGTCACCTACATCCTGGCAGCGGTCCTGGTCCTGATCGCTACGATCCAAGGGTCCGCCAAGTTCTGGGACTACTACACCGGCGACATCTGGTACGGGTACATCGTTCTCATAATGGTCTTCGTCAACTACAGCGTCTGGTGGTACGTGGCCGCCGGGATCTGCGTGAACCTGGGCAAGATCCTGGACCTCTACATTGAGGGTGTGGGAGACGAGAGAGCCTACTCGTACCCCTTCTTCATCTTCGCCACGGGGCTCATATTCTGGAGCGCTAGCGTCTTCATCCTGGCGAGCAGCGCCGATATGGTCTTCCCCATAATCTCTGGCTCGAGCACCGAGTACCTGGCGGTCTCTGCGGCCCTGGCGATAACGATCGCCCTCGTTGGTGTGAAGATCTCCCGTAAGATGGTGGGCAGAAGATGACGATAACGTTTCTGGAGGCGCGTATCTGATTGAGATCGACGCCAACGGCGAAAGCTGCCTTTGCGACTTCACCTTCGACTTCTTCTGGCAGCACCAGGGGTCCCGCCTCGATCCCGGTGGGGTCGTCTTCGGATCTTTCACCCGCCGGGACCTGGTGGAGGCGCTGCGGCGCGGTGAAGCCGTGCGGATTCGAGGCGACATCGGCGGTCGGCTCGGGTCAAGCCTCGGAGTCGACATAGCCAGCTTCGGGGGAACCGGCGGCCCCATCGAAGCCACAGGCTCCATCATCGTCGACGGGGACGTCGGGCCCCGGATGGGGATCAGCATGATCCGCGGCTCAATTTACGTCAGCGGGAGCGTCGCCGCTCCCCTCGGAAACGTCGTCGAGGTCGAGTCGGATAAGACCGGCTATCGGAAGTACGTCTCCATCACCGATATCCTGGAACGGGCCGACCAGATCCTCGAACCCAACATTTCGGACGATGGGAAGCTCGTCCTGAGAGACGGCCTCCTTCGGGAGACCCTGGCGGCGAGGAGCAGAGCGAAGAAGGTTTTGAGGGTGGAGGGGGACACCGGGATGAGCGCAGGGATACTGATGAGGTCAGGCCTCTTGGAGATTTTGGGCGATGCCGGCAGAAACACAGGCGTTTTGATGAGAGGCGGAAGGCTCGTCGTTCGTGGCAAGGCCGACGACTTCACCGCCGCCGAGATGAGGGGCGGCGAGATTTTCGTCGCCGGCGACGCGGGTGGCTTCATCTGCGCCAAGATGACTGGGGGCGCCGTCTACGCTCTGAAGGGAAAGCCGATCCCCCCGGCCAAGGCGCAGGCCCTGAAGGGCGATGAATCTGCCCTCGTCTCCAAGGTCCTGGACGTCAGCTCCTTTCAGGCGATGATGTACAAGAAGTTCGGCCTCTGATCTGGTTTTTGTGATCTGCATTCTTAAAAGAGTGGGGGGCCTAACGCCCCCCCTTTCAGAGCGCGAGTCCGTTAGTTTTAGTCACAGGTCAGTTCGTCGCAGCTCAGCTCCGCAGGGTGTCCGACGTACTCGAAGCCCCAGTCCGGAGGCTGCCATCCTGCAGGTCTTCTCTCGTCCTCAAACTCGCCGACCTCGACGACGGAGCTAGCAGTGACCGGCTGGACAACGGCCCCGTCGATAGACCTCGCGTCCACCTCGACGTAGTTGGTGAACCTCCCAGACCAGAGGGCTTCGGCCAAATAGTCGATCGTCACCGTCTCGAAGGGCCCGATCTCCACGTTCCAGACGACGGTCCCGTTCTCGTAAGATGCGAAAGGAACCTTGGCGTCGAGAAGGACCATGCCTGAAGGCAACGAATCCGTAACACCGGCGACCCTGGTGACGTTCGCCCGGTTCTCGATCTCGATCCCGTACAGGACTCGGTTTTTGGCGCTGGAGGCGCCCTGAGCGGTCTTCACGACCGATATCGTCTCTTCAGGGCAGCACGCGAGCCACTCGACCTCCAGGGCCG
>Ga0209408_1000218_pt1:20000-47974 | contig 47974 bp, 34 predicted proteins | sample AD_UKC107_MetaG_FD_184422 | JGI IMG/M metagenome (GOLD analysis project Ga0209408, IMG submission 184422) | Active sludge microbial communities of municipal wastewater-treating anaerobic digesters from Hong Kong - AD_UKC107_MetaG (SPAdes)... | ecosystem: Engineered > Bioreactor >... | reverse complement strand
CTACATTCTTTTTGCGTATTTTGCCGGAAATATAAAGACATCGAATTATCTGCAGATTGTTCATGTTTCCGGAGCAGGAGAACTGGCGGTATTTGCCGGAGCGATTGTCGGCGCGGGACTTGGATTTTTGTGGTTTAACGCTTATCCCGCGGAAGTATTCATGGGCGATGTCGGATCTCTGTCTCTGGGCGGTGCGTTAGGCACGATTGCCGTGATCACCAAACAGGAAATCCTGCTGGCCATTGTCGGCGGGATATTCGTTGTGGAAACCTTTTCGGTCATTTGTCAGGTCGGTTATTTTAAAATGACCGGCGGGAAACGGATTTTGAAAATGGCGCCTTTGCATCATCATTTTGAGTTGAAGGGATGGGCGGAGCCGAAGGTCATTGTCAGGTTCTGGATCATTTCCATTTTGCTGGCGTTAATGGCCATCAGTACATTGAAATTGCGTTAGAGGGCAAATGGATTTTAACGGTAAAAAAATTGTCGTCATCGGCATGGGCAAGACAGGCGTGGCCGTTGCCCGGTTTCTGGGGAAAAAGAGCGCCGGGATCGTGGTGACTGATGAAAAATCACCGGACCATTGGGATGGCGGATTTAATCAAATTGCCGGCGAGCCATGGCTGGAAGTCGGCGAATATAACAGCGTGGACGTTTTAAAAGATGCGGATATGGTTATTCCTTCTCCCGGCATTCCTCCCGGTAATCCTTTGCTGGTGGAGGCTTTGAAGAAGAACATCGCCGTCATCAGTGAAATTGAGCTGGCCTACCGGTTTATCAGGGTTCCGATCATCGCAGTAACGGGCACCAACGGTAAAACGACGACCACCACCCTGCTGGGTGAAATTTTGCAGATGTCAGGGAAGAAAGTTTTTGTCGGCGGAAATATCGGCAATCCGTTGATTGAATATGCAGATAAAAATCAGGATGCCGATTGTATCGTGGCTGAAATCAGCAGTTTTCAACTGCAGTGGATCGATCAATTCCGGCCCTTCATTGCCGTTCTTTTGAATATCACCAGCGATCATGTCAATTATCACGGGTCTTTTGCCGAGTATCGCCGCATCAAAGCCAGAATCTTTGCCAATCAGACCGGAAAAGATTTCGCGATTCTGAATGCCGAAGACGATGAACAAAAGAAGATCGAACGGAACATCAGGGCGCGTGTTGCCGGATTCAGTTCAAAGCATGTTCTGCCCTCGGGAATATTTGTTAAAGAAGAGAATATTGTTTTGAGTCTGCCGGGGATGCAAGAAGAAAAATATCCTTTGAGCATGATCAACATTCCCGGCTTGCACAATGTGGAGAATGTGATGGCGGCGATTTTAGCGGCTCGTTTCTGCGGATGTGATCCGTCGGATACGATCCGGGCTGTTGAAAACTTCCGGGGGTTGCCTCACCGCATCGAATTTGTGGAAGAAAAGAATTCCGTCAAGTTCTTCGATGATTCCAAGGGCACGAATGTCGGATCGGTCCTGCGCGCGCTGGAAACGTTCACCCAGCCGGTGATTTTGCTGCTGGGCGGACGGGACAAGGACGGGGATTTCGAAACCCTGCAGCCGGTGCTGGCGGCCAAAGCCAAAAAAATCGTTTTATTCGGCGAAGCGCGCGAACGCATTGCCTCATTGATCGGCCAAACTGTTCCGGTCATCAAAAAGACAAAATTGCAGGAAGCCGTGGAAGTTGCGTATCAGGAAGCCGTGCCCGGCGACGTCGTACTATTATCACCGGGCTGTGCCAGTTTTGATGAATTTGTCAATTATAAAGAACGAGGTAATTTCTTTAGAAAAGTGGTGGAAAATCTGTAAATGGAAACCGCGTACAAAAAAGAAGACAATTATCCCGATTTTGTTCTGCTGCTGGTTACGCTGCTGCTGGCGGTGGTGGGAACCGCCATGATTTATTCCTCCAGTTCCATCATTGCCCTGGAGAAGTTCAACGACGGCCAGTATTTTTTAAAGAAACAGCTCGTGTTTGTGTTTCTGGGATTCACGATCATGGTCGCGATGACAAAAGTTCCGTATACGCATTTAAGAAAAATCGCCTATCCGGGAATGCTGCTGTGCCTGCTGTTACTGTCCCTGTTGTTTGTGCCGGGTATCGGCATGCGCCGGGGGGGCGCCACCCGCTGGCTGAATCTGGGAGGCTTTTCTTTTCAGGTGACGGAAATGGTAAAAATCATGATCGTGATTTTTTTGTCGCATCTGCTGACACGGAAGGCTTTTCAGATAACAAATTTTACAAAGGGGGTGCTTGTCCCGCTGGCTGCCACGTCGGTGGTCATGATGCTCATTCTGCTGGAACCTGATTTTGGAACAACGGCGATTATTGCCACGATCATGCTGATGATGCTGTGTATTGCAGGGGCGCAGATCAAACATCTTGCGCTGCTGATCGGGGCCTTCATTCCCGTGGGCATCGCTCTGATCCTGTATAAAGGATACAGGCTGACGCGACTGACCGCTTTTCTGGATCCCTGGAAAGATGCGGACAATACGGGTTTCCAGATCATTCAATCGCTGATCTCTTTCGGTTCCGGCGGGACATTCGGCGTGGGTATCGGCGACGGCATGCAGAAACTATTTTACCTGCCTGAACCGCACACGGACTTTATTCTTTCCATTATTGCCGAAGAGAGCGGTTTCATCGGTGTGGCGATGGTCATCACCATGTTTGCCCTTTTTGCCTACCGTGGTTTCCGGATCGCGCTGAACGCCCCCGATCTGTTCGGAAGTTTGCTGGCGTCCGGGCTGACCATGGTGATTTGCATGGAAGCATTCATCAATATTGCCGGTGTGATGGGGCTTATTCCCCTGAAGGGACTGGTTCTGCCGTTTTTGAGCTATGGCGGAACGGCATTTATCATGAGTATGACGGCCGTGGGAATATTGCTCAATATTTCCACGCAGACATCGTGAGAGCGGTGTGATGATATTATTTAAAAACATGAGTGGCTTTGTGTGGAGCGAACAATGCGGATTGTAATTGCGGGAGGAGGAACAGGCGGTCATTTGTTTCCCGGGATTGCCATCGCGGAGGAATTTATAAAAAGAAATGCACAGACCAAGGTGGTGTTCATCGGAACGAAAAGAGGCATTGAAAGCCGATTGCTCAGCCGATTGGGCTATGACCTCGAGACGATTGACATTGAGGGCATCAAGGGACGGGGGATCAGGGCATTGGTGAAAAGTGTTTTCCAGATTCCAAAAAGTTTGTGGCAGGCCAGAGGAATTCTGAAACAATTCAGTCCTGACATGGTGGTCGGTGTCGGCGGTTACGCATCGGGTCCTGCGGTGCTGGCGGCCTATCTGATGGGGATCCCGACGTCCATTGCTGAACAAAACGCCATCCCCGGTGTCACCAACAAAATTCTGGGAAACATTGCAGGCAAAATATTTGTCACTTACCCCCGGACACAGCAATGCTTCCCGCGTCGAAAAGTTGTGATCAGCGGCAATCCGGTGAGGGCGTCGTTTGCCGCACAGAGTTTCCGAACGAAAGAAGACAGAACGCACCGGCAACTCCTGATTTTCGGCGGATCACAGGGTGCCGAAGCGATCAACAGGGGCGTCATCGATATGTTGCCGCGGTTAAGCGGCATGAAAGACCGGATACGCATTGTGCATCAGACCGGTGCGCGGCAGATGGAAGAAGTTAAAAAAGCTTACGCGCAATCCGGTCTTCAGGCGGTAGCAACGGATTTCATCATGGATATGGCTGAAGCCTATGCGCAGGCGGATTTGATCATTTGCCGCGCCGGTGCGACGTCGCTGGCGGAAATAACGGTTGCGGGCAAGGCCGCTGTTTTGATTCCGTATCCGTGGGCGGCCAATGATCACCAACTGAAAAATGCTCTGGCCATGTCCGACGCGGGAGCCGCGGTGGTGATTCCGGAAAAAGAGCTGAGTGGCGAAAGCCTGTTCAACGCCATTGACGGCATTCTGCGTGATGAAAACCGGCGGCTATTGATGGAAGAAAATTCCCTGAGGATGGGAAAAGCGGAGGCGGCGGCAACGATCGTTGATGAATGCATGAAACTGACGGACGCCAAACATTAAAGACAGAGTGCTTGGAAAGCGGAAAAACAATGAAAAAAGATAAGGAAAAAAGCCTGATGCAGCGCAAAATCAAATGCATCCATTTTGTCGGAATCGGCGGAATCGGCATGAGCGGCATTGCCGAGGTTCTGGTTAATCTCGGATACAATGTGGGCGGTTCAGATGTTCAACCGTCGGAAACCACCGCCCGGCTGCAGAAGCTCGGCGCTAAAATCGTCATCGGACATGCGGCGGAGAACGTCGGGAATGCCGATGTTGTGGTGACCTCAACGGCGGTGAAGGAGCATAACCCCGAAGTGCTGGAAGCGCACCGGAAAAATATTCCGGTCATCCCGCGTGCGGAAATGCTGGCGGAACTGCTCAAAATGAAATTTTCGGTGGCTGTTTCCGGGAGTCACGGCAAAACGACGACCACGTCCATGATTTCCACCATCCTGGCGGAGGGGAATCTGGATCCGACCATGGTCATCGGGGGTAAACTGGCCAGCATCGGCAGCAATGCCCGGTTGGGTGACGGCGAAATCATTGTGGCGGAAGCCGATGAAAGCGACGGTTCGTTTCTGAAATTGTCGCCGACCATCGCCGTCATCACCAATATCGACCGGGAGCATCTGGATTATTATCCGGGCATCGCCGAAATCAAGGAGGCGTTTCTGACGTTTGCCAATATCGTTCCCTTTTATGGGTGCACGGTCCTGTGTAACGACAATATTCATGTGCGGGAGATTCTTCCGGCGATCAAACGACGGATGATCACCTACGGTATCGATACCCCGGCGGATTACAGCGCCGAGGATATAAAATTTACAAAAAGAAAAACGTGTTACAGTCTGGTTCATAAGGGAGAGAAATTGGGCAAGATCGAATTAATTGTCCCCGGTCTGTTCAATGTTTATAATTCTCTGGCGGCGATAGCGGTTGCCCGGGAGTTGAACCTGGATCTGGCCACCATCAAAGAAGGATTGAAAAGTTTTTCCGGGGTGCAGCGCCGGTTGGAGATCAAGGGAAGGGTCGGCGAAGTAACTGTTCTTGATGATTACGGTCATCACCCGACGGAAATCAAGGCGACGCTGGCGGCCATGCGGCAAATCTGGAAGGACAGACTGATCGTCGTTTTTCAGCCGCACAGATATACACGGACACGGGCGCTTTTTGAGGAGTTTACGAAAGCATTTGACGAGGTTGACATTCTGATTCTCAATGACATTTATCCGGCCAGTGAAGAGCCGATTCCAGGTATTACCGCTGCCGCGCTTTGCGAGGCGATCCGGAAGGCCGGTCATAAGCATGTGGAATATATTCCGGGTGCGGAAGCGACCGTCGAATATCTCTTAAAAACGGTTCATCAGAAGGATACGGTTGCCACCATCGGAGCGGGCAGTATTTATAAAATAGGAGAAACGTTCATTACTCAACTGGTAGCCAGGGGAAAGAATACGTAATGACCAGCCATTGTGAGATCAGGGGCATTTTACAGGAGATAGATGCCGGGAAAGTATTGTACGACGAGCCGATGTCGCTGCATACATCGCTGGCCGTGGGTGGAAAGGCGGATGCCCTGGTTGTCGTGGAGCACGAAAATCAACTGGCGCGGGTCATCAGGAAATTCAGGATGGAGGGCATAAATTATTTCACGGCGGGAAATCTGACCAATGTTATTGTCAAGGACGGCGGATACCGGGGAGCGATCATATTGATGACGGGTATGAAGGAAATTCAGTGCAAACCTGTGGGGGGCCATGAAGGTTATATCCTGGCCCAGACGGGAGCCTCTCTGGCCAAGGTTGTCAGCCGGTCGGTCGTGGAGGCGTTGAGCGGCGTTGAGTTCTGTTCCGGCATTCCGGGCAGTGTCGGCGGAGCCGTCTGGATGAACGCGGGAGCGTACGGACGGGAAATGAAGGATGTGATTGAATCGGTAACGGTGCTCGATACCGAAGGCAGCAAAAAAACAATGATCCGGGAAGCGATCTCTTTCGGTTATCGCACATCGTCTTTTCCCTCGGGAACAATCATCCTGGGGGCCCGGTTCAGACTGAAAAAAGGTGATCGCGCGACAATGAAAGCGAGAATCAGCGAAATTTTACAATGGCGCCAGGCAAAACATCCCCTGGAATATCCGAGTGCCGGATCGGTTTTTAAAAATCCTCCCGGACATCCGGCTGGAAAGATTATTGAGGACATGGGACTCAAAGGTGAAAAGGCAGGCGGCGCGGAAATATCGTCCAAACACGCCAACTTTATCGTCAATAAAGGTGGGGCAACGGCTGCGGATGTTCTGGCGCTGATCCGTCTGGTCCAGTCCAGAGCCAGAGAAGAAAAAAATATCGATCTGGAAACCGAGGTTGTCGTGATCGGGGAAGACAGATGTTAAAGAAAACGGGCATTCAAACAAAACAAAACAGAATCCGCCGGCGTTTTACGAGCTTGTCCGGAGATTTTTTCACGGCGATGACATTGCTGAGCATGGCTGTTTTCCTCAGCGTCCTGTTTATTTATGTTTACAATGTGATGATGAGCAGCCCGTATTTTCAGATCAAGGAAATATCCGTGCGCGGACTGAAGGAACTGACGGAGAAGGATATTCTGGCATCGGCGAATATTAAACCACAACAGAATCTTCTGGCCGTGAACAAAAATTCGATCATCCGCCGTGTCTGTTCCAATCACTGGGTGGAAACGGTTTACGTGGGCAAGGAACTGCCGGGAAAACTCGTCCTGGACGTCCGGGAGAGAATTCCTCTGGCCCTGGTAAAGCGGGGTGGTGATTTTTATCTGATGGATGTGAAAGGTCATGTTTTTAAAAGACTGGGTGGAAGCGATGAAGTTGATCTGCCGGTCATTACCGGTGCTGCAACAGGCGAAGCAACCCGTTCGCCGCTGCTGTTGAGCGCACTCGGTTTGATCCAGAGGATTTCTAAATCTCCCGCGTATGCTCATCTCGGAACGATTTCCGAGATTCATATCGATTCCGTGTTCGGGCTTGCGCTGGTGTCCGACAACGGTCTGTATTTGAAACTGGGCACGGATGATTTTGAAAATAAGCTGAGGAAGTTAAAGGCCATTCTGACCGATTTGGAAAACAGGGGAATGAAGACAGGTTTCTTGTGTGTTGATTTGTCGGATCATTCCAAAGTGACGGTCAAACGCAAATATGTTCCGGAAAAAACGCAAGATGGCGATCAGAATAAAAATTATCTGATCTAGAAAGTATAAATAAAAAAGAGGTGAAAAGGCTGATGGGAAAGAGAAGCAATGTTTTAGTTGGTCTTGATATCGGAACGACAAAAACCACGGCGATCGTCGGTGACGTAACCGAAACGGGTATCGATATCATCGGGATCGGAACATCGCAGACCAAAGAAATGAGAAAAGGCACGGTTGTCAATATCGACACCATGGTGGAGTCCATCAAGACGGCGGTGGAGGAAGCGGAGCATATGTCCGGGTGCCGCATCAATTCGGCATTTGTCGGGATTTCCGGAAGCCACATTAAAGGCCAGAACTCTTTAAGTATCGTTTCCATTAAGGGAAGGGAAGTGGATGAAAAAGACGTGCAGAGAGTGATTGAAGCTTCCGAGGCCATTGCCATTCCTGTCGGACGGAAAATCCTGCATATTCTTCCGCAGAGTTACGTGATTGACGGTCAGGAAGGGATCAAGGATCCCATCGGCATGTCCGGTGTCCGTCTCGAAGCCAAGGTTCACATTGTAACCGGTGCGATTGCCGCCATTCAGGATATTGAAAAATCGGTGAACCGCGTCGGTCTGGATATTGACGGCATTGTCCTGGAGCAACTTGCCGCCGGGGAAGCCGTGCTCAGCAGCGATGAAAAGGAACTGGGGGTCGTCCTCGTGGATATCGGAGGGTCCAATACATCCGTGACCATTTTTTCCGAATCCAGCATCAAACACACGGCCATTCTGCCGGTCGGCGGCAATTATCTGACCTCGGATATATCCACCGGTCTGCGTACGCCTCTGAGCGAAGCCGAAAAAATCAAAATCAAACACGGCTGTGCCATGACATCCATGATTCCCAAGGATGAGACCATCCGAGTGCCCAGCCTCGGCGGAAGGGAAGACCGCGAAGTCTCCCGGCAGATCCTGGGGCGTATTGTCGAACCCCGGATGGAAGAAATTTTAAACCTGGCCTACAACGAAGTGGTGAAATTCGGTTTTGAGGATCTGCTGGCCGCGGGCGTCGTTCTGACCGGGGGGACATCGTTGCTGGAGGGCATCAGCGAACTGGCTGAAAAGATCTTTGATATGCCGGCGCGCAAGGGCATTCCCATCGGCGTCGGAGGATTGAACGACATTGTCAATTCGCCGGCTCATGCCATCGGCGTGGGACTGATCATTTACGGCCGTAATCAAAATATTTTAAGAGGAACATCCACCGGGATGCTTGGAAGTATAACAAGAACTGTTAAAAAAATGTTTTCAGAATTTTTCTGAAAGGAAGGAGAGCGCATGTTTGAATTAACGGAAGTCTGTAGTGAAAATCTGGCAAAAATTAAAGTGATTGGTGTCGGCGGGGGCGGCGGCAATGCCGTCAACACGATGATCGCATCCTGCCTGCAGGGTGTTGATTTTATCAACGCCAACACGGATGCGCAGGCCCTCGGCGTGTCCAGCGCACCGGTCAAAATTCAAATCGGAAGTCAAATCACCAAAGGGCTCGGAGCCGGTTCCGATCCGGAGATCGGGAAACAATCCGCTCTGGAATCCCGCGATGAAATCCGTCCTTATCTGGAAGGCGCGGATATGATTTTCATCACGGCGGGCATGGGCGGAGGAACGGGAACAGGCGCCGCTCCGGTGATTGCAGAGATTGCCCGCGAGTGCAGCATTCTGACCATCGCCGTTGTGACCAAGCCGTTCCAGTTTGAAGGGAAAAAGCGCAATATGCAGGCGGAGGAAGGCATCGAACAGCTCAGGGAAAAAGTGGATACGCTGATCGTTGTTCCGAATCAGAGATTGTTAAGCCTGGGAGGCCGCAACCTTTCGCTTCTTGAAGCGTTTAAGAAGGCGGATGACATTCTTTATCAGGCCGTCAAGGGCATCTCCGACCTGATTTTAGTGCCGGGCCTGATTAATCTGGATTTTGCCGATGTCAGAAGCGTCATGAGCAATATGGGCATGGCGATTATGGGTACGGGCATCGCCAGCGGTGAAAACAGAGCCGTCGAAGCGGCCCAGAGAGCGATTTCGTCTCCGTTGCTGGAAGACAATACCATTCAGGGCGCCCACGGTATTCTGCTCAATATTACCGGCGGGTCGGACATGAGCCTCTATGAAGTCAACGAGGCCTCGTCCCTGATTCAGGAAGAGGCGGATGAAGACGCCAATATTATCTTCGGCACGGTGATTGATCAGAACATGGAAGATGAAATCCGCATTACCGTTATCGCCACCGGTTTTGATGATTTCGCCAGGAAGAAAAATGATTCAGTCGGCAACGTTACCCGGTTCCGCGGCGTCGGCGGACGGGAGGATCTTGCTACCCCGACGTTTATCCGTCGGGAAAGAAAACTCAACAGCGGTGAAATAGCCGTTGTGGGTCTTGGCGACGAAACGGAGAATATGGATATTCAGATTCCCACGTTTTTAAGGCGTCAGGCTGACTGATCATGATGCTTTCACCAGAAACGTTATCCGGGATGTTCCGTTTCACGGGCAGGCCGTGATCAAGCCATGGATTGGAAACTAAAAGCAGTATACAAAAGCATACTGGAGAATGAAACCGGATATGTAAAAAAAATATGGGGGAAAGACAACACCGTTTGCCTTGTTTATCCCAATCACTACAGGATAGGCATGGCGAATCTGGGGTTTCAAACCGTTTATCAACTATTAAATGCTCAACCTTCCTTTCTTTGTGAGAGGGCATTCCTGTCCGTTTCCGGAAACGAGGCCAGATGCGTTTCCGGAACGGCGGGAATCTTCAGCCTGGAAAATCAAAAAGCATTAACCGAATTTGACATCCTGGCGTTTTCCATCTCCTTTGAAAACGATTACCCGAATATTCTGAAAATCATGGATGATGCCGGTATGCCGCTACGATCCGCAGATCGCTCGGAAAAATATCCTCTGATTCTGGGGGGCGGTATTGCTCCGACGTTGAACCCGGAGCCGCTGGCCGATTTCTTTGATCTCTTTGTTCTGGGGGAAGCAGAGGACATTTTGCCGGTATTCTGCCGTTTTTTTGAAGCATCGCGCCGTCTGGGGCAGCGCCGGGAACAATTTCTGAAAGATGCGCAAAAGCAACTGCATCATGTTTACGTTCCGGGGCTCTACGACGTTCACTATTCGCCGGAAAGAAAAATCACATCGGTGGTTCCGCGGGAAGCGGGGTTGCCGGAAAAAATAAAAGTGGAGCCTGTAAACGATATCAATGCGTTCCGCACACAGGAGGTGATCAGCGCGTCTTGCACCGAGATGGAGGACATGTTCCTGGTCGAGGTCAACCGCGGTTGCGCACATGGCTGCAGATTCTGTGCGGCGAGTTTCATTTACCGCCCGGTTCGTTTCCGCGGCATTGAGGAAATGATCGGCGCAATTCATGACGGCCTGACGCGAAAAAATAAAATCGGGCTCGTGGGCACCGCCGTTTCCGATCATCCGGACATCCCCGCCGTCTGCCGGTACATCATTGCCCATAACGGCCGGGCGGGGCTCGGTTCCCTGAGAATCGACCGGATCAATGAGGAGATGGTCGGTCTCATAAAAGCAAACGGCATCGAGACCGTGGCACTGGCGCCGGAAGCCGGCAGTCAGAAGATGCGCGATATCCTGAAAAAGAAAATCAGTGAAGAGCAAATCATGTATGCCACAGCCTTACTCGCAGAGCATGGCATTGCCAATATAAGGCTGTACTTCATGATCGGCCTTCCACGGGAAGAGGAGTCGGACATCGATGCCATCATCGGTCTGACCAAAAAAATTCAGCACCATGTACGTCTCCGGTTCGACGGGAAAAAACAGTTCCGGCGCTTGACGCTGAGCATCAATCAGTTTATTCCCAAACCGGCAACGCCGTTTCAATGGGTTCCTCTGCTCGACGTCCATATCGCCGGCAAAAGAATCAAAAAGATCAAAGAGGCGTTTCGAAAAGACAAGTCTGTCCGCGTGATTCACGACGTCCCGAAATGGAACTATGTTCAGGCACTGCTTGCGCTGGGCGACCGGCGTGTTGGAGAAATACTGCTGGCCGTCAATCGTCTGGACGGCAACTGGGGCCGGGGACTCAAAGAAGTCAACGTCAATCCGGATTTTTACGTTTACCGTGAGAAATCTTTCGATGAAATTCTGCCCTGGGATATTATTGATCTGGGAATATCCAGAAAAGCGCTGATCAACGAAAACCAAAAGGCCTTGAAATGACGACGGATGATCAGGCATTGTCCTGTTTTGCCGCGATTCCCGCCGCTATTTTTTCCTGTTGCTGCCACTGGCCGTAGATGATGCCGTTAGCACAAAGCCGGTTGAGTTCCTTTTTCAGCGCCGGACCGATTTTCCCGGCGGTTTCGTTTTCGAAGGCCGTCCGGGGCAGCGGCATGAATGTATGAGCGTGAATTTTTGCGCCCGACCGGCTCAGGTCTTGTATAACGTTCAGCGTGGAGGCAATATCCTCGTCTGTCTCCCCGGGCAGGCCGAATATGAAATCAACTTTCGCCTTCAAACCGGCCTGACGGGTGGCATCCACGGCGTTGTATATGGTTGCCACATCATATTCGCGTCCGGCGCAATCCAGCATTCGCTGGCTGCCGGATTGCGCCCCGATGATCAGATTGTCGTTGTTGGCGTACTTTTTCACCATCTTGACCGTATGGGCATTGACGTGTTCCGGCCTGACTTCTGACGGAAAACTGCCGAAGAATATTTTACCGCTCTTTCCGACCAGGCGCCTGATGTCCGACAACAGGTTCTCCAGTTTTTCATTATTGATTCTTTTGCCGTCTTCCGAGCCGTATGAAAAAGCGTTGGGGGAAATAAATCGAAAATACGTCGAATCCTGTCTTTTCATTATTTTGACGCAATCCAGAATATTTTCTATACTGCGGTGCCGCGGTGTTGTGCCAAACAACTGCGAGACCTGACAGTAACGGCAGGCATAAGGACAGCCCCGCGTAATCTCGATAGGGCCGTATTTGGAAAAATAGTGCGAGATGGGATAAAAAGTGTTGATGTCTGCTGCTTCGCGCCTGCCGGTAAAAACGTACTCTCCGTTTTTGTCCAGGTATGACAAACCTTTTATGTCCGAATTATTTTCATCATGATTAATTTTGGACAGTAATTCCGTAAGCGTTTCTTCTCCTTCGCCGCTGATTACGAAATCGAAGCCTAGTTTCAGCGTCTCCAGTGGAGCGCCTGCGGGATGAGGTCCTCCTGCCAGAAAGACGGTTTCGCCGGCTAATTTTTTCACCCTGTTAATCAGGTCTTTGATCTTCAGGAACTGAGGCGTGCAGAAGGAGATTCCAATGATTGTTTCTCTGTGCTTTTTTGAAATGGCGGATATTTTTTGAAGAAGTTCTTTTTCAGAGGATAGAAAATACACGTCGATGTTTTTGATGTCCGGATACTTTTCCAGAGCCCCGGCCAGCGCGTTGTAGCTGTTCAGGTTTCCTTTGAGGTAGTAAAAAATTAATGCCGTTTCGCCATCCATAAATCGGAAATTCGTTTCATTATTGAGGGGCATTTGTCTGTGTGAGACGTTTCGTGGCGAAGCGCGATACCCCTCTGACAAGGGGCATCGTGAAAATCAGGTTCGACTCGTTTTAAAAACCGCGCCTTGGGCAATCGTCCGGAGATCATGACGGCCAGGCGTCTCAATGCTCTCTAAATGCACATTGAGACGCCCGAACAGCCATTGATGACAATCCTTGCGGAAGATTGCCTGTAAACGTTCATTACGCCAAATCTTCATTGTCTGCTGTTTTGTAATCGCGAAAAGATTCCACGCCTGTCATCTCGGAGTACTTTCCCGCAGCTTTTTCATATCCTTCTTGTGCTTTGGCCATAAGTTCATCCGCCTTGCGGGCAATATCTTCGCGCGATTCCTTGCCGCTTTTGGGTGCAAACAAAATTCCCAACGCTACGCCGATCAGGCCGCCGACAATCAGGCCTGTGAAAAAATCACTTTTGCTGTCTGCCATAAAACACCTCCTCAAATTTAACAAAGTCCTTGCAGTCTGACGGATCATCCTCCCAAACACGAACCTCTTGTCAGACCGGAATTGCCCCGTATTTCAATACGCTGGTTTTAATTTAGCATAAAACAGGAAAATTAGAAACGGAGACCTTCCGACAGATCTATCCGGACATGATTCTCTTTGCGGGTCCGGGTTGAGTACGAAATGCAAGAATATTTTTCTATTGTGCATGGACGCCTCGGATTTTTATTCTTCCGGCCGCAGACGATGGTCAACCATGTGAGGATTGCTCAACGTAAATTTTTGTCGTGAAGAGAAACCGCAAAGCATCGCACCGGATGATGAATCTTTCGATTAAAATCGACGCATGGGACATAAACAAAGAGCATCGAATCACAAGAAAAGCACTTGTCCCTTCACGCAGCGTTTTTTTACCAGCGTTCCAAAATTTCCTTGGTGAGTTCCGAACGGATGGCCTGATCCAGATGCACGCTGCCGAAGAAACGGCTGCCCGCCATCTTCGCGTTGAGCACCGAAAGGCCGTTGGAGCGTTCGTCGAGCCAGGGAACATCAATCTGATCGTAGGAGAAATCGCCGGTGAAAACCATTTTTGTTCCCTCGGCGCCGCGCGTCGCTATGGCTTTGACATGGGATGGCGGAAGGTTCTGAATCTCGTCGACGATGACATAACATTTTTGAATGGAGCGGCCGCGAATCTTGTCCAGATCCATCATTTCGATTTTTCCGTTGGCCAGCCAGTCGTTGATCTTTTCTTTCATCCTTTCGTCAACCAGTTCTTTGATGGCATTGATATTGTCGTAGATCGGATGCATCCAGGGTTTCATTTTTGCGTCGATGTCTCCCGGCGAATAACCCAGCCGGTCCTTGTTTCCCAGTTGGATGGTGGCACGGCTGACCAGAATCTGCCGGTAGTGCGACGCCTGTTCAAAAGCGGCCAGCAGCGCGAGAAAGGTTTTAGCGGTTCCCGCCTTACCGGTCAACGTCACCAGGGGAACAGTTGCATCGCGCAGTAAATCCATCGCGATAAACTGGCCCCAGTTGACATCGCCGTTATTGGAACGCGGCTTGATCCCCAGCAAATGAATGTCCCGGTCGATAATACGGAAATAGTCGCCCTTGCGTACGGCAACGAAGGCCGGTCCCCAGACGCCATCAAGGTCGCAGTAACAGATGATGCCTTCATTATACAGGACCTGTTCCAGTTGCGCAGCCAGTTTGGCTTCGGGCAGTTTCAAGGGAAAGGTTTTATCCGAAATCCAGCTCCGTTGAAGATTAATCGTCGCGCGAGTGGTATGGTGCTGCTTGATGTCTGTCTGATGCATTTTGATGGATTGCACATCGAGACCGAAATTCAGAGCCAGGGCCTCCAACGCGGCATCCTGAGTCACGAGAATGACTTTGGCTTTGCCCAGTTTCTTTTTGGCATTGAGTGCGGTGGCAATAATACAGTGATCATTTTTATCGACCTTCAGATCGGCGTCTTTCACCAGATTGAAATCATACTGAAAAAAACGGACGGAATGGTCTTTTGCGCGAAATAGATTACGGACATTGCGAATAACGTTGCGGGCAATGTCCGCCTTGAAATCGTTTCCTGTTTTATGGCTGTCCAGTTCCTCCCACGTCGCATAAGGAATCAGCACACAATTGCGGCCTCCCTGGCGCAATTTTTCAAAAACATCCATTCCGTATTCCAGCGCGCTGGTATCCACCACAAAATACTTTTCCGGAACCTTCTCTGCCGCCTTGACGGTCTCCATTGCGATTGCGTGCACCTCAGCTCTTTTGGCATTCGTCATAGAATCGCTCCTGGGATTAATGAACTGTGATTTATGAAAGGTAGAAGTTCTGCGGGCACACCTCCTGAACCGGACCAGCCGGTTTCGTTATTGAGTTGATAAGAACTTCATTTTCGGCATTTCCAGTATAAGAAACGTTATCTTGTGTGTCAAGGATATTTTGACCACAAGATATGGGGCAAAACGGCATTTTTTCTTAATACGGCATCCTCCTGCAGACGGACAATTCCAAAACGCCGTCTATTTTAAGTAAAAAAACGATCGTCCATTGCTTTCATTTTACAGGGAAATAAAGAGATACTTTTGTACCCTTGCCCGGTTGGCTTTCAATTTCCATTCTACCGCCGTGGGCAATCATGAGATGTTTAACGATGGATAATCCCAGACCCGTGCCGCCCAAATCGCGTGAACGTGATTTGTCAACGCGATAAAAACGTTCCCCCAGACGGCTGATGTCGTCTTTCGGAACGCCGATACCGGAATCCTGGATCGATACAACCGTGTAAGATCCCGATTCAGAAGCGTTAATACTAATCTCGCCGCCGTTCGGGGTAAACTTGACGGCGTTGTCCAGAATATTGACAAAGATCTGCGTGAGCCTGTCCCGGTTCGCCGTAATCGGAGGGAAATTATCGCTGACATTATTACGCACGGATATATTTTTCAGTTCGGCCTTCGCTTCAATCAACGACAGCATAGTGTCGATGGCCTTTCTTAGAGAAACGCTTTCAAAATTCAAAACGGTTTGTTTCGTTTCAATATTGGAAATCGTCAGCAGATCTTCCACAAGCCGGTTGAGGCGTTCGGCCTGTTTCAAAATGATGTCGATAAACTTTTTCGTTTCCTCCTGATTGGTAATCGCGCCGGATTGAATGGTTTCCAGATAGCCGATAATTGCCGTCAGCGGTGTTTTGATTTCATGCGTCACGTTGGCGACAAAATCCATGCGGACCTGTTCCAGTTTTTTCAGGCGTGTCACATCGTGAAAGACAATCATCGTTTTCTCTTCATCCGGGCGGCCGTGAACGGCGGAGAGGCTGACATTCAGCACGACTTTATCCGCATGGCCGAGGATAATTTCACGCGACACGCTGATGCGTTTTTCCTTGAACTCCTGAAATGCCTTCTGCAAATCAATATTGCGGAAAGCTTCCATCAGTGTTTTGCCGACGACATCGTCGTATTGAATCGCCAGCATGTTACTTAAAACCGGGCTGCTGAATTCGATGACGCCTTGTTCGTCAAGAATCAGAACGCCTTCGTTCATGCTGGTGAAAGCCGTCATCAGCTTGTTCTTCTCTTCGTTGGCGATGTTTATCTTTTCCCGCAGTTCTTCAACCAGATAATTGATGTTATCGGCCAGGGTTTTGGTTTCATCCGACGTATCCAGAATGATGGACCCGACCGGATCTCCGCGCCGTAATTTTTCGGTAAATTGTTCCATGATTTTTATCGGTTCGTACAAACGATATGAAAAGAACAGTGCAATTCCCAACGCAATCAGCGCCACGACGAATAAAGTCAGGAGAATGTACTGATATACCTTGTCGATAACGTTTTGTACGTGATGCAGCGGGCGCGCCAATCTTACGTATCCCTTGATCTTCTGTGCGTCTTTGACGGCGACAGCCATATAGAGCATATCGATCCCGAGAGAATCGCTGTACCGGACAGATTTCCCTGTGCCTCTGAGCCGGGCTTCCTGCACTTCCGGGCGGTTAAAATGACTCTCCAGCAGAGCAATGTCTTTTTCCGAATCCGCAAAAACCCTGCCCCGGGCGTCCATGAATGTGATTCGCGACTGGGAGATTTGGGCAACCTGCTTCAGATGGCCGGATGCCTTTTCCAGAGACGTCTGGTCAATCAGTTGTGCATAGGACAATAATTCCGTTTCAATTTGTGACGTCAGAACTTTTCTGACTTCGTCCCGCACAAAAATATCCAGAAGAAAGAAAGACAGGCAGATGATGACCAGATAACTGAAAAATATTTTATAGAACAGGTTTTTTTTCACTCGATATGCCTCTATTTTTCATCCCTGGAAAGATGACGGACGTTTTCACCCGTGATCATGTACGTTACCATATCCGCGATCCCCTGGGCATGATCGGCAATCCGCTCCAGGTTTTTTGAAACGTGCATAATTAATAAAGCCCGATGAATGGATTTGGAATCCTCCATCATAAACGTCAAAAGTTCCCGGAATATCTGCTCGTTGAGATCGTCCACTTCCTGTTCGATCTGCCGGACATCATCGGCGATCTGTAAATCCCGTTTAATCAGGGCATCCAGCGCTTTAGCCACCATTTTCTCCACAATGGACGACATATTGGGCAAATCGATATACGGTTTGAGTTTGGGTTCTTCGTTGAGTTGTATGGCTTTTTCTGCGATGTTGACCGCCATGTCGCCGATTCGTTCCAGATGGCCGGTGATTTTTATGGCTGTGGTGATGAATCGTAAATCGATGGCTGTCGGCTGGCGCAGCGCCAGCATCTTAATACATTTCTCTTCAATATCCTTGTCCATTTTATCAATTTCATAATCATTGGCGATAACTTTCTTCGCCAAATCCGTGTCTCTGTCCGTCAGAGATGTCATGGCTGAATGGATGGCTTTTTCCGTCAGTGCGCCGAGATAAATCAGATTGTTTTTTATGTCCTGCAGCTCCATCTCATAATGTGAACTGGTATGTCTTCTTTCTTCCATAGATGATCCTCCGGTTAATGCTTAGCCAAATCTTCCTGTAATATAATCTTCCGTCTGTTTGACATCCGGATTGGTAAATATTTTTTCAGTTTTATTATATTCAACCAGATTACCCAGATAAAAAAACGCCGTTTCATCGGAAATCCTGGCTGCCTGCTGCATATTATGGGTCACGATGATGATAGTATAGTCTTTTTTCAACTCTTCAATCAACTCTTCGATTTTGGCGGTCGAAATGGGGTCCAGCGCCGACGTCGGTTCGTCCATCAAAAGCACATCCGGCTTCATGGCCAGCGCCCGGGCAATACAGAGCCGCTGCTGCTGGCCTCCGGAGAGATTCATGGCGGACTTATTTAGAATATCCTTGACTTCATCCCAGAGAACGGCCTGTTTGAGGCTTTGTTCCACCAGTGCGGCCATATCGTCCACGGCGATGCCGGTGAGTTTCGGGCCATAGGCAATGTTGTTGTAGATGGTTTTCGGGAAGGGATTGGGCTTCTGAAAAACCATGCCTATTTTACGGCGGATTTCAACCGGATCCACATCAGGGGCATAAATATTTTTACTTTCAAAGAGGATTTCTCCTTCCACCTTTGTCCCGTCAATCAGATCATTCATCCGGTTTAAAAGCCTCAGCAATGTGGACTTGCCGCAGCCGGAAGGGCCGATCAGCGCCGTCACTTTATTTTTGACAAATGTCATTGAAATATCGGTCAGGGCGCGGCTTTCGCCATAATAAAAATTCACATTGTTCAATTGAATAATTCTGGAATCCATTCTTACCACCTTTTATTTTTCCTCATATATCCGCGGATGATAATCGCGATGAGATCAATACCCAGGACAACGGCCACCAGAACAAGCACTGTTCCGTACTGAATGGGTCGCGTTGCCTCGATGTTTGTTCCGGCCGTCGCCAGGACATAGATATGATACGGCAGCGCCATGACTTCGTCAAATATCGAAGAAGGAAGCTTGGCTGTGAAAAAAGCGGCGGCTGTAAACATGATGGGGGCCGTTTCCCCCGCGGCCCGGCCGATCCCCAGAATGGAACCGGTCAGAATTCCCGGCAGGGCATTGGGCAAAACGATTCGATAAATTGTCTGCCATTTGGAAACACCGAGCGATAAAGACGCTTCACGAAACGTTTGCGGCACGGCTTTGAGCGCTTCTTCCGACGCGCCGATGATCGTCGGCAGAATTAAAAAACCCAGCGTTAGAGACCCGGCAAGAATACTTGAGCCGAACTTTAAAAAAATGACAAAAAAACCTAATCCGAATAGCCCGAACACAACCGAGGGAACGCCGGCCAGGCAATTGATGCCGACTTTGATCAACCGCACAACCCGGCCCTGTCTGGCATACTCCGTCAGATAGATTGCCGAGGCAATGCCCAGCGGCAAGCCGATCGCAATAGCGCCCAGGGTCAGATAAATCGTCCCCAGGATAGCCGGCATGATACCGCCTTTGGTCATCGCGTCCGTCGGAGGCTTCGTGATAAAATCCCAGCTAATTACAGAAATGCCGTTGATCAGGATGTACAAGATGATTCCGCCCAGCGCAAGCGTTATCATCAGAGCCGACAGGCGGACGCAGGAAAAAAACAATCCTTGTTTAAAATAGCGCCATTTCATCGCATGGGTTTGAAGTATCTGCATCACGTTACCTTTTATAGCGTTCCGGATCCGACCTGTTTAAACTTGTGCGACACATAATCGGCAATCAAATTAAAAGCCAGCGTCAGACAGAACAGCACAATCCCGATGGCAAAAAGCGCCTGATAGTGCAGGCTGCGGAAAGGCGTCTCGCCCATTTCCGCGGCAATGCTTGCCGGCATCGGCCGCACCGAGTCAAAAAGACTTTCCGGAATGGCGGCCGCTCCGCCGGCAACCATTAACACAACCATCGTTTCACCGATGGCCCGGGCCATGCCCAGCATAACCGCCGTCGAAATGCCGGAGAGGGCGGCCGGCAGAATGACCCTGGCAATGGTTTCAAATTTTGTGGCGCCCAGCGCATAAGAAGCTTCCTTGAATTCCCGCGGGACGGCGTAAAGCGCGTCCTCTGAGATACTGGATATGGTGGGAATCGCCATCAGCGCCAGAATCAGCGATGCATTGACAATATTCAAACCGGTCGGCAGGTCGAAGGTTTCCTGCATCCAGGGGGCGACGATGACCATGCCGAAAAATCCCAGAACAACGGACGGCAGACCGGCCAGCAGTTCGATAACCGATTTGAGCGTGATCTTAATATTCTGCGGCGCGATTTCGGAAATGTAAATGGCCGCCAGCACACCCAGAGGAACAGCGATGAACGTTGATAAAATGGTGACGATCAATGAGCCGACGATCAGCGGAAAAATGCCGAAAGACGGCGGATCATACGTGGGATACCACTCCATCCCGAAAAGAAAATCTTTTATAGATATTTTTCCGAACAGCGGGATGCCTTCACGGAAAAGAGAAAATACGATCAAACCCAGAACGAGGACCGACACCAGTGAAAAAATAAAAAAGATGTATTTGATGATAATTTCTTTAATTTGTCTGGTCATAACATTTCACTTTATTGCCTGATGGAATTCTTTTTCAACCCACGCTTTTATTTCATCGCGGACACGTCTGTATTCATGAGTAATGTCTTCAGCGTTCCCATTAAATTTGGACGGATCGGAAAAACGTTTATGAATATGTCTATCTCCTCGCGGGAAGTGGGGACACGATTCCTGAACCTGATCGCAAACCGTGATGACGCAATCAAAATGCATATCCGGGAAAACGCTTAAACTCTTCGACTGATTGGCGCTGAGATCCATGCCGGTTTCCTTCATCACCGTGACAACGAGAGGATCAATCTGTGTGGGATCGGACCCGGCACTGAATGCCGAGTAACGATCCCCGTAAAGATGATTCAAAAACGCTTCAGCTATCTGCGACCGCACCGCATTATGGGTGCATAAAAACAATACGTTTTTCTTCATACTGTCATTTTGCATCAGGTTCCCTTTTCAAGCGTATTGGCGTCATAAAATCATTTTATTTTGTCAACGGAACAAATCCTTCTTTCTGGACAATTTTCTGCCCTTCGGCGGATTTAACAAAGGCTAAATACTTGGCCACGTCGCCGGTTGCGTTACCGTCGGTGTACATGTAGAGCTCGCGGGAAAAAGGATATTGTTTGGAAAGCGCCGTCTGGATGGTTGCCGTAATGCCGTTGACCTGCAAGGGGGTCACGCTTTTGTCCAGATAGCCGATGCCGAGATACCCGATGGCATAACGATTTTTGGCAATCGCCGTAACGATGGCGCCGTTGGAGGCCAGCATTTGCGCTCTCGGCGTGACCTTGGTTTTTTTCATGACGAAATGATCCCATGATTCAAATGTGCCCGATGAAGAATCGCGGGAAATGACAACGATCTTCAAATCATCGCCGCCGACTTCCTTCCAGTTGGTAATTTTACCCTGATAAATCTGACTGAGTTGATCAACCGATAAATTTTTGACCTTGTTTCTTGGATGGACAACGGGAACAATCGCATCATGCGCGACCACATGGGCAACCGGATTTACATTTTTGGTTTTGGCCAGCGCAATCTCTTCCTTCTTGATTTCTCGGGATGATGTGGCGATGTGTGCCGTCTTATCAATCAGGGCTTTGATCCCCTCGCCGGAACCGCCGCCCGAAAGCGACATCTGCACGTCAGGATGCTTTTTCATAAAGGCTTCAAGCGTGCTCTGGGTTATCGGCAAGACGGTGGTTGATCCCTTGATAACGATCGATGAGCCGGCCAGAGCAACTGAGCTCATCAGGGCTACGGCTGCGATCGTTAAGGCTGCTTTTTTAAGAATACTGAACATTGAACTTTCCTCCTGCTTTTTGAATTTGCCGTTACTCTACAGAATTTATGTTACAGTTTGATGACAGCTTAAAGAAAGTTTAGAAAAAAACGCAAAAAAAGCAGACGGCCGATTACTTCAGGTCGGCAAATTTATAGCCAAAGCCGCGAACGGTAAGAATATATTTGGGATTTTCAATATCCTGCTCGATCTGGGAACGGAGTCGCCGGATATGCACATCAACAGCGCGATCGGTTATGAACGTGTCGTCACCCCAGACATGATCGATAATCTGATTGCGGGAATAGACCCGGCCGGGATGGCGCGATAGAAAGAAGAGAAGCTTCAGTTCCGTCGGGCTTAACGTAACTTTTTTACCATTTACCAGAACAAGACACGATTCGTAATTGATTTTAAGTCCCGCGTGACTGAATTTCTCTTTTCCGGCGTATAGCTCATTTTCTTTCAGGCGGCGCAGGACGCTGCGCACCCTGGCGGTCAATTCCTTGACGCTAAACGGCTTGGTGACATAGTCATCGGCGCCGACTTCGAGACCGGTGACTTTGTCCACCTCATCGCTTTTTGCCGTCAGCATGATGATCGGCAGACCCGACGTTTCCGGATTGCGCCGGACGGTTTTACAGACATCCAGACCGTTCATTTTCGGCAGCATCAAATCAAGGATAATCAAATCCGGCTTTTGTGCTCTGATGATTTGGAGGGCGGACTCGCCATCGAGAGCCTTGACCGTAGAAAATCCCTCTTTCTCCAGATTATAGGAAACGAGATCCACGATATCTTTTTCATCATCGACAATCAGAATCTTATACATAGTCATTCATTGCCATTTTCGGGTGCAAAAGAAAATTAAAAATATCAAAATATGAGAGCGGGACAAAGCATGTGTTCTTTATAAACCGTTCATAAACGTCATCTGCCCAGAGAATCAAAAATAATTTCCGCCGGATCCAAAGCGGGCATGCCGGAAAGTCCGGCCAGCTGCATCCGGCAGGAACCGCAATCCGACACGATATTGTCCATGCCGGTTTTGCTGATCAGGGAGACGGCGCGGTTGCCGATCTGTATCGCCGTAAGAGCATTTTCTTTTTTAAAACCGTAGCTGCCGGAAAGTCCGCAACAGGCGTCGTCGAGGATTTCATATTCCAGGCCGGGGATCAGCGACATGAGTTTTGCCGCCGGATAACCGATCTTCAGAGCCCGGAGATGGCAGGGAATATGATAGGCGATGCTGCGTCTGACCTCCCGGAAGTCGGGTTTGACATACCCTTCATTGATGAGTTTGATGATGTACTCATGCACGTCATAACTGTTTTCAGCAATTTTTCTGCCCTGCGGAATTTCCAGAATGCCCGGGTAATCATGGAGCAGGCAAAGCCCGCAGGAGGTGCAGGTGTAAATCACGTCGTAACCGGCGTCGATGTAATTTGACAGGGATTCGGCATTTTTTTTCGCGAAATATCTTGCCAGCGTCAGATTCCCGTTGCCCAGTGCGGGCAGGCCGCAGCACCACTGGGGCGGCAGAACAACATCGACGTTCATCGAAGCCAGCAGGCGGATGATTTTTCTGCCGATGTCGGGGCGGTAAAAGTTGATGAAACACCCGTAGAAAAAAGCGACTTTTTTTCTGCCCTTGTTGAGTCTTTTCTTTTCCCGGCGCATTGTCCGGAAGCTGAATTTTGGAAAGGGCAGATACGTCGAGATCCCCATTTTCTGAAAAATCTTTTTTCCGGTCTGAGTTGACGCAACAACATTGGCCAGGGGAGCGGTGAAAGACCCCAGAGCGCTCAAATAATAGTTATTGGCAAACAGAAGATGCGCCGGCGTTTGCGGATGTTCGTTGCCGTATCGCTGCTGGGCTTTCAGAATGATCTGTGCCGGCTCCACACCGCAGGGGCAGGCCATTTCGCAGCGCTTGCACTGGCTGCACAGCAGCACCCAGCCGTCCTGCGCCTTGTCTCTTTCCGAGCGGAAACGCTGCGCGTCCGGTCCGGCCTGTTTCGGTCCGGGAAATTCGGGATTGACCCGAAAGACCGGACAGTTCTCCACGCAAATCGTACAGCGTATGCAATGTTCAAATTTCATCGAGCAGGTACTCCGCGCAGGATTGTGCTGCAACATGGGCTGTGGCCAGCGCGAGACCGTGGCCGCAGCCGTTTTTCAGAATTTGGGTATCGGCGAGAATGCTGCCGCAGACAAAAATATTTTTCCACGGAGCATCAAGCGGGCGCATGGATGCGTCGGCCCTGATGCCGGCTTTGCCGATGTTGTGATTCAGGGAAAAATAATCGTTATCAAACCAGGTATCCCGGGGGCCGGGAACATAAACCGGCAGATTGAAAATATTTTCCAGGATGCCCTCGCGTGTGGCGGTCAGACCGCCGCTGACAAAGGAGCCTGTACACAAAATAAATGCCCGGGCATTGATACTGTTGGGTCTTCCTTCGGAGGGCGTCGTTACCGCTTCGACAATATTCCCCGTCTTTTCCATGCCTGCCACAGGCCATGACCAGTAGATGGTTCCACCCTTATTGCGAAACGTTTTCTTCAGCGCATTGAAAAGTCTTCTGCCGGGCATGGACGGCGGGATGGTCGGTATTTCAAAAACCGGTTTTCCCGTCCGTTCCGATATCGTGTCGACGATGTCTGCCGCGGATTCCATGCCCAGCACGGCAGGAAAGGCGATCCCGTCCTCGTGAATGCCGCGTTGCGTCATCCAGGCGATGAATCTTTCGAAAAAATCCTTCTCTTCAAAACGGGCGGCGATACTCATGGTGGTGGACACGCCTGCATCATACACCGAAAAGGTCGTGCTGCGGCGCCGGGAGACGATGTATCCGGGATAGAAATCCTTCAATCCCTTGAACGTTATAATATGGACGCTCCCGTCATGGTTTTCCTGAGGCGCCGCCGTCATGGTGGAGGGGATCAGGCAGGAAATCTTGGATGTCCCGAGCGCGGAAAGAATCAGACGATTGGCGTCCGCAGAACCGCTGTAAGGCAATCCGGCGTCTTTCATATCTGCAAGAAATTTTTCAAGAGATTGTTTGACAGTTTTTTCCTCAACAAGATTGTAGGGATGTTCCGGAGGCAAGCTCCTTATGCCGGAGAGTGGATTTTTTGACAGGGAACAGACATCGACGCAGCCAGTGGAAAGACACGCAGTCGGCTCTCCTTTGGTCACCAGCGCGACTTTCAAACCGCGTTCGGCAAGAAGCGTTCCCGCGGTCAGTCCGGCTACGCCGGCTCCAATGATGACAGCGTCGTATTCAGTCACACTCATTGCGGTTTCTCCATGGACAGGATGCCCAGATAGATGTATTCAACAAGCTGTTCTTCACGAAGCTGGTCTCCCCAGAGCGCGTACCGGATGCCCTTGAAACGCCGCTGCAGAAATCCGCGCAGCATCTCCATGGATTGTTCGGGCGATATGATGCTCATATCGTTCATGATGCCGAGCGCCCTGAAGGTACAGAAGCCGCCCTGACAGGGGCCCATGCCCAGACGCGTCCGGTGAGAAATATCTCCGACGTTTCGGGTTGCCGTCTGTTGGATAATTTTCTCCACGTTTTGTCTGGTAACAAGTTCGCACTCGCAGACAATGTTGGTCATGTCCGCGAGCCGTTTGGAAAGCGGGTAGCCACTCAACTCTTCCTGACCGTCGAGCGGAATTTCCGCCGTTTCACAAGCTTTTTTCAGATGAAAAATTGTCATGATGGTGTCGACCGTTTTTTCCGCCATCAGCCGGAAGGTTGAAAGTTTTCCGCCTACGATGCTCAATAGTCCGTTTTGATGATCGATAATCTGAAAGCCGCGGGTGATTTCATGGCTGTCGGCTTTTTTTGATTTCAGCAGAGGCCGTACGCCTGAAAAGGCCCTGATGATGCGCGTTTTGTTGAAATGAGGAATGGTCCGTCCGGCTTCGCTGATGATTGTATCCACTTCGGAAGCTTCGATCAGGAGATTATCGGGATTTTCAATGGCCAGCGATGTTGTGCCGGCCAGGCAGACGGCTTCATTGGGCACGATAATGTCGCCGTCCGAAGGTTGTCTTAGCCGGTTGATGACCATGTTGGTCAGGCGGTGATTCGTGATGACGAGGGATCCCTTCACCAGCGTCAAAGGCACTTCGGATCCGGCCAGCGTTGCAACGATGTCTGCCCAGGCGCCGGTGGCGTTGACGATGATTTTGGCGTGAATTTCTTTTTCTTCGCCGGTGGTCTGATCAACCGCCTTGACGCCCGTGCAGCGGCCGTGGGATTTGATAATTTCCGTTACTTTGTGCCGTGTGAAAATCATGCCGCCGCGCAGTTCGGACGTCCGGATATTGAGCAGGCAGAGCCGGAACGGATCAATGGAACAATCGGGAACCCGGATGGCTTCCTCGATGTCCGGATTCAGGTTTGGAACGAGATCGATCGCCAGTGTTGACGAAATAACTTCGGCCGGAATTCCGACGTCTTCGCATCCCCGCAGAAATAATTCGCGAAAACGTTTAGAATCTCCTGGAAGGCGCACAAACAGTCCTCCCGTTTGTTCAACGCACTTTCTGCCGATCCTTCTGAGAATAAGATTTTCTTCGTAACATTCTCGGGCGGCTACCGGATCGGTGACGGCATACCTGCCTCCGCTGTGCAAAAGACCGTGACACGCGCCGGTCGCGCCCGCCGCGAAGTCGCCTTTTTCAACGAGGCAGTGAGGAATGCCGCGCAACGCAAGATCTCTCGCAATTCCGCACCCTGTCGCGCCTCCGCCGATGATAATCACATCCGTCTTAATCATTATTATTTATTTTTCTCTTGTCCTTAACGTTGAACATTGAACTTTAAACGTTGAACGTTTCTTATTCCTCTTCTTCCCATTTCATCGCCCTTTTAACCGCTTTCTTCCAGTTGTTATAAAGCGTATGGCGTTTATCGTCGTCCATCGCCGGATTAAAACGACGATCAACGTTACGTCTCCGGGTGATTGTGGACTGATCTTTCCAGAAGCCGGTGGCCAGCCCCGCCAGATAAGCAGCCCCCATGGCCGTGGTTTCGATGATTTCCGGCCGCTCGACGGGGACGCCCAGAATATCCGACTGGAACTGCATTAAAAAATTATTGGCGCAGGCTCCGCCGTCCACACGCAGCTCGCACAGATCCAGCCCGCATTCATTGCGCATCAGTTCCAGAACATCCCTGGTTTGATAGGCAATGGATTCCAGCGTCGCGCGAATGATATGATTTCTCGTTGTTCCCCGCGTCAGTCCGAGAATGGCGCCGCGCGCGTACATGTCCCAGTAGGGAGCACCTAATCCGACAAAGGCCGGAACGACATAAACGCCCAGCGAGTCTTCAACTCTCGTAGCAAAATATTCGCTGTCTTTGGCGTCATAAATAAGTTTCATGCCGTCGCGCAGCCACTGGATGGCCGCGCCGGCGACGAAGATACTGCCTTCCAGCGCGTATTCCACTTTGTTGTTGATGCCCCAGGCGATGGTTGTCAGAAGGCCGTGCTGTGAATGAACCAGTTTCTCTCCTGTCAGCATGAGCATGAAGCAGCCCGTGCCGTATGTATTTTTAACCATACCCGGCGTGTAGCAGGCCTGTCCGAAGAGCGCCGCCTGCTGATCGCCCGCGTCTCCGGCGATGGCGATTTCCGCGCCGAAGAGACGGGAATCCGTATGACCGTAAACCATGCTGGACGGTTTGACGTCCGGCAGCATGGAGGCGGGAATATCGAGTTCCTTTAATATCTTTTGATCCCATTTCAATTTTTTGATGTTGAAAAGCATTGTCCGGGAAGCGTTGCTGTAATCGGTCACATGCACCTTTCCTCTGGTTAAATTCCAGATCAACCAGGTATCGACGGTGCCAAAAAGCAGCTCTCCGTCTTGCGCCTTTTGTCGGGCGCCTTCCACATGGTCGAGAATCCATTTTACTTTGGTTCCGGAAAAATAAGCGTCAAGCACCAGTCCGGTATTTTCCCGGATATATTTTTCCAGGCCCCTTGCCTTGAGTTCATCGCAGATATCCGCGGTGCGGCGGCACTGCCAGACGATGGCGTTGTATACCGGTTTCCCGGTTCGTTTTTCCCAGACGACGGTCGTCTCTCGTTGATTGGTTATGCCGATGGCGGCGATTTCTTCCGCGGCAATAGCGGTGGTGGCAAGAAGTTCGCTGACCACACCGCTTTGCGATCCCCATATTTCCATCGGGTCATGTTCCACCCATCCGGCTTTGGGATAAATTTGCGTAAATTCCTTTTGTGCTGTTCCGACAATATTTCCCTTGTGGTTATAAAGGATGGCTCTTGAACTGGTAGTGCCCTGATCAAGGGATAAAATATAGGATTTTTTCATGTCTGCGCCCCCGGTATGATGATAAAATTGGCTGCA
>Ga0209408_1000218_pt1:0-12500 | contig 47974 bp, 34 predicted proteins | sample AD_UKC107_MetaG_FD_184422 | JGI IMG/M metagenome (GOLD analysis project Ga0209408, IMG submission 184422) | Active sludge microbial communities of municipal wastewater-treating anaerobic digesters from Hong Kong - AD_UKC107_MetaG (SPAdes)... | ecosystem: Engineered > Bioreactor >... | reverse complement strand
AACATCGGGATCGATTGAAGGATTGCCGAACATTAGAATAACTTCTTCCGCTCCGAGACCGACATTGAATATACCGGAATAATGAGTTTTAATTCCTTCCTCTGTAAAACGAAGTTTTCTCTGCTGCGGAGCAACTTGTTCCAAATTTTCATCAATTTTATCACCCTTTGCCATGTTGAATCCTCCTTTATTTAAATGATGTGCTTTGATCAATGATCTTAAATTACCTGACTTTGAGACCTTCATCCAGATAACGGATTATCGGGAAAAGGAAAAACTCAATCACTCTGCGCTTGCCTACATTCACTTCCACTGTGGCGGACATCCCCGGTTTGACTTTATACACATCGCCATTTTTTGTTTTCAGGGTTTCCGCCGTCATTTTGACGCGTACGGGGTAGCCTCCGGATTCATTCTCAGCGGACTTGTTGGTTTCCTTATTTTCTTTTTCTTCCATACTATAAGGATTGATAATTTCGACTTTGCCTTCAATGGTCCCGTATTTCTGAAAGTCGTACGTATCCACCTTCACAACACAGGATTGCCCCTCTTTGACATAGCCGATGTCTTTATTCATTACGATGGCATTGACTTCCAGCGGTGTGCCTTCCGGAACGATACCGACGATCGGCTGTGCTGTTGTGACGACCCCGCCGATGGTTTTGACCGGCAACAGGTGAATATAGCCGGTTACCGGCGCGATGATAAATCTCTTGCCCTGTTTGAATTTCAGACTGCTTACTTCCGCTTCCAAAGTATTTCGTTCATGGATATTATTGGAATAATCGGAAAGCAGCTTTTCCCGGAAATTGCTTTTGAAGGTTTGTATCTCATCACTTATTCTGGCGAGCTTTGTTTCCAACTGTTGAACCTGGCCTCCTTTGGAATCGCGTTCGCGTTCCAGATTCATTCTTTCCTTCATTTTTTCCCGGTAGCGATTATCAGCCAGCGTACCGATTTCCACCAAAGCTTTTTGTCTTTTTTCATCTTCCAGCGTGATGGCCAGGACTTTGTTTATCGTTTCGATTTCTGTTTTAAGAGATTCCAGCGCGCTTTGATTTTCGAGAGACTCTTTCTCTTTTTCTTTCAAAGTCGAATTATAAACATCTCTTTGCGCCTCATAATGTGTCATCTGTGCTCTAACAATTTCCGATGCGCGATCTTTTTTCCCCGGCGAAAAATCTTTTTCGTTAAGCACGGCATTGATTCGTTCCATGGACAGGCGGGAATAACTCAGATTTCTTTCCTTCCCCTCCAGATCCGCCGTATCCACGGAAGGATCTATCTCCAGCAGCATATCTCCTTTCTTGACGTAGTCTCCTTCTTTAATATGTATGCGGGTTATGACACCTGTTTCCAGGGGCTGTATCACCTTGACATCCCCTATCGGGATGATTTTCCCGCGTGCTGAAACGACAACGTCGATTTTAACAAGAAATAGAGTTAGCAGAACAATAATCATCAGCGATATGATAGTCCACAGAAAATAGGTGCCCAGCGGATTTGTCGGCCGTTCTTCAATTTCCGCCAGAATGGGCTTAAAATCGTGATAATCGGATTTGCTCATCTCAGTCTGTTCTCCTCCTGTTGTTTATAGAGGTAAGCGTAAAGGCCGTCTTTTTGCATCAGAGCTTCATGATTGCCGGTTTCCACAATTTTGCCCCGATCAATCACTATAATCATATCGCAATCGCGCATGATCGAAAGCCTGTGCGCGATAAATATAACGGTTCTCCCTTGCCTGATCAGGTTCAGGTTCTGTTGGATGATCTTTTCCGATTCATAATCCAGAGAGCTGGTTGCTTCGTCGAAAATTAAAATATTGGGATTCATAATCAGCGCGCGGGCAATGGCGATTCGCTGCTTTTGGCCGCCGGACAATGAAGAGCCTCTTTCCTCGACATAAGTATCGTACCCCATGGGCATTTCGGAAATAAAATCATGAGCGCCGGCAATCCGCGCCGCCTGGATGATTCTTTCCATGCCGGCGTTGGGCGCCGCCATGGCAATATTTTCTTTAATGGTGCCGCTGAAAAGATAACATTCCTGCAAAACAACGCCGGTGCGATAGCGCAGAAACAGCGGGTCCATGTGACGGATATCCACGCCGTCGACCATCATGGTGCCTTCGACCGGCAGATAAAGCCGCTGAATCAGTTTGGCAATCGTGCTTTTGCCGGAACCGCTTCGTCCGACAATACCCACCATCATACCTGCTTGGATAGTGAAATTGACACCGTCCAGCACCAACGGTGCCTCCGGCGCATAGCGGAAACGGACATCCTTGGCAACAATTTCACCTTTCAGTTCTTTGACCGTAATGGCGCCGCCGACCACTTCCGGCGGTGTATTAATGATATCGCCGATTCTGTCCAGTGAAAGCCTGGCCTGTTGAAAGTCCTGCCACATACGCACCAGGCGCAGGATCGGTCCGCTCAGTTGCGATGCGAACATCTGAAAAGCGATCAGTTGCCCTACGCTCATGCTTTTATCGAAAACAAGGCTGACACCGAAATAAATAACGGCAAGCGACATGGCCTTTTGCAGCGTTTGCGAAGACGTTACCGCCACATTGCCCAGGTTGGAAAGTCTGAACGCGGACATGATATATTCGCCGAGGCTTTTTTCCCAGTCCTTAATCATCTTGCCTTCAATAGCCAGCGATTTTACGGTTTGAATACCGGTAATGGATTCTACCAGGAAAGATTGATTATGCGCGCCTTTCTGGAATTTTTCATCTAATCGTTGCTTGATCATCGGTGTGGCTATAAATGAAATAAGCGCGATAAGAAAAACAATGCCCAGCACAATGAGTGTCAAATATCCACTGTAAACCCACATGATGACGATAAACACCACCGAAAACACCGTATCGAGCAAAACGGTCAAAGAAATATTGGTCATGAACTGCCGCAGGTTTTCCAGTTCGCGGACACGGGCGATGATATTGCCTACTTTCCGGGTTTCAAAATAACGAAACGGCAGCGAAAGCAGATGGCGGTAAACCTTTGCCCCGAGTCCTGCGTCAACCTTGTTGGCGGTATGATAAAGGAGGTAATTGCGCATCAGGTTCATGATGGTATCGAAAACCAGCACAACCAGAAAAGCTCCCGCGACGACTTGTAGCGTAGTTAACGCGTGATGGGCAAGAACCTTGTCAATAATGACCTGGATAAATAACGGCGTGACCAGGCCGAACAACTGAATGAAAAAAGAAGCCGTAATGACGGCGGTAAAAACCGGACGGTGTTTATAGAATTCTTTAAAGAGCCATTTCATGTTCAGAAAAAATTCCGTCTTCGTAAAACGGGGATACACCGCGATGGCCTCGCCGTTCCAGAATTTAAGAAATTCATCGGTTGTCATTTCCCGGGGCTTTTTCTCATTGCAATCGAAGATAAAGATCTTATCTTCCTTTTTCCCCAGGAGAATATGGAATTCGTTTTCAGGAGAGATGATGATCAAGGGACACGGATATTTCAGCAGGTCGTCGACCGATTTCAGCTTCTTCAGACGCGAACGAATGCCGTGATCCTTCAGGATGCGCAAAACTTCCTCCCGGCTCAGTTCGGTTTCGATAAAGTAGCGCCGTTTAACAGCTTGCATGTCTATGCTTACCGTGTGGATCTTGGAGATAACTTCAATGCCGACAAGTCCCGTTTCCGCCATATTCACCTGCAAATTGATTAAAGTTCAGCTCGAGCGCCAGCCGTTTTTCATAAAAAGCCATTGTGTGCTCGATGATTTTCAGATCGCGTTCCGCCAGCAGAGCGTCTTTTTCAAATTCAATAACGTCAAGATCGCTTCTTTCGCCGAGAACTTTTGATTTTCTGTTGATGTCCTTAATTTTCTCATATTGTTCCTTGATTTTTTTATAATGCGAGTATGATTTCGAAAGTTCGGCGTATCCGACCCGGAGCGTTTTGATGTCCTTATTTTTTTCGTTGAAAACGAGGCGGGCGTATTCCTGCGCCTTCTTCAGTTCATGAAAAGATTTTTCCCTCTCCCATTTACGGACGCCTCCGTCAAACAAGGGCAGGCTGATGTGAAGTCCGACGCTGTAATCGGTCGCACGGACATCACTGAGCGAATCATGCATATTGTCGGGGCTGCTGTTGTAAAAATCGTATCGGCCGTAAACGGAAATATCCGGCAGAAAATTATTGCTCACCGATTTTTTCCTGGATCTGAGGGCCTCGATTTCGTTCAGCCGCGCTTTATACTCGGGGGTTTGTGCAATAATCTCAGTTTCGTCCGGTGTCGGCAAGGAGGATGACAGCGGCAAAGAAATGATATCCACATCGACGGAATAAGATTTGCCGGTATAGTTGCTCAGTTTCTCGAGGCTCTCGCGCATGTCTTTGTGAATGCCGGTAATATCCTTTTCCATATTCAAAACTTCTGTTTGTGCCGTCAGAACGTCCTCATGAGAAAATTGTCCGTTGGTGAAAGCTGCCTGTTTCATCCTGAAAATTTCGTTAAGACGCGACAGAATTTCACGGGCGTACATCAGCTTGATTTTGCTTTCTGCGACAGAGCGGAAAATATCCGTAACATCCCGGATCGTTTTTTTTACTTCCGCTTCACATTCATGGATGCTCGTGTCCTTGAGTTTTTTATAATAGCCCGTTTCATAAATTTTCTTGTACCAGTTGGAAACGGCATACTGTCCCGATAAAGAAACGGACGATCTCCACGCGCTATCATAACCGCCGACCACCTCATTGTCTATCGTGTTAATCGTCGTGTTGTCACGATTATCGATATTTTCATATCTTTCCGCGCGCCCGCCGAGGGTGACGACCGGATAGAGAGCGGCAAAGTTGCTTCGGTATTGCGCATCGGAAATAAAAACATCCTCACTCTTGACACGCAGAGACGCGCAATAACCGATGCTGTCGGTGATCACATCGCGGTAATCCAGAGAATCAGCCCGGCAGGGAAGAGCTGTAAAGCAAATGAACAATAAAAAAACGCGTGAAACAATGCTGCTGAACTTTAACAATTATTCACACTGTCTAACTATGTTTATTTTTGCTGCTGTAAATGGAAAAATATTGCCTCGACTGCGACAATCGCGCTGCATATATCAATTTGCAATCAAGGATGCAAATAAAATTTGCTAAACAAATAGGCCTCTGTCCCTGATCAATATTTATCCGGTTATCATCAGGAAATGCGTTGAGGGAATTCCGGCGCGGTTGCCGGGAAATTCTTCGGCTTTTCGGCAGTTTCGAACAATCTGAAAATAGGGCACTGACAGTTGTTTGCCGAAATAAAATCCCGTTTCTATATGTAAAAAAGTCAAGACTAATTTACACAATCATGTAAAAAATCGAAACACTTCATTTTGTCATTTCCCACGATGATCGGGCGAAGTGCGACTCACAGATCATATAGGGTAAATTCAGAAGCCTTTTCTCGCCACTTTTTTTTCTATCATTTTCATTTCGGCTAAAGATAACATCATTCTTGATAAAACAAATATCATTTTTAATGAATTTTATTGACAAGAAGATAATTTTTATTTATTAAATTCGCGTCTTATAGAATCTTATAGAATCAAAAAGCTTCACAAGAAAAGTTTCACTGATTCACGGTTGTTCAAATCAAAAGGATGAACTGCTTTAAACGGTTCATGCTAAGGAAAAAGAGTGAAAGTTCCTTTTGATCAACAGAATTGTTATGTGATTCGCTATGCTGATCGTTTTCTTACCTCAGTTTATCATTCGGAATACCATGGTAATCCAAGAAGCATTTCTAATATTATTCCGCGAATAATTAATCATAATAAAACATTTGTTTTGGAACGTAACTGTGTCGCTACAGGACTGCGAGTATCTTTATGCGAAAAATGAAGGAGGAATTAATGAGAAAAAATAAGGAACTTATTTCAAAAAATAGAACCGTCCCATTATGGACATATTTAATGAGAAAACATACCGGAGCTTCGCTATCAGAAATTGGGAATCGGTTCGTAATGCGCAGTTACAGCAGCGTGAGCAGTGTTATTCAAAGGATGGAACAGGCATTAAGAGAGGATGTAGGTTTGCGGAAAAGAATAGCGGACGTGGAGGCAATATTGCCATGAGCCAAGAGGAGACTTGACCCCTTGGACTGCCTGGAAGGTCGCGTGTTTCATTGCGCGAAAAATTAAGGAGGGCGGAATGAAAAAAAGGTACAACGAAAACATCAATAGATTCATTTTCAATATCTCTAAATCTAATTTTCAGCAGATAATCAGCAGAGTAATTTTATACTGTATAACAACATTCATTTTTATAAACATGATGACATCCATAGGAGGTTGTTTTGCCATGCGAGAAACAGAAGATATTATCAGTAATTTAAGCTTTTCCCATGACGGGAAGAATGTTGTTTTTGACCGCTGCCATGAAGGCGATTGCCAGATACAAGTCTATAATCTGGAAACGGGAGAACTGGCGGCGTACCAATCACCCCGAAATGAACAATGGACGATGGGAAAATACTCCTACGACGGCAAGAAAATAACTTTTTCTGTCATTCCCATCAAGCCCAATGACGACCTTGATCTGGGCAATATGCAGATCGCCGTCATGGATGCCGACGGGAAGAACTTAAAGAAAGTAACCACCGGTTCCGGCGCCAAGCTCTATCCCACCTTTTCCCATAACGGAAAGAAAATACTCTATGCCTGCGCGGCCCGTATCAGGGAGAAAGGCAAAACACCCGCCGCCGACTACGATGCCTGGGAAGTCGGTCTGACCACCGGCAAACAGACGCAACTCACCTTTTTTGAATATTTTTACATGGGTTATCTGACCTATTTCCCCGATGATGAACGATTTATTTATTATGGAGATCGTCCGAGCGTATTTCAGGGCTTAGCGTCGTTTGGTAACGAGACGGCCTTCGGGAACAAAATGATTGAGTTGGAACGTCAGGGTAGGGGGTCAAGGGGGTCAAGTCTTTGCTTGGCTCTTGTTCGTTCAGAAAGAATGCTTATGCGATGTGAGAATGAATTAAGGATAAACTGAAATGACACGACCGTTAAGAATCCAATACCCCAATGCCTGGTATCATGTCATGAACCGGGGCAGAAGCAGAGCGAAGATATTTCATGCGCCGGAAGACTACCTTGCCTTTGTAGAGTTATTAAGAGAAGCATCCTTCCTGTGGAAAGTAAGAATTGCCGCATATTGTTTGATGTCGAATCATTATCATTTATTATTGCAGACACCGGGGGCCAACCTGTCACGCTACATGCGCCACATTAACGGCCTATATACCCAATACTTCAACAGAACCTACAAAAGCGACGGGCCGTTATTTCGAGGCCGCTATAAAAGCATCATTGTTGAACAGGATAGATATCTACTGGAACTGGTTTGTTACATTCACCGCAATCCGCTACGAGCCGGCCTGACGAAACGCCTGGAAGACTATCGCTGGACATCCCACAAAGCCTATCTATCCGAAAGCAACCAATGGAACTGGCTGCACAAGGAATTTGTCTTGTCCATGCTGGAAGAGAACAAGAACAAACAAAAACAGTCCTACCTGGAATTTATGAAAAAGGAAGAGTCGGATACGTTGAAGACAATATATGAAAAAAGTACCCTGCCGTTGTTTCTGGGTGCCAGGGATTTCATTGACGACATCAGGCATAAGTATAGCGGTAAAACGATGAGAAAAGAAATGCCTCAGTCCAGAGAAATGGCAATAGACAAAATCGATGTAGAACATGCCGTGGTCAAGTACTACAAATTGGAAGTGGAAGACCTTTTAAAATCGCGTCGCGGCAATTATAACGAAGCGCGGAATGTAGCCATATATCTGATGAGGAAACACACCGGAACAAAGTTGAGAGATATCGGCATTCATTTCGGGATGAACAATTACAGCAGCGTAGGCAGCGTGATTACAAGAACGAAACAGGAGATGGTTAAGAATAGAAATTTACGGCAAAGGGTGCAAGAAGTCGAAAAACTGTTGGCATGAGCCAAGAGCCAAGCAAAGACTTGACCCCTTTTCCCTGAATATAATCCCAACGGCAAACTGCTGTTGGGATCATACCCTCCGCTGTGCGGGATTGTTCGACTTACAAATTTCAATGCACTTTGTTTTTGAAATTTGAGTCTCACAATAAATTGTTACACAGCATCAAAACAGATTCAAAAGCATCAAAAAAGTATCAAAAGTTTTCACAAATTAAGTTTTAAAGAAGTAATGAGACTCGCTGGATTTTGAAGTAAGGTTTTTTATCCCATATGGCGAAGGATTGCACAGAAAGAAAACTTGAGGAGGGCGGCATGAGAATAAGGAATAACAAAAACATCAATAGATTCATTTTGTTCATTAGCAAAATTAATTTTCAGAAGATAATCAACAAGACGGTTTTATATTTTATAACAATATTCATTTTTATAGGTATGATGACATTCACAGGAGGTTGTTTTGCCATGCTTGAAGAAAAAGATACCATCAGTAACTTAAGTTTTTCCCATGACGGAAAGAGTGTTGTGTTCGACCGCTGTCGCGAAGGCGATTGTGGGATACAGGTCTATAATCTGGAAACCGGGGAACTGGCCGCTTATCAATCCCCCCATAACGAACAATGGACGATGGGAAAATACTCTTATGACGGCAAAAAGATAACTTTTTCCGTGATCCCCATCAAGCCCAATGACGACCTTGATCTGGGCAATATGCAGATAGCCGTCATGGACGCCGACGGAAAGAACTACAAAAAGGTTACCACCGGTTCAGGCGCCAAGTTATACCCGACCTTTTCCCATAATGGGAAAAAGATCCTCTATGCCTGTGCGGCATACATCAGGGAAGAGGGCAAAACCCCGGCTGCAAAGTATGACGCCTGGGAAGTAAATCTGGAAACGGGCCGTCAGACACAACTGACTTTTTGCGAGTATTTCTACATGGGTAATCTGACCTACTTCCCCGACGATGAGCGGTTTATTTATTATGGTGATCGTCCGGTAAAGTTCAATGATATCTCGTGGTATAAAGATGAGAAGGCATTCGGAAAGCTCGTAAAAGACCTGTCGGCGCAGGGGAAGGAAATTCACGGCGTTGTCGTGATGAAAGGCAAAGAACTAATTAAGAATCCATATGTTTTTCCGGAGAAGACCTTTCCAGAAAAGCCTCTGTTGAGCAAAGACGGCACGAAGCTGATTTATGAAAAATCCCTTTCGGCAGGGAAATTCTTTCTTTATTCACCGGATGGGACGCACCGGCTTGTTTCTAATTCTGGTTCTGTAAGTTCCATAGCTATTTCACCAGACGGACAATATTTCGGATCGAATTTCAATGATTCTGTTTTTGTTAAAAGAATATCTGATGGAACATACGTGCGCGCATTTTTTGTCCGACGTTCTGACAAATGGGAAGAAAGTGTTCAAAAGATGCCCTACATAAGATTGTTGCCAAGAACGCCATCAAGAATCATTAATAGTGAATAAAAAAGAAAGATAATAGGCGATTTAGATTATAAACATATAAACAAATACTTAGGAGGAAGAGATTAATATGTCCACCGAAATATATCGTCCTAATGGTCCAAATACTGAACCTATTTACGAAATCGGCACATGCGACTTTGAATATACAAAAGGAAGTTTTTCGCAGATTATAGGCGACGCAATCCGCAGTGTTTATCGAGGACTAAGATTGCCCCTTAACCTCCTTCTTGGGGCGATCGATGGAAATGGCGCCGCATGTCCCACCTACGGCTTATGGGGTGGCTCCGGCTGGTCCGGCGGCGTGAGAGGGTCGTCAATAGACTGGGCAAAATCATCAGCCCCCTGCTACAACAATAGCATAAGAAACATCGAACAAGATTCGAGCCTCAATACGGATCATTGCTACAGCTTGGTTGATGCCATCTGCAAGACTCACGACTGGAGGTATTATACTGCTGGACAAAAATATGCAAAAGACAGTGTGGAATATAATGTTGCAATACTCAAAGCGGATGCGCTTTTACTAGAAGAAATCGCAAGTGCCCTTGGTTCGGGGAGTTATAGTGTCCCATCAAACGAAAATGTGCCATGGGCGCTAAAGTCATTTGAAGGATGTACTTTCGATAGCGCAGAAACTGTATATATGACAGCGTTGGTGCCTCTCTTTATGGCTAAAATAGCAACGGTTGACATTGCGGGTGTTATTTCAGCCGGCGCAAAAGAAGCGGTAAAAGATATATTAGCGTATATCACCATTGATGGAACAACCGTTCAAGATCCAACAGACCCATCAAAGAAAACTATATACAATGTGGAAAATGGCTTTCTCATAACGAGGGAGGAAAGCGCATCCAACATCAATGCCTGGCTCATAGATCTGAATTCAGACGCGAAACCCGTGAACATCAATATCGCATACGGAGAAGGCAGCACGAAAGCGGAAGACCTTTTTGTGATCGGGGAGAATGGTAATATTCGTATCAATAGCGGTATAGGCCACAATGAAATCACAATTCTCGGAGCAACAAACGACACCGTCGCAAACTATACATTCGAGATCGCTGATGGTGGCGGGAATGATACGTATTATCTGGATGGCAACTTTGATTACAGGTTAATCGACAGCGAAGCGAATGCAATTTATATTGAAGATGAGAATGGCAAATGGGTAAAAATCGGTGCACTTCTTGAAAACACAGAGAATAATTCATGGGAATCACAGGACGGAAGTATCACACTGACGGATAATACGATCACTTTGGCAAATGACAGCACGATTGAATTAAATACTGATGTTCAACCCGGCGATTTTGGCATCAACCTGATTACCCTTCCGACTCCCCCGACAGAATACAACACCATTTATCTGGATATGGAAGATCCGACTAATACCGACCATCGTGGTGTGCATTACGGCACCTCCGGCAGTGACAAAATCATTGGCGGAAGCGGCAATGACGAAGTGATGACCCACTATCTGGAAACCGGCAACGACTTGCTGATTGGCGGCGGAGGCAATGATATGGTTCAGGCCTTCGGCAACCCTGATGACTGTATTCTGGAAGGCAATTCCGGAGTAGATGCCCTTCTTGGAAGCTTCGGCAGCGACCGGCTATTTTGCGGAGCTTCCGATTCCAATAGTGACGGACAAATCGACACCATGGAACAGGGTATTACACGGGGAGAAACAGCTTTCAATTTGAATACAACCGGCGATCTGGTTTATGGCGGCGACGGGACCGACTTTATTTACGGCAGCGATGCCAAAGACGGGCTTTTCGGCGGAGAAGGCAATGACGTGCTGGTCGGCGGCGGAGGCGACGATGTCATTTATGGCGAAGCCACATCCTTTGGCGTCGGCGGTTTCGATTATGGAAACTGGTCATACACCGTAGAATACGACGCTGTAAACAAGACCTATATCGTACAATTTAGCAACATGACCGTTGACGTTTCCGATCATAACATAACCGGCGATGATGTCGTTTATGCCGGAACGGGCAACGATTATGTCGATGCCGGCGGAGGCGACGACGAGATATACGGCGGAACAGGCAGCGATACAATCTTTGGCGATGTCGGCAATGATTTCATCGAAGGAGGGGAAGACGACGATTATCTGTTTGGCGATCGCGGATTGGTTGGAGAAACCGGCAACGACTACATAGACGGCGGATCAGGCAATGATTATATCGAAGGTCAAGACGGTAATGACGAACTTTTCGGTGGCGCAGATAACGATACTCTGTATGGGCATACCGGCAATGACTATCTCGACGGCGAGGCGGGCAACGACACCCTTGTCGGACATGGTGGCGATGATGTTCTCTTCGGCGGCGCGGACGATGATTACCTTGAGGGAGATGACGGCGATGAAAGTGCAGGCAATGACTATCTCGACGGCGAAGCAGGGAATGATACTCTCATGGGTGACGCGGGCGATGATATGCTGTTCGGCGGCGACGGTAATGATTATATTGATGGCTATATTGGCGCTGATTACATTGATGGAGGAGCCGGAGATGATGAAATCATTGGTGGAGACAATGCTGATATACTATTTGGCGGGGAAGGTAATGATACTTTAACAGGAGACGCTGCCAATGTTGCTGAAGATGATCAGGGAGACGACTACATCGACGGCGGCGCGGGGGCAAATATGATTGCCGGCGGTGGTGGAAACGATACGCTGTACGGTGGATCAGGCAACGACACGATAGATGGCGGAGATGGCGATGACTACATCGATGCGGGCGAAGGGAATAATACAATTTATTCCGGTGCGGGCAATAACGAATTTAGTGTTGGTGACGGTGATGATACAATTTATAGCAGCGATAGTGACGATTACATAGACGGAAAAGGCGGAAACAACTTCATTGTTGCTTATGGCGGAAACGATACGCTGTACGGTGGATCAGGCAACGACACAATAGATGGCGGAGATGGCGATGACTACATTGATGCGGGCGATGGCAATAATCGTATTGGCGGTGGCGAAGGGGAAAACACAATTTATGCCGGCGCAGGCGATGATAC
>Ga0209408_1000214_pt1 | contig 48458 bp, 41 predicted proteins | sample AD_UKC107_MetaG_FD_184422 | JGI IMG/M metagenome (GOLD analysis project Ga0209408, IMG submission 184422) | Active sludge microbial communities of municipal wastewater-treating anaerobic digesters from Hong Kong - AD_UKC107_MetaG (SPAdes)... | ecosystem: Engineered > Bioreactor > Anaerobic >... | reverse complement strand
CGGGATAGAGCCGGTCATAGGACATCTTAAGAAAGATCACCGCATGTTACGGAACTATTTGAAGGGGACCCGTGGGGATGCGATCAATACGATGATGGCAGCAGCAGGCTACAACCTGCGTCATTGGATCATAAAACGGGAAAAGGAGCTCATTTTTGCCCTTTTCTGTATCATCGAAAAATGGGCTATGGTGGTTTCATTATTCAGAAGAAGGGAAAGATGGCTGGCGCTACAGCCTGTTCCTGTGAATCTTGAAAATTATGGGCTTTATAAGGATTGACTAATTAACAAAAATAGGACAATCCGCCGGGTAATACAAATGGGCCCCGGTTCCATATCATTGAAGTCAATGGGACACATTATCCATTTAGTGGGACATCAAAAAGTTGAATAAGACAGGAAGCCTGTTCATCTTTGTATAATGAAAAATCACTATACTTCTAAAGCCGTTATGGTATTTATCCTGGCATCCTTGTCTACGGTTTTGTCCGGATGCATTATGGACACGATTGTTCCGGAAGTTACACCGGTAGATTACAGTAAGAATGAAAACTGGATATCTATACCTACTCTGAACAAAACCGTAGATGTTTTCTATGTATATCCTACCGTCAGCAGTAATGAAACCGGGGCCATGGATATAACAGATCCGGCAGAACGGTCACTGGCTATTGGGATCTACAATGCACAGGCAAGTGTATTCAGGTGTGCCGCTAATATTTTTGCGCCTTATTACAGGCAGATGTCCACAAAAGTTGATATGTCGCAAGGAGGACTGGCAACCGATACAGACGAATTCAAGCAGGGAGCCGCGGATGTTATGGCTGCTTTTGATTATTACATAGCGTATTTGAATAACGGCAGGCCGTTTATAATCGCAGGACACAGCCAGGGAACAATGGCTTTAATTGAATTGATCAAAAACCGCTTTGGCAACAACCCTCAACTGCGTGACCGCCTGGTAGCTGCTTATTTGATAGGCTATACGGTGACCGATGCCGACCTGTCTGCCGCCGGTTTGACGGCTGCACAAAATGCGACGGATGTAGGTGTTGTTATAACATTCAATACACAATCCGTCACTTCAGAGGGAGGTCCCATGTTGATGGAAGGCGCTCATTGCATCAATCCGCTTAATTGGAGAACGGATGATACCCCGGCACCGGCATCTGAGAACATGGGTGCCGTATTTTTCAACGATGAAACAGGAAACTTTGTCCGTGAAGGAGCCAATTATTGCGGAGCCCGGATAGATCTTATAAACGGGGCCTTGACTACAACGATACCCGTAGGGGAAAACCTTGTAATTGGTCCTTATGATGAAGGTGTCTACCATCGTTTTGATTATTCATTCTGGTACAGGAATCTGCAACAAAACATCATAGACAGGATTGAAGCTTTTTTCGATGAATAACTGAAGGATAATACGTTCTAAAAGCCTAGCTTTGCATGGTGTTGTATTTTTATTCCTTGGATATGATAGTTCGTGAGATCGAAAAGCATGAGATCCCTCTGCTGGAGGAATTCCTGTACCAGGCGGTTTTTATTCCTGAAGGAAAGGAAAGGCCCGGAAGGGAAATCTTAAAATTGCCTAAAATCGCGGTGTATATTAAGGATTTCGGGAAACAATCAGATTTTTGCCTGGTACTACAACATGAAAACAAGATCATAGGAGCTATTTGGTCCAGACTATTTCCGGAAAATGAAAAAGGATTCGGTTTTGTAGACTCCGATACCCCGGAAATTGCCATGTCTGTTTTGCAATCATACCGAAAGCAGGGCGTGGGGACGCTTTTACTTAAAGCTATGCTGGACAGACTTGCACGTAACGGTTACCGGCAGGTTTCCTTAAGTGTGGATACGTTGAACTATGCGTATGAAATGTATAGGAAAGCCGGATTTTATACGGTGGGAACAGAGGGAGAATCTGTTACGATGATTAAAGACTTATCTTGAAATTCAAATAAATTTCAATTACGACGCATTATGACGTAGTGGTTCTCCATTTTTGAACCATGAAGAAACCTGTCTTTTTATTTGCTTTAATTTTCTTTCTGGTATCCTGCACACCCGGTGAAACCCCGGATTTTCCCGGAAGCAGGGATGAACAGCAGCCCGGTGTTGAAATAACCCTGATTCCGGCAGATACCTTGCCTGCAGAGTCTTTATCTGATCTTTACCCTGATCCTGTCCTGGATTTCGGATTATCAAGAACCCGAGTGATAGAACGTCTTGGATTACCGGACAGATACATAAAAGATGGTGTTGTTTATGCCAATTTTTCCATGACGGCACCTTATGTGATGTATGTATTTGAGGATGACAGATTATCCGGGGTCGGGGTACTTGTCCGTTCTTCCTGTACCAAATCGTTGGCGGCATACCTGGTAGAGAGGTACCGGCCTGTTATCACGGAAGGTGAATATTATTACTTTACCAACTCCGTTTCAGAGAATGAATCCTCTGTCAGGGTAGCGGTTACCCTTAACAAATCAAGATTCTGGACGGTAATGTATTATCCCGGGAAAAGCACGAACGGACATTCTCCGGATTGCTGTTACCTTCCGGATCCGGCAATCTTGAAAAAGCTGAAGGGTCTGGTATTCCTTCAATTCTGAATTTTTAGGCAAAAGTTGATTATATTAGCATAAAATCGCACCAAAATGTCAAAACACGGAGAAATCAGACGCTACAGCCTGATTATTGAAAAAATCAAATGCGGGCATTATCCAACTTTCAGACAGATCAAAGATTTTCTTTTTGCACAGGGATTCCAGGTAGGAGATCGTACTATCCAGCGTGATATTGAGCAGATCCGTTGTGAGTTTGGAATAGAAATTAAATACGACAGGATCCGGAGGGGATATTGCATTGACTATGACAATAGCCTGAATGTGGAATCATTCTTTCATTTCCTGGAGATCGTCAATACGGCGGAGCTGCTTACCGAAAGCCTTATGGAAAGCAAGGATGCTTTAAAGCATATATCGTTCGATACAGGTGGCGGTCTCAAAGGAATTGAAAACCTGAAACCGCTTTTAAAAGCCGTAATTGAAAACAGGAAAATAAGCTTCAATCATTACAATTTCCAAACGGAAAAAGTAACCGCATATAAATTAAAACCTTACCTTCTAAGGGAATACCTAAACAGATGGTATGTCATAGGAATTGTGGCCGGGACCAAAGAACTCAGAATATTCGGTATTGACCGTGTCCTGGATCTGGAGATAATGACAGAAACGTTCAAACCGGACCCAACCCTGGATCCCGCTTGCCTTTTTGACCATACCATTGGTCTGATGTTCTCACAAAATACAGTACAGGATGTGATATTGTCTTTTACCCATACACAAGGAAAATATATCAAAACGCTTCCCTTGCACAAATCACAGAAAGTACTTGTTGACAACAAAGAAGAATGCCGCATATCACTACGTGTCATACCCAATTACGAACTGACCCAGGAAATCCTCATGCACGGAGACACCGTTAAGGTTCTGGAACCGGCCTGGCTGGCAGACAAAATTCAGCAAACTCTGCAACGGGCTCTGAAAAAATACCGGTAGTGATGCAACAAAACGGTCAGGTTATCCGTTTTATTATATATTTGGAAATAATTCACCTACTTATAACCTGACACTATTATGAAGGAAAAATCTAAAACCTTTAAGGCTGCAGCAATTGCTATATTTATTGGTTTTGCCTTGGCATTGAGCATTCCCGCTTTTGCAGATATTAAAACCATAGGTTGGCTTACAACCCTTATTCTGACTTTATCGCTCCTGCTGTTCTCTTTTGCTGGGGCTACACTGGTAGTTTTTCTTATAAAAGGGTTGGCCAAATTGAATTTTTGGCTGTTTACTGCATTTGCAAGCGGTATTCCTGTCGTTATTATGTTTTACAACCAAAAATTGCCGGGAACATTACTGGTCTATTTCACAATTGCTGTCAGTTGTATGCTTGTGGGAGGGGCCCTGGTGCAATTTGGAAAAACCTGGTCAGGGAATAAACGTTTCCGGAAGGCACTCTCTATAGCATGTCTGGTCATAGGAGTGACAGGAATTGCGGGCGGTTTTGCGTGGATGCTTTACCCCGGGAAACCCGTAGACACGCCCCTCTCTGCGGCCAACTCGGCCCAAAACATGCCTCCCGTACTGGACGTCAGCCATCCGGGCGAACCGGGAACGTTCCGGGTGGAATACCTAACATACGGGAGCGGGAAGGACAGACACAGGCAGATCTACGGAGAGGAGGCGAGCCTGATCACACAACCGGTTGACGGATCTGTGTTCCTGGATTCCTGGAAGGGATTTAGCGGGAAAATGCGCACCTGGTACTTCGGTTTTGAAAAGGATTCCCTGCCTTTGAATGCGCAGGTGTGGTATCCCAATGGGGAAGGGCCTTTTCCGCTGGTGCTGATTGTGCACGGAAACCACTCGGCACATGATTATTCAGATCCGGGATACGAATACCTGGGTCAATTGCTGGCCTCCAAAGGATATATTTTGGCATCCGTAGATGAAAATTTTCTGAATGGTGCTTATTTTGACATACCCAAGGGATTACGCGGTGAAAACAACGTTCGCGGATGGTTGCTGCTCAAGCACCTGGAAGTCTGGCGTGAATGGAACCGTTCAGAGGACAATCCTTTCTGCGGGAAAGTGGATATGGACCGGATTGCTTTGATAGGACATTCTCGGGGTGGTGAATCGGTCGCTCATGCCGCGTTGTTTAACCGGTTGCCCTATTATCCCGACGATGCCAACGAAGTTTTTGATTTCAATTTCAACATACGCTCCGTGATTGCCATTGCGCCCTGTGACGGGCAGTACCAGCCGGGCCGTATGCGTACTCCGCTGACTGATGTTAATTACCTGGTACTGCAGGGCTCGCACGATGCCGATGTATCTTCCTACCAGGGGATGCGCCAGTTCAACCGGCTTACTTTTACAGAAGGATTCGACGGATTTGCCGCCGGCCTGTACATTTGGGGTGCCAACCACGGACAGTTTAACAGCAGTTGGGGCCGTACCGATTTTTCTTCTCCAAGCATCAATTTTTACAACCTGAAACAGCTTATGCCGCAGGAAGACCAGCAAATCATATCCAAAACGTATATCGGGGCTTTCCTGGATGCAACGTTGTTGGGAAAAGAAGAACTGCGTCCCATGTTCACGGATTACCGTTATGCACGGCACTGGCTTCCGGAAACCGTATACCTGAGTCAGTACCGTCAGCCGGGCACACTTTCTTTAGGCACATTTGCCGAGGATCTGGACCTGACCACAGCTACTTTAGCGCGAAGCCGTGCCTTTGCAGAGGATCTGAGCATCTGGCGCGAACAGGCCCTTCACTTAAGCTGGGGAGACAGCGACACCCGTGCCCTCTTCCTGGGTTGGAATACAACCAAAAGCGACACCCTGGCCCCTGCATACCACATAACCTGGCCGGAAGGAGCCCTGAACGCAGATCAGCAATCCATCCTTACATTTTCCCTTGCCGAGTTGGACGAAAAAGCCAACCCACCCGGATCGGAAGATGCGAAGGTAGATAAAGGTGAAAGTAGTGGGGAAGATGCCGGAGAAGGTGCAGAAAATGAGAAAGATACTAAAGATGAACTGGTTGGTGAAAACGACGAAAATATTGAAAATGCTGCAAATGACACTTTAACAAATGTTGTATCTGACAGTTTAGCTCTGGCTGAGACCGACAAACCTTTCATTGACTTCACTATCCGCCTGACCGACCGGGACGGTTCTGTTTTGGAATTTCCGCTCAGTGATTTTGCCCCGCTGCAACACCCGCTTAAACGCAAAATGACCAAACTAAAATTTATGCAACGGCAGGCGGAATGGGAAACCGTCCTCCAGACGTATTCATTTCCCCTGGAACGCTATGCAGCGGAACATCCCGACTTTGACGTTGAGCATATAACTGGACTCAGTTTCATTTTTGACCTTATACCTGAAGGGGTAATAGTGGTTAATGAAATAGGGCTTCGTTGAAGATTTGGTGGCAAGCACTCCTAGCCCTTCTCGGCAATTGTCTCCAATGCTTTTTTGTCCAGGATTTCAAGATTTTTGCCGGAAATGGAAATAATATTGTCTTTCTGGAAGTCTGACAGGGTGTTAATGATGCTTTCTTTGGAATAGCCCAGCGTATGGGCCATCTCTTCCCGGGTAAATGGAATGATAAGCTGGTGTTCGTCAAAAACCCGAATAAGGTTCAGCAATAATGTGGCCAGTGATCCGCCGGCATTCCTGTGTTTTAATGTGATCAGTTTGTGAACAGTGAAATTGATCATTTCAGACATCATGGTGACAATGTTCAGAGCGAACTTTCCGTTTTGTTCTATCAGCTTTTCAAATACATTCCTGTCAAAAACCCTGATTTTGCAGGAAGTGATGGCTACGGCTGAAAAATCCAGTCTCTTTTTTACAAATGAACACATAAGACCAATAAAATCGCCCTTGATCCCAAAACCGAAAGTGGTGTCTTTTCCGCTCTCCAGGAAATTCAGCTTCACCATCCCTTCTTCCAGTATCATGATCTGGGAAGCCAAAGATCCCTGTTTGATTATGACATCGTATTTATTGTAATCCAGAATCACAGACGATCCTATCAGTTCGTACAATTCTTCTTCTTTCAGAGGAGTTGCCCAAGGATAATCAAGGGTGGTTTTCATACTTATTCGGATTGAATTAAAAACATGTAATATTACATATTTTCTGATGAAAAATTGCATATTGTCTTTTTCTACTATGGCATATATTATGTATAATTTTGTTTATTAATCATTTAAAATACTATTATGGCAGATATGAAAGTAAGGGTAAGCGCCCAAAGTGAAAATGCTACAAAGACTGTTGTCAAGGCACGCAATTTTGAAATAGTAATTGATGAACCAGCCGAACTGGGTGGAACCAATGACGGTCCCAATCCTGTAGAATATGTTCTGGGAGCATTTGCAGGATGTCTGAACGTGATGGCACACGTAGTTGCCAAAGAATTGAACATGACATTGAGAGGTGTTAAGATTGATATCAGTGGTCCCCTTAATCCGGCACGTTTGTTTGGACAAAGCTTTGAAGAACGCGCAGGATTTAAAGAAATCTCAGTTGTTTTGAAACCCGATACAGATGCCGATCAAGCAACCCTGGAAAAATGGGCAAAAGCCATTGAAGACAGGTGCCCGGTTAGTGATAATTTGCAGCATGTCACTCCGGTGAGCGTGGTGGTGAAATAGGGTACGTCGTTCCCTAAATTTTCGCCATCTTTGAGGTAAAATTTTGAATTATGAAACGCTTTACCTCTATTGCATCGGCACTCTTTATGGCGGGCCTTCTGTTATCATGCAACAATAGCCCCCAAATGATAACCTTTCCCGAGCCACCCAGGCCGGCCGGTACTACGGATGTCCTGGAGCTTAGGTGCGAACCCCTGGATACGGTACGCATTGCCTTTATTGGACTGGGAATGAGGGGGTCAGGTGCTGTTCACCGGTATACTTACCTGGAAGGTGTCCAGGTGGTGGCGCTGTGTGATGTGGTGCCGGAGAATGTGGAACGGGCCAATGAAATACTTGCGAAAAGGGGATTTGCCCGGGCGGACACCTATACCGGTCCCGAAGACTGGAAGAGGGTATGTGAACGGGATGATGTGGATCTGATCTACGTTTGTACGCATTGGGATCTCCATACGCCAATAGGGGTTTATGCCATGGAGCAAGGCAAGCACGTGGCCCTGGAGGTGCCTGCTGCGCTGACCATAGACGAGTGCTGGCAGTTGGTCAATACGGCAGAGAAGACGCGCCGCCATTGTATCCAGTTGGAGAACTGCAATTATGATTTCTTCGAGATGGCTACGCTGAACATGGCGCAACAGGATGTGTTCGGAGAGATCGTGCATACCGAGGGCGCTTACATTCATGATCTGCGGTTTTTGAATTTCAACGACACCACCGGGTACTGGAACATGTGGCGCCTGGAACACAACATGCTGGAAAACGGAAATCTTTATCCCACCCACGGACTCGGGCCCATCGCTCACCTACTCAATATTCACCGCGGAGACCGGATGGACTACCTGGTTTCGGTATCCTCGGCACAATTTGGAATGACCGCCTATGCAAAGGAAAAGTTCGGAGAAGAATCCGAATATGCAAAAACAACGTACCTGAACGGAGACATGAACACCTCGGTAATCAGAACCGTCAAGGGAAAAACAATCATGCTGCAGCACGACGTAACCAGTCCCCGGCCGTACAGCCGCCTCCATACAATTAGCGGCACCAAAGGATACGCTCAGAAATACCCAAGACCCGGGATCGCGCTGGAACCCGACGGACACCGTTTTCTGGCAGACAAAGCGTTAGATTCGGTACTTACTCTTTACCAACATCCTATTGTGAAGGAAGTGGGGCAGAAGGCCCGGGAAGTCGGCGGTCACGGCGGCATGGATTTCATTATGGACTACCGGCTGATTTATTGCCTTCGCAACGGACTCCCTCTGGATATGGATGTCTATGATGCTGCCGAATGGAGTGCCATCATTGAACTTTCCCGGACATCGGTAGCAAATGACGGCTGCCCGGTACGCGTTCCCGATTTTACCAGGGGGGCCTGGGAGAAATTATCGCAAACAAAGTACGCGGTACACATTGTTCATTAGGCTGAAATTCAGAGAGTTGCGAAAATCAACCCCCCGGGGGTGAAAAATTGTAAGTAGCTGATAATGAGCCAAAAGAATCAAGTGTACGTTGTACACTAAATCAATCAAATAATATGCAACACTTAATTATCCGAAAAGTCCGTTTGATATACGCACTTGCTATTTTAGTGCTTCTAAGCCCGGCTGTTTCCTGCTCGCCGGCAGAGGAGGCGGAAATGCCTGAAATTATTGAAAACAATGGGCGTTATGCACTATTGGTAGACGGAGAACCATTCTTTGTTTTTGGCGGTCAATCTGCCAATTCTTCCACATGGCCCAAAATGCTGCCCGGTGTATGGAACGTGATTGAAGGCATGCATGCCAACACGCTTGAGATTCCAATCTACTGGGAACAGTTTGAACCCGAACCCGGAAAATTTGACTACTCCATGATTCAAATGGTGCTGGATCAGGCCAGGGAAAGGGATGTGCGCCTGGTGTTGCTGTGGTTTGCCACCTGGAAAAACGGTAGCAACCACTACATGCCCCAGTGGATGAAAAAGGCCCCGCAGACGTATCCCAATATTATTGGAAAAGACGGCCAACCGGTGGATTCACCTTCTCCGCATGCCACAGCCGCCATGGAAGCCGATGCAAAGGCTTTTGCCGAGTTTATGGCCTATCTGAAAGAAGCTGATCCGCAGCACACCGTGATTTTGGTGCAGGTACAGAACGAGCCCGGCTCCTGGGGCAGTGTGCGCGATTATTCCCCTGCAGCGCAGCAGCTTTTTGAACAATCCGTTCCCGAGGCATTGCTTCAAGCCGAGTTGTTGGCGCAATTGAACGTTCCTGCCGGTGCGCGGGGAACGTGGGAAGAAGTCTTTGGCACCCATGCCGATGAGTATTTCCATGCCTGGTCCGTGGCTCGTTACATTGAATATGTGGCCGCTGCCGGGAAAGCAGTCAATCCGCTGCCCATGTATGTGAATGCGGCTTTGCGTGATCCGTTGACCAACCCTCCCGCAACCCACTATGAAAGTGGTGGTCCCACAGACAACGTTATTCCCATATGGAAAGCGGCAGCTCCTTCCATAGATTTTGTGGCTCCTGACATTTATCTGCGCGGGGATGAAACGGTATTGAAAGTGATAGATTTATACGCCCGTCCCGATAACGCATTGATGGTACCCGAGACCGGAGGCCATTTGAAGTACCTTTACAAAGTCATAGAAAATGGAATTGGCTTTGCCCCGTTTGGAATTGACACCCGTTGGGCGGGAGTTGCCAATGGGGGCAGGACTGTTGATGGGGGCGGAGTCGTTGATGGTGGCGGAACCGTAGATGGTGGTGGAGCTGTTGATGACCTTTCTGATCCTTTGTTCATGGAATACAAGTTGCTTGCTCCCATGGCCGGTAAACTGGCTCAATGGAGTTATGAAGGCCGCATCCAGTCTGTAGTGGAACCCGAAGAAGGCGGACAGACAAAGCGTATAGACCTGGGCAACTGGGAAGCCGTAATCATTTTCGGCCGTGGACAAAGACTGGACCTTCGTCAGGATCCGCTCCCTGAAAACCGCACAGGAAAAGCCATGATCATCAAACTGGGTGAAGACGAATTCATGGCAGTTGGGACCACCTGCCGTTTCACGTTCAACCCTATACGCGAAAACGAAGGGAAGGCCTGGCAATATCTGGAAGTTACCGAAGGTTATTACCAAAACGACGAATATCAGATGATCCGTATCCTGAATGGAGACGAAACAGACTGGGGCGGACCCTATATTGGCGAAAAACCCACACTTCTGCACTTCAAACTAGTTACAAGGGAATAGAGGCAATGCGCAGGGCCTGCCAGTCTGCCAACCTGCCAGCCTTCTTTCCAGCCAGCCAGTCAGCCAGCCTTCTTTCCAGCCAGCCTGCCAGCCAGCCTGCCGCAAAAACACAGGTTCCTCCACAAAAACAGCTCTATATGTGGATGAACGGCGGAAAATCCGAAGTTCCTCCACAGAAAGGGGCTTATATGTGGATGAAAGCAGGAAATTCGCAGGTTTGTCCACAGAAACGGCCTTATATGTGGATGAGTCGCGGAAAATTTGCAGTTTCTCCACAAAAAGGGCCTTATATGTGGATGAGTTGCGGAAAAACGAATGTTCCTCCACAGAAACAGCCCTATATGTGGATGGAAGGCAGAAATTCGCAAGTTTGTCCACAGAAACAGCCTTATATGTGGATGAGTTGCGAAAAAACGAATGTTCCTCCACAGAAAGGGCCTTATATGTGGATGAAAGCCGGAAATTCGCAGGTTTGTCCACAGAAACGGCCTTATATGTGGATGAGTTGCGGAAAAACGAAAGTTCCTCCACAGAAACAGCCCTATATGTGGATGAGTCGCGGAAAATTTGCAGTTTCTCCACAAAAAGGGCCTTATATGTGGATGAAAGCCGGAAAATCCGAAGTTCCTCCACAGAAACTGGCCTATATGTGGATGAGTCGCGGAAAATTTGCAGTTTCTCCACAAAAAGGGCCTTATATGTGGATGAGTTGCGGAAAAACGAAAGTTCCTCCACAGAAACAGCCCTATATGTGGATGGAAGGCAGAAATTCGCAAGTTTGTCCACAGAAACTGGCCTATATGTGGATGAAAGCCGGAAAATCCGAAGTTTCTCCACAAAAAGGGCCTTATATGTGGATGAAAGCCGGAAAACCAGGTTGATCAGGGACGAATCTGAGTGGCCTGCCGGAAAGCGTCCCTGTATTTGCGGGATACTTCAATGGTGTAATCTCCAACGGTAACTTCATTGGCCGTAGTGTGGCTTATGTGTTTCAGGTTTACCAGGTAGGAGCGGTGCACCCGTAGAAAACGTTCGTCAAGGACCGATTCCCATTGGGAGATTTTCATTTTGGTGCGATAAACCGATTGGTCAGTCATGCGGATCAGGACTTCCGAATCCCTTGATTCCACCAACATTATGGAGTCTATTCTGACCGAGATCTTTTTCCGTTCAGAGGTAAATGTGATGAACTCTAAAGGTGGAATAGTTTTTACCAAATAATGTTCAATGATACGTTCCAATGCAATAAATGCGGCCAACAACAACCATATCAGAACCGGATTGAAGATCAGGTCGGGCAGGCTGCCGGGGGAGATTTTGAACAGGTACCAGCTGGAGAAAATAATTCCCAGGTACTCAATCAGCAGGGTTGCCAATGCCAGGCAGCAACTGTGCAGAATGCCCTTAATTCTGTTTTCAAAAGAAAGGTCTTTCATGAAGAATTTGACCAGCAAGGCTCCGGGCAGGAACATAATGGCAAATAAAAGTGCCTTTGAATAACTGTCCACGATACTGACAAAAATCAAGCTCATTAACAACACTACAACCAGCCAGTATCCTATACTGAAATACCTTTTCATACTCTAAAAATACGTATTTCCAACGGATTTCAAACTTGCCTGATGTTTTCAAAAGCCGAATGAATGGATTTGACATCAGACAGACTGGTTTCTACCATGGTATTTTCCCCTTATGGAGGTAATTTTACATCAACTAATAAAACAAATCATTATGTTAAAACTTTTCATTGAAGGAGGTCCCATTTTTATGGGGATTTTGACCCTGGAACTTGTTTTTTTGTTAATTGCGGCATGGAAAGCGCCTGCCTGGGTAAAAGAAATAGGGCTGATGGCCCTGATCACCGGAATTCTGGGCACACTTATTGGCATGCAGCAGGCATTTGGTGTTATTGAACAAGTGAGTGACATTTCTTTTAGCCTAATGGCCGGCGGGATGAAAGTCGCTCTTATTACCACTATTTACGGCGGCCTGATCTATTTTGCCTCTCTGATCATCCGCATAATTGTGAAACCCAGAATCTGAAGGCCTGACTAACAAAGAGATCGGCTGCGACAGAAAGTAAAGACAAAGTAAAGGCAAAGAAAAGGCAAATTAAAGACCGGGAAATGGTTACTAAACCAATTTTCCCGGTTTTTTCTTAGATTTGAGGGTAGTATTATATAAAGATCATTATGAAAAAGATCGTATTTGCCGTGCTACTGTTGTTGTCAGGGTTTGCCCTGAAGGCACAGGAAAAAACCATACTGACTTCGGACGGTGTAAGTTTGTATGTAAATGTAAAAGGGAACGGAACACCGTGTTTGTATCTGCACGGAGGACCGGGATCTGGCAGTTACTGGCTGGAACAATTTTTTGGGGAGTTCCTGGAAGAAAATTTCCAAATGATATACCTGGACCAGAGAGGCGTGGGACGATCTACCAGTCCGGAAGACGGTAACTTTTCCATGGACAGAATGGTCCGTGATTTTGAAGAGATACGGGAGGCCTTGGGGATCAGTCAATGGCTGACATTGGGGCATTCGTTCGGAGGCATTTTGCAAATGGGCTATTGGGAAAAGCATCCGCAGAATATTATGGGCATGATGATGATCAATTGCACCCTGAGCATGCAGGACAGTTTTGGGAAAAGCTGGCTCCAAAAAGCTGCGGAAATTACAGGATCGGCCTATAAGCCTGTACAGACATTCACACCAGATACGTTAATGAGCAGGCTTATGGAAGTATCCCGCTTACTGGATGAACAGGGTGTGAGGTGGAAATTGATGTATGCCTCTCCGGAAGATGAACAACGAACCAACGACACCTACAGTGGATTTCCCAACTGGAACGGCGATTTTGGTAATAAAGCGATGTTTATAGAGGATTTTTGGAAAGACTACAGGGATCTTACAGAAAAAGTAGAGGTCCCGGTGTTGTTCTTTTACGGAACCAAAGACTGGCCTGTTGGCCCTGAACATTACAAGGGTGTAAAGTTCCCGAAAATGATGCTATACAAGAGCGATGTTAAGCATTTCCCGTTTCTGGAAAATCCCGAAGAACTTAAAATAGCCATACTCATTTATAAAAGAACGTACCGGTTATAAACAGATATTCATTATTTTTGCCTTTTCCAAAACCCCCTTAATTATGAATCCTGGCTCTTCTGTTGCTTTTAAAGACACCAAAAAACATTATATCATACTGGATGCCTTACGAGGCGTTGCCGCATTGGTAGTTGTCCTTTTTCATTTACTGGAAACGTTTACTTTCGGGAACAATCATCTTCAGATCATCAATCACGGTTACCTGGCTGTGGATTTTTTCTTTGTGCTTTCCGGTTTTGTTATCGGATACGCATACGATGACCGCTGGAATAAGATGAGTTTAGGAAGCTTTTTTAAACGCCGGTTAATCCGTTTGCACCCCATGATCATTGTGGGAATGCTCATTGGGGGCATTACCTTCTTTTTTCAAGCCAGTCCCTATTTTCCGGGAATAAGTGAAATTCCGGTATGGAAACTGCTGTTAGTCACTGTTTTAGGATTTGCCCTAGTGCCCGTAGGTCCGTCTCTGGATATCAGGGCCTGGAATGAAATGTATCCTACCAACGGGCCTGCATGGACTTTGTTTTTTGAATACATAGCCAATATATTATATGCGTTGTTCATCCGGAAATTTTCCAATAAAGTGCTGGCCGGACTGGCCCTGGTTACAGGCGCAGCATTGGTTCACCTGGCGGTAACAAGGGGAGATATAATTGGCGGATGGGCCCTGGACCCGTTACAGTTGCGCATTGGATTTACCCGATTGCTCTACCCGTTTTTTGCCGGGTTGTTGCTTTCAAGAATTGTCAAACCCGGCAGTGTGAAAAATGCCTTTCTCTGGTGCAGTATTCTCCTGGTGACTGTTTTGTCCGTACCCAGGCTGGGAGGCACCGAACACATCTGGATAAACGGTCTTTACATTGCTGTGAGTGTGATCGTGCTTTTCCCTCTGATTGTATACATGGGAGCCAGCGGGGAAGTAAAAGGACGTTTTGCCACAAAATTATGTCGTTTCCTGGGGGATATTTCATACCCCATTTACATCATTCATTATCCGCTGATGTATCTTTTCATGGCCTGGGTAAGCAAAAGCAGAGTATCCCTGGTTGCTTCATTACCTATGGCTTTGCTTTATTTTGTGCTCTCAATAGTTCTGGCTTACGTTCTCTTTAAAATATACGACGTACCTGTTCGAAAATGGCTGACCAAAAAAACCATGAATAGATCGCAACCTTAATAATCGCAGCATTAATAATCGCAGCATTAATAAACATCTCATGTGCAGACAACTTGTTATAAGAGCTTTTCTATTCCTGCTGTTTGCAGTACTCTTTTTTCCAAGGGTATATGCCGGAAATTCCGTAATTGCCGGAAATCCCATCCCTGCAGGGGATACCATACCTGACAGGATATATACGACACAACGCATTGAGACTCCTCCCGTTATTGACGGAAAACTGGATGATGCCTGCTGGGAAACAGGTGAATGGCAAACGGATTACAAGCAATTTGTCCCGGTCTACAACAGTTCGCCGTCTTACAGGACCGACCTGAAGGTGTTGTACAACAATAAAAGCATTTTTGTAGCCATCCGGTCTTATGACGACATGGATAAAATGACCAAACGTCTGGGTCGTCGTGATAATTTTCTGGGAGACATTGTGGGCATCATGTTTGACAGTTACCATGACCGTCGCACTGCATTTGAGTTCAACGTTACCTCGGCCGGTCAAAAATTGGATGTATGGCATTCCGACGGGGGCTGGGATGTAAACTGGGATGCCGTCTGGTACGTCAAAGTCGCTTATGAAGAGAATGCCTGGACTGCCGAGTTTGAGATTCCCCTGAGCCAGTTGCGTTACAGTCCGGACCCCGGGCAGGTATGGGGGTTTGATTCCTGGCGTTTCATAAACCGTCTGCAGGAAGAGGATCACTGGAAACTGGTGGCCAACGACGGAACAGGAGTCGTATATACTTACGGAGAATTGCATGGCCTTGACGGATTGCCCAGGAACCGCCGCATTGAATTATCGCCGTATGTTTCCGGTGGCATAAGCACCAGCGAAAATGTACCCGGGAATCCGTACGCCAAGGGGATCCGTTTTGGCGGCCGGGCCGGCCTGGACGCCAAGATTGGTCTATCAAACAATTTTACCCTGGATGCCACCATCAATCCCGATTTCGGACAGGTTGAGGCCGATCCTTCAGTAATGAACCTTTCTGCTTTTGAAACGTATTTTGAGGAAAAACGACCTTTCTTTATTGAAGGAAACAATATTTTTGCTTTTGATTTTGACGGAGATGACTTGTTCTACTCCCGCAGGATAGGGCATGCCCCTTCTTTCCATCCCGGGGCGGAAATGATGCGAATGCCCGAGTTTACCACCATCGGCGGAGCTGCCAAGATTTCCGGCAGAACGGCCAACGGTGTCTCTGTGGGGATCCTGGAGGCAGTTACTTTGAAGGCCAATGCCAACATATACCAGGACGGTGTTGATTCCACACAAACAGTGGAACCGTTGGCCAATTACCTGGTAGGCCGTTTTCAGAAAGATTTTGACCGCGGAAATACCATCCTGGGCGGGATTGTTACGCACACCCACCGTGTCATCAGGGATGAGCACCTGAATTTTTTGGGGCGCGATGCGTTAAGTGTGGGACTCGATTTTACAAAATATTGGGCGGACCGGAAATATTTCATGGAATTCAAGGCCATCGGGAGCCACATTGGAGGGGATGAGGAAGCTATAAGCCGGTTGCAGTCCTCCTCGGCAAGGTATTATCAAAGGCCGGGAAGCGGGCTACACTACGATACAACAAGCACAAGGTTGAGCGGAGCGGGTGCCTATTTCAGAATCGGCAAGGGAAGCAAAGGGCATTGGCGTTATAATGAGGAAATTGTACTGCGCACTCCCGGATTGGAATTCAACGATCTGGGATTCATGAAGTTGGCCAATACCATCAAGAACAGTACACGGGTTTCCTACGTGGAAAAAGACAAGCAATGGATTTTTAAAAGTTACGACGTAAGCCTGACCCAGGAGAATGCCTGGAACGTCCAGGGAAGAGGGCTCTATTCAGATGTTGAGCTGGAAGCGGATTTTGAACTGACCAATCATTGGTCTGTTTTTATGGAAACTGAATACCGGTTCAGGATAGTGAATGAGCAAATGTTGCGTGGCGGACCTGCCATGAGAGAACCGGATATATTACAATATCAGGGAGGAATTTTTCCAATAGTGCCAAAAAATTAGTTGTCGGTGTGTATGCGGCTTACGCCCATCGTCCTACTCAAAAGTCCGGTTATTTTGTAATCTCACCCCAAATGAGTTACAGACCTTTTTCAAATTTGCTATTATCACTGGATGTAGCGTATGAAAGATACCTGGATGAATTACAGTATATTGGACGGTTTGAGGGACTGTCCAATTCTCCGGGCTGGCTTCTGGGTACGGTGGATAACAGGAATCTGGGTTTGACGTTACGAATTGACTGGGCTATCACACCGGAACTGACCATTCAGTATTACGGAAGTCCTTTTGTTTCCCTTGGAGATTATACGGATCTCAAGGAGGTTACTCACCCCATGGATGCCCGCTACGAAAATCGGTTCAGAAAAATACCTTTTGAACGCAGCGGAAAAGATTATTTGCTGGACAGCAACAGGGACGGAATATATAACATGAGAATTGATAATCCGTCCTTTAATTACCAGCAATTTCGCAGTAATCTGGTTTTGCGGTGGGAATACCTGCCCGGATCGACCTTATATTTTGTATGGTCGCAGGACAGGACAGGTTACGATGTCGGAGGGCCTTTCTCTTTTGGCGAAGGGTATAAGCTAATGGGAGATGTCTTTCCGGGAAACGTGTTTATGATCAAATTGAATTATTGGTTTGGGGGTTGAGGTCTTCTTCCCCGGTTTCCCCTTCTTCGTCAGTTGTTTTGCTTTCGGGGGGTGTACTGACAATGACCCCGTTTTCATCCACATAGGCGATCATATCGTCAAATGTGCTTTTTGGAGCATTTTTACGCTCTTCTTTCTTTTTCAGTTTTTCTTTTCTCTTTGCTCGTTTGTTTTTTTCTACTTGTCTTTTGTTGAATGAATTTGAATTTGCCATTTATATTATTTAAAGTCTTTATATTTTTTCCGGTTATAGTGCAATGATCCAACAGCACGATGCTGTAATGGTGGTGTTATATCATTGTGATTAACAAAAAGCGTGGCAGGAACAGCAGAGCAGGACCCATACCATTTGTTAGATTTACAAAGATAGTAAAAAACATTTAGTAACTTTATTTCGAAAAAATACACTCGGTATGGAATCAATGGATAAATTCACGGAGTTTGTTATTTTCAGTATAGGTGAATATGCTTTTACGGCAGGAAAAGTAATTACGGTTTTCATAACAGTGCTGATCACCATTCTTTTGGTATGGTTGATCAAATTGTTGATGTTCCGTAAACGAAGCCCGGATAAATTTGAAAGAGGGAATATTTATGCACTTTTCCAGATCATCAAATATGTTATATGGATCATATCCATTTTGCTGATCCTGGAAACCCTGGGGTTAAAACTCAATGCCCTGCTGGCAGGTTCGGTTGCACTCCTGGTGGGTATCGGACTTGGCTTGCAAAACACCTTTATCAATTTTATTGCCGGTATTATTCTGCTTTTTGAAGGATCCATAAAGGTGGGAGATATCCTGGAGGTAGACGGGCAGGTGGTGAAAATTCTGAAGATCGGTTTACGAACCTCAAAAGCCATAAACAGGGACGATATTATGATCATTTTGCCGAATTCCCTGATGACTTCCAACAAGGTAATAAACTGGAGCCACCAGGAAAAGAAAACACGGTTCCGGATCAGGGTAGGAGTAGCCTACGGAAGTGATGTGGATCTTGTTATCAAGATTTTAAAAGAAAGTGCCCTGGAACACCCCGAGATTACACACAGGGAATCCATCCTGGCCCGTTTTGTGGATTTTGGTAATTCTTAGCTGGATTTTGAACTCTTGTTTTTCAGCAATAATGTCTTCCGTATTGAAAATGTGAAATCGGATATCCGCAGGATCATAAACAGGAAGTTTATTGAAAATAATATTTCCATTCCATTTCCGCAGATTGACCTGCATTTCAGATCCGATGAAACAGGCTTTTTTGATAAAACAAAACAGGTGACATGAACAGTACAAATGAACAAAAATCATTGTTCCTCAATACCGAGGAGCGGCTTACAATAGCTCTTGAAGCCGGAAACATGGCCTGGTGGGAGATGGAACTCCCGTCGGGGAAAATTGTTTTCAATCATAATAAAACACGTATGTTGGGCTTGGAAGGTGGTGATTTCACACATTTTCAGGATTTTATGAATATTGTGCATCCCAATGATTGTGACTCGGCCATGAAGGCCATGCGTGACCATTTATCGGGTAAAGTGGCCATGTATGAATGCGAATACCGGATGAAAAATGCCGAAGGCAAATACCAATGGTTTCACGATGCCGGAAAGATTGTTTACCGGGAAGGTCAGAAAATACTGGTTGCCGGTATTGTAACCGAGATTACCGAACGAAAACGTATAGAAGCTCAGCTTAAGGAGGCAAAGCGGCAGGCCGAGTTGGCCAATCAGTACAAGAACCAATTTTTAGCCAACGTCAGTCACGAGATCCGTACCCCCGTGAGCGGTATGGTCGGTTTTGCCCAGTTGCTCCACCGGAATGATCTGGATGAAGTAACCCAAAAACGGTATATTGATATCATTGAAAGCAGCTCAAAGCAATTGCTGAATTTGGTGAACGATATTATTGACATTTCCAGGATAGAAGCAGGCGAATTGAAAATCAACAAAACTTCCTGTGATTTGCACAAGATATTGAAGGAAACCGAGACTTTGTTTGAACAGCTAAAACATGCCCGCGGCAAGCAAAACCTGAAAATCAAACTGAACCTTACGGAAAAAGACAAAGAATTTTTCATTGTCACAGACCCGGACAGGTTAAAGCAAATATTGATTAACCTGATTGGTAATGCATTGAAATTTACCGAAAAAGGCGGGGTTGATTTTGGATACGAAATTGAAAATGACCGGTTGAAATTCCATGTCTCAGATACCGGGATAGGTATGACAGAAGAAGATTTGAAGGTGGTTTTTGAACGTTTCAAACGGACAGAACAAGCCCATAAGAAATATGAAGGTACGGGACTGGGGCTGGCTATTACCAAGGGCCTTTTGGATTTGCTGGACGGAGACCTTTCCGTGGAATCGCAAATGGACAAAGGCAGTATATTTACCTTCCGTATACCTTATATCCCGGCACAACCTGAACAAACCCAACCGTTGCAGGAACAAGAAACAGACAGTGAACGTTTGCGGGGTAAGAAAATCCTGATTGCCGAGGATGAAAAGATCAACAGGATGTACCTGGAAATCATTCTAAAAGAGTTGCCTGTACAGATATATTGGGTCACGAACGGTATGGAGGCTGTTGAAATTTTCCGGGAACATAATGATATAAGCCTTGTGTTGATGGATATAAAAATGCCGTTGATGGATGGCGAGGAAGCAACACAAAGGATACTGGAAATAAATCCCAATATGCATATAGTGGCACAGACAGCCAACGCTTTGGCCAGTGACCGGGAAAAATACCTGCAAATGGGATTTGTTGATTACATATCTAAACCCATTGACAAGAAGCAACTGATCATGATCATGGAAAAATGGGTGATGTAATGGATCGTGATACCGTCATTCAAAAAACTGTTGACTTTGTAAAAGAGGAATTGTTCCATGCCGAGGGAGGCCACGACTGGTGGCATGTGTACCGGGTATGGAAAATTGTCAGGCAAATTGCACGCCGGGAAAACGCAGATCTTTTTGTGGTGGAACTGGGAGCCCTGTTGCATGACATAGCCGATTCCAAATTCCATGACGGAGATGAAACCATTGGCCCCCGCAAGGCCAAAGAATTTCTGGAATCACTGAAGGTTGAGCCAGAGGTTATCACTCACGTTCAGAAGATTATTGCCAACATTTCGTTCAAGAGTGCTGCCCACCATCAGGAATTCAGATCCCCGGAACTGGATGCGGTTCAGGATGCCGACCGGCTGGATGCCCTTGGGGCCATAGGCATTGCGCGGGCTTTCAATTACGGCGGACACAAGGGACGGCCCATGTACGATCCGGCCATAGCTCCCGAATTGAATACTGCCCCTACCATCAACCATTTTTATGAAAAACTGCTTTTGCTTAAAGACAGGATGAACACCCGGACCGGCAAGGAGATGGCCATGGAAAGGCACCGGTTCATGGAGCAATTTCTTACGCAATTTTACGCAGAATGGGATGGCACCCAATAAAATGGTGCCCAATAAATATGAAATGCTCATGCAGTAAATCGACGGGAAATTCATTTAGTGAATGAACAACACATCTTACGTAATGTCAGTTATAAATACAATCAAAAAAGCAGCATTCATAGCTTCATCTCTGATCCTTGCCTTCAGTTTGCAGGGCTGTCCCTGGGTAGATCCCGATTACCAGTTTGATTACGATATTATCATAACAGATACTCCGGCCAATCTTGAAGGACTCAATTCCAATTACAACGATTACAATTCCGATTTGCCATTCGAGGCAGCCCGGATGGATATTTATTTCTCTACCGACAGGAACAGTTACGGAGATGAATTTGATATCATTGCCCGTTGTTTAGACATGTCCTATCACGAAAGGGATGATGTGTTGAACATCACCATACCCCAAAATGCCGGTGAATCCATGCTTGACAGAAAATTGTTGCCATTAATCAATACCGGCTACGACCAGCTTGGGCCTTACACCTATTTTGAAGGGGGCGGTTTAAATTATTTCTTTTACGCCGGCAATGAATCTGAAGACAACCCGTCCGGTGATTTTGACATCCAATTTGTCTATACGCCGCGTCTTGACTGGGGAACATCCAACGGCCAACAACGTCTCTATGGTCCTTTTAAGGCAGATCCGGCAAACTCGGATGCTGACGACCTGTACCCTGTTATAGGGGAGGATCTTGGCAAATTCCTGTTTTGCAGCAACCGGGAAAACGATGCCTTTGATATTTACAGTTTTGATCTGGGCCAGGGTCCTCTGTTTCATGATTTCCTGTCAGGCACCTATGATCCGGTCATAACCAAAGAGGAAGTTCTTTCCGGGGAAGGCAATGACAAATGTCCCTCGCTCTATGGCAATTACCTTGTTTTTGCCTCTGACCGGGAAGGCGGTTACGGCGGATTCGACCTGTATTATTCAAAGTATGAAAACAACGCCTGGTCCCAGCCCGTCAATTTTGGAAGCAAGATCAATTCTGCCAACGATGAATACAGGCCGGTAGCCTTTTCATTCCTGGACTTCAGCCTCCTGATCTTTTCTTCCGACAGGCCCGGCGGCAAAGGCGGCTTTGATCTTTATTGCGTGGATATCAGTGATATTATTGACGTTCCCGTGGGGGACCATTATTGGGGATACTAAGATATATATCCGGGATTGATGCGTATATTTGGATATGCAAACAATCTCGGTATTCTGGTTCAGAAGGGACCTGCGCCTGGACGACAACCGCGGCCTGCAGGAAGCCTTGCGCGGACCGTTCCCGGTTCTGCCCATTTTCATTTTTGATGAAAACATCCTTGCCGAGTTGGAAGCAGATGATCCACGGATCACCTTCATCCACCAAACCCTCCTAAACCTCTCCGTTGCCATCAATCGCAGCTCCGTCACCGCGGCCGCAGCACTTCCGGCTGATCCTGCAGCTACGGCAACTCCTGCAACCACGGCAACTCCTGCAACCACGGCAACTCCTGCAACCACGGCAACTCCTGCAACCACGGCAACTCCTGCAACCTCGGCAACTCCTGCAACCTCGGCAACTCCGGCAACCACTGCTGCCCCGGCCACCGCTTCCGCCCCGGCCACCGCTTCCGCCCCGGCCACCGCTTCCGCCCCGGCCACCGCTTCCGCCCCGGCCACCGCTTCCGCCCCGGCCACCGCTTCCGCTCAGGCCGTCGCGGCCGCCTCGGCAAAAAATCCCCCCGGCGGGCTGTACTGCACCAAAGGCGTTCCCCTGGAAGTCTGGAAGACGCTTCTGGAGCAATTCCAAATTGGGGCAGTTTATGCCAACGAAGACTACGAACCGTATGCCATTTCACGCGACTGGGAAATTGGGGATTTGCTGGCATCCCGGGGGATCCCGTTCCACCTGTTCAAAGACCAGGTGATTTTTGCCAAAGACGACGTCCTGAAAAACGACGAAACACCTTACACTGTTTTTACTCCCTATAAGAATAAGTGGATTAGCAAATTACTGGAAAATCCGGTTACGATTCAGCCGGATCTGCTGCCTGACCGTTTTGCGGGACTTTCATTTCCTTTTCCTTCTTTGGTGCAATTGGGTTTCAATCGTTCTTTGGTGAAAGTCCCGGATTACAATATAGACAACCTGGACAATTACCGCAGAGTCCGGGATTATCCGGCACTGGACGGAACCAGTCATTTGTCCGTTCACCTTCGGTTTGGAACCGTGAGCATTCGCCGTGTAGTTAATCAAACGATTCACAACGAAACATTTTTGAATGAATTGATCTGGCGCGAATTCTTTATGCAGATCCTTTACCATTTTCCGAATGTGGTAGGATCCAATTTCCGGAAGAAATTCGACAACCTTTCCTGGATCAACCATCCGCAGGATTTTGAAAAATGGCAAACAGGCCGGACCGGTTATCCTTTGATTGATGCCGGCATGCGGGAACTAAACGCCACCGGTTACATGCACAACAGGGTCAGGATGATCGTAGCCGGATTCTTATGCAAGAACCTGCTCATTGACTGGCGTTGGGGAGAAGCATATTTTGCTCAAAAATTGCTGGATTACGAACTTGCCTCCAACAACGGCAACTGGCAATGGGCCGCCGGAACAGGCAGCGATGCCGTTCCCTATTTCAGAATATTCAACCCTGCCGAACAACTCCGCAAATACGACCCTCAAAAACTCTATGTCAGCAAATGGATCCCGGAACTGGGCACTCCGGACTATCCCGCCCCCATGGTCGATCTCAAAATGACCCGTGAACGATATGTACGACGTACACTTGATTCTTTTGCCTGATATTCAATGAAATGCCATTTTTCACCCCTGGGGGGTCGTTTTGCATAACATGCTGATAGTGAGCCAAAAGAACAAAAGGTACGACGTACACTTGATTCGTTTGCCTGACATTCAACGAAATACAATTTTGCACCCCCGGGGGGGCGTTTTGCATAACATGCTGATAGTGAGCCAAAAGAATCAAGTGTACAACGTACCATCATCGTTTTTGCCCTCAGGCCCGGTATGTCATTCAAGAAGTACTTCCTGTTTTGAGGAAGAACCGACAACATGGACCGTTTTATTTACGAAGCGGCAGATCTCCTTTACCATTACCTGATTTTGCTCAAAATGAAAGATCTGACGTTGGAAGACATTGAGAATGAGCTAAAATCCAGGAGTGTTAGTAGGTAAGAGAAAAAAAACTAAATTTGTGGTACGTCGTACACATTGTTCTTTTGCCTGATATTCAGTGAAATACAAATTTTCACCCCGGGGGGTCGTTTTACATAACATGCTGATAGTGAGCCAAAAGAACAATGTGTACGACGTACCTTAATCGCATAAGTATGGAAGCAATTGTAAAAATCTTCAAATCTTTGATAGAACCGACAATGGTCTTGTTGGTTTTGACTGTTTTACTCATCCTGAATGCCTGGATCTTCAAAAGATCAAAATCCACGGCTACAAACGGAAATATAACCAAAGGAGCTATAGCATTTTTGATAATTCTGATTGGAATGTTGGCGTTTGTTTTGGCACTACCCATTGATAAAACACTTAAAGGACAGATACTGAGTTTTTTGGGAATAATTATAAGTGCGACCATCGCTTTAAGTTCAACTACGGTATTGGGGAACCTTATTGCAGGCATCATGAACAATTCAATGAAGCGTTTCAGGAACGGGGATCTGATTAAAATCAATGATCTTCACGGCAGGGTAATCAAGAAAAGTATATTTCATACTGAAATCCAGCTGGAAGACAGCAACTTTATTACCATACCTAATATTTACATTGCTAACAATCCCGTAAAACTCACCCGTAAGGCGAATACGGTAATTTCCACTTCTGTTTCCCTGGGTTATGATATTTCCAGGGACAAGGTTGAAGATGCTTTGAGGGAAGCCGCTTTAACGACCGGATTGAAAGATCCCTATGTTTATATTACCAAATTAGGTGATTTTTCAGTCACTTATAAAATCCACGGGTTTCTGGATGACAGCAGCAAGTTTTTCAGTACCAGCTCATTATTGAATGCCTATGTGATGGACAAACTTCATGAAAAAAAAATTGAGATTGTTTCTCCTACATTCATGAACCAGAGACGTGTGGATGACAAGGAATACATCCCCCGGCAGGTCATCACAAAGGGAGAAACCAGTAAAGAATCTCCTGAAGACCTGATCTTTGACGAAGCCATAAAGTCCGAAAAGCTGCAAACCAAGAAAGATTTTTTAACAGAGCTGGCTGCCAAACAGGAAGCCCTGAAAGAACAACTCAAGAACTGCAAAAATCAGGAGGAAATGGAAACCATCAAATCCACCATCAAAAGAAATGAAGACCTGACTGCACGCATTGCCAAAAACATCCAGGAACAGGAAGAAAAAGAAAAAAACGCCAAAAAATAGCATATTCAAACTGTACTGCAGTAGATATATTTAAACCGTATGGGACATAAACACGATCACAGCAACGGCAACGGCAACAGCAACGGCAACGGCAACAGCAACAGCAACGGCAACAGCAACAGCAACAACAACGGCAACAACAACGGCAACAACAACAGCAACAACAGCCACAGCCCCGGCAGCAGCCACAGCCACAACCACAATATAAGGTTGGGTCATTCCAAAAGCTTTGCCATAGGCATAACGCTGAACGTGATCTTTGTGGCGGTAGAAGTCGTTTACGGTTTTATGGCCAATTCCTCGGCCCTTTTGGCAGATGCCGGACACAACGCCGGGGATGTGCTGGGATTGGTTTTTGCCTGGGCAGCGGCCTGGATGGCCACCATGAAACCCAAGGGCAAATACACTTACGGGTTGCGCAAGACCACAATACTGGTATCCATACTGAATGCCTTGCTTCTTTTTGCAGCCGTGGCTGTCATTGCCTGGGATGCTTTCAGAAAACTGAAAGATCCCCAACCGGTAGCCGGACCCCAGGTTATGCTGGTAGCCGGCATAGGGATTATCATAAATGCGTTTACGGCAATGCTTTTTTACAAAGGACAAAAGACAGATCTGAACATCAAAGGTGCTTTTCTACATATGGCAGCAGATGCAGGCGTTTCCCTGGGTGTGGTCATTGCCGGATTGCTCATTACCCTTACAGGTAAAACGTGGATAGACCCGGCCATAAGTTTTGTGATCATTGCCGTAATCCTGTGGGGCACATGGCGCTTGTTTTCCGAATCCGTTGACCTGGCCCTGGATGCTGTTCCCCGGCATATTAAAATTTCAAAAGTCAGGGAATTTCTACTTGACAAACAGGGCGTCACAAGCATACACGATCTGCACATCTGGGCCATGAGCACTACGCAGGTAGCCCTTACCGTGCACCTGGTCATGCCGGAAGGTGCTTCAGATAAATATATTAGTCAATTGCAAAAGGAACTTTCAGATACATTTGGGATAGGTCATTCAACTTTTCAGATTGAAAATAAAGACATGAGTAACGAATTTTTCGTATGTTAGTTCCCGTGAAATATTTTCTGATCCTTTTTTTGATGTGTCTGGCCGGATGTAATAACCGCCGGGAAACGCAGGTTCTGTTTGCCCCCGCACAACAGCAGCCGCAGCAGAAACAGGACCAGCAGCAGTCACACCAGCAGCCGCAGCAACCGCAGCAGCCGCAGCCGCAGGATGTTGCCTGTTACAGAATCCCGGCCCTGGTGACGGCGCCCAACGGCAATCTGATAGCGGTATGTGATCAACGTGTGCCATCGTGTGCAGACTTGAAGGGAAACAGGGATATCAATATTGTGATGCGTACCAGCGCGGATGACGGGGAAACCTGGTCGGATATGCAGACGATTGTGGATTATCCTGAAGGCCAATCTGCTTCGGATCCATCTTTGATCACAGACCGGATTACAGGCACAATTTTCTTGTTTTTCAACTACATGGATCATGACCGGGGAAAAGATATTTATTACCTGAGGGTGACAAAAAGTCCCGATAACGGCAAGACCTGGAGTACTCCGGAAGACATTACCCATCAGATCACCAAACCGGACTGGCACCGGGACTTTCAATTCATAACATCCGGAAGAGGCATGCAGACCCGCAGCGGAAAACTGGTTCATACGCTTGTAAACCTGCAAAAGGGCCTGTATCTTTTTGGGAGCGACGATCACGGTCAGAGCTGGTGCCTGTTGGATGTGCCGCTGAAGCCCGGGGATGAATCCAAGGTCATAGAACTTGACGATGGCACCTGGATGGTCAACAGCCGGGTGAACGGGGCAGGTCACCGTTACGTGCATCTCTCTGCCGACCGGGGAAAGACTTGGATAACACATGCCGAGGCGGGTCTTGCAGACCCGGGATGCAACGCGAGTCTGATCCGGGAGGGGAAGGTGCTGTTTTTTGCCAACCTCAACTGCACGGACCGGAGGGAGAACCTGACATTGAGGGTTAGCACGGACGGCGGAAAGTCCTGGGGCGCGGGGAAGACCGTGTGCGCGGGAAACTCGGCCTATTCCTCCATGACTTTTATCCCCGGGAAGGGGATTGGGCTGTTGTATGAAAGAAATAATTACCGGGAAATTGTATTCACCCGGATCAACCCATAACGAATAACCTGAATTACAATGAAAAAGAAACTGATTCTGTTAACTCTTATTGCCATTCTTGTTGGTGAATGGGGATTTTGTTGTACAACATTTGTATTAAAAGGTCCTGATGGTAAAATCACTTTTGGCAGGAATCTGGATTTCCCCGTGGGAGAAGGCCATATTCACATCAATTTCCGGAATATGGTAAAGACGACCTATATTGATGCACCCGAAAAGCCCATGACCTGGACATCAAAATACGGCAGCGTTACATTTAACCAGGCAGGGCGCGAGTTTCCCTACGGAGGGATGAACGAAGCCGGGCTGGTCATTGAGCAGATGTGGCTCCAGGAGGCCAGGTACCCGGATGCCGATGATCGTTATGGCATGAATGAACTGCAATGGATGCAATACCAGCTGGACAACTCGGCAAGCGTCCGGGAAGTGATTGACAGCGATTCACTGGTACGGATCACCTATATGCCTACTTCTTTTCTACATTTTCTGGTATCGGATGCATCGGGAGATGTGGCTGTCATAGAATACCTGGAAGGAAAAATAGTGGTGCACCGTGGTGCAGAACTGCCGCATACGGTGTTGGCCAACTGTACCTATGAAAATTCACTGGAGTATAAGGCCAGTAAGGAAAAGAAAGAAAATAAGAGTTTCAACGACTGGACTGAAAATTCTTCCGGACGGTTTGTGACAGCGGCAACAATGATTGAAGCCTACCTGGGTAAAGAGGACCGGATTGATTATTCGTATGATATATTGGAAAGCGTTTCCCAGCCGGGAGGTACCAAATGGAGTATTGTGTACGATGTAAGCAACAAAACGATTTATTACAAGTCTGAGCTCAATCCCGTAAGGCAGAAAATTGATATGAAGCGTATAGATTTTTCATGCAATGATCAGAGATTGTTCGTGCCTATGTCAGAATTGCTGGCTGAAGGACAGGGATTCAGGAACCTTACTTATGAAGACAACGTGAATATGTTCCGGACACTGAAGAACGGTGTTGATTTTTTGAAAGAAGCCGTTCCGGAAGAAGCCGTGGAAGGTTTTGCCCGGTATTTTGAAAGTATACAATGTAAATAAAACAAAACAGTCATGAACAAGGAAGAATTCAAAGCAAGAGCAAATCAGCGGATAGACGAGATATCTGCCAAGATCAATGAGTTGAAAGCAGACAAGGAAGCTGTAAAAGAAGACATGAAAGAGAAATACCAGGAATCCATCAGAGAATTGGAAGCCCTAAAAAAGGATCTTCAGGCAAAGTACAAAGATCTCACGAATGCTGCCGATGATAGATGGGAGGAGGTCAGGGACGCTTTTTCAGACGCATCGGATTCCTTTAAAGAAGGCTGGTCAAAGATCAGATCCTTGTTCTAGATGACCGTTGTAGATCTCGACATTTTGTTCCCGGATCCTTTTAATGTTTTCTTGGGATATGTTTTTATCCGTTATCAGGCCGTCTACCAATGATATAAATCCCAGGTTGGCAAAAGCGCTCACGCCTATCTTTGATGAATCGGCTACAAGATACACTTTGTCGGCAGATTTTATCATTGCCGATTTTACAAGCAGGTCACTCAGGCTGGGATAAGTCAGCCGCATATCCGACGATATTCCGGCGGTAGCCAGGAATAATTTATTCACATGTATTTCCTTTAAAGAATCGGCGGCCATCTTCCCTGTAAGGGAAAGGGTGGGGGCTTTGAATTCGCCTCCTGTCATGATCAGGTTGATATTTGGATTTTCTCCCACGATCAATGCAATGTTCAGGGCGTTTGTAATTACGGTCAGGTTTTTGAAACGGCCCAGCAGTTTTGCGATTTCCGTAGTCGTGGAACCGGAATCCAGTATTATGCTGTCCCCTTCATTAATAAAGGTAATGGCTTTATTTGCGATTTCTATCTTTTCTTCCAGGTGTGTCTGGTTGAATACCTGTCCGGATTTGACAAAATTACCTATGTCTTTTAGAAAGGCACCTCCGTGTTCTCTTTGAATATAACCCATGTTCTCCAGGATCTCAAGGTCCTGACGAATAGTTACTCCGGTAACTTTAAATATCTTACTGAGATCGTGCACTTTTGCATGTCCGTCTTCCCGGATCAGATCCAGGATTTCTAACCTTCGTCTGTTTAGCGTCATGAATAACTTATAAGAGTTCGATAAATGATTCGCAAAGTTAATCGAATTTTCAGGAGAAAAGAAATTAATGTAAACTTTTAAAATATTTCCTTTTCTTTCTATTTGCTCTATCATCTTGTCTTTCACTTCTAAATAATGACAAAAACAAAAATAAAGATTAAAAAAACTTTCTTTTTCTTTCGTTTAGCTTTGAATTTATGTTTTTATTTCTTTTATTTGTGAAAACTATGTACCTGTATAGATGAAAGTAAAAGAATTAGAATTGCGATCCGAAATCAATCGCAAACGTTTAATTGAAGTTGCTTGCATAGCCAAAGCAGCCCATCTTGGAGGAGATCTCTCATCACTCAACATGTTGACTGTGTTGTATCATAAAATTATGAATGTGGATCCTAATAATCCGCATGACCCTGCACGGGACAGGTTTGTACTGAGCAAAGGTCACTGTGTGGAAGCCTTGTACGTAACACTTGAATCTAAACGATATTTTCCGAGTGAATTAACGAATACTTTAGGAAAATTTGGCTCTGTTCTTGCTGGACATCCCACAAATGATGTTCCCGGTATAGAAGTTAATACGGGTTCTCTGGGTCATGGATTGTCACTGGGTGTGGGCATGGCTCTTTCAGCAAAAATGGATAGGTCTTCTTATAAAACATATGTATTGATGGGGGACGGGGAGCAGGGTGAAGGTTCTGTTTACGAGGCTGCAATGGCAGCAAATCATTATAAATTAGACAACTTGGTAGCCATTATTGACCGTAATGATCTGCAGATAAGCGGAAATACAGAAGATATTATGGCTTTGGAAAATATGCAAAAAAGATGGTTGGCGTTAGGGTGGGATGTAAGCGAGCTTAACGGAGATAGTATTGAAGATATTGTGAACGCTTTTGAGCAAATCGACTACACCAACAACAAGCCTCATTTATTGATTTCGCATACAACTAAAGGGAAAGGGGTCTCTTATATGGAAGGCTTGTACCAGTGGCATCACAAAATACCTGACTCTAATAAATGCCAACAGGCTTTGGAGGAGATCTCAACAAGAATAAATAAATTAGTTTATTGATATGATCGCTTGTAGAAAAAGCTTTACAGAAACACTTTTATCATTAGCGCGTGAAGATCGTGACATTGTTGCTGTTACTACCGATGCACGTGGTTCTGTAACCTTGGATGAATTTGCCAAAGAACTTCCTGAACAATTTGTTGAATGTGGCATTGCCGAGCAGAATGCAGTGGGTATTTCTGCCGGGTTGGCCCATAGCGGGAAAAAAGTCTTTGTTTGCGGTCCTGCCTGTTTTTATGTAACACGCAGCCTGGAACAAATAAAAGTAGATGTAGCTTACAGCAAGAATAATGTTAAAATTTTTGGAGTAAGCGGGGGTGTAGCTTACGGGGCGTTGGGGAGCACACATCATAGCTTGCACGATATTGCTGTATTGCGCACTTTTCCCGGTATGACCATCATACTGCCGAGTGATGCCCGTCAGACAAAAAAAATAGCTCAAATGTTGGTTGACTATCCACATCCTGCTTATGTAAGGGTTGGCCGGGCTCCCGTTCCTGTTATTTATGAGAACGATGATTTTGAGTTTGCTATTGGAAAAGCAAATGTACTCCTGGAAGGTAATGACATCACTTTAATAGGTACAGGTGAAACAGTATACCATGCTTATAAAGCCGGCAAAATGCTTCACGACAAAGGGATAAAAGCACGTGTGCTCGATATGGCTTCAATCAAACCATATGATAAAGATGCTATTGTAAAAGCTGCCAAAGAAACGGGCAGAATAATAACAGTTGAAGAACACAGCCAGTTTGGAGGGTTGGGTAGCCTTGTTACAGAAACGCTATCTGAATCGCCTGTACCGGTTAAAATTATCGGGATTCCCGATGAACATGCAATCAATGGGAAATCTCCAGAAATATTTGCCTACTACGGATTGGATTACAAAGGAATATTCAACTCAGCCATTGATTTTTTAAAAAAACCGTCAGCCGAAAAATAAAATATATGAAGAAAAACAAAATCATAGCAGTAGATCAGAGTACTTCGGCAACAAAGGCTATGCTTTTCTCCGAAGATTTTCAGCTTGTCTGCAGGAGTAATGTGCCTCATAAACAATACTATCCTAAAACAGGGTGGGTGGAACACGATCCATTGGAAATTTATGATAACGTTTTAGTAGCGATTCATGACCTTTTTGAAAAAAATCAAATAACACAGGAAGATCAATATTCTTTGTGCATTACCAATCAACGTGAAACAGTAGTTGTTTGGAATAAGGTGACGGGGAATCCTGTATGCAATGCCGTAGTATGGCAGGATCTCAGGGGAGATAGCATTTGCAAAGATTTGGTAGCAAACGGTTTTTCAAAATCAGTGAAAGAAAAATCCGGACTGATCATTGATCCTTACTTTTCGGCGAGCGGAGTCAAATGGATTTTAGACAACGTAGAAGGTGCACGCAAGGCTGCTGAACAAGGAGATTTATTAATGGGAACCATTGATTCCTGGCTCATATGGAAACTTACTGAAGGTCAAGTTCATGCTACTGATCACACCAATGCTTCCAGAACATTATTGTTCAATATTCATAAACTGGCATGGGATGAAGATTTGCTGGCCTTGTTTACGATACCGGCATCTATGTTGCCAAAGATTTTGCCGTGTGATTCTGTTTTTGGAGAGACAACGGTTAACAATTTGTTTCACGAACCAATATTGATTGCCGGTGTTATTGGTGATTCGCACGGAGCCTTAGCGGGACAGATGTGTTTTGAGGAAGGCCTTGGAAAAACGACTTATGGAACCGGATCTTCTGTAATGGTTAATATTGGCGAAAATGCTGCACCGGCTCCCGAAGGATTGGTAACCTCTATCGGTTTTTCTGCTTTGGGAAAAGTTTTTTATGCTTTTGAAGGGAACATTCACAGTACCGGGGCTACTGTCAAATGGGTGAAAGAAAATCTGGGTCTTATTTCTTCAACAGATGAAATTGAGGCACTGGCATCTTCAGTCTCAGATAATCAGGGCGTATATTTTGTGCCTGCCTTTTCAGGCCTTGGAGCTCCCTGGTGGCAATCCAGTGTCAAAGCGGCTGTTTTTGGATTGAGTTTTAGTGTGGAAAAAGAACATATTCTAAGAGCTGTACTTGAATCTATCGCTTACCAGGTGAACGACCTGATCCGGGCAATGACACAGCAGGCAAAAATATCCTTAAAAGAGTTACGTGTTGACGGTGGCCCTACCAAAAACAGGCTTCTTATGCAGTTTCAGGCAGATCTGTTAAGGGTCCCCGTGAATTGTTCCAATATTGAAGAAGCCTCTGCGCTGGGTGCAGTGATCATGAACGGTTTTGCCAGAAAGGTCCGTACCGGCTTTAAAGAAGTCTCTGCATTACGAGGTGAGACAAGATCGTATGCACCTGTAGCTGATGAAAAAAGCATGACCTTGGTATATGAAGGATGGCTCAAAGCTGTAAAACAATTAATAAAATAATAAATATCAATTAAATCTAATAATGAAAAATATGGACATGAAAAAGAAAATGTGTTTTGGTGTTATCATAGGAACACGGGCATACTTCAATTCTGAGCTGGCACGTGACGTTCGTAAGCAATTGCTGAAAACACTGACAGATCAGGGATATGATTATGTCATTCTGCCCGAAGATGCAACTGTTACAGGAAGCAGCAGCATTGAAACACGAGAAGACGGGCTGAAATGTGCCGATCTCTTTAAAAAGAACAGGGATCGTATTGACGGCATCATTGTGTCTTTACCGAATTTTGGTTTTGAGATAGGGATAATCAATGCCATTAGTGTCGCCGATCTTCGGGTTCCCGTTCTTGTTCAGGCTTGTGATGATGAAAATGATAAGGTAGACCTGGACAGCCGGAGGGATGCTTTTTGCGGAAAAATATCGGTTTGCAACAATTTGTATCAGTTTGGAATACCCTTTACAGATACCACCTTGCATACCTATTCAATTTACTCGGATTTGTTGGCAAAAGACATCAACCGTTTTGCAGCTGTTTGCCGGGTTGTTAAAGGACTCGGACATGCCAGGATAGGTGCTATTGGAGCACGCCCTGCAGGTTTTCAAACAGTACGTGCAAGTGAAAAAATTTTACAGGCTTCAGGGATTACTGTAGTCCCTGTGGATTTGTCAGAGATCATTGAAGATGCCAGGAAGATAGATGACAATGATCCTTTGTTGATCAAAAAACTGGAAGAAATAAAAGAATACGCCAATGTGCCTAAGGATTTTGATGATAAATTGATGATCCAGGCAAAATTCGGTTTGACTGTAGAAAACTGGATTGAAGCAAACGATATTGATGCCGTAGCTATTCAATGCTGGGATTCATTGGAAAAAAATTATGGCTGTGCTGCTTGTATTACAATGAGTATGCTGGGAGAAAAATTAATCCCTGCTGCCTGTGAGGTAGATATTGCCGGGGCCATTGCTATGTACGCTCTCACTTTAGCTTCCGGTAAACCATCCGCATTGCTGGATTGGAATAACAATTTCGCAGAAGATCGTGATAAATGCGTTTGTACACATTGCGGAAACTTCCCGAGATCATTTGTTATGAATGATGTTGCACTGGGAACCCTGGGAGTACTTGGAAGGACCCTGGGTAAGGTAAATACTTTTGGAGCTGTGTATGCTAAAGTACAACAAGGAGATATGACTTACTTCCGGATATCGACAGATGATCCTAAGGGATGTGTGAAATCATACCTGGGTAAAGGCGTTATTACGGATGATCCTTATGGAATGGACGGGTGTATTGCTGTAACTAAAGTCGACAATCTCCAAAAATTGATGAAATATATCTGCAAAAACGGCTTCGAACATCACGTGGCCATGTGCCGCGGTAATGTAACGGAGATTCTTCAGGAAGCGATAGAAAATTATTTGGGCTGGAACATTTATGTACATGAATAATGTTTAATGATAAGCACTTATGATAACAACTAATAATTTTTTACTTGCCATTCTCTGCTACGTCTACTGCTGTATTTGCTGGGGCTCATGGGCTAATACTCAAAAATTGGTGGCCAGGAAGAAATGGAGCTTTGAACTGTTTTACTGGGATCTTACCATAGGCTTATTTGTAACTGCGTTGATAGCTGCTCTTACATTGGGAAGTCTGGGTAAAGAAGGTCAGACATTTTTTCAGGATCTGGCAGCTATGGATTGGTCAAGTATCAAATATGCAGTCCTGGGAGGTGTGGTTTGGAATTTCGGTAATATTTTCCTGACTGCAGCAATTGCCGTTGCGGGTATGTCAATAGGATTTCCCATTGGGGGAGGACTGGCCTGGATAGGTGGTATAGTATTCAACTATTTGCTCGTGATTTTGGCCGGTAAGATCTATCCGGGGAATCAGCTGTTATTATGGATTGGCGTACTGGTCATCGTCGTAGCCATATTTGTTTGTGCAAGATTGTATAAAAAGGTATCAGGCAGTCAGTCCGTAGATCCGAAAAAAGGCATTTTGCTGGCGATAGTGGCCGGTTTGGCAATTATGTTCTTTTATGGTCTGGTTGTCAAATCCATAGATCCTCAATATGTTGCCGGAGGAACGGGAACACTAAGTCCTTATTCGGGTGTATTTTTCTTTGCTGTAGGTATACTCATAAGCACACCTGTTTTCAATACTATTGCGATGAAGCATCCTGTTCAGGGTGAAAGGGTTACAATGAAAGAATATTTTTCGGGTGATGCCCGTACTCATCTCATTGGCATCCTGGGAGGAGTGATCTGGATGAGTGGTATGGCAATAAGCTTCATGGGTGCCGGCGCTGCCAATCCGGCCATTTCTTATGCCTTGAGCAATGCAGCCCCGGTAGTCGCCATGATATGGGGCGTATTTATCTGGAAAGAATTTAAGAACGCACCGAAAGGAACAGGAAAACTTATCGCCTCTATGTTTCTGTTATTTATAGTTGGTCTGGTGCTCATAACAATGTCAAATTAAGATCATATATAAACTCATTACCTATTAATCTTCAAATCAATGAAAAAAACTGTGATACAAAACAAAATGAAGAGTCTGTTGGCAATGGTGCTGCTGTTTTTTGCATGCATCCCTGCTGCGCTGGCTCAGGAAACGTTCAATGTGTCCGGAACAATCATCAATGAACAAAATGAACCGATGATTGGGGTATATGTACTGGAAAAAGGGACTACAAACGGCACCTCCAGTGACATAGACGGACACTATACTTTGACGGTCCGTGAAAATGCAACGTTGGTATTTTCATATATCGGGTATGTGGTTCAGGAACGACTTGTAACTGTATCCGTAATAGATGTAACTTTAAGGGAAGATGCGCAGGCTTTGGATGAAGTGGTTGTTATCGGATACGGTGTTCAGAAAAAAAGTGACCTAACCGGTGCGATCTCACAAGTAAAATCTGACGACCTTGAAAACAGGAGTATTACTACAGTGGAAGACGGTCTTCTTGGGAAAACCGCCGGAGTCCAGGTGGTAACTACATCAGGTGCTCCGGGAGCACAATCTTCTATCCGGATCCGTGGTTACAGCTCTAACTCTGATTCCACACCTCTTTATATTGTGGACGGTCTCCGTACCAGCAATATTGCATATCTGGATCCGTCTGATATTGAGTCGATTGAAATACTAAAGGACGCTGCATCTGCAGCTATTTACGGAGCGCAGGCCGGTAACGGTGTCATACTTATAAGCACCAAGAAAGCGACAGAGGGTGTAACACGTATTAACTACGATATGCAATATTCCATACAACAAGTTGCCCGTATACCTGAGGTTCTTAATGCAGAGGAGTTTATACAATATGCTGTTACTGAAGGTGGTTTAATATCACAATCACGCATCAATCAATTTTATGATGGTACTACAGATACTGATTGGGCAAATGTGGCTTTTGAAAACGGAGCTATGCAGCGTCACAACCTTAGTTTGCAGGGAGCAAATAAAAGCGGTTCCATTTTCGCCTCTCTTTCTTACCTGAATAACGACGGTCCCATTATAGGGAAACAAGACGTACATGACCGTATCACCGGTACCATAAACGCAGATTACAACATTAAGCCCTGGTTGAAATTTTCGACAAACAACAACTTTGCGAAATTTAAGACGACAAGGGTTCGTGAAGGCGGCATGTATTCCATGCTCGGTTCAGTTATGCAAATGGACCCTCTTACGCCGGTTGTTTATTCAAAAGATAATGTGCCTGCCCACATTCAGGCTCTCATAGATATGGGACATGCATTTCTAACGGATGAAAACGGGGACTACTATTCTATGTCTCCTTTCCAGGAAACCAATAACGTAAATCCCTATATTATGAGGGACGGATACCAGCAACAAAGCGAAGGGTTCAATTTCCGCGGAGCTTCAGCATTAGATATCTCTCCCTGGAAAACCATTACTTTTACTTCTCGTCTGGGATATGATTTTACCAGTTTCACTTCTTACAACCTACAATGGCCTCATACAGTTAACACAGATACTAACTATGATTATGTCACTATCTCTGCAAGTAATAATGACAACAAATACTGGCAGTGGGAGAACTTTGTTAACTACAATGAAACCTTTAAAGAAAAACACAACGTTAGCGCAATGATAGGGACTTCATTTTCCAGTAGAACTACCTTTGGGGTAACGGGTTCAGTAAGCGGATCCAGTTCATCCAACATCGGTATCAGTAAACTTGACCGCAATTATGCATATTTTGCCAATGCTACAGGCACGGCTACAAAACAGGTAACAGGCGGCGAAAAACGCGTCTATGCAGATCTGGCTTACTTTGGACGTCTGGCTTATAACTACGACAACAAGTATTTCATACAGGCATCATTCCGTGCCGATGCAGCAGACTTGTCCATTCTTCCTATGCAAAAAAGGTGGGGCTATTTTCCTTCTGCTTCAGCAGGGTGGACCATTTCCCGTGAAAATTTCTTCAAGAACATGAACCTCGGCTGGATTTCCCATCTCAAAATTCGTGGTAGCTGGGGACAGAACGGTTCAATATCCGGACTCGGTGACTATATGTATTCTTCAACAATTACTACAGATGTGATGTATCCCTTCACAGAATCTACCTATCAGGTTGGATCCAGACCTTCATCAACAGGTAATTACAATCTTCAGTGGGAAACATCTGAACAACTTGACTTTGGTCTTGACCTGCGTATGTTTAAAGACAGACTTGCATTCAGTGTAGACTGGTACAAGAAAGAAACCAAGGACCTTATTATGACTTCAGTAATCTCTTCGGCTGTTGTGGGTAATACCATATCTCCTCTCAACGCCGGAAATGTTGTCAATCAGGGATTTGAATTTGACCTGAGTTGGAAGGATAAGATTGGGGACTTCGCATATGCATTAAGTGGGAATTTCTCTACACTTAAAAATGAAGTGACCTATATCTATCCAACACTCAGCCGTGTTGCCGGTAACAGTGGTGGTTCGGGTGTGACGTGTTATTTTGAAAATGGATATCCAATATGGTATATGAGAGGGTATGAATACCTTGGCGTTGATCCTTCTGACGGGTCTCCTATTTTCAACGACTTGAACGATGACGGACTAATTAATGATTCCGATAAAACAATGCTTGGATCGGCAATTCCCGATATAACTTACGGTTTTACGCTGAATTTAAGTTATAAGGGATTTGACCTTGTAGTTTTTGCTAATGGCACTTACGGAAACGACATTTGCTATGCAGTTCCCCGTTCTACCCGTATTCAGGCAAACACCCTGAAATATTTCTATGACAGACGCTGGACAACACCTGGACAGAATGCAGAATATATTGCATCCTCACTTCCCGATTATGCCAATTATGTCCAGAGTTCTGCGCTGGTATTTGACGGCTCATACTTTAAGATCAAGCAGATCCAGCTTGGTTACACAGTTCCGAAAGGACTCCTTGATAAGACAAGAATTTTCAACAGGGCAAGAGTTTATGTTTCCCTGGATGATTTCTTTGTTTTCACAGAGTATCCCGGTTTCGATCCTGAAGTATCTATGAGCGGGAATGGTCTTGGACTTGATTATGGTCAGTATCCAACAACAAGACGAGCTACTATCGGTATTAATTTATCATTCTAATCCTTAATTTACTAAAGTAATGAAACTTAAATATATATCATTTATTCTTGCTGTCGGCGCTCTTGCTTTCGCCTCATGCGAAGATAAGCTCGACATCCCACAACATAGCGTCTCGGCCATTGATTCATACTATCAGATAGATAGTGAGGCTGAAGAGGGAATTGTAGCGTGCTACACTGCACTCAGAACACTCCACACCGGTTTTGGAGGTCTGCAGGATTTGGGGAACCTCCTTTCCGACGATGTCTGGACTGGCGGTGGGAACCACTACGACGGTGTTTATTACAGACTGAACGACTACATTTTTGATGCCGCATATGGAAGTATCAGCTTTTTATATAACAACCTGTACGTCCTGGTGTACCGTTCTAATGTAGTTGTTGAAAATGTTACCGGGGAAAGCGAAGTTATGAAAAGGGCTGTTGCAGAAGCTAAAGTTTTTAGAGCATATGCGTATTTCTATCTTACCACGTTATGGGGAACTCCCCCACTGGTGGATCATACATTGGAAGAAAGCGAATACATGCAACCTAATGGTGTCACTGCCGATCTTTGGGCTTTTATTGAAAAAGATCTTACTGAAGCTATCAACAGTGGTGCACTTACGCAGAAAGCCAGCAAAAGTGACGTAACATACCGTGTAACAAAACAATTTGCCCAGGCTCTTCTGGGGAAGGCTTTCCTCTTCCAAAAGAAATATTCAGAAGCAGCCACGATGCTCGATAATGTGATCAAATCCAATCTTTATGGTCTTAACCCGGATCTGAGTAATATTGGAACACCTTTAGGAGGGATGACTGAAGAATCCCTTTTTGAGGTACATTGTCTCAATGACAGATCGCAGAGTGGAGCCAATAATAATTTTAAATGGACTTTTATGGGTCTCAGAGGTGAAAAATACAGCTACACATCAGACTCTCCTTTTGCCTCTTCAACTTTTGGATTTGTGAATCCGACCAAAGACCTGTACGATGCTTTTGTATCTGTAGAAGGAGTTAACGGTTATCGTTTGAATAATACCATTGTTACACGTGAACAAATGATCAATCAATACGGGACTACCAATATTATGGAGATCACGGATAACGAAGGTTATTGGAATTTCAAATACAGAATTCTCAGATCTATCTGGGCCGGCTATTTCTATGCCAATAATACACGGGTTATGAAATACAATGAGGTTCTTCTTCTTGCCGCCGAAGCGCATTTACAAAGCGGTAATGCATCAAAGGCCACCGAGTATATTAACCAGATCCGTGCCCGTGCTCAGGCGCCTGCCGTTACCGGGACTGTAACCATGGATCAGGTCAAGACCGAATCGCGTCTGGAACTTTGCTTTGAAGGTCAGCGTTTTGAAAATCTCATCCGCTGGGGTGATGCCGCATCCATTTTAGCAACAAACGGACAAAGGAATCCGGCTCTCCAAACCGATGGAAGTGTCACCTGGACATCTTACAACGATCCTTCCGAATGTGGTTTTAAGGTTGGTAAACATGAACTTCTTCCTTTCCCTGAAACCGAAATGAGTGTAAATCCCAATATGGTTCAGAACCCAAATTGGTAAACGATGAGGAGACTAAACCCTGTGTTTTTTGTATTCGCATCCGTCGCCTCTTCTATATTGCTTTCCGGATGTACCGCGAAAGTTCCGGAGCAAAAGCAGGATCCAAAAGCACGTGTTATTGTCACGTGTGATCCGGAATTGGACGATAACAATTCAATGATCCGTTTCCTGCTCTTTGCCACTGATTTTGACATAGAAGGTATTGTCCTTACCAGCAGTCAGTTTCATTGGAAGGGCGACGGAAAGGGTACTACCCAGTTCGTACCAGGAGCTGAATACGACAGGGGAGATGTACATCTTGGTCCTCAGACAGAATGGAGATGGTATGAACCGTTTATGGATAAACTCCTGGTTGCTTATGAGGAATCCTATCCCAATTTAAAGGTTCATGATGACCGGTATCCTACTCCTGAATATATCAAGTCTGTTACGAAAATTGGCAATATTTACTTTCAGGGAGACTATAGTTACGATTCTGAAGGATCGCTTCTGATAAAAGAAGTGCTTCTGGATGATGAACCGGGGCCTGTATTCGTCCAGGCATGGGGAGGCGCCAGTTCTATAGCTGCTGCACTACGTTCTATAGCCGATGACTACGAAAACACCCCTGAGTGGGATTCAATTTACAGGAAAGTTTCCGGGAAAATGGTATTCTGCGGAGGTGACCAGGATAATGCCCTTAACGGATACATCAGGATCAAATGGCCGGATATTAACATCCAGTCAACCCGCGGAAGTTTCATGCCTATCGCATACAACGGGCAAAGAAGACTTCCGGAAGATCTGAAATTCTACTTTGAACCACAATGGGTTGCACAAAACCTTTGTATTGGTCCTTTTGGATCACTACAAAGGGTTTGGGGCGATGGCGTACAGTATTCCGAAGGTGATATTTACGATTATTTTTGGGAAGCAGACAAAACTGCAGAACAGCTTAGGGCAAAAGGATATGTTGTCTGGAGCCAGGTGGAACAGAAAGGCTCTTTTCTTGCCGAGGGAGACAGTGGATGTTTCCTGAACCATATAGATAACGGTTTGCGTACCTGGCAGGATGAGTCGTGGGGAGGTTGGAGCGGAAGAAGACATCCTTCAGATCCTGTCCGGGTTATGACATTAGGTTCCGGATCTGCCAATGCCGATGGCATGGAGGTTCTGAGAAGGAGAATGACTCCTGATCCGGTACTTCCTAACTTTTTTCCGGAAGCAATGGACCAACTTGCAGCCCGTTTTCATTGGACGACCACTTCTGATTATAAAGCTGTAAATCATTATCCCGTAATTAACGGACCACAGGAAATTTCCGCTACCCCGGGTCAGACTGTTGTATTGAATGCGGAAGTGGGTGATCCGGACGGAGATGTTCTGGATCTCAAATGGTGGCATTTCAAGGTCGGCACTTACCCCGGCGATTGTTCAGTAGATGAAAGCTCATCTCCAAAGACAACTTTTACCGTACCATCAGATGCCCGGCCGGGACAGACCATACACCTTATCCTGGAGGCAAATGACCATGGAACACCCAACCTTAAGAGATATCTTAGGACCATTGTTATTGTTAACTAAGCCAATCTTATGAAATATAAACACATAATAATATTCTTACTAACAGCGGTAGTGTTGAATACAGGTTGTTCAGGATCTGCAAATAATGCAGAACTGAAACCTCGTACTATCGTTACCTGTGATCCTGAACTGGATGATAACAATTCCATGGTACGCTTTATCCTGCATGCCACTGATTTTCAGATTGACGGTCTGGTTTACACCAGTAGCCGCTTTCACTGGAGAGGTGACGGAAAAGGGACCACTCAGTTTATTGAAGGAAGTGAATATGCCCAACTTGGACTGGGGCCTCAAACCTCGTGGAGATGGTCTCAGGATGAAAGGTTCATTCACGATATTTTGGATGCCTATGAAGCCTGTTATGACAACCTGAAGGTTCATGATCCGGAGTATCCTGCTCCCGAGTATCTCAGATCAGTTACCGTATACGGAAACTGTGATTTTGAAGGAGATTATTCTGAAGATACAGATGGGTCCAACCTGATAAAGAAAAATATTCTGGACGATAAACCCGGTCCGCTTTTTCTCCAGGCTTGGGGAGGGTCGTCTTCCATAGCGGCAGCGCTACGATCTATTGAAGATGATTACAAAAACACGCTTCAATGGGATGAGATATACAAAAAGGTATGTGACAAAATTGTACTTTGCCTTTCAGGAGATCAGGACAATGCATACAACAGTTATATAGCTGTTAACTGGCCGGATGCATACGTACAGAGCGTACGCGGCGGAATGGGCCGGTATGACAACAGTTCCTACCAGTACCTTACATCACCTGAATGGACAGCTGAAAATCTGCGTTTAGGCCCAATAGGTGAACTGGTCAGATGTTGGGGGGACGGTAAGCAAATGGTGCCAGGAGATATTATGGATGTTATGGGTCCCTACAAAGGGGAATCTGTTGAGGAGCTGGCAAGAATGGGCTACATCATGTGGACGCGGCCACAACCTCTAGGTACACTATATGGAGACGGTGACAGCGGTTGCTATTTCAACCTTATAGGCAATGGACTACGTGCATGGCAGGATCCTTCCTGGGGTGGATGGGCTGGTAGATGGGATCCCAAATCGGGTGCTCCAAGATCAGGCCATCCCGGTTATATGTCTACTGATATTATCGCTATGCATAACAGAACATTGGAAGCTGCCAGGACAGGATCGTCCGGTAGTGGCTTATCAATGTATAATTATTTGGGAGCCAGTAATGGAGAAGAAGAACATACATTTCCTAACATGTATCCTGAAAGAAATCTTTCGTGGGCAGCCAGGATGATATGGTCGGTAACCTCCAAATATGAAGATGCAAATCACTATCCTGTTCTTACCGGGCCGCTGAGCATCAAAGCAAAACCGGGTAGAACAATCTCGATCGACGCAACTGCCTTTGATCCTGATGGTGATCAAATGGATCTTAAATGGTGGTATTTCCCGGTTGGGTCCTATGAAGGGGCTCCGGCCGTAGATAATCCGGAAACTGCAAAAACAACATTCACGGTTCCCGCAGACGCCAAATCAGGTGAAACCATACATTTTGTACTGCAGGCCATTGACCATGGCACTCCGGCACTCACAAAATACCTGAGAACAATAATAACAGTTTTGTAGCCAACATAAAAAAACATCAAATGAAAAAAAACATAATTCTTACGGCCATTGGTCTTACAATAGCCATGTTCAGTGCTTCCGCACAACAAAATTTGTTTGTATCCCAAGATATACAGTCAGCGGTTGTAAATCCGGATAACACAGTTACATTTAAATTTATTGCTCCCAAGGCACATAAGGTACAAATTGCAGGTGATTTTGCAGAAGTAGTGGCAGAAAATCCCATTGGCGGAATGGTAGGGACCGGCCTGATTGATATGGAAGAAAAGGACGGGGTATGGGAACATACAACGAAACCTCTTCCCTCAGAACTTTACAGTTATATGTTCGTAGTAGACGGCATTGCAACCATTGACCCCAACAATCCGCATGTATATCGTGATTTTGGAACAATAAATAACGTCTTTTTAGTAGGCAACGGACAAGCGGATTATTATGCCGTAAAAGATGTTCCCCACGGAACTTTGTCAGCCCGCTGGTACCATTCAGACGGAATTGGGATAGAACGCCGGATGAATGTGTATACTCCTTATGGTTACGAGAACAATAAAAGTAAATATCCTGTCCTGTATCTTTTGCACGGAAGCGGCGGAGATGAAGATGAATGGGTCGTTTTCGGTCGCACATGCCAGATAATTGATAATCTTATAGCCCAGGGCAAAGCAGAACCTATGATCGTCGTGATGCCTAACGGACATGCCGATATGCAGGCCGCTCCGGGTGAAAGTCCTTTGGGGTATTACAAACCTTTTCATTTCAGAGATCCCGAGAACAAATTCGTTAAAAATTTTATGGAAATTGTGAACTTCATTGACAGCAATTACCGTACTATTAAAAAGAAAAATGGCCGTGCAGTTGCCGGTCTTTCCATGGGTGGCGGGCATACTGTCAACATTTCAAAAATGTATCGTAATACATTTGATTATATTGGTGTATTTTCTGCCGGTCTCTTTGGACGCGGAGGTGAACCTGATGCAGCAATTGAAGCTCAGTTCACCCAGCAGAAAAATGACGGGGTTAAGCTTTATTGGATCGGATGCGGAAAAGATGATTTTGTTTACCAATCCTGTGAAAACCTCCGAAAAGAACTGGATAAGGTTGGATTATCTTATACATATTATGAAAATGAAGGAGGGCATGTATGGAAGAATTGGAGGATTTACCTTTCCATCTTTGCCCCGAAACTTTTTAAGTAAAATATGAGAATTTTATTATCATTTGCTGTAATTGTGACTGCATCTCTTTTGTTTGCCGGGTGCAGTCCCGATAACGGCCCCAAACCTGAAAAGGTTCGCGTTATTGTTACTTGCGATCCCGAACTGGATGACAACAATTCCCTGATCAGGTATCTGCTGTTTTCAACAGATTTTGACACGGAAGGTCTCATTTATGCCAGTAGCCGTTTCCATTGGAAAGGAGACGGTAAAGGAACTACTCAATATATTCCTGGAAGGGAATATTCATCTCCCGGAAGGGACCTGGGGCCACAGACAAAATGGAGATGGGCCGAAGGCGAGCGTTTTATTGATGACATTGTAGAAGCTTACGAAAAGGTATACCAAAACCTCAAGGTTCATAATCCCGACTTTCCTGAACCAGGAGAATTCAAGTCAAAAATATTTGTGGGTAATGTTGAGTTTGAGGGCGATATTTCTCACGATACTCCTGGCTCGAACAGGATAAAAAAAGTGCTTCTGGACGACGATCCCAGGCCGGTATTCATCCAGATCTGGGGTGGCCCAAGCACTGCCGCGAGAGCTCTGAAATCCATCGAAGAGGAGTATCAAGGCACACCGGAATGGGAAAGCATTAAGACGAAAGTCTCGGCAAAAGCAAAGTTCTGCCTCTCCGGACAGCAGGATATGACTTATAAAGAGTATGTGCAACCTAACTGGCCAGACATTGAATCAATCATACTTAACGCAGGAGTCATTAGCCTTGGATATATGGCAAAGCGTGCTGTGGCCGATCCGGCAGATACACTTTATTTTTCTGCAGAATGGACTTTTGAAAATATCAGAAGCAAAGGCGTTTTGGGTGCGCTTTACCGTGTGTGGGGTGACGGGAAACATATGGCTCCCGGCGATTTTACAGATTATTTTGGTTTAAAAGGATATACCGGGGAGCAGCTTCGGGAAATGGGTTATTGGGTATGGACAGAACCTCAGTCCGAAGGCAATTTTATAAGTGAAGGTGACACACCAATGTATCTCAATTTGATAGATAACGGACTAAGGGCTTATGAAAGACAGGAGTACGGGGGATGGGCAGGGCGCAGAAAAGAACTTAGCCCGGAAGAGAAAGCTTCCGGATTTACCTCTCCGTTTGCCATGAGAACCATCAAAGACGAAGTCCTTCCCAATTTTTTACCTGCCATACAAAACAACTTTGCGTCTCGTATGAACTGGTCGGTTACTTCAAGATTTGAGGAAGCAAACCATGAACCTCTCATTGAAGGACCTCTTTGTATAAACGCTGCTGCAGGAAGTGCGGTTAAATTGAGATGTAAGGTCTCTGATCCGGATCAGGACCAATTATCTGTTCATTGGAAACAATTCAAGGTAGGGAGCTATAAGGGGGATATCACCTTTGAGAACCCTGCTAATGCTTCTACATCCGTTACCATTCCGTCCGATGCCTTGAGTGGAGATACCATCCATTTGGTACTTACTGCAACAGATAACCAAACGCCGTCCATGACGCGTTACCATAGAATAATAATAACTGTTAAATAATGATCGTTCTTGATAGATAGTTTTAGGTTAGATCCCGGTCATCAGGGGTGGGGCAGGTTGGTTATTACTACCCACCCTAATGATGATCATAAAAAAGAAAAATTGATATGAAATCATTACAAATTGCATTTGCTCTGCTCTTTACCTTTACAGGATTGTTTGCACAACGGAACGCCCCACGGATTATCTCTCCTGAAATTCAGGAAGACAACTCGGTTATTTTTCGTTTACTCGCACCTGAAGCTTCAAATGTAAAATTAAGAGGGACCATGTTCTCTGATTTTTCGGGTAAAGAGATGATAAAAAACGAAAAAGGTGTTTTTGAAATAAAAATTGACCCTCTTGAATCAGACATTTATGTATATACATTCAGTGTTGACGGTGTTACCACTTTGGATCCGTCCAACAATATTGTGGTACGTGACGGTTCTCATATAGAAAGCCGTCTTATGATACCCGGGGAGAAAGTTGATCTTTACGATGTAAAAGATGTTCCCCATGGCAGATTATCTGCTGTTTGGTATAAGGACAAAGTGTTGGGTATGACAAGAAGGTGTATGATATATACTCCTCCGGGCTATGATAATTCAAATGAAAAATATCCCGTTTTGTACCTTTTGCACGGGGCAGGAGGAGATGAAGAAGCATGGATCAGCAGGGGGCGAGCCAATTATATTCTGGATAACTTAATAGCTTTGGGAAAAGCCGAGCCAATGATCGTAGTGATCTTCAATGGCAATGTACTGGCTACATCAGCCCCGGGAGAAACACCCCTGGCCTTGCGTATTGAACAGAATAATGCTACCATGGCTACCCCTGGAGCAATGGTAGGAGAAAAAATGCCTGCTAGTATTGTAGAAGTACTGGTCCCTTTTGTTGAGGCAAATTTCAGGGTCAAAACCAACCGTGAAAACCGGGCACTGGCAGGTCTTTCAATGGGTGGATACCAAACCCAGAAAACAACAAATCTTTATCCTGATATGTTCAATTACATAGGGGTTATGAGTATGGGGCATTACGGACAATTCGGGAATTACAACAAAGAAGAACACGTTGCACAGTTGAAAGCCCTGGAAAAGGCAGATCCTGCATTGTACTGGATAGGGTGCGGAAAAACAGACTTCCTGTATCAAAGTGTACTGGAACTGCTCAAACTATATGATGAAATAGGGTTCAGCCATATTTACAGGGAAAGCGAAGGAGGACACTCCTGGAACAACTGGAGGCTTTATTTATCTGAATTTGCTCCCATGTTGTTTAAGGAGAAATAGTAACAGCGCTTCTGTTACAGGATGCAGGGGGTGACAAAAATTTGACTAACTTGCAAATAAATACACCCCAAAATGAAACGTTTTTTTCTCCCAATTCTGCTGTTATTAATTGCAGTCGGCTGTTCAAGACAACGGCCGGCTGTAACTTTTTCTAATCCTTTGGATCTGAGTTACCGGTTTGCTTTGGATGAGCCTTCGCGCCGCGAGGCTGCAGATCCGTCAATGGTTTGTTTCAGGGATACATACTATCTTTTTGCCTCAAAATCCGGAGGTTATTGGTACTCTGATGATCTGAACGGTTGGCGTTTTGTTGAAACAAACCAGATACCTACAGAAGAGTATGCACCCACGGCTATAGCCATTGGTGATACGTTGTTTTTCCTGGCTTCTTCAAATGAAAAAAGCACCATTTATAAAAGTTCCGATCCGCTTTCCGGTCAATGGGAAGTAGCTGTGGAAGCACTTGAGATTCCGGTATGGGACCCTGCCTTTTTTATGGATGATGACCACAGGTTGTACTTATACTGGGGATGCTCCGACCAAAGACCTCTTTATGGGGTGGAGATGGACTATCGCAACGGGTTCGCTTTTGCAGGTGAAATTAAAGAATTGATTCACGCGAATCCGGCTGAAAACGGTTGGGAAGTACCCGGTGATTACAACAAGCTGGTAGATATCAGCCCTTGGATTGAGGGCGCCTGGGTTACAAAACACAACGGGAAATATTACCTGCAATATGCCGGTCCGGGTACCGAATACAAGAGCTATGCAGATGCAGTTTACAATGCGGAAGATCCCCTGGGGCCTTTTGTGTTGCAAAAGCATAATCCGGCCATGTATAAGCCGGAAGGATTTGCTGCAGGTGCCGGACACGGCAGTTCTTTTACCGATCAATACGGCAATTTCTGGCAGATAGGGACAATGACCATTTCGCAAAAACATATGTTTGAACGCCGTTTGGGATTGTTTCCGGTTTTTCTGGACAAGGACGGAACGTACTACGCCGTTA